>Ga0209992_10001654_pt1 | contig 22516 bp, 20 predicted proteins | sample 2SBtaG_2_FD_182564 | JGI IMG/M metagenome (GOLD analysis project Ga0209992, IMG submission 182564) | Deep subsurface microbial communities from Kolumbo volcano to uncover new lineages of life (NeLLi) - 2SBTROV12_ACTIVE470 metaG (SPAdes)... | ecosystem: Environmental > Aquatic > Marine >... | reverse complement strand
GGCCCTTGGCCCCGGCCGTGGCGGCCTCCTGTGCCATTCCCCGGCTGTTCAGCCCTGTGAGCGTCGACGGGCAGCTGTGCGCCGACGGGGGCTTCAGCGACCGCATCGGCGCCCGGGCCTGGCGGGCGTGGCGGGGGGAGCAGGCCGCCGTGGTGCACATGGTGGATCGATCCGGTGGCGCCGACACCGATCCGGGTGTGCACGGCCTGGTGGTGGTCCGCACACCCCGGTCCTTCGCCCGGCTCTGGGACCTGGGCGAAGTCGAGGCGCGCTTCGACGAAGCCCGCCGGCTGACCCACGCCATCCTGGACGGCGCAGACGTCACCGGTGCCCGGAGCGGATAGGCTTGCAGCGAGTGCTCTGCCCAGGTGATCGCGCGTGGTCCTGTTGGTCTCTGCCGTGCGAGAGGAGCTCGGGGCGCACCCCGGTGAGCCTCTGGGTGTCGGCCCCGTCGTGAGCGCAGCCCGCATGGCGACCGTCCTGCGGGAGCGCCAGCCGGCAGCCGTGGTGATGGTGGGCACCGCGGGTGCCTACCAGGGCGGGCCCGCGGTCGGCACCGCCGTCGTGGCCGAGCGGGTCGGCTTGTCCGAGGGTGTCGCAGCAATGGGCCTGGGGTACGTGCCCAGGGCGCCCCAGCCGATTTCTTGTGACAGCAAGCTGCTGGGGCGGCTGGACGGCCCCAGGGTCTCGGTGCTGACGGTGTCGGCGATCACGACCGACTCGGTCCTGGCCGGTCGCCTGTCCGACGGCTGGCAGGTCGAGCAGATGGAGGCCTACGGCGCGGCGGTCGCATGTGCCCAGGCCGGTGTGCCCTTTGCCGCGGTCTACGGCATCTCCAACGTGGTCGGTCCCGACGCACACACCCAGTGGCTGGCCTACCGACACGAAGCCCAGCTCCGGGCCCTGGCCGTGGTGGCCCCACTGCTCAGCGGTGGGTCCAAGTGAACTGGACCGACGTGCCCATCGTGGCCTTCGACACCGAGACCACAGGGCTGAACCCTCACGACGGGGACCGGGTCATCGAGTTCGCCGCGGTCAAGATCTGGACCGACGAAGACGGCCGCGTGGCCCGGGTCGAGCCCTACACCAAGCTGTTCAACCCCGGCATCCCGATCCCGCGCAAGGTCACCGAGATCACCGGGATCGACGACGACACGGTCGCCGACGCGCCGGAGTTCGAGACCCACGGCCGCGAGATCCGGCACCTGCTCCAGGGCGCCATCTGCGTGGCACACAACTTCCCCTTCGACCGGGCCTTCCTGACCGTGGAGTTCCGGCGGCTGGGCCTGCCCTGGCCCGACCCGGTGGCCGAGATCGACACGGTGGACCTGTCCATGCGGTGGTTCCAGGGCGCTCGCAGCCACAAGCTCGGTGACCTCTCGGAACGCCTGGACGTCAAGCTCGAGGGCGCCCACCGCGCGACCAACGACGCCGAGGCCTGCGGCCGCTGCTTCGTCGAGCTGGCCCGCCGACACGACGCGCCGGCGAACCTGGTCGGCATGCTCGACTGGGCCGATGCGCTGGGACGACCCCCCGAGAACGCCTACCTGGGCCGGGGCGAGTCCGGGCTGCTGGAGTACTTCGACGGGCCTCACCAGGGCGATCCGGTGGAGCACCACCCGGTCCACCTCCAGTGGCTGACCTATGCCAAGGCCCGCCAGGACGGTGCGTGGGGGTTCCGCTATCCAGAGTCGCTGCGGCGCTGGGCCGAACGCTTCCTGCGCGTTCGATGCTCGGGGCGGGCGCGACAGAACCCCAAGAGCTTCGGGCCGGGGGACTGGACCCTGGACTCGAATGCGCTCCCTGTCGTGGAGCGGTAGAGGACTCCCCATGCCAAAGCCTCTGACCGCCACCTGCCTGGCCCTGCTGGGGGCCTGCGCCTTCCTGTTGTGGCATCTGTCGACCGGCATCGCCGAGCTGAAGGATCAGGTCCAGGACCTCGAGGCGGCGGTCACGGCGCTCCAGCTCTCCCAGGCCGCTCCGGCGGCTGCAGACAGTCCTCCCACGCGGCCGGACCTGTCGAGCAAGCGCGCCAAGGCCGGCAAGGCGAGCAAGGGCGGCAAGGCCGGCAAGAACGGCAAGGCAGGTGCAGGCGCCAAGGACCGGGGAGCGCAGATGGCCGAGGTCGTCGCGACCTTTGCCCAGGAGCAGGCCCTGGACGAGGACACCACCGCTGCGCTCAACCACGCCCTCACGACCCTGAGCACGTCGGTCAAGGCGAGCCGGGCGAGCGGGGGTGGCGGCGATCCGTCGTCGATGCGCGAGCAGCGACAGGCTCACTTCGGCGACTTCGAAGCGTCGGTTCAGGAGATCCTGGCGCCCGAGCTGGCCCAGGAGCTGCTGGACCAGATCAAGGCGAGCCGCGGGGGCGGCGGGCCGCCGCGCTGAGTCACAGGTCCGTGCGGGTGACCCCTTCGACCTCGAGCACCAGGTCTGCGCCATAGGCGGACGCCGGCGTCTGAAAGCCGGGCTTCAGGTTCCCGGCCAGCACGCGCTCGGCGATCAACAGCCCGGCGATGGCGGTCATGCTGTAGCCACTCGGGCCCACCAGCCGGGCCGAGACGACTGTGCCTTCCGCATCGGAGACCTCGGCGACCACGAACATGGCTGCGGCGTCCCGCTCGGCCTGGTCCGGCCCAGCGGGCAGCGTGTCGAGCCGGGCCTTGAGGCGCGACTGGACGAACGGGGTCGCCAACAGCCCGCCAAAGACCCGCCCCGCCTTGATGCCCAGGCGCGTGGCCGGAGGCAGGGAGAAGTACGTGATGATGTTCGGCACCCCCGTCGAATAGAACGCCGTCGACACGTCGCCCCAGGGAATGGCGATGCAGGTCCTGGGGCCCCGCCCGAAGTCGAAGGAACGCGACTTGTGCCCCGCAGGCACCTTGCAGATCTTGCCGTCCCGGCGCACGGCGCCGCCCTCGTTGACGCTCTCCAGCGCCGTGGTCGCCGTGCCGTGGCTCATGCCACCGGTGGACAGCAGTCCCAGCTCCAGGTGGGTTGCGGTGGGCAGCAGCTTGGCCACGTGGGCGGCCAGGCAGTCGCTCGGCACCACATCGGCTCCTACTCCGGGCATCGCCATCAGGTCGGCCGCGGCGAACTCCTGGGACCGTGCGGCCAGGGCCTCGAAGACCGCGATCTCGCCGGTGATGTCCAGGTAGTGGGTGCCCGACGCCACGCAGGCATCCGCCATGGGCTTGCTGGTCCGACTGAAGGGCCCTGCACAGTGGAGCACACAGGTCGTCTCTGCCAGGGCATCCGCAGCCGCCTCCAGGCCAAAGATGCGACACTCCAGGCCCAGCTCCTCGGCCAGGGGCCGGACCTTGTGCTCGCTGCGGCCCGCCAGGACCGGCCGCCCGCCCTGGGCCGCCGCTCGCCGCGCGATCAGCTCGCCGGTGTAGCCGTTGGCGCCGTAGATCATCAGGTCGGTCATCGCCACTCCTGGGGAAAGTCCGTGCCCGAAGACAGATCTTCGAGCCCGGAGAGGGAGTAGCGGTACCACCGCGTCTCTTCCACCACTTCGGTGCCCACCAGGTGTTGTTCCTTGATCACCACCACCACCCCGTCCAGCCCCCCGAGGGCCAGCACGGCTCGCGCGAGGGGATCCGGCCTGGCCAGATCCCCCAGGGCCCTCCTGAACTTCTTCTGCCGAGCGAGCGCATCCTGGACCCCCGGGGGGAGCTCGTGGGGGACCAGGCTCACCCAGCCGCCGTTCGCCTCGCCCACCAGGCCCGTGGCCACGGCCAGCTTGGGAACCGTGTACATGGCGAAGCCACCGAAGCGCCAGGCATCGAAGTGCCAGGCACGCCACGCCGCGTGGTGCACCGCCGGCCAGACCAGGAGCAGCCCGACCACCAAGCACACCAGGCGAGTCCGGAGCGTGGCACTCAATTGAACGTCCACGCTGGCAGCCAGCCCGCCAGGCTGGCGATCAGGGCGGCATCGAGGACCACGAGCACCGGCACCAACCGTCTCAGCCAGGCCGCACGCTGGAAGCTCAGGAGCAGCACCGTCATCAGGCCCGCGAAGAACAGCTCCCGCGCCCCCAGCTGGACCCCCAGGATCAGGGCCACCGCCGCCCAGCTGGCCCAGCGCCGCGTCCGCCGCTTCAGCAGCAGGGCGGCCAGCAGGATCTCGGCGAGCCAGGTGCCGTTGGAGATCGCGAGTCCTGCGGCAGAACCCAGAGCCCACTCGCCACTGCCGGGAGCCGGCTGTCCCCGAGCGACCAGCGCGGCGACCTCGCCGCTGGGCAGCAGCCAGGCAAAGGCCTGGGCGAAGCCCTCCTCCATGGCGATCGCCGACGCCAGGAAGCTCCCCTGGACCCAGGTCCCGTGGAGCAGCTTCTGGAGGCCGGACCAGCCCAGCACGGCGACGGCCACCCAGCGGCAGCCAGCGATGCCCAGGGGGCGCTCCGGTCCAGCGACGGCCACCAGGGCGAGCGCCAGGGCCTCGACGAACAGGTGGTTCGCCACGAAGGGGAAGCACCAGATCACCTGGACCCCGACCGCGAGTGCGGTCAGTCCGCAAGCCAGCGCCGGCCGCCAGCGCCACAGCACCAGGCAGCCCAGGACAGCGAGTGCGAGCCCGAAGCGCCACTCGGCGGCCGGGGTGTCCAGCACCAGGGCCAGCTGCAAGGTGCGAGCGAGCTCGTGGATCAGCAACAGGCCGCTCAGGGCTCGCCAGACCCCATCGCCCTGATCGGGATCGACGCGACCGACGGCCCAGATCCAGCCGGTCAGATCCCGATGTCCTCGTTCCACAGGTCGGGCTGCTCCCTCACGAACCGGGCCATCAGGGCGATGCACCGGGGGTCCTGGACGACTTCGAGGGCGACACCCCGGGCCCGGAACAGGTCTTCAGCGCCCATGAAGTTCCGGTTCTCCCCCACGATCACACGGGGGATCCGGTACAGCAGCGACGTGCCCGTGCACATGATGCAGGGCGACAGCGTGCTCACCAGGGTGAGCTCGGGCCAGTCCCGGCGGCGCCCGGCGTTGCGGATGCACACGACCTCGGCGTGGGCGGTCGGGTCTCCGGTCTGGACCCGCAGGTTGTGCCCACGGGCCACCACGTCCCCAGCGGGGCACACCAGGACCGACCCGATCGGCAGCCCGCCCTCGGCGAGCCCCTGCTCGGCCTCTGCGAGCGCCGCGTCGAGCCAGGATGCTTCCACGGCGGCATCATGTCACAGCACTGCGCCTCACTGGAGCGGGTCCACCCGAGCGCATAGACCCAACTCCCCACCCCCGAGGCCCCCTGATGTGGACCCGCGTCGCCTTCGCCCTGTCGCTCACCGCCTGCGGGCCCAAGACCGCTCCCGAGCCGGCGCCAGAGCCCGTCTCCGAACCCGCTGCGGCGGTCGCGCCAACGATTCTCCTCGACGGGGTGCGCACCACCGTGCGCTGGGACGACGGAGACACCTTCAAGGTCGTGACCGACGACGGCTCCAAGGGCGCCCGGGCCCGCCTGGCCGGATTCAACACCCTGGAGTCCTATGGCCCGGTTCACCGCTGGGGTGACTGGACCGCCCAGGAGCTCTTCGCGCTGTCCAAGGCCGGTGGCGAGCTCGCCGAGGGCCAGGTCTGGGCCTGCACGACCCTTCCCGGCGGGGGCGGCTATGGCCGGGACAAGGTCGACTGTGCTGGCCTGCGGACCGCGCTCCTGGAGGCCGGCCTGGCCCACCTGTTCGCCTTCGACGGCACCCCTCTGGCGGCCGATCTCGAAGTCCAGACCGCGGCCATGGGGGCCGGCGCCGGCATGTGGGCCAAGGGAGCCCCCAGCGTGGTGGTCACGTCGCTCCACTCCCTGGACGAGAAGCCCGACCAGACCGAGACCTACAACCGGGTCGCCGACACCGCGACCGGCGTCGCCCGCAAGGTCCTGCACGGCGAGACCTACGCCCCCTGCCAGGAGGTCTGCGTGGACGACGCCTGCATGGTGTACGTGCCCTACAAGCAGCGGTACGGGGACAGCCGGGCGGCATGCCTGAGAGAGTGAGCGCCCGAGCCCCCGCGGTCGGATAGGCAGCCGCCGTGCTGACCGCTATGCTCCTCGCCTGCGCCACCCACCAGGGCGTGGCCGCCGATGCCGCCGGACCCACCTGGGTGGACCTGGGACCGGACTCGCCCAGGCTCTGCGTGTCCGAGGTCCCGCTGGCTGGCAAGCTCCCGGACAAGGGCTCGGCGTGGCGCGACGGCGTGGCCGCGCTCCAGGTGGGCGATCACGAGCTCGCCGCGGCCCACCTCCAAGGCGACCACCCCGGCCTGGCCGCCGCTCGGGCTGCCCTGGACCTGAGCGCCGGCCGCATCGAGGACGCCCGCGGAGCCCTGCGAGACCTGGCGAATGCCTGGCCCGACGACGCCTGCCTCCAACACGCCGCGGGGCTGGCCTACTTCCGCGCCGGCAAGCTCAAGTCCGGCAATGGCTTCGTCAAGGCCGCGGTCCGCCTGGACCCGACCCAGGCCGACTACCACCTCCTCGAGGGCCTGACCCGGGCCTGGCAGGGGGACCGGGACGGGGCCAACCGGGCCTACCGCGCGACCCTGACCCGGTCGCCCCACCACCCCCTGGCCAGCGTGCTGTTGGCGCGAGACGCCATCGCCATCGGCGACGCGGCCAGCGCCATCGGGTGGCTCGAGGACGCCCAGGCGGGTGGCATCGACGTGGCCGACCAGCTGCCCCAGGCCTACTTCGCCGCGGGCCGTCTCGAAGACTACCTGCGGGTGACGTCCGCCGCCGGCTGGCCCCTGGGAGATGGGGGAGCATTGGCCACCGCCGATGAACCCCTGGCCGCGCTCGGCGAGCTCTTGGGGGTGGTCGGCGACACCCTGACGGTCGAGCTGGTCACATCGATGGGCGCCCTGACCTGTGAGCTGTTCTGGCGGGACGTGCCCGTGACCGTGGCGAACTTCGTCGGCCTGGCCACCGGCTCCCAGCCCTGGACCGACCCCAGGACCGGCCAACCCGGCCAGGGATCCCTGTTCGCCGACACCCCGCTGCACCGGGTCATCCCGGACTTCATGATCCAGATGGGCGACCCCACCGGCACCGGGTCGGGCCACCCCGGCTACCGCTTCGACGACGAGATCGTCAGCCACCTTCGGTTCGAGCGTCCCGGCATGTTGGGCATGGCGAACAACGGCCCAGACCGCAACGGCAGCCAATTCTTCGTGACCGAGAAGACCGTGCCGCACCTGGACGGCAAGCACACGATCTTCGGTGCCTGCGACCGCGCCAGCCTGACCGTGGTCAAGGCCATCGCCCGGGTCCCGGTGAACGCGGCGAACCGTCCCGTCGAGGATGTGCTGCTCCTGGACGTGAGGGTCGTCAGTCCGTGATGTCCTCCAGGATGCCCGCCGACCGACGGGTGTGATCGAACTCCTGGACCGGATCCAGCAGCAGGTTCCGCTGGAGCACCTCACGGGCCGCGTCCTTCTGACCCGTCGCCGCCATCCGGGCGCCCTGGCGGTAGTTCACGCGCAGCTGGTCCTCGACCTTGCGGATCATCAGCGGCACCTGTTCGCGGCAGGTCACGCAGTCCGGCCGCAGGGTGTGGGCCTGGCGGTAGCCCAGCAGGGCGGATGACCACTCGGCGGCGTGGGCGTGGGCCACGGTCCGTGCCAGGAGCTCTTCGTAGACCGTGCCTTCGGGGGCCGGCTCGGCGCCGTCGGGCAGGTCCCAGGGCCCGGGCAGCCGGACCGTGAGCGCCAGTGCGGCCCGGGCCGGATCGGGGTCCAGAGGGGCGCTGGCGAGTCCTTCCTGGGCCTGGGCCAGGCTGGACTGGACCCCGGCGTCCCCGCCGATCTTGTCCAGGCAGGCCTCGAAGAGGAGGGTGGCTTCGGCGAAGCGTCCCTGGGCCAGGGCCGCTTCGGCATCGGCCAGGCCCTGGCCACACTCGCCGGCCTTGCTGGGCGCTGGCTCCTCTTCTGCCGGGGACACGCCGGTGCCCCACACCAGGGCAAGGCCCAAGGCGCCCACTGTCCATCCCTTCGGTCTGCTCATGCGCGTGCCTCCTCGAGCTCCTGGGCGGCCGCTTCCGGCACGCCGTCGACATCGGCCAGGCTCACCAACACGGCCACCAGGAACGCGAGTCCGAACGCCGGTGGTAGCTCGCCCATCGCGCCGAAGATCTCGCCGACGACCGGCAGCTTCGGCGCCAGGAATTTGAACAGCGGCACGCCCAAGAACCCAGTGATCATCGCCGCCAATGCACCCCTGCCGGTCATGCGGGGCCAATAGAGCGACAGGATGATGACCGGGCAGAAGGTGGCAGCGATGCCGCTCCAGCCGAAGATCACGAACCAGAAGATGGTCCGATCCGGGGTGGAGAGCGCCACCCCCAGCGCGACCGCCAGGCCCATCACGGCCAGGCCAAAGGTCGCCTTGCGGGACAGACCGAGCAGGTCCTGATCGGACAGCTCCGGGTGTCGCACCTTTTGGTACCAGTCCCGCACCGCCGCGCTGCCGGCGACCACCAGGAGCGAGTCCACGGTGGACATGATCGCCGAGAGCACGATGGCGATGTAGAGCCCCACCAACACTGCGGGGAAGGTGTACTCCACCAGGGCGGGCAGCACGGCCTCGGCGCCACCGAAGGCCCCCATGTCCCCGCCCGGTCCGGACAAGGCCACCCGCCCCACCATGCCGATCAGCACCGCGCCACTGTCCGCGAGCAGCGTCCAGATCAGCGCCACCGCCGTGCCCTTGCGGATCTCGGACTCGTCGCGCAGGGCGATGAAGCGCACGAAGATCTGGGGCGAGCCCAGAAAGCCCAGGCCGATGAGGGCCAGGCCCAGGATCTCCGCCGTCGCGACCGGGGTCCAGCCGGTGCCGCCGGTGGCGCTCATCAGGTCAGGCGAGATCGCGGTCAACCCGCTGGTGACCGCGCCCCAGCCCCCCGCGGCGCCAATGGCCACCACCGGCAGGATGACCAGCCCCAGGAACATCAGGGTGCCCTGGAAGACGTCGGACCAGACCACCGCCAGGAACCCGCCGGTGGTGATGTAGGCCACCACCACCGCGAACCCGACGGCGATGCCGGCGAAGTAGTTCCAGCCCAGGAAGCTCTCGAAGGCCTTGCCCGTCGCGTCGATCTGGGCCGACACGTAGATGGTCACGAAGACCGTCAGCGCAAACGCCGCCACGATGCGGATCCGGTGGCTGGTGTCCCCGAAGCGGGACTCCAGGTAGTCGGGCACCGTGATGCTGTCGTAGCGGGTGGTGAGCCGGTGGAAGCGCCGGCTCAGGAGCAGCCATGCGCCGGCGACCCCGAGCACCTCGCCGAGCACGACCCAGAAGGCCTTGGCGCCGATGGCCGCGCCCATGCCGGTGAGTCCCAGCAGCAGCCACGCGCTCTCGCCGGTGGCCCGGGCCGAGAACGCGACGGAGAAGAAGCCCAGGTCCTTGCCGGCGGCGAAGTAGTCCTTCAGGTCCTTCATGCGGCGGGACGCGACCACGCCGATGCCGAGCAGGATCGCCAGGTACCCGATGACCCCGAGGAGCTTGGCGAGCTCCACGGCTAGTGCTGATTGAACGCGACCAGGCCGCGCTCCTCGTCCGTGCCCGGGATGGTGTTGTCGAGCAGCAGTGCCAGGAAGGCGCCCACCGCCATGCCGGTCTTGCCCAGGGTGTTGAGGATGTCGGAGAGCCACGACAGCGTCTCGCCCAGGTCGATGGGCGTGGCGTTGAAGTACTCGGGCAGGCTCAGACCCATGAAGAAGGCGAAGCCCAGGATGAACAGGTTCCGGGCCGAATTCAGGTTGATGAACTGCAGGTTCGACAGGCCCACGCTGGCGATCATGCCGAACATGGCGCAGTACATGCCGCCCACGATGGGCTGGGGAATGGTGGTGAACAGGGCGCCGAACTTGGACACCGTACCCAGCAGGATCATGAGGATGGCGCCGGCCTGGACCACCCGCCGGGAGCCGACCCGGGTGAGCCCGATGGCGCCGATGTTCTCGCTGTAGGACGTGGTGCCGTTGCCGGTGCCGATGATGCCGGCGACAAGGCAGCCGATGCCCTCAAAGGTGATGCCGCGGTTGATGGTCTTCTCGTCCGGCGGTGGAGCGCCCGACAGCCGGGCACAGGCGTAGTAGTCGCCGATGGACTCGACCATCGACGCGATGTAGCCGGCGAACATGCCGATGAAGGCCGCGGCGCCAAACTGGGGCATTCCCCACTGGAAGGGCATCGGGACCCGGAACCACGGCGCGTTCTCCAGGTTGGTGATGCTGGTGTAGGACGGGTGCTCGGGCCCGAACAGCCCGACCGCGGTGCAGATGCCCGCCACGGCCCACGCCCCCACGATGGCCATCAGGATCGGGTAGAGCTCGAACGCCCGGTTCGTCTTGCGCAGGTACTGGCTGAACACGATGATCAGCGCGATCGTCAGGCCTCCGATCGGCCAGTGCAGGCCCGCGACCGGGGCTCCGAACTTGAACAGGGACAGGCCGATCAGGGCGATGGTCGGCGCGATCGTGATGGGCCCCACGAAGCGCAGGAGCTTTCCGATGAGTCCGCTGGCGCCGATGGCGATCTCGGTGAGCGCACCCAGGATGATGGCGCCCTGGACGTGCTGCATCCGCACCTCCCAGCCCTCGTTGGCCAGCGCCGCCATGCCGCAGATGGCAAAGGTCGGCGCCAGGAAGGAGAAGGTGCCGCCCTGGACGATGGGCAGGCGGTTGCCCCAGGTGACCTGGATGAAGGTGGTGATGCCGCTGACGAAGAACATCGTCGCGATGAGCCACCCGAGCTCGACGGGGTCCGTGAGCCCCAGTGGGCCGCTGACGATCAGCGGGATCGCCAAGGTCGATCCGAACATCGTCAGGTAGTGCTGGAGTCCCAGCACCACCGTCTCGACGGGGGGTGGGGTGTCGTCGATCCCGTAGATCAGATCGTGGTTCTTGGCAGATGGCTCAGCCATGGTTCAGCTCCACTCGGGGGCGCGGCATGGGCCCCGGAGAGGAAGGAGGGAGGCCCTGATCCGCGCGGATCGCCGGGAGGGTACCACTGCCCCCCCCATCCGACGCCTAGCGCAAGAGCTCGCCCGTGCCCGCCCGCTTGATGAACGCGCCCTTGCCCGTGGACGAAGCGGTGTCGTTGTGCACCACGACCCGGCCGCGGCTGATCGCCGTCTTGGTCCAGCCCTGGAGCTCCCACCCCTCGTACGCGCTGTAGTCCACGTTCATGTGGTGGGTGCGCTCGTCTTCGACGGTGACCCGGCGGATCTCGTCGGGGTCGAAGATCACGATGTCCGCGTCGCTGCCCGGCGCAATGGTGCCCTTCTTGGGGAACATGCCGAAGTTCTTGGCCGCGGCGGTGCTGGTCAGGTTGACCCACTCGTTCAGGGTCAGCCGGCCGCTCACGACGCCGTGGTGGTAGATCGCGGTCATTCGGTTCTCGACGCCGGGGGCGCCGTTGGGGATCTTGGTGAAGTCCTCGAGACCCATCTCCTTCTGTCCCTTGAAGCAGAACGGGCAGTGGTCTGTCGCGATCGCGGACAGGTGGCCGTACTTCAGGCCGTTCCAGAGCACCTCCTGGTTCCACTTCTCCCGCAGAGCGGGCGTCATGACGTACTTGGCGCCCTCGAAGTTCGGGCGGTCGTAGAAGGTCTCGTCGAAGAGCAGGTACTGGGGACAGGTCTCGGCCTGTACGTCGACCGCCCGGGCCCGGGCCCGCTTGACCTCGTCCAGGGCGTCCGAGCAGCTCAGGTGCACGATCCACAGGGGCACGTCCGCCACCTCGGCGATGGCGATGGCCCGGTGCACGCCCTCGGCCTCCATGCGGGTCGGGCGCGTGTGGGCGTGCCAGCGCGGCGCCAGCTTGCCGTCCCGCACAGCAGCTTTGACGATCTCGTCGATCACGATGCCGTTCTCGGCGTGCATGCAGATCCGGGTCCGGTTCTCGCCGGCCCGGCGGAAGGCCCGGTAGAGCGTGCCGTCGTCGACATAGAGCACGCCCGGGTAGGCCATGAAGAGCTTGTAGGACGTGACGCCCTCGTCCCGGAGCCGATCCATCTCGGGCAGCCGCTCGTCGGGCATGTCCGTCACGATCATGTGGAAGGCGTAGTCGATGCTCGCCTTGCCGGTGGCCTTCTCGTGCCACTGCTCCAGGCCCTTCAGCGTGCTCTCGCCCTTGGTCTGGATGGCGAAGTCCACGATGGTGGTGGTGCCGCCAAAGGCCGCGGCCAGCGTGCCGGTCTCGAAGTCGTCGGCGCTGGTGGTGCCACCGAAGGGCATGTCCAGGTGGGTGTGGGGATCGATGCCGCCGGGGATGACGAGCTTGCCGCTCGCGTCAAGGGTCTCGTCGGCCGTCACACCCAGCTTGGTACCGATCGAGACGACACGCTCGCCCTCGATGTACACGTCTGCATAGTAGTCGTCGGTGGCGGTGACGACGCGGCCGTTCTGGATCAGGATCGACATCGGATTCAGCCCCTGGGTGTGCCGGGTGGGAGGGCCGCGATGCTACCAGAACAGGGGTCGGTCTCAGGGCTGCTCGCTGTACGACACGCCAGCCCCCTCCAGGCTCGCGCTGACCCCCTTGCGCAGCCCCACCACGCTAATGGCCTCGTGGCCTGCGCAGCTCGCCAGCGCACCGCCCAGCGCGGCGCCGTCGACCGCCACGAGCGCGTCGGCGTGACCGCGCACGGCCGCCAGGTCTCCGTCGAAGGCGATGAGGGTCTCCAGGGCCTGGGCCGAGCCGACGAAGCGAGCCGGCCATCCCCGCACGGCCGCTCCCTGCACCGGTCCCAGCCAGCTGTCTGGCACGCCGTCCGTCGCAAGCCAGGCCAGCCGGTCCCGCAGCACGCGGATGGTCGCCCCAGCGGCGCCCGGCGGTACCTCGGCGTGCAGGTCCAGCCGGGCGACCCCTGCGGGCCACCGCTGGATCCGGGCCCAGGGGGAGTAGGCCCCGATCGCGCTCTCGCGGAGCTCGTGGCGCAGCATGCGCTGGAGCACCCCCTGCAAGAGCTCGGCCTGGGCCGGCCCGTCGACGTCGACCAGGCAGCTCAGGACCACCTGGGTCTGGCTGCGGGAGCTGTCTTCGAGGAACACGACGCTTGGCTGCGGTGGCGCTGGGGATGGCACCGGTTCCGCAGGCACCGGCGGCTTGCCACCCAGCTCGCCGAAGCGCTGCTGGAGCGCCGTGCGGAGATCGGCGATGTTGAATTCACCGACCAGGTAGAGCGTGCTGCCCTGGGGCGACCACAGCGACGAGAAGCGCTTGTTGAGGTCGCGCGTCGGCACGTCCCGGGCCCCTCCCAGCACGGCGGCGTGCCACGAGCGGCCCACCGGGTGGCCCGGTGCCAGCGCGTCCAGGCGGGCCCGGGCGGCCCGGGCGCGCGGCTCGCGGGCCAGGTCCTCTTCGAGGGCCTGGGCCAGGGTGATCCGGGCCTCCTTGTCCGGCACCCAGCCTGACTCCTCGGCGGCGTGTCGGACCAGGTAGAGCAGCTCGTCCAGGTTGCCGGAGCCGCCCGAAGCCACGATGCGGTGGCGCCTTCCATCGGCCCACAGGCCAAAAGTGCCGGCGATGCGCGACGCGCTGTACCAGTGACCCCGAAGCTGGCCCAGGCCCAGGTGCAACATGCGCCACAGCACTGGGTCCCCGTCGGGCAGTACGTCGGCCCGAAGCCCGCCCGGCGACACCAGGCCTACGCGGATCACCGGGACCCGGCCGCCTCGAAGGGTGACCACCCGGAGCCCGTTCGCCAGGGTCTGCTCCTCGAGACCCCGCAGCCGGGGCTGGGCGACCTTGAAGGGGACCTGGTCGGTCCAAGGCTCCGGGGGATCCGGGGGACCGGTCAGCAGCTGGGATGTCACGACCTGGGACGGTCCGGCCCCGATGCGGACCGCCACCACGTCCTTGGGCTGGAGCCACCGCTTCACGAAGTCGAAGTAGGCGTCGGGCCCAAAGGCCAGGATGCTCTCCGAGGTCTCCTGGAAGAAGGCCGGGGAGCCTCGCAGGTGGTTGTAGCGCTCGCTCCGCGTGGCCTCTGGCGTCACAGCGTGGCGCTCGTCCAGCGCCCGCAGCAGGCGGCCCTGCTCCTGGAAGACCGACCGGGCCAGGTCGTCCTGCTGTTCGGGACCGAGCTCGGCCCAGATCCAGGGAATGCGCTTCATCACCCGGCCCAGGAGCCGCTCGGCGTCCTGGCCGGGGGCGAGCGGGACCCAACAGGACAGCAGGCTGGAGCGGGTCCGAGGCACCACCCAACACGATGGCTCCAGGTCCCGCTCGACGGTGCCGAGCTCCGCCCGGACCCGGCCCTCGACCGCAGCGGCGGCCACGTTGGGCACCGCTTCGCCGGGCCACCCGCCCGGGAGTCCCCAGCCGAAGACCAGGACCGGCTGCTCCCAGGGGCGCTCCAGCTGGCCCAGGCCGGGGGTCGGGGTCAGGGTCGGGGCCTCGTCGGACACCTGCCTGCGGGGGGAGCAGTCGCCTTGCTTCGGCCGGGAGCCGTCCTGGGCGACCCACATCAGGTCCGCGGGCAGTGCGTCCTGGACGAGCTGGGCGGTGCGGGATCGGTCCAGGTCGCCGGTGACCGTCAGCGTGATGTTCCACGGCCGGTAGGCCTCGCCGGCCAGAGCCCGCGCATCCTCCAGGGTCGTCGCGTCCAGGGCCGCTTCGGTCCCGCTGACCACCCGGGAAGGGTCGCCTGGAGGGTAGAGCCGCTCCCCGAGCACCTCGCCGACCGTCTGGTAGGCCCGGGTCCGCCCCTCGCGGAGCTCGCTGCGCACAGCGCCGCGCTCCTCGACCAGCCCCGCCTGGTCGACCCCGGCCAGCGGGTCCACGATGCGCGCAGCCTCGAGGGCGAGCAGCGACCGCAGCGCGTCCTTGGGGGCCCGGGTCCGGAACACCGTGACCTCGTCGTAGGTGAAGGCATTGCGCTTGGCACCCAGGGCCCGCAGCCGCGCATCGACCGTCTCGCCGTCGTCGGGCCGCGATCGGAACCACAGGTGCTCGACCAGGTGGGCCAGGCCCTCCCGACCCGCCGGGTCGTCCAGCCTGCCCCGCCCGACCACGCTGGTCACGCTGACCACCGGCTGGCGGCTGTCCTGGATCAGCGTCACCCGCAGACCGCTGGGGAAGCACAGCTCCGACGCCATGAACTCGGCCTCGACCGGGATGTAGTCGAAGGGCGGGGGCGCGCCGAAGCCCTTGGCGGCCAGGCCGCCGGCGAGGGCCAGCGCCGTCAGCGTGAGTCGCCAAGCCCCTGATTCGTTCACGACCGCCTCGGGGGCCCCTGTTGGCCACCGGGGCCGATGATATCCTCGGCCCCTTCCTCAGCCCCGGATTCCCCGTGTCCAACAAGCTCGCCACGACCATCAACGGCCTGGAGTTCGACAACCCATTCATCATCGGGTCCGGCCCGCCGTCGACCAATGCGCGCATCATCTCCAAGTCCTTTGCCGCCGGCTGGGGCGGCTCGGTGGCCAAGACGGTCGCCCTGACCAGCACCCCGGTCGTGAACGTCCAGCCCCGCTACGGCAAGCTCAAGGCCGCCACCGGTGGTGTCATCGGCTTCGAGAACATCGAGCTCATCAGCGACCGCACCCTCGAGGAGTGGGAGGACGACTTCAAGCGGGTCAAGGACGAGTGGCCGGACAAGATCCTGATCGGCTCGGTCATGGAGTCCTATGACAAGGGCCGCTGGCAAGAGGTCGCGAGCCGGGTCGTCGCCGCTGGCTGCGACGCCGTCGAGCTGAACTTCTCCTGCCCTCACGGCCACCCGGAGCGCGGCATGGGGGCCGCCATGGGCCAGGACCCGGACCGCGTCGAGACCGTGACCCGCTGGGTCTGCGACGCCATCGACGTGCCGGTCTGGGCCAAGATGACCCCCAACATCACCGACATCCGGGTGCCGGCAGCCGCAGCGAAGCGCGGAGGCGCGTCGGGCGTGTCGGCCATCAACACGATCCTGGGCTGCATCGGCATCAACATGCGCACGCTCAAGCCCATGCCGACGGTCGAGGGCCACAGCACGCCCGGGGGCTACAGCTACCTGGCGGTCAAGCCCATCGCCCTGCGCTTCATCTCCGAGATGGCCCTGGCGATGCCCGGCTTCGACATCTCCGGCATCGGCGGCGTGACCAACGCGACGGACGCCTTCGAGCACATCCTGGTGGGCGCTACCACGGTCCAGTCCTGCACCGGGCCGATGCTCCAGGGCTTCGAGATGGTCACCGAGCTCAAGGAGGGCCTCCATGCCCACCTGGAGAAGCACGGCTTCGACACCGTCGCCGATGCGGTCGGCCACTCCCTGCCCTTCTTCACGACCCACCACCACCTGGTCGAGCTCCAGGCCGAGAAGAAGGCCCGGCGGGCCGCGGCCAAGGCCGCCAAGGAAGCCGCGGCGAGCATCGACCGCGACACGGACTGGGGCAAGGGCAGCTTCCAGGAAGAGGTCGGGCGGCTGGCGAGCGAGTAGACCGCTACAGCAGACAGCCGTCCCACGCGCCAGCGAGGCCATCGGTGGCTTCCATGGTGCCGGCATAGCAGCCGTCGGCGTAGCGGGTGCCTTCGTAGACCGTGCCACCGTCCCACTCGATCTTGAGCTCCTTGTCCTTCTTCTTGGTGGACCAGGTGCCCCAGGCGCTGGTGGGCTCGCTGTAGAAGTCGCCAAAGGTGATCCAGACGGCCTCGATGGTGCCGTCTTCGTACAGCACGGTCTCGACCACCGGGCAGGCGGGATCGGTGGTGGACATGCCCCAGCAATAGAGGATGTCGAAGTCGGTGGGCGCCGAGACCAGGCCGTCGCCACCACCACCACCACCGCCGCCGCCATTGCCGTTGCCGTTCCCGCCACGGGCCGCTTCTGCGGAAGGCAAGGTGCCGAGGGAGAGAAGGACGGCGAAGAGGAGCGTGCGGTGCATTGCAGGTCCGGGAAGGGGCCACCCGCCGGGCTTCGCCGACCATCGGCGCCGTCTGTGCAGGCCACGCCAGCGTAGGTCCGGCTTGCAGCTCTTGGACCTTACCGATTCCTAAAACAGGGCCAGCACCTGGGTCGCGTCGCGCCCCCAGGCACGCTCCAGAGTGGCCTGCAGGGCCAGGGGGTCGGCATCCAGCCCCGCCAGGGACCACAGCCGCACGCTGCCATCCCAGCTGCCCGTGGCCAGCACCTGGCCCGACGGGTCGAAGTCGACCGACGCCACCCGCGTCTCGTGGCCCCGCAGCTCGGCGACGCGACGCAGCTCGGGCAGCGCCCACAGGCTCGTGCGACCGTCCAGGTGACCGACGGCGAGCAGGTCTGCGCCTGGGCGCACGGCGACGTCGACCACTCGCGCATCCGCCAGCTCCGCCTGTGCCACCGGCTCACCGTCTCTGAACAGCGCCAAGACCTGCCGCTCGGCCACCACCAGCCAGGGTCCCGCCGCAGCAACCGCGACGGCCCCCGGCCGCGAGAGCAGAGCCTCGGGCACCCCTTCGCCGCCGCCCACTCGCCAGATACCGCCGTCCTGATCGAGCACCACCGCGCCTCGACCGTCCGGGTCCAGATCCAGGTCGCCCGGCCGTTGAGGCAGCGGCTCGAGCCGCGCCGGCTGGTCCGGCGGGTTGCCCCGCCAGACCTCCAGGCCCAGGTGGTACGGCGCCCCGATCACGGTGTCCTGGTCCAGCCACACCACCCGCCGTTGGCCCCTGCCGCCAGGCTGCCCGACCACCTTGCCCGTGGCCGCGTCGGCAATGCTCAGACCCCGCACCTGGGCATTCGCCAGGGCCAACCAACGGCCGTCCGGCGAGAAGGCCAGGTCCTTGAGCACGCTGCCGTGCTCCCGGACGGTGTAGCGCAGCGTGCCCGGGGCCAGGTCCCAGACCCGGGCAGCGCCATCCCCGTGGGCCGACGCCAGCGTCCGAGCGTCCGGGGAGAAGCGCACGGCGGCGATGCCCGAAGCGGTGACCAGGTGGCGCTGGCGGGTGCTGTCTGGTAGCGCCCAGTCCTCGACAGCCTGCCCGACCACCCGCAGGGTCTGGCCGTCGTCGCGCCAAGCCACCTGGGCCCGGGTGCTGGGAACGCGGGCGACCAGGGCGCCCGAGGCGATGTCCCAGACCTGGACATCGCCGCGCCCGCCGGCAACCGCCAGCCGGCCCCCGCGCAGGGCGATGTCCGAGGGGGCGTCCGGACCCAGGTCGACCCGCAGAAGCTCCGCGCCGGTCTCCAGGTCGAGCACCACCACGTTGCCGAAGACCGTGCCCACGGCCGCCTGGTCACGACCGTCCGTGGCCAGCGAAGCGATCATCGGGATGCCGAGTTCCGGAGCAACCTGGGCCACCCGCGATCCCATGCCAGCCTGACCGAAGTGCCCCACCGCGACCTCGCCATCGCCACAGGCCACCAGGATGCGGCCGTCGGGGCTGGCGTCGGCCGCGAGGGTGATGATCGAGCGGGTGCAGTCCGGGCCCTGGATCTCGCCGCCGGTGGACAGGGACAGTTGTCGGGCCTTGCCGTAGGCCAGGGTGAGCAGCTGATCGCCTGCGGGCGCGGCCACCACCTGCATCGACGGGCTCCACAGGCTGACTGTGACCACCTCGGTCCCGTCGGGCTGCCGGACCCGGATGGCCCGGTCGGTGGTGGCGAGGGCCAGCGCACCGCTCCCGAGCAGGGTCACACCGACCACGTCGTCGTCCCGAGCCAGGGTCTCGTCGACCAGGCCGCGCAGGTGAACCGTTCGACCGCGCGCACAGGCCACCTGTTCTCCGGTCGGGGTCAAGGTCAGCAGGTCGCAGCGCGGCAGGGACGTGGCCGCCGTGCGCACCGGGCGGCGCTCCGGGTCGAAGGCCGCGAGCACTCCGCGGGCCCGCGGGTCCTCGCGCAGGGCCAGGGACGCTGCCGCCAACAGCTCGGCCTCGGCCCGCTGCCCCCGACCGGCGCTCTCCAGCGCCTGGGAGAGCAAGGAGGCAGCGGTCTGGAGCTCGGCCTCGCCCAGGGCGACACGGGCCTGGTCCTCGGCGGCTTGAGCCCGGTCGCGCTCCAGCGCGGTGTCGCGCCAGCCCGTGGCCAGGGCGCTGACCACCGCCACGACCGCGACCACCGCGACCGTCAGCGGCACCCGCCAGGCGGCCCAGATCCGGGCCAGGTGGTCCCGGACCCCGTAGGCATAGGCCCCCACGTGCCGGCCTTCGACCCAGGCGGAGACGTCGTCGGCCAGCGCGGAGGCGTCGGGGTAGCGATCGCCGGGCGCTGGGGCCAGGGCCCGGTCGACCACGGCCACGAGCTCGGCGGGGACCGGGGGCACCAGGTCGGTCAGCGGGGGTCGTTCAGCCGGGGCCGGACCACCCGCCAGCAGCTCCCACAGGACCGCCCCGAGACCATGCACGTCGGCCGCCGGCGTCAGCGGTGCTCCGGCCGCTTGCTCCGGCGCCATGTAGCCCCGGGTGCCCACGACCCCACAGGGCCCGGGGGGCCCGGCCAGTCCCCAGTCCACCACCAGCGTCTCACCAAAGCCGCCGAGCATCACATTCGCCGGCTTGAGATCCCGGTGGAGCACGCCCTGGGCGTGGGCGTAGGCGACCGCCTCGCAGGCGTCGAGGAAGCGCCGGACCAGCCGGAGCCGCTCCGCCAGGTCCGGGGTCTCGGCGATGGCCTCGGCCAGGCTCTGGCCCCGGACCACGGGCATCGTGTAGTAGGGCCGGCCGTCGGCCGTGCGCCCTGCGTCGTAGACCGGCACGATGCCGGGGTGGGCCAGACGGGCCGTGAGGCTCGCCTCCTGGAACAGGCCGTCTGCGGCCCCGGGCACATCGGCCCGAGGCGTCTTCAGCGCGACCTCGCGGCAGAGGCGCTGGTCCCGGGCGGTCCGCACCTCGCCCATGCCGCCCTCACCCAACAGACCGCCTTCGGGGTAGCGGTCCTGCTGGGGCACGTCGAAGGGACCCTCCTCCGACTCTTGTTCCCCGCCCTGGACCAACCCCAGCGACGCGCCCGAGAGCGCCCGGCGGCCCCGTCCATCCGAGCTGCTCATCAGGTCCGGTCCTCGACCACGTCGTGAGGGTAGAGCACCAGCTCGACACAGCCTGCGCCGTCGCTGCGCACCAGGTCCGTGCGGAGCTGGTCCTGGCGCAGTCGTCGCCGGAGTCTGGACAGCGTCACGTCGAAGCGGGGCCGCAGCACGTCCAGATCCGGCTCCCGGGGCCAGAGCTGTCCCGCCAAGACCGACCACCCCACCGGCCCGTCGAGGGCCACCATCTCGGAGACCAGACGCGCCAGGATGCCAGACAGGATCACGGCCGGCTGTCCCTCTCGGTGCAGGTGGACCGTGTCGTAGTTCGCCACCAGCCGCAGGGGGGCGCCCACGCCGCCGACCTGGCGGGTCGGCGACTCCCCAGCAGCCGCCAGGGACAGCAGGACCACGTCGCAGCGGTGGGCCCCCACCTGGACCGTGTCCCCCGGCGCGAGCGCCATCGAGGCCTGGCCCTGCTGCTGAATCCGCCAGCCGTTGCCGGTGTCCCAGAGCCAGGCAGAGGCGCCGTCCCGGTAGCCCTTCTCGATGCGCAGCCCCTGGTCATCGACCAAGGAGCAGACCCCGGGCAGGGCCTGCCGGGCCAGCCCGCCGCCGACCAGCCCCAGCACGCCGTCGGGCAGGTGGACCTCGACCACGTCCAGCTGGAGTCCCCGGGCCAGCTGCAGCACGAGTCCCGAGCGCAGAGTGGCCTCGGAGACCGGTCGGCCGTCGACCGCAAAGGCCCCCCGCAGCGCGATCAACTTCAGCGAGCGCTCCCGCAGGCTGACCATCGCGTGGGCCTCGGAGATCCGGGCGTCGTCCAGCTGGAGCGCCGCCGACCACAGCCGACCGACCATGTCCCCGTGCACGAGCTCGTAGAGGCGCCCGTCGGGGGCTCGGACACGGACGAAGGCTCGCATGCCAGTCCAGGGTAGCCGGAATTGCCGGGCGCTCGTTCGACCGGGCCGGGGCATACTCCGGGTCTCTGGAGGGACAACATGCTCGCTCACACGCTCCTGGCCCTGCTCGCCTGCGGGGACGACACCACCACCGGCGACACCGCCACGGCGCCGACCGAAGACGTCGACGCGGACACCGACACCGACGCCGACTCCGACACGGACAGCGACTCCGATGCGGACTCGGACACCGACACCGACACCGACGCGGACACCGACACCTGGTCCAGCGTCTGCCCCCGATACGCCGCCTACCACGCGGTGGGCGACACCCGGACCTACACGACCACGGCCGAGTACGAAGCGGGGGTGGGCTACCCCGGCACCTACACCAGCGAGGTCACGTCGTTTGCAGCAGACGGCAGCGCGGTCGAGGTCACCACGACCGGGTCCTATGAGATCCCCACCTATGACTACTACCGGTGGGTCTTCACCGAGCACTTCAAGTGCGACGTCGACGGCCTCCACTACCTGGGCTTCGAGCAGGACCTGGAGTACAGCCTGAACGGCACGCCAGGGAGCGCGTGGTCCGAGACCACCTTCGACAGCGGCACGGTGGTCGTGCCGGCCGGACTCGAGGTCGGTGACACGTGGACCACCACGTACAGCGGCAGCTCGACCACGTCGGCGGGCACGTCGTCGTTCTCGTACACGTCCGACTACACCTGTGCCGAGATCGTGGACTGGACCACGCCAGCGGGCACCTTCAGCACGCTCAAGACGACCTTCTCCCAGACCACCGACGGCGGGACCACCTCGGGCGTCATCTACTACGAGCAGGACCTCGGCTACGTGGACAACCTGGTGTTCCAGCTCACGGACTACGGCCCCTGACAGCGGTGTCGCCCCTCACCCGGGTGACATCTCCTGACATTCCGACCGATGCGCTCCAGGTGCGGGTCGACGCCCGCTTCCGGACCCTGGCACGGGTCCTGCTTGGTGCTTGGTCAACCCACCTCACGGAGTTGACCCATGACCGCTCGCACCGCCCTCCTCGCCGCCTCCGCGCTCTTCACACTCGCCGCTTGCAGCTACTACTGGCAGCAGTCCGCCGAGTCCGACCAGGTCCCGGTCTCCTTCGAGACGGCGGAGTCCGAAGCGGTCATCGCCGTGGACATGGTCCTGGCGTCCACCGACGACGAGGCCCTCGACTGCGGCCTGCTGGACTACACCTTCTACCTGGACGGGGGAGACGCGACCCTGGGCACCTTGGACTTCAGCGTCTTCAACGGCGTGGACCAAGCGGCCGTGGAGACCGGGACCATCGACCTGGCCGAGAACCCCTTTGCCGAGCTCGTGCGGAGCACCGCCTGGACCGAGTCCTCGGACGACGCCTGCATCGCGCAGATCGACGTGGTCCTGACCAGCCCCGACGGTGCAGCGCTCGACGTCCTGATCAAGGGCGTGGCCTCGGACTCGTCCGCCGGGCCCGACGACAACCCGGGCGCGACCGAGCTGACCGTGACCGCCGACCTGGTGGAGTGACAGCGAGACCTGGGCCCATCAGCCGTCGACCCGGTGTTATGCACCTTCGGTGCTCCGCCCCGAGACCCTGATGGGCCACGTCTCCTCCCCCGTCCACTACCAGAACTACATCGGGGGGGAGTTTGTCCCCGCCGGCGCCGGCGA
>Ga0209992_10001653_pt1 | contig 22530 bp, 21 predicted proteins | sample 2SBtaG_2_FD_182564 | JGI IMG/M metagenome (GOLD analysis project Ga0209992, IMG submission 182564) | Deep subsurface microbial communities from Kolumbo volcano to uncover new lineages of life (NeLLi) - 2SBTROV12_ACTIVE470 metaG (SPAdes)... | ecosystem: Environmental > Aquatic > Marine >... | reverse complement strand
TAGTGTAGCCGTACCAGTAACTTCAAAATCTCCACCTACGTTATGTTTATAACCACAATTAGATTGAGAAGTAGGACAGGTAACAGTAAAACCGTTTAAATCAGAGTTATTAGAAACATATCCAGAACTTCCAGGATTAATTTGATCCGTAGAACTAGAGTTCCAGTCTACACCATCTCCTGAGTTAGGAAGTAAATTATTTGTTGTTATTTCTTCTGCTGAAGTTGTAAGGGTTAACATCATCAGCAAATTTATTAATACGATAAAACGCATATCCCGCTCCTATTATCATTATTGTTAACCAAATCATCTAACGTTTTTTAAATTTTTAAGTTCTTCTTTAATTTTATCTTTAGCAGCTTCTCTATCTGCTTTTTCAAATTCTTTTGTCATCTTAGCTTCTTCTTCAATTCTTTTTTTTTCAGCTATTGCCGCTTCTTTAGCTATTTTTTCTTCTTTTTTTTCTCTAGCTTTCATACGTTTTACATATAAATCATAGTCTGGTCTTTCATGATCATACTTAGACCATAATGCTTGAGCTTCTTTTCCAATTCTACCATCAATAGGACATGGAGTGCCTGCTTGTATCATTGACTCAAACACACGCTCATCTTGGCAAAGGATAGCAACTGCTGCTACCTTCATACCAAAATCATTAAGTATTCTTGCTAATTTTAATCTTTCACAATTTTCATCGATTACATGTTTTCCACCAGATACACCTATACCAAATGTTTGAACACCCATTGAAACTCCAACAGCGCAAACATCTTGTGTCATAGAATTATAAGAAGGCGCTGCAGCTGATGGTGGTGCAGATTTTATATCTGAGTTTGTAGTATTGTTAGTTGTAGATGTAGATTCAGAACCGGATTGATATGTAGTTGTAGCAGTTGAAGTGTATCCTCCTTCAATTGCTGTATTAGATCCGGATGTGTTTGTTTGTGTAGAACCACCATAAGCTGGTTTTACGCAAAAAGCCAATAAGGTCATTAAAATAATTAACATACCTGTAAAATAATAGTTCATCCTGCTAACCTCCATTATTTTTGTTTGACCTCGTTTTCGTATGACATATCAGTCCCATGATCTTGCTTTTTCTTATATGTTCTTTTACATGCACAATTATCGCAAGCACAAGTACCATATTCATCTGCATGAAGATCCCCATCACAATGACAATCGTGTTGGCAATTTTTACATTTAGTCATTTTTTTTCTCCTCAATTTCGTAAAAAAATTTATCAGTGTCTTCTGTTCTCCATTTACGAGTATCTTCAACATTCCATTCACTTGTCTGTACTTTCCAGTCAGGAATTTCGTCCTTAACTGTAAATGATGGGATGTCCCAAATTAATCTATTGTTTGGCTGTGCCGCATAGTTGCCGTCATCTAAGGCAAGTATATGTGCGCACTTATGTTCGTGCGGTATTTCAGAATGATCTGTATCTACTATATTACTCTCTGGATGTGCAAAGTCAACTGTGAAAAGGTATGCACCATAATGCCATTTTTTATCTTTACCAATATATTTTCCTGATTGTCCATCTAAGATATCGTAAGAAGTAACAGCAGGATAATAACTAAAACAATTCCATAGCTGCAATTCATCAAGTCGACGCCCAGGTACTTCTTTTGGATCAAAACCTCTTTGTATAAACGCAGAGATAGGCAATCTATAAAAGATTGCACCATTTTCCATAATCGCATGAAAGAGTATAGGGCGCCCTGTAATTGATGTAAGGCCAAATACAATGCAATCTTCAGTTTCGCCGTGATGCTTTTTAAGATCGTAAAGATATTCTCTTCTGATCTGTGCATAAGTCACAGGTATGTTTGCATTTAAATAGGCCATGTGTCATAATTATTTAATTAAATTATATATTATAATTATTGCAACAACAGCTACTCCGATTTGTACTTTTCTATCAGATTTAACTTTTGCTACTATTTTGTTTATCATTTCCATAACTAACCTCCTGGTTTATTATATATATCTCCCCAACTATTTCCAGATTCATAATCTACTTTATTAGGGATCTTTAACTTAACAGCATTTTCCATAATCTCAATAATTTTTTTAGCTTGATTATCTGATTCAACAGAAATATCTAATTCATCATGTATTTGTATGTGTGGCACAATACCTTCTCTATATAAATTTAACATAGATTGTTTTGTCATGTCGGCTGCACTACCTTGTATTAATTTATTTAATGCTTTGTAAGTCATAGCTCTTCTTATATTTGCTTTTGTAGCTTTAGGATATTTTTTAAAGTATGCTGCCTCTGCATCTGCTTTACTCATTGGTGCAACAAATTTACCGTTGTTCCATTCCGCTATCTCCCATTTATCAAACCTACATTTTCTACCACCAAATGTTTTTATGTATCCAAATGCAGCACCATCTCTTGATATTGCATCCATAAGATCTTTTACAAAAGGCACACTATCATGATATTTGTTAAATAATTTTACTGCTTCTTCTTTTGTAGACAAACCTAACTCTGCTTGTAGTTTAGCTTTACCCATACCATAAAATAATCCAAGGTTAATTGTTTTAGCTTGTGTTCTTGATATGTTAGCCATGTTTGCAACAGTTTGATGGAAGTCTACTGTATTGTTTTGAAACCTTTCTACAATTTCAACTACTTCTTCATCACCTTTAAATTTTGTAGCTGCATAGTGTACAACTAGTCTTGGTTCTTGCTGACTGTAATCAAAACATCCCCACTTGTGATTGTGTTCTGGTATAAATAATGATCTAATCATTGGCCCTAGCTGCTTGTTCCTCGCTGGAATTTGCTGAAGGTTAGGATTAGAATATGAAAATCTACCAGTTACCGTGCCCCCACTATCGCCTCTAATAGGATTAATATCCGCATGTATTCTACCTTTATACTGATACTTAATTATAGTGTCTATAAATGTAGTATGTGCCTTGTTTATTTCTCTAGCTTTTGCTATTCTCTGCACGACAGGATTTGTATGTTCTTGTAAAAAATTTTTAGTAAAGGAGGGAGCTTTTGTTTTTGCGGTTATTTCATAGTCTAATTTCAATTTATCAAAAACTTTGGCAATGCTTCTTGCTGCCCATATTTGAGGCTCTATTCCTGTTTCTTTTTTTACTTCTAGGAGTAACGTTTCTTCTTGTGATGCTAATTGTTTCTTTAATTTATGAGCAGCTTCAACGTCTACGCGTACTCCCTTAAATTTCATATCAATTAAACACGGAAACAATTGTGTTTCAAGATCAAATACTTTTGTAAGATCTTGTGCTTTAATTTCTTTAGATAATCTTTTAAACAAACTTAAAGTTAGCTCTGCATCTTTTTCTGCATAAGACCCCACATACATTGCAGGTAGTTTCCACATTTCAGCTTTAGCATCTATGCCTGCTTTATCTGCTGCAGCTCTTAGTGCTGTTTCATCTTTTACTTGATTAAGATAATCTAGAGATAAACTGTTTAATGAATACCAAAATCTATTTTCATCTATAAGTGATGCCATAACCATCGTATCAACAATATGGCCATTTATTTGCACTCCGTATGCTCTTAACCAACATACATCATACATTGCGTTATGAAATAATTTAACACATGGCAATGCACATACTTCTTTTATCCATCGCATTACTACAGCTTCATCAAAAAAGTTTCCTTCTTTATGTCCAAAAGAATAATAACCTGACCATCCCTCTACAGCTACAGCTATTCCTACAATTTCTCCTTCGCCAACTAATGCACCAGATCCCTTAGACTTTAGACCTGGATCTCTTGTTTCTAAATCTATTGCTATGTATTTGTGCTCTTTAAGATCCGGAAAAGACTCTGGACTTATCCATTCCGTTTGAGCTTCAAACATCACTTAGTTATTCCCCATGAATTTGTTTTTTCTTCTTTCGGTTTTTCTGGATAATCTCTATCAATTGCCATATCAATGTAATGTTTAGCTTTTAGTAAGTCTTCTTTCTGATTTTTCTGCTTGTGCCTGCACAAATATTTTATAGCGTTTCCTTCTGCAAAGGGCAAGTTGTTTTTGTTTATGAACTCTGATGGCTGTATCACCATAGATCTATAGTGAGTTCCTCCTACTTGTTTTTTATATATGTCGCTCATACTATTGGTTCTCCTATTGTGTAATGATAATCTGATGATGGTTGCATTATATGTAAATTTTCTTTTGCTCTTGTTGTGCCTACATAAAATAATCTATGTTCAGGATCTGGGTCATCATATGCTGCTCGATAAATAAATTCATCTTGTCCTTCAACACCATAGTCTGTGAACAAACATATGTTTTCACACTCTTTACCTTTTGAACCATGTAAAGTAAGTAGTTGTATATTTGATTTATCCATTAAAGTATCTCCTCTTTCTAATAACGTTTGCATATATTCTTTTGTTTCTTCTGGAATATGTAATTGTTTCCAATCACCCTCTATTAATAAACCATGGTCTTTTTTTAATTTTTGTAAGTCTACACTCGTCTCTCGCTGCACGGTTCTTCCATCAGAATAACCTCTTGCTACATGTCCTTTCTTAACCACTAAATGTGCATAAAGTTTTTCAGCTTCTTCGGCAGAAACAGATGCTCCTTGATTTAATCTTGTCCAGATTCGATAGACTTCTAATATAGAGTTGGGTAAATGTTTATTTGTTTTACCACTAAATCTCATACCTAAAGAATAAAAATGCTCTGAAATATTTAGTAATAATTTGTTCGTTCTAGCTAATATCATCCACTCACCTTTAGAAAAATCAATCTCTTCTAGTATTTGATTATAGTGAACCATACCTTCTGCATCTCTTGGTACCCATTTTTTCTTTATTCTAACACCAAGTCTATCTAATATCTTAACAGCTTCTTTGTGCACAGTTCTTGGAACTCTTCGTGATATTTCTTGATCGTCTCTTTCTCCTTCTTGCAACATAAAGCAATTAGGATCTGCTCCTTGAAACCCATAAATAGTTTGATCATCATCGCCTGCTATGTAAGCTCTCTTGCAATTAGATTTTATATAATCAAAACACTTCCACTGATGTGGACTAAGGTCCTGGGCTTCATCGAGGAAGATGACATCGAGTGGAGGACATCTTTCTTCCTCGACAAACTTGTTGATCATATCATAGAATTCAATCATCTTAGATCCTTCTTTGTATAATCTTAAATCTGTTTCTAATTGTATTGTAGTATCTACATCTACATCATGATGTTTCTGTAATTCAACAGTTGCACTTTCTATAGAAATTAATTTAGATCTTGCATATTGTATTATTTCTAAATGCTTGTTTTTATACATTGGATTACCCACCGCATCAGGTTTTGTTTCAAACGATATGTTTGTCCATTCTGGATACTCTTGTTTAAATCTATTCCATTTTTTATTTTTAAGTAAATAAATGTTTGTATCTATACCGCATTCGTCTTTACCCATTTTATGCATGGTAGATATATGTTTTAATTTTTTGTCAGGAAATAGTTCTGAAATTCTTTCTTCTGCTTCTTCTGCTGCAGCTTTACTAAATGTAATATATACTATTTTTTGTGGGTTAGTATTATACTCATTTAATTCTTTTTTTAAATAGTGGTTTACTAGTCTGTATGTTTTGCCTGTTCCGGGTGGTCCCATTATTTTTTTTACTATAGCCATGGTGATTTTTCTATTTTAGTTGTTCTTGGATTTGGTCTTTCTAATTTAATAGTAGGCATTTTTAATAATCTAATTGTTTTTGTGCCAACTTTAGGTGATGTTTCTTCTGCTTCAAATAAAGATTGTAATAATCTTACTGTTTTTTGTTTAGGGTAAGTTCTTTCTGCCCACGATTTAGTTTTTAATAAATACTTCCAAAAATCTTTAAATTTAAAATAAGTAAAACCATCGGTATCAGTAAAAGCAATACCCCTCATAACATCTTTTAATTCTTTACCTGGAGTTTTATTTATATAGTCTGCTAGTATTTCTTTTAGCTGCACATCTAGTTTAGATGATGCTGGCGCAGGAATAGTTTCTAAATTAGCAAATAATTTTATAAGTAGCCTTCGCCACATATGTTTTGGTACAGGCATCATTGGTTTACCTATTTGATTCATACACGCCAAAGAAAACTTTTCTGGATCGTGCAGTGTTGCATCATCCACTTCAACACTTTCGCCATCAATAGATGCAAAGTATATTGGTGGATCAGAATCATACTTTCTAATCTCTGTAATCTCTGGTGTAGGAGCATTATCACCTACGCCAAATTGTTGTAGTGCACACTTTTTAGCATCACAAAAACTATGTATAGGCTCATCCTTACATTTATAATTATACTCTTTACTATCTAAAGAACCTATTAAAGTATTTATTTCTGTTGCATCTAACGGAGGAGTCATAAATTGTTTGTTGTAAGTAAACATATAACTTTGCCATTCTTCTTTATCTGGATATCTTTTCTTTAAATAAACTCCAACATTATACATGCAGTTGTTTCTTTGACCATCTGGCACACCATCACTTAACAATGTAATTAAACAAGGAGGCATTCCTTTGAAAAGATCTGTTTCTTCTTTTTTGTTTTCTATTTTTAAATTATTTAATTGCTCTCCTGTTAAAGCTATATCTTCATGTAGTTTAAAAAATTCATCTATTTTTAAAACATTACCATCTAAATTATATGCATATCTAACTGTTCTTTCATTTGCATGATAAGGTAAGTTTAAAAAACTACCTGTATCTCCACGATCTACTCTTATATAATCTTGTTTAGGAAATATTTCTGCACCTGCAAACCCCATTGCAGATGCAATAAGTTTTAGTTTTACTCTCATTACTGTTGCAGGAACAAATTCTTTTGTAAATAAAAATGCGTGCGCTCCGCCTGACTTAGATCTACAAACAATTATAGGTATGTTTTTTTCTTTTAATTTTAATATAAATTTTTTATGATCAAATGGATAAGTATCAATATCAATACATCCCCACTTACATTTGTTTTCTTTATTGATTGGTACAATACCTAATGCAGGGTCCTTACCCTCTAGATGTTCTCTCCATAATTTTTTAGTTACAGGATTTGATATTGTAAATGATTTAGTTTTATGTTTACCTTTTTCACTGAATTGATCTGTCTTTACGGTTTGACCGTAGGCACTGTTTAAGCCTTCAAATATATTTATAAATTTATCTAATTCAGTCATTTCCACTCAGTAGCGTAGGCGGCTTCAGTCTCCCTAGGCCGCCTACTATTCACACTATTTACCGGATAAACTAGTGTAAAATTTCTTAGCACGTTCGTATAAAGCAGCGTCTTTAACTTGACCTTCTTTAACGACATTGTAACCGTACCATTGGTTACCTTTACCAGAATTTAAAACAGTTGTTAGTTTATAAGAGTGGCTAAATGATGGTGGTGTGTAAGAACCATTTTTACCATCAAGTGAAATGGACATCATCATAGAATTCCATTTCCTGCTTATCTTACCTTGAGATGAACTCATAGATATTAAAGCCTGTTCAGCTCCTCCATCATCTCCAACAACCAATACATAGTGTTGGCCAACAGTTAGAATATAATTACCATTTTCTAATCTGTCTTTACCTCCGCCATCTTTAGTTGTTGATTCTAAAATGTCTGATCCATCTGGAAAAAGGTTTTCTGGTCTACCAGAACCCGTTCCAAAGTCAGCCCATTCTTGGTACTCTAACTTATAATGACATGGAATAACTGATACCCCATTTGCTCCATCATACAATTTTTTAGTAACTGTATTTAAAAGCATACCAGGTTCTGCACCGTCAACGTAATTTTGGTTACGTTTCTGTGCTTCCCCAGAGCCATTTTGTAAAAGTTTTAAGATAGGTAAAGCCAAACTAGTTGTCTTCACATTCTCAAAACCTGACGCAGCATCATCTTCAAATAATATAGATGAAGGTAAGCCCGCCTCTTTCTTTATCGCTACTTGTTTCTCGTCACTCATTTCTATCTCCTTGTTATTTTTGTACTGTTACCCGCGTAAGTTTTAAATAAGTCAGAGGGCATCTCACGTCCAGCTTCAAGACGCTCCCTGACTACTGCTTTAAGTGTCTGAGCATGAACCCCTATTTTCTGGACTGGTTCATATCCCTGACCTTTTGCAAGGTCTGCGTAAACGCTCGCCTTGTTGTCTTCGCCTCGACCAAAGGTAACGGTAATATCATTTTTAATAATATCACCTAAGTCGTTGTCTCGAAGCCATTGAAAAGCTTGTTCCTGATGTTCAGGTAAGATAGCAGCACTATAGAATTTTTTTATTTCTACAGCCTCGCCGTCTTTAAGCTTTAATTTTGTAATATGCATCTTCTCCATCATCTCAGGTATTTCAAACTGAGATAATACTTTAGCTTGCTCTTTAAGTTTAGAGACGCTTTTTTCTGCATTTGCAATTTCGTCCTCTAAATTTTTTAATTCTATAACTTTACTAGACAAACTTTTAGCTGCGTCTGCCTGTGTTACAGATTGTACTCTATCTTTTTCATAGTCTATTTGACTCATCGATTTCACCTCTTTCATGTATGTTAAACTCAGTTGAGTAGTACATTTTTTCCTGCCTGTCCCAAGTTAACGTTTTATACTTTCCATTGTTAATATCACACGCAACAGCAATTGCCAAACCTATAACTTTTGGATCTCCAGATAAGAGTAAATAATCTTCATCAGAAAAATCTTTTAATAAACGTCTAAGTTGATAAGTTATGGGACCCGGACTTCTTACGATTTGTGTATCTTCTCTAAGAAGAACTTTTATCTGACCAAATTTTTGTGCACCAACAATATTATATTTTGGACGACCTATTTTTGTACCAGGAACTTCTTGTAGCAGATAAACTATCGGCTCACTGTTTAATGTTTTTTCTTTCATGCTTGACAATATAATCTTTTACATTTATATTGTCAACTAGAAAGAAGAAAAATGATAAATTATAAATTTAAGACTAAACCTTACGCGCATCAATTAACTGCCTTAGAAAAGTCATGGGAGAAACAAGTTTACGCCTATTTTATGGAAATGGGTACAGGTAAATCAAAGGTATTAATTGACAATATATCAATGCTTTACGACAAAGGTAAGATTAATGCTGCCTTAATTATAGCTCCAAAAGGAGTATACCAAAATTGGCATGATTCTGAGATACCTACACACTTAGTAGATCACATAGATAAAAAAATGGTTTTGTGGCAAGCCATGATTACAAGAACACAGGAAAAAAAATTAGAAACTTTGTTTGAAGCAGGAGAAGAATTACATATTTTAATTATGAATGTAGAGGCTTTTTCTACTAAAAAAGGCGTAGCGTTTGCTAGTAAATTTTTAAATTGTCACAATACATTAATTGCAATTGATGAGTCTACCACTATTAAAAACCCCGGTGCTAAACGCACGAAAAATATTTTAGCTTTATCTAAACAATCTAAATATAGAAGAATACTTACAGGTTCTCCTGTAACTAAATCACCATTAGACTTATATACACAATGTCAATTTTTAGATTCTTGGCTTTTAGGACATGCTTCTTATTATGGTTTTAGAACTAGATACGCCGTAATGCGTAATGCAAACTTTAGTGGTAGAACTGTACAGATTGTTGTTGGCTATAGAAATTTAGCGGAATTATCTTCTAAATTAGAACCTTTTTCATATAGAGTATTAAAAGATGATTGCTTAGATTTACCTGAAAAAACATTTATCAAACGCATAGTGCAACTAAGTCCAGATCAATCTAAACTATATTTACAAATGAAAGAAAAAGCGCTTGCAGTATTAAATGGTAAAATGGTTAGTACAACAACTGTAATGACTCAACTTATGAGACTACAACAGATAACATGTGGGCACTTTACCGCTGATGATGGTTCTACTCAAGAGATACCTAATAATCGTATAGACGAACTAGTAGACGTGCTAGATGAGATTGAAGGTAAAGTTGTTATATGGGGCCATTGGCAAAAAGATATGACGCAGATAATAAAAGCAATAGTTAAAGAGTATGGAGAAAAATCTGTTGTAGATTATTATGGTTTAACACCTAAAGAAGATAGACAAAGTAATATAAATAAATTTCAAACAGATCCTGAGTGTAGATTTTTTGTAGGAACGCCAGCAACGGGTGGTTATGGTATTACATTAACTGCTGCTAGTAATATGATATATTATTCCAATGGTTATGATCTTGAAAAAAGAACACAGTCACAAGCCAGAATAGATCGTATTGGACAAAAGTATCCTATGACTTATATTGACATAATTTGTAAAGATACTGTTGATGAAAGAATTGTAAAAGCTCTTCGTAAAAAAATTAATATAGCTAGTCAAGTTATGGGTGAAGAACTTAAAGCTTGGATATAGGAAATTATAGGACTTACGTATGGGTGCTACAATTTTTGTATTAAGACTACAATTACGCCGCCCATGCCAGTCATAACGGCTCCCATAGATACTAAAAGTATTCTTTCTATTCTAGTAATATGAGCTTGTAGTTGGTTCATTCTATCGTAAGTTTGCTTTTGCATGATCCTGCAAAGCTTTTCGTGTGAATCTATTTTTTGTAAAGCGTTTTGTTTACTTGGCATATTTACCTACCCAATAACAAATTGGCTCAAGAATTCTTCTATAGATTCTGCCTAATAGATGTCTCTTGCCTCTCGCTTCCTGTCTGATGTCTATAGTTCTGTGAACTGCGATATGCTCTAGAACTTTTTTAACTACTCTATTAGTTGTCCCGCCTTGTTTTGCATACTTAACTAATGGTAAGAATAGCTTGTGATATCCTTTTTGATATTCTGGTGCTAAATCTTTTGAATGTTTTAACCAAATTTTATTTCTAAATGATCCAAAGCCATATGAGTCGTTCATCATGGTACAGACGATCTTACCGCCGCCGCCTCCGCCGCCTCCGCCGCCTCCTCCACTATCCGCGCCACCGCCTCGTTGACTTGGTGGTCCAGCTTGTCCAGCAGTTGATACAGGTGCTCTTGATGGTGCAGGATCTCTATCTGCTCCGCCACCTCTTGGTGTAAATGAAGGTGCAGGTGCAGGATCTCTATCTGCTCCGCCACCTCTTGGTGTAAATGAAGGTGCTGGACTTGGATCTGGTTTTGATATAACTGAAGGTGGTCCACCTCTGTCTGGTTCAGGTTCTTCTGACGTAATTTGATCAAGTCCAAAATCTAATAATTCTCCAAGTTGTGGAACTTTTTTTCCGGCTGCAATATCTGCTTTTTCTTGTTCTGTGTAACCAATATAATCAGCATCTTTTCCTATTTCTTCTAAATCATCTAAATATTCTTTTCCTTCTTGTCTAGCCTCAATTAAATCAAAAGCTTTACCAAGATCATTTCCTGTATTATTTAAAAGATTTTCAAATTCTTGCATAGGCATTTCTGCTAATTGTGTATTCGTTAGTGGCTCAGATTCAGCCATGTCCATAAATTGAGGTCCAACACCTAAATCTCTTTCACGTCTAAGTTCATCTAATCTTTGTCTCATAGGTGTGGGTTCTGTTGTTGGTTGTTCAAGAAGCCCCATTCCATAAATTTGATCATCAAATAAATCTGCTTCACCCATAATACTAGGAAGACCCGGTTCCCCTGCTAAAGTTCCTCTTGTTGGTTGATCAACCATACCCATAATTGGATCTCTGTATATATCTTGACCACTAACAATTTCTTGATACTTAATTTGTTCTTCTGGTGTTATGTTTCCTGATACACCTTGAATGTTTCTAACCGTGTCATCTATTGCTTCGCCAATAGGTTGATCAGCTACAGCTTCACTCATGCCGGCTAATGATTGTATTCCTTGATAAGCACCTGAAGCTAGTGTTCCTGTTACCACTCCTAGTCCCATTGTTTTTCTTGCATCAAAAGCACTTAATCTATTGTATTCCTCTGGTGTAATTTTTCCTTCTCGTACAGCATCTTTTAATTTTTCTGTGTTATCAAAATGTTGTTGTCTATTAATAGGGTTTAAAGCATCTACAGGAGTTCCTGTTTTTGATGCTCCTTCTGGTAACGTTTCGTAAGTAGGTATTCCTCCTGTAATATTTATATTATTGGCTGCATCTATTTGATCTAATGTTCCTGGTTGCGTGACGCCTGTTACTGGTGTTGTATCTTTAGTTAAAATATTTTCAAAAGGATCTAAATTAGGATTATTAAGTCTTGCACTAGAATATATTGATTCCCCAGGCTTAAATCCAGGTATTACCGCTGTATCTGTTACTGGTGCAGTGTCAAACTCATCAATTTGATTAGATGTAATTTTTGTAGTTGGTGTAGTAAATCTATCTTCATCTTCACCCTCAACCCCTATATCACCCCCTATTCCTAATCTATCCTGTAATGCTATTTTTTCTGCAAGACCAGCATCTCCTGTGTCTTGTATATCTCCAGAATATAAATCTAATATACTTTTTTCTTTTGCTTTTGCTTTATCAAGATCAGTTAATGTTTGTAATAAATTAGTATCTACGTCACCTGTATAACTTCCTGCTCTTACATCTGCTATTTCAGCATCTGTCATATTGTATTTGTCTTTCAAAGTGTCTTCTATTGTATTAATTCTTTTATCATAAGCTTTTTGTAATCCGTAGATCATATCAGAAGGATTATTAATTACTCCTGATACAGGATTGTATCCTGTCATAAGACCGCTTTGTATTGTACCATCTTTAACATCATACAGTTCATTTAATGCTGTTTGTCTTGGATCTTGTTTTGGTAATACTTCACCTAACATTTGCGTTGCTGTACCTAATAAAGGTATTCCGGTAACTTTAGAACCAATTAAATTTAAAGCACCACTAGTTATAGTTTTACCTATGTCAATTGATTTTCCACCTATGTTAGCAATTAAATCTTTACCTTGTTGCACTACACTATATCCAGCATTCTTAAGATCTTCTGCTGCTCCTAAAACTGTTTGTCCTGCTTTTTGAAAAATGTTTTTTGTTTCTGGAGTAAAATCTATTTTTTCTTGCAACATTGGATCATCAGTTGCAAACACATCTCCTGATGGTAAAGTTGTTGTACTTGCTGGTGTTTGATTAAAAGCATCCATTTCTTCTTGTGTAACTGGCATTTCACCTGGAGCTACAACAGGTTGACCTGGCGCTATTTGTACACCTGCACCTTGATTAATTAAATTTTGTTCAAAAGGAGTATTGACTCCACCACCTGTTACAGTCGTTGTAGGCTGAACAGTAGAAGCAGTTGTAATTCCACCACCGCCTCCACCTGATCCTCCTGGTAAAGGCACGTTTACATTTGATGCCGTTGGTGTTTGCGGTAATCTAGGCAATCCACCAGAAAAATATGCTAATAAATCAGTAAAAGAGGATTGTAGTGTGGGATCATATTTTACACCTGGAAGTGTTGATATACCACCTAACAATTCTTTTCTTGTCGGCGTTGTAGTTGCTAATTTAGATACATCTAATTGTTGATCAACTAAATTTGGATCGGTTACTACAAACGATTCAAAATTTTCTCTAGACATTATGCCATTCCTCTTGATCTAAGTCTTATTGATTGTTCTTCAGGTGATAATAAAGCCTGCTCTGTTGGTGTTAAACCAGTTGCATTAATCCCCGTTGCTTGTTTAGGCACCTGGCTTAATAAACTTGGATTTATACCTGGTGTTTGTAAAGGAGGGGTATCTATTGCAGCCATTTGTCCTCCGTCGTCTGCACCTTCGCCCTCGTTTAATAAACTACTTACTTGATCATCTGTTGTTTCTATATCTTGTTCAATAACTGTTTCTTTAGAAGGCTGTGTAGGTAAATCATCTTGTACCATAAAAACACTACCACCTAATTTAGCAAGAATTACTGCAGCAGCTTTACTTCTTTTTGGTAATGTTTTTAATGCAATAAGATCTTTTAATGAGTCTGGATTTAATAAGGCTCTTGCTATTACTCTATTTGATGCAGCTGTAAAAATTCTTCTAAAAGCTGTTAGTAATCTACCTGCAACTGTAAACTGACCTACTCTTGCTCTAATTATATCAGTAAACGCACTTGCAACAACGCCTTGTTGTGCAGTTGCTGCTGATCTACTAGCTATTTGTAATCCTTGGTTTAAAGTATCTAAATTTTTAACATATTCATTTCCAAATATTTCTTTTAAAACTGCTCTATGTCCTGCTTCTCCCCCACCGCCATTTAAATATCTGTTAAAAGCATCTGCGTCTAAGACTCTACCTAAAGTAAATTTTTTATCTAATTTAAAAACTTTTTCATTTAAATCTGTTAAAACATCTCTTTGAAATTTTTTAAAAACTTCTGGGTTTTTTTGAAGAATATTTTTTAATGTTCTTACTTGACCTATATTACCTGGTCCATATATTTTTTTAAATATTTCTTCAGGTGAAGTTCTAAACAGTTTTCCTTCAAATGATTTATTTAATTCTTTTTGTGTTTGTGTAAAAAGTTTGTTTGTCTTTTCTATATTTCTTTGTAGCCCACCTATTCTAGATATTTTATTATACTCAGCTTCTGTGTTAAAAAATGTCCTTAATGGTCTTTCATAGTTTTTTATGAAAGCATTATGTTTTACTAAACTTGGTTTATTTGTTATAGGATCTAACACCTCTGATCTATATTTATTAAAAATAGAATTTTTATATGCATTTAATGCTTCTGGAGATCTACTAATAACTTCATAAACTTCTGCAGCCGCTTTTCCTGAACCTATACCTTTTTTAAATGTTGTTTCAAATATATCTTCATCAGCAACTTTTAATATGCTACCAATTTCTATTTTAGTTAATTTAGATATAATATCATTATTTAAAAGTTCTTTATTAGTAATAACTAAATCGTTAAATTTTTCTAATTCATCCAAATATTCTTTTCCTGCATTTTTTTTAATTTGATCTGTAAAGGCACTTTTTAAAAACATTAATTTACCTACATCAGGAGTTTCTCCTGCTGCTAAACCTATTTGTTTTTCTCTAATTCTTTTACTTAAAACTGACATTGTTTCTCTAGCGTCACTAAGAAGCATTTTTGAATTTTTTGATAATAAATCATCATAAATTCCAGGTTTAAAAATACCTTCTATTTTAGCAACTTCTATTAAACTTTTTTGTTCTTTTGCAGAAAGTTTAGTAACTGCTTTTGCTATTTCATCTGTGTCTATTAATTTAAGACCTGATACTTTATCTAATTCTTTTGCAGCAAGTTTTGCGTCACTTTTATATGCATCACCTAAATCTTTTACAATTGATCTAAATTCAACACCTGTTACTTTAGAGCTGCCATCTGGTAAATTAAATACTTTTTTAGTTAATAATTCATCAGATGCTTTTTGTTTTTTTATAAGATTTTTAACTGCATCTTTGTTTCTATTTTCTGTTACTTCACTTATAAGTTTTCCTGTGTCGTAAGTTGACCCAGCGTTAACTCCAAATTTTTCTTTCATTAATCCAAAGTATTTATTTAAACCTACAGCTTGCGCTTCCCCAAACTCTCTAAACTCGCCTACTTTACCCAACACTCTTTTTTCTTCAAAAGCTGATTGTATTGATAGTAAATCTTTATCATCAGTGGCTTCTGCTAATGTCCATTTCACTCTAGCTTTAATACCAGCATCTTCTAATTTTATATTTATATCTTTTGCAACTTTTTCTGCTTCTAAAGCTTTACCACTTTTTAAAGATTCAACGCCTTCATCTACAGATGAAAAAGCTCTACCTTTTACTACGTTGTTTATACTTTTAATTAATTTAATCCCTCCAAGTCCAAGAAAACCTGCTCCAGCAGATATACCAGCTGTTTTAAAAGCTTCATGAAGTAATTCGTTATCTGCTAAATCTAAATTAACTCCATAGTGCTCTTGACCCCACTTAAGTCTATAATACTCAGCAGCTCCAGCAGCAATAGCACCTGTTGTTAAACCACCTACTGGTGTTGTAAAAATTGTACCAGCTATTGTAGCCGCTATGTCTGCTCCTATAACTAAAGCATCTCCACCTATATCTCCAAAGTCTCCAAAATCCATCCCTGGTTTATCTACTAGAGCATATGATTGAGTTTTAGGGTTAAAATATTCTAATTCTCCTGTTTGAGGTCCTGTCCTAACATCTATGTCTTGTTTGTATATTTTTGACAAAGAGTTTTTTATTGCAAGTCTTTTCTGTTCTTCATTGTATCCTAACGATCCACCAAACCTTGATTTTATATCTGCTGGATCATTTACAGATACTCCTGCTGATTTAGCTATTTCGGATGTTGTAGGTTTAAAAAAATCATCTTTTGGAAGTGAAATACCTCTGCCTTCTAAATAATCAAGTCCTTCTTGAGGAATGTCTTCTTTTACTCTTTCATCAGATATGTTTGGAAAAGCTAATTTGTAAAATTCTGTTTCACTTATTTTTCCTTTATATGCTTTTTCATACATGATCTCAGCTAATTGAAGATCGGGAATATTACGATATTCAGGATGTTGTTTTTTATAATCAGATATACTAGCCATTAGTCCGCCAATAGTTTTTCATCTATACCTAAAGGATTAAATACCTTTTCTTTTTTCATGCCTCTTGGGCCATCAGATTTTTCTTTATTTGGATCAATTGAACCAATAATATTCATATTAGAAAAGTCTAAAGGATCACCAGTTAACTCTTGATACGCAAAAGCTGCATTACTATTTCTTAATTTAACTGCATTTGTTAAAACATTAATAGTTCTTTGTGGATTAGCTCCTATACCCAACTCTTCCATTTTTAATGCAATATCTCTATCTGTAAATCTTCCACCAGGCTCATCTATTCTTGCCATTAGATATGCAAGGTTAATAGACACTGATTTAATTCTACCAAGTTTTGCCGCATCTCCTCCTACTGAACTGCCAAATTTATCTTCAATATATCTATCAATAGCTCCACTTCCTGTATCATCAAAAGTTTTATTTTCACCTGTTGTTGAAAAACCAAATGCATCTGCTGCTTGTTTTAGTTGTGCTCCAGCACTATCTAAAGCCGTTATAAAAGAACCAACTGGGCCCACTTTAGCGTTTGCATTTAAGTCAGAAACTAAACTTGAAGCTGCATTGTTCATTTGAAAAGTAGTTATTTTTATTTGTCTACCTTCTTTTTGAGCAGAAGTTTCCCCTTTAACGTCTCCTTTTGTAATATTAACTGTTCCGTCAGCACCAATTGTAATTTGTTCACTTTGTGCAGGTGGAGGAACTAATCCTCCTGGAAAAGCTGCAATTTGTGCGTTAGTAAAAAACCCTACTTTTCCAGGTTCAACGCCGTTAATTGTTTGATTAGTTTTGTTAAGTGCTTTTTTAGTAGTAGGTATTTTAGGAGTTTTTACCGCTTGTCCTAAAACTGTAGAAACAGCGGCTTGTTTTCTTTTATCCATAAGGGCTCTTCTTCTATCGTCATCACTAACAAATTTTTTATACCCTGCACCTAAAGCATCGACTACAGGTGCGCCCGATGCTAGAGCAAGTCCTACTTCACCTAAAGGTAATCTAGTTTTAGCAACTGGTGCAAATTTATCTTGTAAACCCATAAGCATTTCTATATTCGATCTTATTTGATCTTCAGACATGTTGCCAAACATACCATCGCTATAGTTTCTTCTATCAGTTAACCCAGACATAATACCTTCATTAACTTTACCACCTCTTCTAAACATAGGTCGTTTTAATATTCTAGACATTAGTTTTTAAATATCCTTCCATAGATATCAGCACCAGCTAAACCTAAACCTAAAGCTGTAGCTAATGGACTAGCTTGTTGCGCTGCTGGTGATTCGCCAATAGAAACTGTTCCAGCTCCCGGTGTTAACCCTGTAATACCTTGGCCAAACATAGTAAGTCTTCTTCTTGGATCATCGACTGCCATTTGCGCCGCTTGTCTTTCTGCATCAAATATTGCTTGTTGTTGTGTTTGTTGACCTGCACCTAATGTACCAAGACCAGCTATTTGTGCTCTTGAGAAGTCTTGTGCAGCTCCACCTAATCCTTGTTGTAAATTTGCTATACCCATTTGATTTGCAAGATCTTGTTGTCTTGCAGTTGATGCTTGTTGAAATCCTCTCTGTTGTAAGTCAGCTAATATTCTTGATCTATTTGCATCACTCGTTGTTTGATATTCAGCTCTTTGTACACCCTCTCTACCTCCACCAAATGCACCAGGTGTACCTAATGCTTGTGCTGCTAATTGGTTTTGTCTCATCTGAGCCTGTTTATCAAACTCAGCAAGAGTTGTGTCTATAACCTGTTGTTGATATGGTGACATATAAGCAGTTCTTTGTGCCGCTGTCATTGGCCCTGTAAGTCCTGTTGCTGCATCTGCAGCTGTTCCTGCTTTTGTTAAGAATGGTTGAAATGATCCAAGACCTGTTGTTGGATCAACTGCTTGAGTTAAGGCTGCAGTTTGTAATGCATCTTGCTGTGCAACTTTTGGCGCAAGTCCTGCCATACCTGCTTTTGTAATTTGAAACTGTTGCGCTTGTGCTTGTCTTTGTGCAAACTGTTGCGCTGTTTCACCAGGCTGTTGTGTTGTAGCCGTGGTAATACTTGGTATACCTGCTTGTCTTGAAAGATCAGTTAAATATGTTTTTTGTGCTGCTTCTATAAATTCTGGTGGTAATGTTCTTGATTCTGTAATTGCCATTATCTTACCCTTCCTTCTAATTTTTTCATTGTATCATACATCCTTTGTGCTCCTTTTTCAATGCTCCCGTTGCCCGCTCCTCGAACCGCGTTAGCTGTCATTACAAATTCGTTCTTAGATAACATAGCTGGTACATCATCTGCCTTTTCTTTTACACCTACTGGTACAAAACCACCTTTATCTCTATAGTCTCTTTCCATAACTCCAGCTTGATTAGTTCTCATAATACCCATTGGCATACCTCCACCTCTTAAATTATATCTTGCAACAAATGCATCTTTTTCTTCATCTGTCATTGCAGAATATTCTTTATCAAAAGCAAAATAATTGTCAAAATATGCTCTCATTTTATTACCAACATTTTCTTTTCTTCTAGCCAAGTATTCTTTCATAGTTTCGCCTTCTTCTTGAGGCGGTTCTTCAGCTAAAAATGCATTATAAAGATATGTTCCTGCAGCAGTAGCACCACCAACAAGTATTTGTTGTTGTACCATGCTTGGTAATTCTCCTAATATTGGAACATCTTTAAATAAACTTGTTGCGTCTCTTATTGATTTTAAGCCTTTTGCTGTTGTTGCAGGTGTTGGTTTAGTTCCAAGTAAATCACCTTTGTTAGCATCACCACCAGTAAAATTTGGATCACCTTCTGTTAAAGGTTTTTTAAATAATCTACCAACAGGACCTTCTCTAAATCTGTCCATAGAAAATGTGCTAGGCCCACCTCTAGTTCCTTCAGCGCCTGTTAAAAATCTTGCTCCTCTTCCAAGAGCATAAGTTCCTAATCCTTGTTTAAGTGCATCACTGACGCTACCTCTTTGATCAAATCTACCTATACCTCTCATTGCTGCTGCAATACCTGGTTGAAAAGGTGCAACAAACGGTGCAGCCTTAACTGCAAAATCTGCTAATTCATTTGGTATAAGTTTTCTAATTCTTTTTTTAATACCACCTAATAAAAAACCTGTTCTAGGAACTGTGTTTGTTATCCCGCCTTGTGCACGTAATTGTCTTCTAATTTGAGCTCTTGTTATCATATATGTGTTGTTATTTATTATATTATATAGGCAGGGATTTCACCTGAATTTATATTACTACTCGTTTTTAACAAGTAAATCAAGCTTATGTTGTAACGGTTCTAGGCGTTACTTCCATAGCGGACAGGATCACATGGAGCCTGTTTCCATTAACTGCTGATACTTTTATTATTTCTCCAGTTTCAGCCACTAATGGGTTTGTTAAAATCTCTACAGGGCCATTAGTTTGGTCATCTGGATCTGGTATTGAAATATTATAACCTATGCTAAAAACAGCGTCGCTTGCATTTGTTAAAGTAATTGTAACTTGACTTCCACTACCTGAATCATCATTTACTAGTATAGATTTAATAATTGCCGTTGTAGCAGTTGGCACAGTATATAAAGTTACTGTTGCATCTGATGTTAAATCTGCTTTTTTATTTACAAAAACACTAGCCATTATGATCCTAAAAAGAAAATAACTGCATCATTATCTTCTGTTTTCTCCTCTTGAAATGTAGTATTTAATTTTTCTATTAAACCGTTTAAATCTCTAACTAAAGATAAAAATGAAAGTTGATCGTATTCTTTTGGTGGTTGTGTTAATGATTGTACAATTTTTGCCATTATCTTCTCCCGTCTGGTTGGTAATCAATTCTAAATGTACCTAGTTTCCAAAATTGACTAGTGCTTGTGTTATCTATTTTCAATGATATTGATCTAGCTCTTGCTCTTGTATCTATTTTTTGTGTGCCACTACTAATTGTAAATGGCCCTAACGTAGAACTAGCTGCAGTATCATTTGGAAAATCTCTTAAGTTTAATGTAACTCTTGCATCACCTGTTTGTGTTAAAAAATCTGGTATAACTCTTCTTATTTTCATCATAAATTCTCCATCACCACCTAATCCTTGTGCGCCAATATCAAAATCTCCGGATTCAATTGATGCAGCAATTGCAGTTGTTGCACCTTCTTTAACTTGATTTAAACCTGTTTCATGTTCATAATAAGTTGACGTACCATCGCTATTACCAAAAATATAATTTGTATCTGTTGTAGCAGTTGTGCCGGATGAATCATACGCTGTTGCATGAGGTTTACCAAACACAGCTGAGTCTTGCCACGCGCTTCTTGCTAATGTACCAACAGTCCATACAGGTCTATCTGGGGATGAATCTAAATAATTAAAAGTTACAACTCTATTAACTGTGCCTGATCCTGAGTTAGGGTAAAACCACATAACTTCACCAAACAAGTTATTTAGTCCTGCATTAATATGTTGTTTAGGAATTGTATTAATATCATCAAAGACATGATCTTCAACTAAACATGGTAATGATTCTAGTCTACCAGAATATCTAAAGAAACCATTTTCTGACATCCAATAAGCTGTACCATCTACTTCGACAGCAGCATTCTGTCCTATCAATCCACAGTTAGTACCAACTTGTTGAAATGAAAAAGTAAAAGGTGGGCCAACAAATCTCATAGTAAATAGAGCTGTATCTGTCCAAACGTAAATTGCATCTCTACCTCTAATTGCTCCCATAATTTTAGATCCATCTGCAAGTCTTTGTGTACCTGCAGTGTTAGTTGCTGAAGGCGCGTACGTGTTAATATCTTCTTGTGACGAGAATCTAACAAACATTGGATCTTGTGTAGATTTTGTTCCAATCGTTGTTTCTGTTCCAAAAAATATTAAGTGTCTATCTGGTGTAGATACTAAACTGAATGCTGACGCAGTTGGTGCGTTGCTTACAATAGTTGCTCTTGTATCTGTCGCACCTGTTGGGTTTGAATTCCATTCAAATGTTTCTCCTCCATTAATTGTTGCAATAAGTTTATTACCAAAATTATCTAATGACCATAAACCTGGTGCTGTTATAATATCTCCTGATGCTGCAGCGTTCCATGCAAAATAATTAGATGCATCTGTAACTGTTGCACCTGACGAATGTGATGCTGCAGTTGTACCATTAGCACCTCTTGTTAATCCTGTTAATGTTCCACCACTATTTCCTGTATACGTAATTAATTCAGATCCTATAATAACAGTTCCTGATGATGCAAAAGATGTAGAACTTGCCATTGTTAAACTTGTAACTGATGTATTAATGCTTGATGATAATGTTGAAATAAATTGTCCTGATTGTGTGCCACCCCATTGACCAAGTCCCCAACCAGTAGATGCAACTTCTACAGCTGGCCCAACAGAATAGTAGTGTTTAACTCTAATGCCGCCTGATGTAGATGCGCCTGAACCAGATTCGTTAGATCCAACATCAATAGTTAAAGTAGTATCTGTTGGAATGGTAGTTACCATAAATTTATTGTCGTTAAAATTACTTGCTGCAAAATTAGAATTAGTTGCAGAACTAAAATTGTCTAATAATATAATGTCAAATTTGTTTATATTGTGCGCTGATGAAAAAGTTAAAGTTACAGTTGAAGATCCATTAGTTGTAGAAAAAGCACTTGTTAAAGTTGTTGTCGCTTTAATTGGATGTATGTCATAAAAAATACCTCCAGAATATACATATAAAATTCTATTTGTACCTAATGCAGCGTATTTAATACCTGACGTATTTATAAAATGATGAATAGCTGTGTTACGCCCTGTCATATCAACAGAACCTAATTGTGCCCAACCACCTATTTTTTCAGGTGAGCCATATCTAAAACGAACGTTGTCGCCATTAACCCATTGGCTTTCGCCACCCGTTGACGTAACTTGTTTATTGAACCCAGGTTGAAATTTTACTTTTTGTAACATATAACCTCACTATATTATATATTCCTTATTGGTGGAATACCTAACATTGGCCTTTTGTCAAACCTATTTTTTTCAGCAAAAGGACCA
>Ga0209992_10001649_pt1 | contig 22574 bp, 23 predicted proteins | sample 2SBtaG_2_FD_182564 | JGI IMG/M metagenome (GOLD analysis project Ga0209992, IMG submission 182564) | Deep subsurface microbial communities from Kolumbo volcano to uncover new lineages of life (NeLLi) - 2SBTROV12_ACTIVE470 metaG (SPAdes)... | ecosystem: Environmental > Aquatic > Marine >... | reverse complement strand
GGCTATTTATCGACATGCCGTAAGCAGGGAATGAGTGCAACCGAGGCAATGATGCTTGTATTTGAGCGAAAGTTACCTGATTTTGCCAGGTGATTTTTCCTTTGGGGAATTTACGCTGAGTAGTTACAAAAATGCAACCTATTTCTACGACCAGCATGTCTTCCAAAGGACAAGTTGTTATTCCAGAAATTATCCGCAAACAAATGAATTTGAAGCCTGAATCTCGTTTTGCGGTAACCACGGGAAAGGATTCGGTAATCCTTAAAGCCATTGAATCACGTCCGGAACAAGATACCGGTGAATATATCTTCGGGGCAAGCCGACTACCACAAGACAACGGCTTGAGCGAGGACGCTATTGAGCAGGTAATTTCAGGAGTACGCGGCCAATACTAGCAAGGTATGGGAGATGATATATTTGAAATACACGATCAATAGTTTGAAACATTAGGTTTTGTTTCGGACAAACCAGCATGACTATCCCACTAATCCCCACGCTTTCCAACCAGGCGCAAGGTAATTGTGTAATCACTAGCTGGAATCGAAACGCCCTCGTAGGATTCGGGGGCGAGCGAAACAAAACGCAATTTATAACGCTTGGCTAAAGCAATTCTCGGCTCAGCTCCACGAGTTAATTTGATCGATGAAATTTCACCCTTTTCATCCGCTATATCCAACACCACTCTAGCATTCCCCTGCCATATACAAACAACATCAGTCGGGCATCGGGAATCTTCAAGCACGCTACGAAATGTAACAGTTAATCCCGCCGCTTGAATGTTTGCCGATTGATTCATACGAAGCGTAAAGTCTTGATCTAACGAAACCGGGTTATGAACAGACGCAGCGAACGCTAATGCCCCCCCGAAAATCATCATACTTATATGTATTGCCAGAACGCCCCGCCATTCCATAATCCACATCCAAATTTAAGGAAAAATCCCCAAGCTATCTCAATTACCACTTGCCAATCGAATTAAAGGCTGTCCCTCATTATGATCGTCACAAGAAAAAACTGATAGGCCCCAATTGTTTCAAACCGTTGAGGTTGAACATTACATCCGGCTATTTTGAGCTGTCAATATTGTTATCGACATATCGATATTATCCAATACCATATGTGTTGCAACGTGTGAACAAACTATTCAATCTCGACGAGCCAACTAAAATCAATTGAATATTCAAAAAGAACACCTTTTTAGCCCTCCGATCTATCAAAGCCAATTAGCAAATTCTTAATATTCAAGGATCATCAAGATCCATTGTTTGCTATAATGCAGCGCTCGTGCGACCGGGTACAAATACGAATAGACAAAATTGGAAACACGAATACTGGAGAGGTGTCCGAGTGGTTGAAGGAGCACGCCTGGAAAGTGTGTATACGTTTATAGCGTATCGAGGGTTCGAATCCCTCCCTCTCCGCCATATCGTACACATACCTTATTGAATAATGAGATAATTAAGTTTCTTTATTTTATTAGGTCTTAGTTAGTGTCATACAGTGGTGCATGGCTTTTGTCGTACTACTTAAGTTGAGCGGAAGCTGGGATTACAGTTTGTTTGACTCACCATCTGCGGATATTGCGAAACAGATTCACAATAACTGGGGTCACGAATTCACTTTATCAGCATACCCTTTGAAGGGTCACAGGTTTATCATCAAAAGAACACGTCTTTAGCCTACCTCGACCGTACCATCCTCGTGAGTCACGATCGGATCCCCTGTCTGGACGGTTTCCAGGAATTCGTCGCCGAGCATGTCAATAGTCACGATGCGCTGATCTTTCCAAATCTCCGCCATCAGTACGCCGGCAGCGGCTAGCGTGTCGATTGGTTTGGAGAACAGCAGAGCCTGGGGACCAACACCGATCGCCTTCATCCCCATCAAACTCATACCACCCATGGTCGACCCGACGGAGGTCGGAAGGCAAAGAATTGCACCCGAAAGGTCCTTGCCGAAGAGTGCCTTGTTGCTGGCATCTGAACAGGGCGCCGAGTCGGTTACGCCCCCGAACATGTTGTCAAAGTATGACCCGGAGGTGTTGAAGGCCTGTTTGGATACAGTTGCTTGACCGGAAACCTTTCCGGCAAGGACCACGCGGCCCTTAAATGTTTTTTTAGACATGATTCGTTGGTTCCTATCTATCTTATATGCTTAATTTGAATGGTTTCAGGATGCTTAAATCCACATCAAGCGGGCACCTTCCCGGTCATTGCAATCTGCAGGAGATCGTCATCACCGAAAAGCCTCGACCTCGTATAGAACCGGGCCTTGCCCGAGTTGGTCACGCCCCGATCGATGTCAGACATGCCTTTCAGTCCCTGCATGGCGACGGTACAGATGTTATTGAACTGTATTCCCCCTCGGACCACATCCCGAAACATAATGGGATGCTCGTCCAGTAGCTTGTTCCTCACCACGACAGAGCAAGACAGGTAGGTCGGGATAGCAACTTTCTCCTGGCCACTTGCTTTAAATTCAGCATCGAATTTCTTCGCCCAGTAAACCATCTCATCGTAAGTGTTGTGAGGACAACCAATGTACACCGCGGTCGGGTCGCCGTCCGGATCCGCCCAGCGGTTTTCGAAGGTATCCATCACCCGGGACAACTCTTCGTCGTCTATGACGTAGGTTTGGTAGTCATCAGTCAGGAGCTTCTGGCCCTGTTCTATAGCTTCGGGTGTAACATTCTCCACGTGATACAATCCCACCGCGCCGCTTGAGGCAGTGGCAGAGCCCATACCTTTCAGCTTGCCAATCGCAATTGAGTCGGGCTTTCCATCCTGCATACCGATCCACTGATCAATGCCGGTGATGTATGGAACCTGTTCCACCACCTTTGTGCCAATCGCACCGCCCAGAGCACCCCAGTGTGGTTCCTTGGAGAGTCTGACGTCAATGTGCCATTTGGCCTTGCGGCCCTCGTCCGTTAGCATACCGAATACCGGTACTTTGCCGGCGATGCCGCACAAGATTTCCATGCCAGTTGCCATACGGTTGATTTGCAGCCCCAGCACCGAGTTGCCGAAGTTAACGGCTGAGGACTCAGCCCAACTGACTACCGTACCCGGCTTGGCAGTATTGCCCACTTCCGGCAAATAGCATGCACAGCTCCAGTTGTCTATAGGACGGGCACCAAGACGGGTATGTACCTGGATCAGGCGACCCTGAAGTGGATTACCTTCAAGCATCATGTTCCGCTTCACCGGGTCTTGTCCTACAGTATAGAGATCGACGGACAATGGGTTGACGGTGTAGGGAGCATGTGCCTTGAGACCTGCATCGGCGATCTCCTCAAACATCTCGAGAACCGGTGTAATCCAGGGTCCGGCGGTGTAGAGCGACGAGTGCGCTGGCCCGCCGCAATCAGCCAGTCGCTCGGCGCCGAAAAGTTCACCGTGCATGACGATTGTCTTGAGCACCTTGGCCATCACTTCACCTTTACCGCCATCAAGGATATCTTGCTCCTCCTTGGTCAGGGTCATCTTGTGGGGGTTGTCTGGATCGTGCTCGTTAAGGCCCGCATCGGAACCAGTGCCGGTCAGGCCATCAGAAATAGGATTGCCATCTTGATCGACTCCGAACTGGTCACAGTGGATGTTGTCGTAGGCACCTGGATCACGTGATATATCAGTCTCTGTATTGGTCTTCATGACACTCTCCGTTTTCTTGATAAGTTAGGTTGTAATTGTCTAGCCTTTTGCTGAGTTGCCACAGGAAGTTGTGGAAAGAAATGCTCCTGCTGCCGATGTTAGTGCTAATCGATTACGGAGGCCTCTTCGTTTGATGCCAGTTACCCTACCTTTCCTATTAATTTATACATTAATTACAGGTAACGATTATGATAATATATAGTTCACTCGAGTTATTCTAAATCAGATAGGCATTACTGAATATGGATCACTATGAATGAACGTCTTGTTCGAATCAAAAAAGGACATTAAAACATAAGTTATTACCCATCCAGACAACATAGAAATAGTTCATCGTGTCCGAGAACAACAAATTATCCTGTTGGATACTTCAACACTAATAACTTTCTCGATGTTCAAACCCAGCGTTATTCTGTAAAACCAACAAAACCATAAACATTATTAAAATTTATTTGAGTTACTCTTTTAAACATCCCCTGTAGAGTAGTAATTAGCTATTAACCGTATCATTGAAAGAGTTATGTTGGGCAATGCTCATTGTCAGGAGTACTTAGATGTCATACTTGTGGTAATTATCTGACCGGGGTATAAGTATGGGGAGAATAAAACACCTTTTTGTTCACGGTGGAAATTACCAATAGCACAACGATTTGTCAATCACGATCTAAAACCGGAATTATAAAAATCGTTGATTTATCCCTTTCGGGGAGGTGATAATTCAAATTAGGTGTTCGGTTCTCCCTTCGTACAACGTTACAGTCATAGCGATCCGAATCTGGAACGACCAACTTTCGAGTTGTCGTTGCCGTTTTTGGTCGGGTCTTGAATTTTTCTAACCCATCGCCATCTATAAGGGAAACCCGAGTTAGTTTTAGCTTTTATTTATTTAATCAGTGGTGTGGGAGAGGCAAATCATGATGCGAATATTCCTATTTCTGGCAACCAATGCAGCCGTCCTGGTACTGATCAGTGTGGTTTTTCAGGTGCTTGGCATCGAGGGCATCTTGCAGCAGAACGGCGTAGACTTGAATCTCCAAGCGTTGCTAGTGATGTCGGCCGTAATTGGTTTTGGTGGCTCTTTTATTTCGCTGGCCGTGTCGAAATTCATGGCGAAACGATCCATGGGTGTGAAAATCATTGATCAACCATCCAACGATACCGAACAATGGCTGGTCGATACGGTCCGACGGCAGGCGCGCCAAGCCGGCATTGGGATGCCGGAGGTTGGAGTGTTTAACACGCTAGAGCCGAATGCCTTTGCAACCGGCATGCGCTAAAATAACGCACTGGTGGCGGTTAGTACCGGGCTGCTGGAAAATATGAATGCCGGTGAGGTCGAAGCGGTGTTGGGACATGAAATTTCTCACATCAGTAACGGCGATATGGTGACCATGGGGCTCATTCAAGGAGTGGTCAACACCTTCGTAATTTTCCTGTCACGAATTATAGGTCATCTGGTTGATCGAGTGGTGTTCAAAACCCAACGAGGTTACGGACCCGCTTACTATATTACCTCGATCGTTGCACAGATATTTTTGTCTATCCTCGCATCGATGATTGTGATGTGGTTTTCACGCCGGCGCGAATTTCGTGCTGATGCAGGTGGAGCATCACTGGCTGGATCTAGCAATATGGTCGGTGCATTGCAGTCACTGCAGCGTGAATATGAACCGCGAGACCTGCCGGGCGAATTTGCGGCATTCGGAATTTCTGGCGGAATCGGCGCTGGCGTGAAGCGGCTATTCATGAGTCATCCACCGCTGGAAGATCGAATTGCGGCTTTACAATCAGGAGTATAGGAATAAGCGGTATAACGTTGGGAAAGTTCCTTACCACCCTTAAAATTTAAAGATTAACCGATCGCCACCGGTTGTTGATTAGAACAATTCTAAGTGTTGTTTCACGTTTATTTTTATTAATGTGGAAGAAAATGATAGGGGTACATGAAAAATCAACATTTTCATACAAACTCGACCAGGAACTGCCATTCTGTTTACACTTGATGTTCGTGGGCACGTTTACCATGAGTGATTTACATGTTAATCAGGTTAGAAAAATGAGGATATCTATTGCCTAGCATCTACCTATTCAATTCAGGTCCAAGTACGAGGACATATCTGCAATTATTTTAAGAAAGTAAAAAAAGAGTGGGAAATTTTGATTGTGAACGAAACGGCCTTTCAAAAACGCTCCATTTTGCCACAGAATTCTATTGCAGCTAATGTCAATGAAATTCGATGACAGGGAGGCATTTTGACCCGCCGTTTGCAAGCCATTCTTGATGAGTATCCTCATGGGTTCTCCGAGAAGGAAGCAATCAAGGTTCACGAATAGTTCATAGGGGCAAAGGCCGTGAGGCCCTAACCTACCCAAAGGAAAAAAGGATACCCAGATAGTATTGCTAGGACTGCTAAGTGATTCTGAAAGCATTTCTTCTGTAATTTGACTTTAAAAAAACTACTGGATACCTTTTATCTGAAGAACCGTTCGAGACTAACTCAACTGATTTCGTTAAATTGATGTAAGGGGAAAGACAATAATATAGTGATGTCCTTTATTCGTTTAGACGGTGAATTTCAATGACCAGCAAGACTCAAAAAGTAGTGTCTCTTTTTGTCTTACCACTACAGCTAATATCGAATGAAAGTCGAATGACGTTGTTTCTCGTTGGTATTTTCAGTAAGAGCGCACATTATTGATTAGGAGAAACATCATGAGAAAACCTCATTGGTCACTACAATTGATTCTGGTTTCGTTCAGCATTATTTTTTCAAATTCAGTCAGCGCATACGGTGGCGGTGGAACCCCGAAACCGCCTTGCAAGGCAGCTAAATTCAAAAGGTTCAAACCGCCGGCAAGTAGCATCGTTGAGCCAAAAGCTGGATTTTCATTCATCGCATCTCCGAACACAAGTCCATCGACCATCAAAGTTTCAGTAAAGAAGATCAAAGTCAAAGTGGATGTTGAAAAACAAATTGACGGGCAATTTCGGGTGAATGGCACGCTACCCGATTCTCTATCGGAAACATGGGCAAAAATAAAAATTGTGGGGGAAGCAAATAATTGTAAAGGATCAGCATCCTGGTTGATAAGAATTGCCGGAGCCAAACAAACCGAGGTCGAAACCGAGAATACTCAACTGGAACTGATCGAAAAACTGGAAGAAAGCAAGGAGGGTCAGCTCAACCCTGATTAGCGCCATAATTGTGCTACAAATACAAAAAGGTCGAGGGAGACGTTTTAACATGGGCAGATAATCGTAAGGATTACAGAGAAACCCGAGAAATCAGCATAGACACACTGGAAAAAAGAATTGTAATTGTCGTTGTTCATACCGATAGAAACGGCAAAACACGGATTATTTCAGCAAGACCTGCCAAAAAGAAAGAAAGGATAATATACGATGAGTATTTCAAAAAAACGCCTTAAAGAAATAGAAGCGATTAGGGACGAAGATATTGATTGCAGCGACATTCCAGAGCTTGAGGAGACTGTCTGGAAGAACGCCGTGCTTGTCCACCCTGAGAACAAAGAGCGTTTAACTGTGCCCTTTGATGCCGATATGGTTGAGTGGTTCAAGAACCAAGGGCGGGGTTATCAGACCAGAATGAACACTGTTCTAAGAAGTTTCTACGAGGCTCATAAAAACGATCCGTCACAACATCCTTAAAAAGCGTTTTTTGTTACAGAATTCCCTATTCTGTAACATCCATTAAGACCCCGCCCCGTCACAAGGACCGAAGCGGGCTTGGGTGACACCTATCACCGTTGACGGTTAGCGGTAGCGGTTAGCGTTCGAGCAGACCGTCAGCCGAAGGTGCCCATCGGTCCCGGATAGCTCACTTCATTGAGTTTTCCAGTATCAACGTCGTAGATGAATCCTCGTATCGTTGAGGCGTCAGGGCCAGTGGTGGGAATCCATGGATGATTCATGACCCTGGAAATCGAACGCCTAACATCCCAAGAGAGTCGTTCAGTTTGCTGCTCATTGCAGGGTGAATCGAGAGCCTCAAGCGGTCCTCGAAAGGCATGAAACTGGTCGGGCGTTGCAGAACTATTCTGGCAACTTGTGAAACTGCGTCCCGTTGCCTTTCCTAGCAGCTCCTCAGCCGCTGGATCACCTTCTAATCCAGCTTTAAGCAGGTCGTCGGTAAAAGCCAACATGCCACAGCGGGTGTGATGGATTAATATGATTTCATTCGTGTTGAGCAGGTGATGTGAGATAATCAGGCAGCGAATCGCATCGTCCGTCACGACGCCTCCAGCGTTACGGATGATGTGTGCGTCCCCAGTTTTCAAACCAAGCAAATCCTCTACATCAATCCGTGCATCCATGCAGGCAACAACTGCCACATGTCTGGCTGGATTGATCGGTTGCTTTCCGGGATGGGATGAATTATGCACCTGCTGACCGCTTGCATACTGTTTATTGTTTTCTAGAAGTGTATCTGTATTTATGTTGGCCATGATTTTCCTTAAATTGAGTTTAATTAACCAGCAACCAAGGTCTTCATGCTGGTTTCGAAGCACTTTTGATGGAGGATGGTTGTCTTACACTTGGATAAATATTTCAAAACTTGTATGTTATTTAATTTTTAAAAGGAAATAAACATGAAATTTGTTATTACATTGGTAACTGATGGTTGCTAAATATGGATGAATTAAAAAGCATGACTTTCAAACGGGCATTTTTTTGGTTTGAATGACCATTCCTAGATTTTGGCAATCTACTACCGAGTAGCGTAGTGGTGATTCAACATATCAATAAACCTCTCTCCTGTCCCCGATCATTGTCCTATAAATATCCCGGGTTTTGGGGCTGGACCCAAGGATTAAAATAACGTAAGCCGGAGGCGCATTCTTTTTTTTGGGGTGAACACTTTACTACCAAACTGTTCACTTTAAACCTCCGCTGTGGGTCGACAATTGCTAGTTGCTTAGCAGATCCAAATGACAGCTTTGAGTATGGTCAGAACATTCTTCCTAATTTCTCGGCTGGCTGGATATGGCCCAGAAGCGGTCAGATGTGATAGCAACTAATCATAAATTATTCGGAGACTTGAGCTGGGACTATAACTCGAACTAACAAAAATCCTTTCGCAGTGTTTCGAATAGACATAAAAACCCTATCACCAACCACGTACAAGTCAACAATACCAATTGTTAGTTTGACTATGTTTATACATTGACCAATGAGTAGATCGTTTGATCCAGAACAGCAATTTTGATTCTTGCTTGCTTTATTCCAGCAACATGGTAAATTTCTTGCGTTCGGGAAAAAAGTCATAAGACGAGGAATAAAAATGAGCGAAAATAAATTTGGAGAAATTATTTCCAACGCAAAAGATGTTGTCGGCAACCTCATAAGTTTCAGCAAGCAAAAACCTAAAGTCTTCTATGGTTGCATTGGTGGGTTAGTATTAGTGGTGTTAATATTTAATCTGATGACACCTGGGGGAGAGAACATTGAAGGCCCCACGATTACCATTGGCAATGTCTACACTATCGCCAGTCCCAACGGGGGGCCAGCGAACTTAACAAGTTCCCCGGTATTCAGCTCGGCCGACTACGCCGGTGAAGATTCCGTAAACGTCTGCCAGATTAAACCAGGCACCAAAGGCAAAGCTTTGGAAAAACGTTTTGTAACTTATATTAATTATGTCCGTTTGGAAATATTGGACGGCGATTGTCAAGGCAAAAAAGGTTGGACTGCGGCACCCAGTTTAAAATAATCTTTAAACTGTTCGAATACTCAGGGTTTAGGGATTGGAAAACAATGCCTAAACCCTTTATCGACGGCCAATTCTCAAAGTTCTCTGAGCACTTTCGTGGGACTTTCATTCAATACGACTCGTGTGCCAAGGTACCCGGCCATGCCAATACTCAAGGCGCCAACAATTGGCGTGATCATCCAAACCAGCCAATTGACATGATACTCTAGCTGAAAGGCATAACTATAAAGTGCCCAGGTAATGAGTTCAGCGGTAATTGCCGCGAGTAATCCAGACAAAAACCCCAAGCCACAAAATTCAACGAGTCTGCTAGTACGAAGCAATTGTCGGCTAGCACCCAACGCTCTCAACAGCGAGCCTTCAAATATGCGAGTATCAATGCTCGATCGAACCGCAGCAAACAATACTGTAAACCCAGCCAGGACAGCAAATACTAATATAAATTCCACCGACGTAGACACCTGATTGATAATCATTCTAAATCGTTCAAGAATAAAATCTACTTCCAGCACTGTGACCGCAGGAAATCGCTTTATCATTCGATTGAGACCAAATTTGTTGGTCGAAGGAAGGAAGAAACTGGTCAAATACGTTCGGGGGTAACCCTCCAAACTACCGGGGTAAAACATCATATAGAAAGTTGGCTTCATCGCATCCCATTGCACACTGCGAATGCTACTGACCGAAGCAACAATCCATTCGCTACCGATTCCAAAGGTTAAACGATCACCAATATTGATACCCAAACTCGCCGCCAGCTTCTGCTCCACCGAAACTTGCATCGCCCTGTCGAACCCATTCCAAACTCCTTTTACGATTTTGTTGTGCTCAGGGAGCTGTTCAGCCGAAGTCATACTAAAATCGCGATTGGTTACCCGTTCACCATACGAACCCGGTTCCACAATATCGGTAAGATCTACATCATTGATCTTAAGCAGACGCCCCCGAACTATCGCATAAAATTCGCTAAAATCGATATCCTCTTCCTTCAAATAAGCTTTAAACCGCGTGACACTATCGGGAAAAACATTCAAGGCAAAATGATTCGGCGCTTTTTCGGGTAATTGAATTTTCCAAGTGTCAATCAGATCCGTACGAACCATAATGATGATCACCATCGCTGTCAGAGTAATGCAAAAAGCCACAATTTGACCAATGCTTGTTTGGGGTTGTTGACTAAGATTTCGTAAACCAAACTGCCACCCCAATCCGACATACTTGATAAAATGCCGACAAAGCCGCAAAAGTATTAAAGTGAAGACACCCAACACAATCAGAGCACCTAACCCTATCCCCGCCACATATAAGGTCATTTTAAGGTCTTCGGTATAACGCCACATAAGTACCAATAGCGTTGAAAAGGCAAGACCATATACCAACCAAATACTCGGCGGCAACGGTAGTAAGTCCCGTCGGAAAACCTTCAGAGCAGAAACACGGCGCAGTCGCAATATCGGCGGTAACGCGAAACCGGTCAATGTAATAAGCCCGGTTGATATACCCAAAAACAAAGCATACCAGCTCGGGTTTGATAATTGTTTGGGAAGAAAATCTCGCAATAAATAGACAAGAACCTCTTGGCCAAACCAGCCAATCCCATAGCCGATACAGCTGCAGATTACCCCAACTACGGCTAATTGCAGCAGGTACAAAGCAACGATGTCATTCTGTTTTAGCCCCAAACAACGCAACATCGCAGTAACGTTGAAATGCCGCTCGCTATAACGGCGTGTAGCCATGGCAATAGCGACACCAGCGATCAAAACCACAACAATGCTTACCAAGCCTAAATATTGCTCGGCTCGGGATAGGGCCGTTCCTAGCTCAGGTCGCTCCTCATGGATATCCATAATTCGCTGGTTTGGATCCATCTTTGGAAAGACCCACTGTTTGTATGCTGACACCTGTTTTTCTTCGCCCGCAAACAAATAAAAATGGTGAACATGGCTACCTGGCTTTATGACCCCGGTAGCTGGTAGGTCTTGATAATTCATCATAATCCGTGGTGACAAACTTAAAAAATTCCCTTTCCGGTCCGGCTCATAGGTTATAACCCGAGTAATCTCCAAAGGCTTTTCTCCCACTTCGAGTCGATCCCCGATAGAAAAACCCAATCGTTCCAATACCCTAAAATCGACCCAAACTGTGCCCGGGATAGGAATTTTATTCGTCATCACTTCATCGGATATTTCCTTGGTTGTGGTCTTCAGGTGACCCCGCAATGGATAACCTGATGTACACGCTTTTATACCGGCCAATAACAATGCATTACCATTTAAAACAACGCTTGTAAACTCGGCTGTTCTAGCAACGTCTAGACGATACAATTTCGCTTTCTGTGCCCACGAACCGGGCATATTCGAATGGCTTGTCACTACCAGGTCCGCAGCAAGAAACTCAGCAGCTTGATTTTCCATAGTCCGATGAAGGCGATCGCCAAAAAGACTAATGGTTGTCGTGCAGGCAACTGCAATAATAAGCGCAGCGGCCAGGATATTGAGTTCTCCGGACCGCCAATCCCGATGGAGAAACTTGATGGCTAAGTGCAGACGGTTTTGCACAGCAACTAATTAGAGAATTTGATCTGAGGACGACGCAATAATCCGCCCGGCTTCCAAGTGTATTCGCCGCGTACATCGTACTGCCAAAGCTTCATCATGGGAGACTAAAACCAGTGTTGTATTTTTTTCCCGGTTTAAATCAAACAGCAAATTAATAATCTGCTCCCCTGTTTTACTATCCAAGTTCCCGGTTGGTTCATCGGCGAACAGTATCTTCGGGTGTGTAACGAATGCCCTTGCAATAGCAACCCTTTGCTGCTCGCCTCCGGACAATTGCATGGGATAATGATTGATCCGACGCTCCAAGCCAACCCGCGCCATCAATGAAAGGGCTATTTCTTTTGGCCTTTCATTAGCCGCAAGCTCTAAAGGTAACATAACATTCTCCAATGCAGTCAAGCTGGGTAGCAATTGAAAGGATTGAAATACAAAACCTACATTTTCACCACGAATCCTAGCTCGGCCATCCTCATCCTGGGCAGTTAAACAAATCCCCGCCAACTCAACCCGTCCATTCGAGGGTAAATCCAATCCAGCAAGGAGACACAACAATGTTGATTTTCCGGAACCCGATGCTCCGACGATAGCCACCGACTCTCCGGATTTGATAGTTAAACTAACTGATGTCAGTATATCCAACCGACCTTCAGAGGTTTCAACGTGTTTGCAGAGATTTTCGGCATGAATAATCCATTTATCCGAATCATCTATAACGTTATTTTGATTAAGTATCTCCGTCATGGAAAAGTTCGTATTTTCATTATGTTTATGTCTGTTGCCTGGATTGATTTTTGCCACCGATATCCTCATCGTTGGAGATAGTATCAGCACCGCGTATGGTTTAAAACGGGATCAGGGCTGGGTCACATTGTTACAGCAAAAGCTACGTAATGAAACCCACAATTTAAAAATTATCAACGCCAGTATTTCAGGAGAAACCACCGGTGGAGGTATGGCCAGAATCGATAGAATGTTGGAACAACATCGGCCGGACATCGTCATTCTCGAGCTTGGCGGTAACGACGGGTTAAGAGGTTTCTCCCCCAAACTCATAAAATCGAACCTGTCCAAAATGATCAAACGATCACAAGACAAGGATGCGGAGGTTCTATTACTTGGGATGCGCATTCCACCAAACTATGGAAAACGTTATACCGAACTATTTGCCAATATCTATTCTCAATTGGCAAAAGAATATCGTATTTCCCTAGTCCCGTTCTTGCTTAACGGTATTGGAACGCGCTCCGATTTAATGCAGCAAGACGGCATCCACCCCAATGCCAAAGCTCAGCCCATCATTATGGAAATGGTGTTGCTCAATTTAAAACCAATGATTGAACACCAAATCCAACCAAACCGATAGATAAATTGGTAGTGGTTTGTAAGACAAAGGCGTGGTGACAACGTTCGGTTAGGTGTTGTGCAATCACAGCACTAACGATAGCTCGTTCAAGCAAACGAAATCATGTAGAGGACGATTATTACCACGCCAGGACTAAACCTCTGAGACGTACAATTGTTTTGACGCATATGAGGTTTTTTTATTATCCTTCGTTACGAAAGTCGGCTAATCCCTGTATGAATCATCCCATCATCGCAAAGCTCCAACCACCGGTATCCAGCTTCCAGATCGTCACGAACGTAGCTATCGGTTTTGGGTTTAAATTGAACGCATGTCGACGGCGACCCAAGCAGTCGAATACCATTTTTTTGTTGTTCGAAACGTTGATGGATATGTCCCCATATAATGCTTTTCACCTGGTCATGTCGCTCCAAAATCGCAAATAATTCGCCAGGATTTTGCAATGCCATGGCGTCCATCCAGGGGCTACCGATGGAAACTGGATGATGATGCAGACAAATCATCGCGTATTTTTCTCGATGATTCTTCAGACAAGCATCCAAAAACTCTTTTTCAGATTCAGCCAGCAATCCACTATGGGTGTTTGGGATATAGGTATTCAAAAGAACGAGCTGCCAATTTTGAAGAACAATTTGTTTGGTCATTGCAACCTTGCCACAGCATAGAACTTTTTGCATTAACACCGGATCATCATGATTACCGGGAATACAATAAACTGGAACCTCAATTTCGTTCAATGCACTCAACACCCGGCGATATGCGTCAGGCAAAGAGTCATGCACCAAATCACCCGTTAACACTATAATATCGGGTGGCCAATGATTGCAGCGTGCTAACTCAATAACGCGCTTTAAGGATTCCAGGGTATCAATCCCATCAAAGCGTTGGCTAGAATCTACAAAAATATGCGTATCGGTAAACTGAAGAATCTTTAGACCGGATTCCCATTGAGGTGAATTTGAATTAGACTTCATAGGGTATTACACCAAATATTGGAATACACCGTGAACAAGAGACCTTCCAGCTTTCATTTTGCTTTTCCAAACCCGCAGGTAAGCTATTCATTGACCCTAATTCGGAAATTTTTCAACGCGAAACCTGTATGTTAAGTTTAGTCTGCTATCTGGGCGCTTTTGTTTCATCGATTGTTCTTTTATTCCTGGTTGACACGGATAGCACTAAAGTTTCCATGCTTGAATACCTTGTTTTCGGTTCTCTAACTTATTCTGCTTTTTGTATTTTTAAGATCATTCTAAAATTATACCAAGAGATCGATGATCCATAGTTTATCTAAAGTATCTAGATGACTCGAGACACTTATCTATCAATGCTGCAACTTAAAGTAAATAGGCTCTGGGTTTTCGCCTGCCTAATTTCATACTTGATGAGTGCATTTGCCAATGCCAACGAAAATATTCCCATGAAATCAATTCAACTGGCTCCTTGTCCGAATAGCCCCAACTGTGTATCAAGTTTGGCCAAAAATAAAGAGCACAAAATCGATCCTATTGACTATCGAGGCTCTTCGCAAGATGCCTTTAAGCGAATCAAAACAATTCTTTTGGAAATGCCTGGTACCCGGCTCGTGACCGAAAATTCAGACTATATACACGTGGAATTTCGCACCCGCTTATTAGGCTTCTTAGACGACGTTGAAGCCCAGTTAAACGCGCAGAAGAATACGATCGAAATCCGATCTGCTTCAAGAACAGGTTTTTGGGATTTTGGTACGAACAAAAAACGCATAGACTTGATACGAAAACATTTTTATCGAACAATCGAATAGAAGACTGGCTAGAAATTACATTCGATAAGGATGGTTTGATTAATAAATTGAATATAGACCACTAAATTTGAACCTTTTTGGAAGATTTGGGAATATACTTGGTACCTGCCATAATAATCATGGCATATTCAATAATATTATATTAGAAATATAATGAAATCGATAAAAATGCCGATGAAGTGATGATCGAAATAGTGCTGAAGAATCGATGCCCGGAAAATCTGCATTTATCCGCGAGCCGAGCGGATCCGACATCGAAGAAAATAATTTATTGTAGGATTCGACTCCTTCTATGCCTGTTGCTGCTGTTGAGCGGAGTATTTTTGTCGAGTTGCGCCACCCAGGAAGGTCCGATGGTATCTACATATGAACTAGACGCAGCAGGCTCGCCACCACCCCTAGTAAATCAGATACTTGTCAATTTCGTAGATACCCATAAGGATACGCCAAAGCCAGTTGGTCAACCAGGCTCAAATTACCGTATTAGGGGTAAGCGAGAAGTTTGGAACGCCTCACCCGAGGTACGACAAATCAAATCAGAAGTGGAACATGATTATAATCTTCACTCTATCGATGAGTGGCCTATTAAACTGTTGGGTCTTCATTGTGTGGTCTACGAGGTACCCAAAGATTATTCCATCGACAGCGTGCTGAAAAAAATGGCCGGCGATACTCGTATTGAATCAGCCCAACGTATGCAAAAATTCGGATCTTTGGCGCAAAAATACAACGATCCCTATCTAAAGTTGCAGCATGCCGCTCAATCCATGGAAATTGTAGCTGCCCATCGATTGGCACGTGGGAGAGGTATTAAAGTAGCGATTATTGATACGGGTATTGATGTCAATCATCCGGAAATTCGAGGACGCATCACACACAAAAGAAATTTTGTTAACCATGATTCAGAGGCATTTTCCGGGGATATCCATGGCACCGCGATCGCTGGCATCATCGCTTCGATGGCAGATAATAAGGTTGGTATTATCGGAGTCGCTCCGGAGGTAGAAATCTATGCGTTGAAGGCATGTTGGCCGAAAAACCCCGGCGATGTATCCGCGATATGTAGTAGCTTTACACTTGCACTGGCGATTACGTTTGCCATTGAACAAGGTGTGGACATCTTGAATTTGAGCCTCAATGGTCCCTCGGACCCTTTACTGGCAAGACTCATTAATCTATCACTCAAGAAGGGTATGGTCGTTGTCGCGGCAACTCCCGACGAAGGACCGACTGGGTTTCCCGCCTCGCTCGATCATGTCATCGCGGTAGACACAAACATCGAACACCTGTACGAGTCGAATATCAACCTGGTAAGTGCGCCAGGGGGTGGTATACTGACTACAATCCCTTACGGTAGCTATGATTTTTTAACGGGTACTTCATTAGCCGCTGCTCATGTCTCGGGCGTTGTTGCATTGTTGCTGGAGCGAAATCCCGAGCTATCATTTGAGGAAATTCTTAGACTTTTACGTGCACCGGGTTATAATAATAGCAATGCTTCCGCGTCTCCGTCGGTAAGCGCCTATGCTGCCCTTGAAGAGCTAACAGGCGAATTGAGATCCCATAGAGAACTAGCTTCCAATTAAGGTATTGTGCACGACTCATAAATCACCCCGCCGATTGGATGGGCCTCGCGTCACATGTCTTATTTTTTTCTACCTGTCAATGGCTTGGCCTTGTGTAGGGATGACTGAGATTGCAGCTTCCCTAACTCTTACAACCGACTATGTTTATCGAGGGTATACCAAAACTCAGAAAGATCCGGCTGTTCAAATTGGCGTCGAATATGTACACGAATTTGATATCCTTTCCGACACCAGTTTTTTTGTAGGTTTTTGGGGTTCCAATATTGCTTTTCCGGATATTAAAATTGGCGGAGTTACCGTGGCAAAAAGCCCTGCTAATCTAGAAATGACCCCTTACATTGGTTTCAGCCAGAGGTTAGATGACGATTGGTATACCGATGTAACCTATGTCCGCTATATCTTCAACGAGGATATCTTTGGACTGGATCCCGACTATAACGAGGTGTATGTTTCCCTGCATTATCAAGATTTCCTATCTGTAAGCGTTGCATCTTCATTTAATTATGGCGTAGGAGAAGACGGCCTCACCTACGAAGCTCAAGGCCGATATCCCTGGCCATACGGCATCGAAACTTCAACCACTCTCGGATTCAATAATGGCCAGAAAGCAATTGGAGAGGATTATTTTTATTGGAACGTGGGCGTTACTAAAGCGCTGGGGAATTTCAGCTTTGATCTCCGCTACCACGACGGTAATGCTAACAGACTGTTTGGCAACAACACGTCAACAGTAAATGAAGTAGTATTCAGCATTTCTGCAACCTACGGCCAATAAAAAAACAGCCGACCCGCAGGGGCCAATCTCAAAAGGTTTTACTACCCCTCTCTAGTTTATTTGTCGATCTATGCCAAACGTTAAGCCATGCCTCATCACTCAACCCTATGAAGACTCATCACTTGGCGTTGCAACCTTATCAAAGTCCTTTTGCTGAACCAATTCACCTTTTTCGTCCCAATACTTCCATATACCAGCAGGTTCCATACGATCGTGTTGCCCTTCTGCCCGTTTTTGCCCATTGGGATACCACAGCGTAAATTTTCCGTGTTTGCGCCCGTCCCACCATTCGGTGTCAGCACTACGTTGGCCGTTTTTATGCCAAAACCGGGAAGGTCCATGACGGCTACCCTTTGATTTTTCGCAACGTTGACCGTAACCCAACGGAGGGAACGCACCTACCAAACGAGCGCGCCCAGGACAATCGGTCAGCGGGGCAATTTCGGGTTTATTGTCACAAGCAATCAATAACGCTAACCATATTGTTGTGATAAGAAACATCCCAGCATGCATGGTACAAATTCTTATCCTTGGGGGAAAGACTTTCACAACCCAACGCACTACAGATTCACGACAAGCTGAGCGTAACTGGAATGTTATTGTTTTTTCACCGTACCCTAACTCAATTGACCATGTCAGATCGCGCCGAATTAAGCAAAGCGATAGCGTTGGTCAGCGAATTATCCCGCTCTACACCGGTCTGTTTCAGCGCTTCTCGAAATTCTTTCCGTGCCTGCGAAAGATCGAGAACGGCGCGGGGATGGAGTCCCCCTCCTTCGAGTACATTGTATGAATCCTCAGTTTCTGCCAAAGCCTGAGCGATTAGGCCGGCAGCTTGGCTGTCACTAAGTCGACCCGTTAAAATCGGGGCTTCGGCCAGTTCTTTAGCCGAGCGTATATTCTCTAAAGAATTGATGACTCTTAGCATGCTGGCAATGGCCGTTACTTCACTAGTATCCAAACGAATACCAATACCCTTAGAATCTCCAGCGGCGAGAAGCTGCCCACCCGCTGTTTGATTGAATGCGTCGTCATTGTAAAAAGCAACCGCCGCCTCAATCGTGGCCACCGCGTTGTTGTGGAAAAACGGTGGTGTATCAGCGGCTTCGACCAGGGGTGGCGTATTAAAATCTTCTTCGCATAGACCCGCTGCTGCCGGTTCACCGGAAGGATGCAATAAAGCCCCTGGTAAGGTTACAGCACCAAATCCAACCCGTCCCACAGACCCGCAGTTGACGCCGGCTCTAGCGATATGAGGAATATTCCCAAATCCACCGTCACGTGGATTGTTACTCGGATCAATCAAGTCGGCTGGAATAGCACCAAGCTCGTTGACACCCGTGCCAAAGTTACCATTTCCTTCCACATCGGCCACATGTACCGGATTGCTAGGATCAAATGTTGTACCGTCACTGTGTTTGACACCAACATTTCCGAGTACTGTTGCAATGATCGGAGCATTCACGTTGGCCCCCGCATTATTATGGCAGATAATGCATTTACCGGCCGCCCCTTGTCCGGTATCCACGCGGTTGAACAAAATCTTTCCAAACTCAACGACTGGGTCGGTAAAAACCAGTTCCCCCGGAGAGCCCGGAGTAATATTTATGTCAGCCTCGCGTCCGAGCGAAAGCTGAAACGCCTCCATCGCATCGAGTTCTGCATCGGTGGGCAGACGAAAATCGACACCATTCATACGATTCGTGCTCAGTGGAAAATGCTGTATGACAGCGCCAATTGCAAAATCGCGCAACGAACCCGTTCCCGGGGCGCCATCACCGCCCCAGCCCGTCCGATGGACCGGTGGGATAGGGAGGTTTGGGTGGGAGGTATTATCGTAGGGGAATTCAGGCCCGATCGTTGATGTCGAAAGCGCAAACATATGCGGTACACTCCGCATAACAAATTTATTGGCAAGGTCATCGAATCCATCGATGTTTTCGAGAATAAGACCACTGCCACGCATCAATAGAGGTTTTTCGAAATTGTTTGCCAGGGCAGGGAAAAACTCGGCCACAAATAGGGGATCGTCGTCGGGCAACCCAGCGATAAACGTGGGATCGATGGTGAAATTGTTCGCTGCTGGATGGCAAGTCGCACAGGTGCGTCCATTGCCATCGAAAGTCTCGTTAACGAATAGATTCGCGCCTTGTTGAACGAGGCTGTTTAAAACCGCATCCGGATCCACGGATAGGGTGTCCCTAGGAATATTGGCTCCCTTAGCATGAGCCTCATGGATTCCGAGTAATGCTAGAAACTCATTATCTTCTTTCGGTTTGGTAGAGACATCATAGCCGCTACTTGCCAAGAGTTGGTTACGATGCAATGCGCTGTATACTCTTTGAAACAGCGGTGTCGAACCGGAGAGTAGAGCAGCCTCTACTGGGTTCCCACCGCTCGGAGTAATTACCACAAGGTCGATATGGAAACTTTCAAAAGTCCGCGATTCAAGGATTCGATCGAGCCGATGGCTGCCCTGGGTGTGTTGAAGCGTACCCAACGCAATCATGTCGTCACCAAAATCTGGTTTTGTACTATGCCCCGGGGCTGGGAGGTTATCGACCAGCCAGACGTCAAAGGTTTCATTTACGGGGAGACCCGTGACTTCCAACGCCACCTTTCCGTCAACAAGGTCAAATCTAGCCACTCCTGAAGCAGGAGCAATATCGACCGAAAGCCAGGGGATAGACCCCAAACGCACCACTACATTATGGTCCCCTCCCTGCGCCTCGTGGCGTGCGGCCCAACGTTGATAGGCATAGTCGATCTTATTACCACCGATTTGCGCTAGGCCAATATCTTTTAAATGATCTGGCGGGGTGTGAGGTACACCAGAAAAAATGTTGAATAAAACCCCGGTTAAAATAGATGCTACGATTAAGTGTTTCATTTAACTCTACCCCGATTTTATTATTTATAAATCATCGACGATTGGATGTTTGTCGAGTAACAAGGCTAAACCGCACAGATGAAAGTAAATTTATTGCGCAAATTATTTTTTTATATTAAAAATATAGCAATGTTAACCGCCAATGTCTAGACTCACGCATCCAGTATATTCCCTTAAACGCCAAAATGGTTCAATAACATTGGCTTGAACAAAAAAAAAACTTTGGCCAATCTTTTATCGATGCAAAATGGAGATCAAAATAGGGATACAATTAAGGGTTTTTGAATTGTTTTTTTGAGAGTATATCGACCAGCTTTATACCTGTGAATATCCTTTCAGCACCCCTAAAACCCGTTAATTTCTTATGTTTGTGTGTCGTTAAACACTATATTTTATTTACCAGAAAGACCCAATACCACGCACTGAGGCTAGAGTTCAAAATCATTTTGACACTGAGCGTGAAAAGACATCGCTCATTTTAAATTGTTCCATATTGATCCATAAGCGCTTCGCATCTCGACTAAAAAACTAAAAATCAAAGCCCACTTTTCAAACTGGCTTCTATAAATTGATCCAGATCCCCATCCAGAACAGCTTGCGTGTTACCAGTCTCAACAGCAGTCCGCAAATCTTTAATACGGGACTGGTCCAATACATAGGACCTAATTTGACTGCCCCACCCAATGTCCGACTTAGATTGTTCAAGGACTTGCTGTTCGGCATTCCGTTTTGACATTTCCAAATCGAAAAGCTTGGCTTTGAGTTGTTGCATCGCGGTCGCCTTATTTTTGTGCTGCGACCGGCCATTTTGGCACTGTACGACAAGATTGGTGGGAATATGAGTAATACGTACCGCAGATTCGGTCTTATTCACGTGTTGCCCCCCTGCCCCACTGGATCGATACACGTCGATACGAAGATCCGCTGGATTTATGTCTATATCAACATCATCATCCAATTCCGGAGAACAAAAGACCGCAGCGAAGGATGTATGCCTACGATTTCCAGAATCAAAGGGTGATTTTCTGACCAAGCGGTGAACACCAATTTCAGTCCTCAACCATCCATAAGCATAATCGCCATCAAACTTGATGGTAGCACTTTTGATTCCCGCCACTTCACCGGGTGATATTTCGATTAAATCGGTCTCAAAACCTTTGCGCTCTCCCCATCGCAAATACATCCGCAATAACATCTCCGCCCAATCTTGGGCCTCGGTGCCACCCGATCCTGATTGAATTTCCAAAAAAGCGTTGTTGGGATCCATTTCTCCCGAAAACATTCGGCGAAATTCTAAGCCCGCAACCTTCCCGTCATAAACTTCCAAATCCTGAAAAACAGAAGCCACCGTCTCTTCATCATCCTCTTCAACGGCCAGCTCCAATAGCTCGATTGAATCGCGCAACACTCGCTCAAGTTCGCTAATAGTATCAACAACAACTTCCAATTGACCACGTTCTCGACCTAGTGCTTGGGCTTTTTCCCGATCGTCCCAAATTGAAGGATCCTCAAGTTCTCTCAAAACCTCCGTTAAACGTTCCGATTTAGTATCGAAGTCAAAGATACCCCCTTAGAGCATCACAACGACTCTTCAGATCTTCTATCTTGTTATAAATCGGATTGAGTTCTTCCATAGCACTAAACACTTAGAAAAATAAGGATCGTAATTATACTGGACTGGACTAACAACTGAATAGATACCGTTCTAAACAGCGACAACTGCCTTAAAATAAGCTGTCTGACCGCTGATACACGTTATGCAATTCAATGATACTTATGAAGTATTACTTTTGCTGGTACCAAACACATAACCTAATAGTGCGGTAAGCGTCGGAAATAATACGTTTAGAAGAATTAGTTGGAGGGTATCAAACCAAAATGCTCGAAACGATGCCTGTTTCGATTCAAGCGCCGAAATTAGCTTTGTTAATTCTTTAATTTTTTCGGGTTTTGCATCTTTCAATTGTTCTAACTGATCTAAACCCGTTAGGAATTTTGCTTCTCCCCAAAAGAAAATAGCTAAAATAATCGTTAGAAAAAAAACTAAAATTCCTATAATGCCCCAGGTTAACGAAACGCCCGCTTTCTCTTTCCCTGTTAATGGTTCGGGATCAGCAACGGGAGCTTCATTTGGGGTAATATCTTTGACGTCTGTTAAATCTGGGGTGATATCTTTTAAATCTGTTAATTCAATGTCATCCGCCACGTCAAAGCCTGCTAATTATCCT
>Ga0209992_10001647_pt1 | contig 22624 bp, 25 predicted proteins | sample 2SBtaG_2_FD_182564 | JGI IMG/M metagenome (GOLD analysis project Ga0209992, IMG submission 182564) | Deep subsurface microbial communities from Kolumbo volcano to uncover new lineages of life (NeLLi) - 2SBTROV12_ACTIVE470 metaG (SPAdes)... | ecosystem: Environmental > Aquatic > Marine >... | reverse complement strand
ATTGAAAAAGGGAATGTGATCCATCCGAGTAACCTTACTGCGGAAAGTGATTGTCCTTGGAATTCAGGAAGCATACTTAGTATGAGGTCGAATATTGCTTCTAAGCCCAACACGATAATAAGAACCGTGGCTATGCCAATAGCCATTTTTACGCCCTGACTCCCTCCTTCCACGAAGGCACTCATTAAGCCCGTGTTGTTTGCAACTTCGCTGTCGTTATCAACAAGTTTGCCAAAGGTTTCGGGGTGTCCCAACTCAGGGCAAAAAAGTTTGCTGATCAATATGGAGCATGGAATTGATATCAATGATGCGGAAACAAGATGACCCGCGATATTCGGAAAGGTTTGGTGTAGAGCGATAACATAGATTCCCATTACAGTGCTGGCGACCGTGGCCATCATGCAAGTCATCAAGGTTAATAACTCAGATCGAGTCATTTTTATTAAATAGGGTCGTACGGTTAAACCTGATTCGATTCCAACAAACAAATTAGCCGAAGCAGCTAGTGATTCTGCGCCAGATAGAGAAAGAATGCGGTAAAAAAATTTTGAAAACAATCGGACTATTTTTTGCATGACCCCAAGCTTATATAATCCTCCCAGCAGTGCCGAAAAGAAAACTACAGAAGGAAATACTTGGAAGGCAAGAACGAAACCAATAGAAGGAGTTCCATCGGGCAGTGCCTGGCCGGGGCCTAGAGCGAGAGGGCCGAATAAAAATACTGCGCCTTTATGGGAAGCGCTTAAAAGCGAAACCAGGAATTCATTGATCCATTGAAGGGCAGATCTAGAGCCTGCGAACCAAAAGGTCAAAGCGCCCAATGCCCAGGAAAGAAAAAGACTTCCCAATATGGTTTCTGTTTTAACCATGGCGCGAGACCCAGTTGCCCATGCAATTCCAGAAAGCAGGAAAAAGCCACCGAACGAAATCAAACGATAATTAAAATCTTCCATTTAAATATCAAGGTCTTTATTTGAAATCATGCCAACAATATTTTTTCCGTCTGTAACGGCATAGTGTCGAATATTTTTTTCTAACATTTTCATTTTGGCTTCATCCTGAGACTCGGTCTGATCCAGGGATCGGATGGGACTGGACATTGCAGAGGAAATTGTAATGGTAGAAGGATTGAGGTCTTTTTCCAAAAGCTTTATCAGATCCGCCTTGGTAAAAATTCCTATATAGTCACCCTGGGGGTTTTTTATGAGAATGGCGCTTGTTTCTTTTGATAGCATATAGGCGATGGCTTTATCTACATGTACATCAGAGCTCACGTGATATACAGGAGACATTTTTTCCTTGATTAATTTTTCTTCCATTTTTTTTCTCATTGACTTAAAGATTGAAAACAAATGAAATCAAAACATTATTAAAAGATCAGAGGTTATAATAAAAATTTTAGGTGAAATAAGGGTTTCTACAATGGTTTCGAATTTTCTATTCTCCTGCCTATCGCATCTCATAAACTCAGGTATGTTCCTTTGAAAAAGAAAATCTTCTTTGGGTTAATCTGGTCCATTGTCGCATACTTTTTTTATGAATTCTTTAAGACCGTTGATTTTGATCGGGCTTGGAAAGAAATTGAAAACGCTCGTGCAGGATGGTTGGTTATCGCTTTTTTGTTTAATCTTTCTATTTTACTGGTATGGACTTCATTGTGGTCTGTGCTTATCCCAAAAAACCTTTCTGTTTCTTTTTCAAAACTATTTCAGGCGAATTCTTTTATGTCCACATCATGCAATACTCTACCGTTTCCAGGGGGGCATGCGGTGGGCCTCGTTTTGTTGGCAAGGTTGGCAAAAATTAAACATTCGGTTGCTTTGTCGGTATTGGCTCTGGATCAGATGATGGAAGGTATCGTTAAGGTTGTCGTTCTAACTTTGGCCGCCAATTTCTCTCCATTGCCAGAGCAGATGCAACGAGGTATCCAAATTTTTATTGTGTTGATCGTAATATTTACAGTGGTTATGTTTTTCGCAGCACATAAAATCCCAGAAGTTGATATTCGGGATGAGGAGAAGTCTTCCTCCCTTTTTTTAAAGTTTAAAGAGTTTGTTGCGCAATGGGCGGGGCACCTGGAAATGTTGAAGGATTATAGGATATTTGGTTCAGGTTTAGTTCTTGCGTTGATAATGATGGCTTTGCAGGCATTAGGAATTTGGGCGGCGCAACAGAGCATGGGCCAAGAGCTTCCCTTTTGGACTATTATTCTGGTTATGGCAGCATTGAACCTTGCTACAATTTTTCCACTAACTCCGGGAAACTTTGGTGTTTATGAAGCCACCGCTTTTTTAATTTATAAGTTTTCAGGGTTATCCCCTGAGATGGCTTTAAGCTTGGCGTTTTTACAACACATTTGTTTTCTGGTACCTATGGCAGGCGCTGGCTGGGCAGTCCTTATAGTTCGATCCCTGAATTCATTGAAAAGAAAATACAAAGAACAGGACAATCCGCATTAAGCGTTAGTTGTAGAAACTACAAACCTATGATTTATTTGATTTTAAATGCCGTTGAGCACTATTGTATTGATTTTAGGAGCGGTTTTTTTTGATCTATTTAAGTTAGGCGGGAAAGTCGTTTTATGTTAAGATTTGCGTGTGAAAAAGGGGGGAAGGCGTCGTAGTAAATGAATCAATAGGGCTCTTGGCATAAATAAAATTATGTCATGGAAGGTTTATTTGAATTTTTCCCGGCACATATTTTTTGTTCCGGCAGCGACCCAGACCCTGAAGATTACGGGAAGAACTTTTTCCCATTTATTTATTGTTGGAGGTTATTGGGTATGGCTGATGGAAAAGTAAAATGGTTTAATGATAGCAAAGGTTATGGATTTATTGAGTCAAGTGACGGCGAAGATTGTTTTGTACACTTTTCTGAAATTCAGGGAGAAGGTTTCAAAACCTTAAAAGAAGGCCAGGAAGTGGAATTTGAAAAAAGCATGGGGCAAAAAGGACCGCAAGCATCTAAAGTAATTCCAAAATAAATTTCTTGCGCAACAGTATAGCCGACAGGACGTTTTGTCCTGTCGGTTTTTTTTTGCAAAAAAACACCCTCCCAAACCCATTATTCGTCTAGTTTTGATGCAATGACATATAAATTGAATCCATAGCCTGCCATATCCAATAAAGGTCCGAGGTAGGTGAGTGGGTTAAAAGTATTTTTTATGTCTCTCTTGGCAGATCGCAGGAACCTTTCGATGGGATTATTTGGTTTTTCTGATTTATCGTAGGGTTTAAAGCCTTTTGCTTCCAGCAGGCCTTTTCTAGCTTTGTTTGTTTTTAGCCAAACAACTTTGAAACCTGCTTTTTCAAGCATGTTATTTAGGCTATCTCCTGAAAAAAAATAAAAATGTTGCAGGATTTTGTAGCCCGTCCAATCCTCTTTTAGAAAGATAGCGTTCTTAACATTTGGAGTCCACATTACCAGGAGCCCTCCTGGCTTCAAGACCTGATGGATTTTCTTTAAACAGTCAAGAGGATTCCTTAAGTGTTCAATGAGATCCCAAAGGGTGATGACATCAAAGGTATTTGCATCATAGGTAAGGGATTCATCTAATGATTCCAGGCGGATATTTTCCAGCGCAAAGTTTTCCCGGGCATACTTTATGTATTCCGGCAGAATCTCCAAGCCGTGACAATTCCAACCACGTTCTTTTGCACAATTAAGAAAAAACCCCGCACCACAACCTATATCGAGTAAATTCCCTTTGTCAGGATATAGACTTTCAATAAGACTCAATCGGGAGTGGTAAAGTTTTGAGTAAGACTTGATGCGTTTTTGCCTTTCCAGAATATAGTTCGAATGAAGTCCTGTCTCTCTCTCACTTCCAATCATTTCTTTTTGGTAATTCTCCTGCATCGTTTCTATTGTTGGCAAAGGATTGACAAGCTCCAAATGACATTCTTGGCAATGAACAACAAGTGAATCATCTTCCCGAAGGCAGATGGGATTAAATTTCAATGACCCGCAGCATATACAGGGGAATCGTTTGCTTTTTGAGTTTTCGAAAGCAGATAGTAGCATCCTAATCATCCTTTTTAGCTTGCCGGGCCAAGGTTTGCGGCCCTAAGAGGAATTTTTTAAATTTCGGAAATCAACTGCATTACGGAGACAAAACCAGCAATAGGGTAGGCTATTTAATTCCTGTTTGCAATATTCATTGAAAAGGCTCATTGTGTCGTATACAAATGCTACAATTTCTTGTTTCTTAACACAGAACCTAGAGGTGGAAAATGACTAAAGCTGCTTTCACTCCCAATGCAGGCGACAGCATTGTTGTCAGGTTAAAAATAGAAGGACAGGCACAAATTCTTCCAAGGGTTATGACAGAAATTGCGAACCTGGAGGGTCATATTGGCGCTGTGGACATCGTTCGTCCCCTTTCCAATGGGGGTTCCATTCGAGATATCAGTATCTATACTTCAGGAGTTGAACACGGACAAAAAATTGTGGAGGCACTTGAGAAAACGAATGGTGTAGAAGTAGTTCACCATTCGGACCGAACGTTTTTGCTGCATCTGGGGGGTAAAATTGAAGTTGCCAGTAGAAAGGAATTGAAAACACGCGATGACCTTTCCATGGCATACACGCCGGGTGTTGGCAGGGTTTGCATGGCGATTCATAATAACCCGGAAGAAGTTTACAAATTAACTATAAAACGCAATACGGTGGCTATTGTAACGGATGGCACGGCTGTATTGGGGCTGGGGAATATAGGCCCTGAAGCTGCCTTGCCCGTTATGGAGGGGAAGGCAATGTTGTTCAAAGAGTTTGCTGGAGTCGACGCATTTCCTATTTGCTTGAACTCGAAAACGACCGATGAAATCGTGGCGGCCGTCAAGGCGATTGCTCCAGGTTTTGGCGGAGTTAACCTTGAAGACATTGCTGCGCCGCAATGTTTTGAAATCGAAAAACGTCTCCAGGAGGAATTGGATATTCCCGTTTTTCATGATGACCAGCATGGCACAGCGGTGGTTGTTTCAGCGGCATTGATCAACGCTTTCAAGTTTCTAGGAAAAAGTCATCCAAAAATAAAAGTAGTTGTTCTCGGAGCTGGAGCTGCAGGTACAGCATGTACGAAAATGATAAAGCAATTGAAAATAGAAAATATAATTGTTTGTGACCGAAAAGGAGCCATAAATAAATCCAGAGATGATTTGAATGAGTCCAAGCAATGGTTCGCGGAAAACACCAACCCCGAAGGGTTGTCTGGGAATTTATGTGAAATCATAGCAGGGGCAGATCTTTTTCTGGGGGTTTCGGGTCCGGGTCAATTGAAGGTTGAGGATCTGAAAAAAATGGCAAAGGATCCCGTAGTTTTTGCATTGGCGAACCCCATTCCAGAAATATTACCTGATGAGGCCGGGCCGCATGTAGCAATCATGGCTACGGGGCGTAGCGATTTCCCCAACCAGATTAATAATGTCCTGTGCTTTCCTGGACTTTTTCGCGGAGCTTTGGATTGCATGGCAACTCAAATAAATGAAGAAATGAAAATGGCTGCTGCGAAAGCAATAGCAGAATGTATTTCGCCGGAATACTTGCAGCCCGACTATATTATTCCCAGTGTTTTCGATACCGATGTAGTTACAAAAGTTGCTGATGCGGTGGTAAAAGCTGCACGAGATTCAGGTGTGGCCCGCAATCGGGGTAGAAAAAAATTCGATTAAATTTATTTCGTTTAGTGTTTATTGGCTTAGTCCATGTGTTACCCTGATATAAGCTCGATGTTGTGTGTGGCCGCAGTTGACACAACTTGGCTTACTCCCCTGGAATAAACGCTCCATTTTTTCGACAGGTATGAAATTAATTCTTAGTTGGTGCTATACAAATATTACGAAAAGGTTTCCGGGTACGCTACTTCTTTTTGCGCTGATTTTGAGTGGGTACTCAATATATTTAGCAGCGGATTTGAAGTTCAATCCCAAGATGGATAATCTCCTTCCTCAAGATCTCCCTCTTATAAAAGAGTTTAATGAAGTTGTTAGCAAAACAGGTGGCTCTGGGCCTTTGGTTGTGGTTCTGGAAAACCTTGACCCCATCCAATCCTCTGAGGTCATAGATAATCTTGCAAAGTTGTTCAGAAAAATTCCTGGAACGCAGTTCGTAGACTCCGAAATCCCCAAGAGATTTTTGAAAAACAAACAACTTCTTTTAGTTCCGCGTGGGGACTTATTGGCTTTGGAAACTTTGATGGCGGAAGCTATTGATTATGCGCGCGGCCAGTTCGGGGGGTTCCTGGAAGAAGAAACGTTTAATCCAATTAAGCTGCGTAATTTAGCAAAAGACTATCAAATTTTTGAAGAGATCGAAACCTATCACAGAGGAAAACAAAAAAATAATTACTATATTTTTATAAAACCCAAAGGCACCGTCACCGATACTGACTTTACAAAAAATTTCATCTCAGCTGTTCAGGAAACAATAAATAAAAGTGGATTGGAAGAAAAATACAATGATCTCAACATTAATCTCACTGGTTCGATGGTGGTTCGTCTGGAAGAGAACAATTTCATCCAAAGTGATTTAAAAAATGCAGCAGTTATAGCAGCCATTATGGCGATATCTATTATTTTTATTTATACCCGATCGTGGTTTTCTATTCCTCTAATCATTTTCCCTCTCTTACTTTCACTGACTTATACATTTGCGCTGGCTCGGCTAATTATTGGTCATTTAAATATTATCTCGGGGTTTCTCATCGCCATTTTAATGGGTTTAGGCATTGACTACGGCATCCATCTTTATATTCGTTTCAAACAGGAATTACTAAAAGAAAAACCTATTTCCGAAGCGGTGGAAGTGGTGGTTACTCAAGTAGGTCGATCGGGTTTGATTGCTATGCTCACCACAATGAGTGTTTTTTCAATTCTGAGTTTTTCAGATTTTGAAGGATTCTCTGAGTTTGGACAAATAGCCACACTGGGAATAGTCTGTGCTTTTGTCACTTACTACTTCACTTTTCCTGCGCAGGCTCTTTTATATGACAAGATACATTGGCTAAGAAAACCCAAGGCCCGGTTATTTAATTTGAAAATTGCCAATCTTTACTCCGCGACTCCTTTGTTTCTTTCCGCATTCTTCATAGTACTTATGATTTCCAGTTTATTCCTTTTGCCCGGAGTTAAATTTGAATATGATTTTCAGAAGTTAAGAGGAGAATCTCCCGCCAGCGACTATGAAACAGAAACAACGGATGATTTTGGCCTCGCATTTTCACCTACAGTGATATTGACCCCAGAGAAGGACAACCTTTTTTATATTCATGAGGCTCTAGAGGATATAAAAAAAACCAATGGAGATAAAACAATAATCGGAATCCAATATTCCCTTAATATGTTCAGTGAAAAGGAATATGAATCAAAAAAAGAGGTCATCGCCCGTATTCGAAAAAACTTTGAAGAAAATAAGGACATCATCCGGTTTTCTTTGGGTGAAGAGAGATTCAATAAATTTGAATCGCTCTTGGATGTAAAACCATTTGATGAATCTCGAGTTCCGAGGGGTCTTCAAAATAAGTTGATGGCAGGAAAGGATTATCTGCTATTGCTTTTTTCTCCAGCTGATAAAAACTTTTTCCGGGTTGAGAATATTTATCAATTGGATATGGAGATTAATGCTCTGAAGGAAAACATTAAAAGGAAAAATATTGAAGCTGCAATATTGAATGAAAATTTAATCGCAGCCAAAGTATTGGACTGGGTCAAAGAAAAAGGGCCGAAAGCAATGGTTGTTGCATTTGGGTTGGTATTTTTGATTCTTTTAGTCGACCTCAGAAGTTTTCGGTTGGCTAGCATTACATTTTTGCCCCTATTTACTGGGCTTGCAATAACGGGTGCCCTGATGTCCGTTTTTCATGTTCGATTGAATTTTATAAATATTGTAATGTTGCCGTCAATAGTTGGGATTATGATTGACCATTGTATTTATCTCAGCCATCATATTTTGGATTACTCAAAGGGAGCTTCCCTGAAATCATTGCAGGAAACGGGAAGTGCAATAATCTTGTCGGCGCTAACCAGTCTAGGGGGCTATACCAGCTTAAATATTGCGCATCATGCAGGGATAAACTCTATTGCGACCGTCGTTGAGTTGGGCATCATTACATGTACAGTTTGTGCATTATTCATGCTTCCCGCGCTATTTGAGATTAGAAAAAGGAAGTTTGCATTTGTTCAACCGGAAAAATAAAGTCCTTCCCGCATTTGTGTATAGTATGAAAATTTAGAACCTGCCTGTCTGATATTTTCCTTATGAACTTGCAACCCATATTGGAAACAGGGAAAACCCTTGAAATTCTCACCTTTATTCGATTGAAATTTCGTGGGCGAAGTTGGCACAAAGCTTGCTAGATAAGGAATTGAGTCTGGCGGTATTGGTTAGGCTCTTTGTATGTTACTAATAAAAATAGGCTGAATCATGACAGACCCTAAACCAGAAAAAGTGGGTAGAAAAGGAAATCTTTATAAAATATTGAGTGAGTATTTGGATCGAAAGATACAAAGAGATAAAGATAAGATAGTAGAAAAATATTTTGATGTTAATTCCCAGGAAAACCTGCTGAAAAGTTTCACAGCGAAAAATGTTAAAGTTGGCCCTCCCCGAAAAAAATAATTTGCTTAGTTAAGTATTTATCAGGTTTTCTGAAAAATCTGCTTATTTACTGCTCCCTTTTACGTCTATTGTGGTTTAATATTTCAAAATTCATTGTGAGATTCGAGCTTTATAAATTGAGGGAAACGTTTTTTATGGTAAAAAAAATATGTGTCTTATTGGTATTTGTTTTTTTCGGATGTGCCGAGTCTCCTCCTTTTGAGAATTTCTCTCATGAAGAGGGTGAGGGTGAAGAACAGTTTCTGGTTGATTCGGAAAAATGTGAAAAAGAAAAAGATAAACACAGCAATAAAATTCAAGGTCGAGAGTTTGGATTTGAAGGTCAGGATACAGGTTACCTGGGGTGCATGAAACTGGAAGGTTGGAGTAAGAAATCTATTTAATTGCGAAGTAAATATTTCCAGGTATTAATTGTAAAAAATCAGTTTTTTTGTTTCCAGATACGTTGAATAAATGCTGTTGGTTGATGGACCAAGTGACACATCTTGCAAGACCGCTTATTAATATGATCCATGTTTTTTCTGAAAACCTTTTCAGAGGGTTCCCCAGTTGCGAATTCCTTTTTGATTTTCTGTAGGGAATCCATGATATCTCCTCCCACAAAAAAATCTTTCACTGACGCAGAACTCTTAGTCCACTCTGTAACATGGCATTTGGAACAAACTGATCGCAGACTTGTGAGTCTTTTTGTGAAAATATCCAGCGCCTTCCAGGCTTGTTGAAAATTCTCCTGTTCAAAGTTTATGGTGACCCTTTCTAGAGAGTTGGATAGTTTATTCATATAAATTTGATAGTTAACCTCTTTTTCTTCTAGAGGGTCCAATACTTTAATGGATTCTGTTGAAGGCCAGTGGTACTGAATCCAAACGCTGTTATTATTTTTTAAGTGGCAATTCGAGCAGGTTTTTTTAAGGGTTTTAGAGGCCGCTTCAATTATTTTCCTGTCTTTTGTAAGAATACTTTCCTTAAATTCATTGGCGGCCTTCAAATTAAACTCTTCTTCCCATTCTGGAACCATTTCGGAAGCTTTTTTGTACAAATCAAAAAATAGTGCCGCGTTTTTTTCTGCTGGGTTCCATTTTTTCTTGTCCATGCTGATAAATATTGCCGAAAAAGCGGTGTTTAGTTTTCGCATTTGGGTAATCCACTCAGAAGGCATTCCTGGGTCGGCGTAATATTTGTCCATGGATTTTGGGGGTGGGGTAACAAGAACGTCGGAGGAAGCTGCTGGGAAAGTAAAAGTGAAGAAGGAAATAAATCCGGCAGTAAAAGCGATTCCAATTTTTGTTTTGCACAAATGCAGAAGCTTCATTTTCTTAAGATCGAGGGTTAGGGCCGTTTTGTTTGTTCAGGAGAGAGAGTTTTTCTTGGAAAAGGGTCAGCACTTTATGCGATAAAAAAAATTGTCCAACTTGAACGGGCTTCCAGAACGCACCACTCTTAAAAAACATTTTAACTTTTCTTCGGCCAATCCTTTGAGGAATTGCTCTTTAACTTCCTGGTATGAAATCTCTTCCCAATTTTTGTGATTCGTCGATCTTTCCAATTGGAACGCTGAGATATCCTCCATTTCAATATGATTTTTATCTTTCATGAAACCTTATTTGTAATTTTTAAGATGCTTTATTATATTAAAGAATCCGGTTTATCCAAATGATTTTTCAAAGTTGATATAAGCCTTTATTTCCTTTTAAGGTTCACACATCTAAAAAATGGAACGGTTATGCTTTTAGTGATTGATGTTGGGAATTCGAATAATGTTATCGGGCTGTTTTCCGGGGAAAAGCTTCTAACTCATTGGCGGATTCGCACTGAGTGGAATCGAACTGCTGATGAGTACTGGGTTCTAATTAAAGAATTCATTTTATTGAATAAGGTTGAAACGGAGACCATAGACGATATTGTGATCGCTTGTGTGGTTCCCCCATTGGTTCCTATTTTACAGGGAATGGCGAGAAAATATTTTTCATGCGAACCTCTGATTGTCGGGCCTGGGATCAAAACGGGAATTTCCATTCTTTATAGGAATCCATCTGAAGTAGGTGCGGATCGCATTGTGAACTCTGTGGCGGCTTTTGAGAAATATGGTGGTCCCTTGATCATTGTTGATTTTGGAACGGCTACTACTTTTGATGTTGTATCAAAAAAAGGCGAATATTTAGGCGGCGCGATTTTCCCAGGGATTCAAATTTCTCTTGAGGCACTTTTTAAAAATGCTGCCAAACTACCTCGAGTTGATATGACATTCCCCGAGAAGGTTATAGGGAAATCTACCGTAGAAAGCCTCCGTTCAGGTGCAGTCTACGGATTTTCAGGGATGGTTGAGGCCCTGGTGAAACAAATAAAAAGTGAATTGGGTCAAAATGCCCATGTTGTAGCTACTGGCGGTATTGTCGACTGGATAACGACAAAAACTTCGGGGATAGATACTCTGGATCCGTTTTTAACTTTGGATGGCTTGAGAATTATTTATGAGAAAAACCAGTAGCAGAAATTAAATTTGCACAAAAAAACCCCGGCTATCCCAAATGCAGTGTTTCCAGTAAGAGGAGGAGACCGAAAACTGTGAAATTTGGAATAACCGGGGTTAACATGTATCGCTTAAGCTTTTACAACTCTGGAACCCTTTCGAATAAAAAGTCGGACCATTCTGGGATCGTCTTCGATATCAGAAATTTTGCATCCCTGGCTTTTTGCCCACTTCGAAAAATCTTCAGTAAAATTCTTCTTTTTATCAACAATCAGTTCTAAAATACCATTTTTCTTTATTCTCCCGAATTCTTCTGAAGCCAATTGGAAAGCCTTGAAAAACGAAAGACCTCGAATATCCAGTGTTCTAAACATTTCCATTTTAAATCCCTCCATATTCTAGTCGGCCTCAATAAGGCGGTAGACTAAGTTCAATAAGGTTATTTTAGAGTTTTAAAATTAAAAAGTAGTTAATCATGCATTAAATTTTTTTAATACTTCATGATTTATACGCAGGGCAATTTCTGTAAGTAGTTGAAAAAAATATAAGTTATACCCACTGAGTATTAATGGGTATTCGGCCAAAATTTAATAATGCGTTTGTTTTCAAATCATATATGATTACTTAAAAGGATAAGATATAGTTATTTATTCAAAATACAGAGAATTTTCTAAGACCAAATGGTAATCGGGAGAGCTAAATGGGTATTGTTCGTGGTGGAGATGCTGAGTATGAAGAGTTTGAGCCCTCTTATGAGGAAAAAGCTGAAAAACTAGAGGCGACTTTAAAACCTTTGCTGGCTGAAACCCCTGGTTCTCTCAAGCTTTCAGGGAAATATATAGCCACCGATGAGGTAAAGATTATTGGCAATTATTCTCCTATGAAGTCAGTCAAGTCACTCGACTTAAGTGATAACCAAATTAATGACGAGGCATTGCAACACCTTTTTGAGTCGGAGATTCTTGGTGGATTAGAAGAGCTTTATTTGCAGATAAACTTTTTAACTGAAAAAGGATTGAGTGAACTCGCGAAATCGGAAAAAGTAAAACTGAAAAACTTAAAAGTTCTGGTTCTTTCAGATAACCGCTTAAGCGATTCATCCATTGCGGAAATATTGCTTTCAAGTCATTTCCCAAATCTGAAATCGTTGGATGTGGGTTGGAATGAAGCAGGGAACGAAACCGCCAAAGCCCTGGGTGCGACCACTACATTTCCTGAATTGAAGAAATTGCTAATGGAGCGTAGTTATATTGATGAAGAGGGATTCAGCGAATTCATAAAAGGCGGATTAGCAGATCAATTAGAAGAGCTGGATCTATCAGCCAATAAAATTAATGATGAATCCATGAAAATTTTAGCGCAGGCGCCAAAATGGAAATCCCTGAAAACTCTTCGGCTATCACAGAATAGATTTGGCAATGAAGGTGCAAAGGCTTTAGGAGAATCCGTTTCAATGAGTGGTCTTGCCCAGCTTTACGTTGGAAGAAATTATTTTGATGCGGAAGGTGCACAGGCTATTTATGAGAGCAAAACATTGAAAAATCTTAAAACCTTGGTTATCAAAGAGGAAGTTGATGATGGCTCAGGTCTTGTCAATTACTCGCGACCAGAACTATTGCGGCCCGATGACCCAAATGCTATCTGATTCACTGTGTAAATGATGTTTTTAAAATATTTTCAACTTTTCCAATTTAGTCAGTTTGGATGAGTTTTTCAAAGCAGATTTGGCTTCTTCAGTTTTTACCCGGTTGCCACCTAAATGTAGATAGTTGAGATTGCTAAGGTTTTCTGAATTGGCAATGGCCAGTGCTCCTTCATCTCCCACTCGATTGTCCACCAGATTCAAATGTTCGACTTTTGTGAGGAATGGGGACTGCGCCAGGGCTTTGGCTCCTTCTGCTGTAATTCCATTGCATTCGAGATTTAGTGTTACCACTTCGGAAAACATATCCGTCTGGGCGAGGATTGCCACGCCTTCGTCTCCCAGGTCGTTCGAACCCAGATGCAAATAGTTTACTTTTGGAAGGAAAGGTGAAGAGGTAAGTATTTTAAGGCCTTCGGGCCCAAGTCGATTGTGGGTGATTATCATACTGGAAATGGTTTTAACAAACGGAAAATTAGCGATCATTTCAGCGAGTTCGCGTCCATGATCTTCTTCTATTTTTCCTGTTTTTGAAAAAAGATAAGCGTCCTGAATTTTAAGAACTTTTTTGTCCTTAATATTTTCAAAAAGGATCTTTTCTTTTGGCGAAAGGTTTTCGCCTTCGCCACCATAATTTTCGCCATCGTTACATAGCTCTTCCCAGTTTTTTAATTTGTCTTGCATAAATTTTAACGTTTGAGCCTTTTTTCTTTTGCGCAGCCACCCTGGTTACCCATTTCGCATGCTTTATGGTAATACTTGATCGCCTTTTTTTGTCGACCCTCTTTATAGTTCAAAGTGCCCAAGTTAAAGCAGGATTGATCTTCTCCAGCTTCACAAGCTTTATCAAACATCTTGCGAGCTTGTTTGAAGTCTTTGCTATACGGAGTTCCTTTCATTGCCAGAAGGATGCCGCCATTGGTGCAACCCGTCATATAGCCGTCATCGCAAGCTTTTACATAAAACTCCAGAGCTTTTTTATTGTCCCTTTCAACGGTTCGATAACGTTCACCGACCCTAAAACAAGCCGTTGAGTTTCCTTCCTTGCAAAGAGCTTCTATTTTTTCATCCTGAGATAGTTCTGCCAAGGCTCCGGGAACAAAAATCGCCATGCTTAGCAAGACAAAGAGTACTTTAATAAAATATTTCACATCTACCTCTTTTCAATTTTTAGGTTGATGAAGGAAAATCTAAAGGGTTTTTTAAAATCCACCTAGTATACCATACGATGATTATTTGAGGTCGGGAAAGCTTTTCGGGAAGGAGTAACTGATTTAAAATCTTTCGTTTGCATCATTGCAGATATTTTATTAACCTTCAGAAAACCTTTAAATAGTGAAACAATTAAGTGCTTAGTTTCCTGATAATTTCATTCACCTCTAAATTGAAGCTTAACAGGTAAAATATCCGTGAATATTGTAATGCTGGGTTATCGGGGTACAGGGAAATCGGTGATATCAAAAATACTTTCCGAAAAACTTCGTATGAAACTATATAAGATTGATAAGATGATTTCCGAATCGGCGGGCAAATCAATTCCTGAAATGGTTGAGCAAGAGGGTTGGGAGAATTTTCGCAAGTTGGAATCAGAGATTGTGTCCGAAGTTTCTAGCAAAGCCAGAAACAGCATCATAGATTGTGGTGGCGGGGTGGTCTTAAATGATGTGAATATAACGAACTTAAAAAGGGACGGGGTGTGCATTGTCCTCACCGCTAATCTGGAAACTATCATTAAAAGAATTCGTCACGATCAAAACCGACCCTCTTTAGAAAGCGGCCTTAGCTTTGAGGAAGAGCAGGAAAAAATTATTGCGGAGCGCGAGAGTAAGTATCGCGCTGCAGCTGATTTTACCTGCGATACCTCGCAACGCCGACCCAGGGAAACGGTGGCAGAAATAACCGAATTTTTAAATACAAAGGGATGGGTTAAAAAATGATGAGCCCCTTGTTTGAAAGCCTGGTAGTAAATAACCTGACCATTCTTGCAGATGAGCCAGATGATTCAACTGCCATGGTGTGGAACGAAGCTGAAGCCCAGGCTGAAATAGAAAACAACGAAAAGGCGATATACCGTCTTGACCTGAATGATAAAGAGATTTTGTTGGAAGAATTAGAAGACCTGATGGCCTTTAACAAAACCCGTAAAGTTAAAGACCTGAGACTGGATAAGAATGAGTTTTTTGATGAAGGTGTAGGGTTACTGGTGCAGGCTCCTGCTTTAAAAAAGTTATTAACCCTTTCGCTTGCTCACAACAAGCTTACCGATCAAGCTGTTGATGCTTTGGCCTCTTCGGAGATTCTTGTTAACCTGCAAAAATTGTTCTTGCAGGGAAACCGGATTGGTGTGCAGGGATTGAAAGCTTTGGTTGCATCTGAAACTCTTTCAAATTTACAACTTTTGTATCTCAACCTCAATCCTATAGGGCCTGGGGGAGGGGTAGTTTTGGGAGGTCCGGGAAAAATTACCCAGTTGGAAGAGCTTTATCTGCAAAAAACAGGTTTGGGAGAAAAAGGATTGCAGGCTCTTTGTGAATCAGTAAATTTCAAAAATCTAAAACTTCTTTCCCTTGCAGGAAATGGGCTGGACGACCATGCGGCAGAACTGATTTATCATTCGACGGCTTTCCCTGAATTGAAAACGCTCGACTTATATAACAACAAAATCAGCGATCATGCTGTTGACCAACTACGAGCTTCGCCAAACCTTCCTAAACTGAATGCTTTGCAGGTTGATTGGAGAAGTTGATTTGGCCGTATGACTCAAAAACTTCCAAGTACAAAGCAGATCCTTATCCACTTCGATGCAAAAGATCCTGTGATGGCTGCGGTAATTCGTAAAACAGGTGCGTTTAAGCTGAGTCGAAACCGCAACTACTTTTTAGTTTTGTGCAAAGCCATCATTGCACAGCAAATTTCAACAAAAGCAGCCGAGTCAATCACTCGGCGTTTTCAAGGTTTGTTTGCAGGTCAATGTCCAACTCCTGAAAAAGTAGCTAGAATATCTGGGTTTAAACTAAGGCATTCCGGCCTGTCGGGACAGAAAGTGAAATACCTGAAAGACCTTAGTGCCCGGTTTTTAGATGGTTCGATTCGACCGCATCGGCTCACTTATCAAAATAATGAAGAAGTGATTGAAACTTTGACACTGGTCTATGGTATCGGTAGATGGACGGCAGAAATGTTCCTTATTTTTTCTTTAAGTAGAATAGATGTTTTGCCTCTGGGAGATTTGGGGCTTAAGGCAGGAATTAAAAAAATTTATAATATGCGCAGCTTGCCATCACCGCAAAGGATGCTCGCTCTGAGTAAAAAGTGGCATCCCATGGAAACTGTGGCAACCTGGTATGCTTGGCGAATTCAGGATGACGAAATAATAACTTATTAATCCCACTTGATGAAGGTAGAGGTGGCAATGGATTTTATAAATGAAAAAATTGAAGAATATGCTTTCGATCACACCAGTTATGAAGGGGATCTGTTAAAACAACTGGAAGAGGAGACCTATGAAAAACTGGAAATTCCTCAAATGACAACAGGAAGGATTGAAGCGAGATTGCTCAAACTATTGGCACGTCTGGTAGGTGCCAAACGAATATTGGAAATCGGTACATTTGCAGGATACAGTGCCCTTTCAATGGCGGAGGCCTTGCCGGAAGAAGGTGAGTTGGTAACCTGCGAAATGGACCCGGATGCGATTGTTTTTGCAAAAAGATATTTTGACTTGAGTCCCCATGGAAAAAAAATAACGTTGATGGAAGGCCCGGCATTGGAATCTTTGCAAAAGATTTCAGGTCAGTTCGATATGGCCTTCATTGATGCGGATAAGGAAAACTATATTAAATATTATGAAGCCATTTTGCCTCTAATTCGTTCCGGAGGCCTGATGGCCATTGATAATGTTTTATGGAGCGGTCGTGTGCTAGATCCAAAAGACAAATCAGACAAGGCGATTCATCAACTGAATGAAAGAGTGATTCAGGATGAAAGAGTGGAGTCGGTTTTGCTTACGGTGCGTGATGGTTTAAATTGCATTGTCAAAAATTAGCTTGCATTTGATCATGGCAGTGCATGGCATATTGATCCTTGTTTAGGTCTGTGCTAGCGTGCTGAAAATGGTTGGTCCGAAGCAAATGTTAATAAAATATAAGGAATTTAAATTCTATGGCTGAAACACTAGGCAGTCTTGTCGACAAGCTCTCAATTAAAAATTTGCGGATTTGGCATCTCGATGAGGCATTGGAACAGAAAAATGAATCGAATAGTGCAGAGTTAAAAGCCAAGCGTGATCTGGCAGACAAACAAAGGCAAAATCTTGTGACTGAAATTAATGATTTTCTGGTCGCCGCTTTAAAGGGAGAGGTTTGCATCCGCGATGAAAAAATAAAGATGTATACCAATACTAATGTTTCTTCCTCTGACAGTATTAAAAAACTTGGAGAAGCCGTAAGCGAACTGGCTTTTAGGAATATAAAGCTTTGGCATTGTGAGGATGAAGTAAGGCGCACGGATTTAGAAGATTCAGAGATTGTGAAAATAAAAAGGCGAATTGATTCGACCAATCAAGAACGGAATGACTTGATGGATAAGGTAGATGAGATTCTTCAGAGTCGATCTGGGGAAAACCAGAAATCCTAAAGGTAGGTATCCAATAACTCTTTTCTTTTGTTATTGTATTCTTCTTCGTCAACCAGGTTTTTTTCGTAAAGGTCTTTTAAGAATTGTAATTTCTTTTCCAGTTCTGGATTAACTGATGAGGAGGGTGCTTGTCTCTGCGTCGGCGCGGGATTAGCTCTGCGTGATTTTCTTTTGGCTCGTGTAGGTTTGGGGGCTGGGTCTACCTGGAGTTGTCTTTCTGAGTTTTTTGGTATGGTTGCTTTTATCCAGTTTTCCTGAGCTTCCGATCCGAGTAGTTTTTTTACCGAATGATAATGTTGTCTCGGGCCTGGTAACAGCCTCCAGTTGCCTCCTCCCCAACCTACTAAAGAACGGTTGGAAAAATTTTTTCCTTGGATAGATGTAAACTTCCAATTCAATTCGTTGCCACTGGCAAAAACAACTCCTGCGGTAGTACCGCTGGATGTATCCAAGTCAAAAAAAACTATTTTGTTTGCCGGGGCGCGATTTATGGCTTTGGTGACAAGGCGTTCCATGCGAGTTATTTCTTCACGTTTAAATACGGGTTTCTTTTTTCCAAAAAGAGAAAGCTCTTCATAACTCAAGGATCGCAACTGCTGATGTACCTGATCTTGAGACAATTGAACTTGGCGTAATCGTAAATTCGCCAGGTCACTCCCGCCCGCGGATTTCGATTTGAACATTATGGTGAGACCATTTGACTCAAGTTTTTTTTCGGGGATCATAGAACAACCCGAAGTGAGACCTAGCAACAGAGCAAAGATCAGAAATAGGACAATAAATGATTTAGTTGATTTCATTTCGTCAAATTATTTTCAAAGCTTTTGTGCAATAAGAGAGGCATAGCCTTTGGGGTCTTCGTCAACTTCTCGATACCTCAATATCCGAAAATCATTGAAAACTTTTAGTAATTCATTTTGCTCTAAAACCCACTCTTTTTTAAAGCGGCTGTATTTTAGGTAGTCCACGTTAAACGTTTCGTAAAACAATATCCCACCAGATCTTAATGTCTTGCGTATTTCCGGGAACAGCTTCCGTTCCAGGAAGTTAAAACAAAGCACCAGATCGTATTCATTTTCAGGTAGCGAGCTATTATCTAGATCGGTGGAAAGTGTTGTAATCTTTACGTTTTTCTCATTTGCAAGCCTCTGTGCTTTTGCCAGTGCAATCTCAGATATATCCATGGAAATGACCTCATAGCCTAAAGATGCGACAAAAACTGAATTTCTTCCCTCACCAGCGGCAATATCTAAAGCTTTTCCTCCTGCAACAAGAAGATTCGCATAGGATTCAAGCCATTCACAGGGGTCTGTTCCTGTGATATAGCCATCGCCATTATACTTTGCGTTCCATTTTTCTTTGTCTTTCAACGACATATAAGCTTCCAAAATAGGGGTTTACGGATGCGGTCATTATAGATGCGGGCTGAATTAATAACAAGCCGCCAGCGTGCGTCCTATTTTTCCAAAGCCTTTACCCGATCCGGGCATGAAGGCAGTGGTTTATTGTCACACATGCCCCCAAAGGGGTAACGCTGGACCCTAGAGGTCTTTTTTATGAAGCAAGCAGAGGCTTTTTGAGTTTTTAACTGTAAGTTGGCAAATATTACCACCCATGTTTGGTGGGTAAGCAAAATCTTGACATAGGCACATTTTTTTTCTAAGATGACTGTTTTATTTACAACTCTAGGGGCGGGAAATTTGCCGTTTTCTACGGTTCGTTTATCAGGAGTGATGGGAATGATTGCAGTAGTTCAAACCGGCGGCAAGCAATATAAAGTATCTGAAGGCGATGAGATCCAAGTTGAAAAACTGGATGGCAACGTTGGAGAAAGTATTAATTTGGAAAAGGTCCTAATTTGTGGAGAAGGAGAGTCTGCAAAAGTTGGAACTCCATTTCTTGAAGGTTGTTCGGTTGTTTGTGAAGTGACGGAGCAGTATAGAGACAAAAAGATCATCGTCTTTAAAAAACATCGACGAAAAAATTACCGCAGAAAAAATGGACATCGTCAATCGTTAACGCGTTTGAAGGTCACTGCGATTAACGCATAATAACCAGGGAAATCGAACATGGCACACAAAAAAGGACAAGGAAGCACATCAAACGGTCGAGATAGCAGAGGCCAAAGACTAGGCGTCAAAAGGTATGGCGGTCAAGCTGTTAAGGCAGGAGAAATACTGGTGCGCCAGCGCGGTACTCATTTTCACCCTGGGGATAATGTTGGGCTGGGTAGCGATTATACGATTTTTGCAAAAATTGCGGGTGTCGTTAAGTTTGAACATCGTGACCGCAAAACACAAAAAATCAGTGTCCACCCACAAAACTAAAATCGTCTCTCCTTTCTAAGCTTTTCCACGCAAAGCTTGAAAAACCACCCCGGGCTATGCAATAGCCCATTCAAAATTTAATCTCATGTTCATTGATCAGGTTAGCATCTCCGTTAAAGCAGGGGATGGAGGGGACGGTTGTTGTAGTTTCAGGAGGGAAAAACACATCCCTCTGGGGGGTCCCGATGGCGGCGACGGCGGGAAAGGCGGAGATGTAGTCCTGGAAGTAGACCCCAACCTTACGACTCTAATTGACCTCAGGTATAAGAAGCTTTATCGGGCCGAAAATGGTAAGCCAGGTAAAGGAAACCAGATGACCGGAAAAAGTGGAGGTAATCTTACCGTTCGTCTTCCCCCTGGAACATTGGTCAAAAATGAGGAAACAGGAGAATTGCTGGTTGACCTTAAAGAAACGGGACAACACTTCATCGTTGCAAATGGCGGCCATTATGGACAGGGCAATGTCCGTTTCAAGTCTTCGACCAACCGAGCACCCAAAAAATTTGGTAAGGGAAAGCCAGGAGATTTCTGTCAGCTTTTTCTTGAGCTTAAGTTGCTGGCTGATGTTGGCATCATTGGATTCCCAAATGCCGGCAAGTCAACCTTGATATCTCGAATCTCAAATGCCAGACCAAAAGTTGCGGGATATCCTTTCACAACTCTGGTTCCAAATCTTGGGATAGTAAAGCTTGAGGAAGGCGAGTCGTTTGTGGCTGCAGATATTCCTGGCTTGATAGAAGGAGCTCATAAGGGTAAAGGGCTCGGTCACCAGTTTTTGCGACATATCGAGCGTACTCGATTGCTAATTCATTTGATTGACTTTTCTGATATCGAATCTGAAAATATTTTGGACCGGTACCATAAACTGCAAAAGGAGTTAAAAGCTTTTAGCGTAGACCTGTTCCAGAAACCACAAATCCTTGTAGCTACAAAAATGGATGACCCTCAGTCCGTGAGCAATTTAGAAAAGGTGAGGTCATCAATTAATGAATTGAATCCCTTTTTGTTCACGATTTCATCGGTGACAGGGGAAGGGGTTGAAAAACTGCTATGGAAGATAAAGGAATGCTTGGCCGCTGAAATGCTAAAAGACCAAGAGACGGACTCGTAATGTGATGAGTATATGGAATTAATTATTGAATCAAAAAATCTTGGAATTTAATTTTCTTAACCCTGGTATCGCCTTCAATTTTTTTGTTATATGCAATTTGTAACCGTTTTTGCAGTTTTTCTTTTACATAAAGAATGTCGTTGTAGAACTTCCTGGTCAAAAACTTTTCTACCGTTTGAACTGTAATCTCTTCAAATAATGGCAACGCGCTCTGTAAAACTTTTGCGCCAGTTTCGTTGTCAAAGGTGATTTCGAGTGTGAAACTGAGAACTCTGATGTCGTTGACATCAAAGGCGACAGGCATTATGGTTGCCAGCTTAACCATTTTGGCTTCTGGTGACAATGCGGCCTGCAGTCCTGCGGTATCTTCTTCAACCACTTCTACCTCTTTTGCGGCTTCCGACAGGGTATCCGATTTTTTTAGCTCTTGCGCTACTTCAGATTGAGTATCTTCTTTGGTCATACCAGGAACATCGGGTTTCTTGGTTTCTTTCGTTGGGCTTTTTTGTGGAGCAGGTTCCTCTTTTGGTGCAGGCATTTCGCCTTCGCCTTTTTGGGGAGTTAAGCCTTCGGGAACTTCGGCTTCCGTTTTTTCCACTTCTGCAAGTTCAGGAGGCGCAAATGTTTGCATTGCGAAATACACTCCCCCTGCTGTCAATAAAATACCTAGAGCGCCCCCTGCTAACATCATCTTCCCGGTTCGAGTAGCCGGAACCGAAATGGGGCCAATTTTTATTCTTTCATCCGAGGAATCTTCCTCGTCATCATATTCTTCATCGTCATCATCGGGATAATCGTCTTCGGAAATTCCTAGTTCCGCTGCTGCAGCATCTTCATCTTCGTCTTCCTCTTCTTCTTCCTCCTCTTCCTCCTCGTCATCTTCGTCATCTTCGTCTTCTTCCTGTTCCTCTTCTTCCTCTGCTGCTTCTTCTTCTTCAGTTTCTTCTTTCTCTTCGGTTTTATCTTCCGCTGCTGTTTGCTCAGTGGTTTCCTGGTCTGCAAAAGCTTCTGCCCACATATCTTCTTCGCTCATTTCTCCAGCGGCTTCTTCTTTTTCCTCTGTGGGTTCTTCTGCTTTCTCTTCGGTTTTTTCTTCTTCTGCTGTTTGCTCTGTAGTTTCCTGATCGGCGAAAGCTGCCGCCCACATATCTTCTTCGCTCATTTCTTCAGCGGCTTCTTCTTTTTCCTCTGTGGGTTCTTCGGCTTTCTCTTCGGTTTTTTCTTCTTCTGCTTTTTGCTCTGTAGTTTCCTGATCGGCGAAAGCTGCCGCCCACATATCTTCTTCGCCCATTTCTTCAGCAGCTTCTTCTTTTTCTTCCGTGGGTTCTTCGGCTACTTCTTCGGTTTCTATATCTTCAGCAGCTTCTTCTTTTTCTTCCGTGGGTTCTTCGGCTACTTCTTCGGTTTCTGTATCTTCAGCAGCTTCAGCTAACTCTTCTTCCTGTTCTTCTTCTAAGAGTGGATCGGTATCGTCAGCTTCGGGGGAAGCGGGGGTCTCTTCTTCGGATTTATCGGCCTCTTCTGTCTTTTCCTCATCCTCATCATCGTCATTGAGAATATCGTCCAATAGGCTATCTAAATCGTCATCTTCATCTTCAGGAGAATCCTCGTTAAGCTCCACAGGCTTGTCTTCTTCCGCTTTAGGATCATCGGCCATCTTGTCTAACTCCAGTTCCTCCCCTGAATCACTCAGAGTTTCGCCAGAGTCCTCTTGGGTTTGTTGATCTCCACTGATGAGATCGTCGAGCATATTGTCGAGTTCGGGCTCTTCTGCAGTTTCGCTGGCTTCTTCGGACTCGGCCTGATCGTCACCACTGATGAGATCG
>Ga0209992_10001644_pt1 | contig 22627 bp, 17 predicted proteins | sample 2SBtaG_2_FD_182564 | JGI IMG/M metagenome (GOLD analysis project Ga0209992, IMG submission 182564) | Deep subsurface microbial communities from Kolumbo volcano to uncover new lineages of life (NeLLi) - 2SBTROV12_ACTIVE470 metaG (SPAdes)... | ecosystem: Environmental > Aquatic > Marine >... | reverse complement strand
TCGTCCACGCAGAATTTGGATCTATCTCCGGATTGGTGGGCACACAGACCTCAGTTGTCCAATTGGGATAGGCAGAAGGGGGGAATATCGGATCCCATGTGTCTTCTGTTCCGTCGCTTTCAAATACTTGTGTCGTGGGACCACCACCGCCCCACGTCAGGGAGGTCGGATTATTGAATCCCGTGGCAAACGTCCCCATTGATGCTCCAGTCGTACCATCATGCTTGGTCACGGTGTCATTGCCATAGTTGGCAACGTAGAGGTGTCCATCCGGACCGAATTCGATTCCGAAAGGGTTGCTCAAATCTGTGTTGGGGACGAACACACCGATGAACGCACCGGTAGTACCGTCGTAACGCAGGATATTAGTCGTGCCGCGACTCACGACCAGCAAATCGCCTCCGGCCATGTGTCGGAGTCCTTCTGGGGTATTCATTCCTCCTGATCCTGCTGGCACAAAAACGTCCACGAAAGCGCCAGTCGTTCCATCATAGCGCACGACCTGGTGGGTTCCTCGACTTGCAACGTAGAGATATCCATCGGCGCCGAAGTGGAAGAAGTCAGGAAGCGAATAGGATCCTCCCGAGGTAAATGCACCCAGGTACGCGCCTGTGGTCGCATCATATTCGTGAATTCCTGCCGGGCTGCGGCTGGCCACGAAAAGATTTCCATTCGGTCCGAAAAGAAGACCAACCTGTTGCGCAGCTGCAGTGTTGGGGACGAAATCGTCAATGAATGCACCGGTAGAGCCGTCAAAACGCTGAACTTTGTCTCCACCGTAGGAGGTGACATACAGATGTCCATCGGCGCCAAAATCCAGGCCTTCGGTGTAGGCACCGATTCCGGAGGCAAAAACTCCGAGATTTGCGCCGGATGTGCCATCAACTCTAGAGACGGTAGAATTTCCTTCATTGCTGACATACAGGTCTTGTGCCTGTGTATCGAATAGGAAGAGAGAAGTAGACAGGAGCGACAACAGCAGCACACTGAGTGCGCGCGGGTAGAAGTATTTCATCACGAATGGGATTGGAGTGAGAACTCCGACGACTTATCCGAAATGCATCAGAGTCCCTGGGTAGGCGGAAATCGACCAACAAAGTCGATAGGAGCGGGTTATCTAATTATATAAGAAGAAGTTACCGTAAATGGCAATGAGGAGAGTTGTCCCTGTCCGGCTTCCTGAATCACCTTCGTAGTCAAACACAGGATATCAAGTGGCGTCCCAAAACTGCACGCCCCGGCTGATCTCGGCGGCTGCTTGTCTGATGTGTTTGGGCTCGATGCTCATTTCGACTGCCAGCTTCTCGATGTCGGCCAACGAGTAAGCATCAATGGATCTGTCCTGCGAGCGCATGGCAAGTCTGGCCGAGCGAAGCCACCACGTGCCCTCCTGAAGTTCGGCGGCCTTGTAGAGAATGAGCGTGACTTCACGATAAGTAAAGGACGCGCTGGCCTTGACTTGCTTTGAGGAATATGGCGATGGAGCGGCGCTCATAACTGCAAAGTATTGTATTCAGGCGATTTATGGAATGACACCAGAAACGCTCCGCTATGTTGCAGAATTTTAGGACAGAACAAAGTGTAACGACGATAGTCGGAGCGCTACAAATTGAAAACGAGACCTTCTCGGCCTCCAACCCAACCAATCAAGACCTGAATTCCCCATGAGCAAAGTATCGTATCTCATCCAGTTCACTATCGCGGACGGAAAGAGTGAAGAATTTGAATCCAAAGCGCGTGCATACACGGCAGCAACTGAGGCCAATGAGCCGGATACGCTTGGGTATCAATGGTATCGTGCGGAGGAAGGCAGCATCTGCCTGCTGCAGGAGACGTTTGCGAGCTCAGAAGCGCTGCTGCATCATCTTGGAAACGTAGGACCTTCGCTGCCAGAACTGTTGGCAATCGCTCCCATCACACGGTTTGAAGTGCTGGGGTCAGTGAGCGCTGAAGCTCGCGGTGCGCTCGATACGCTAGGCGTTAAATATTTCCCGCTGATGGTGGGCTTCGAGCGTTAGAAGACGACCTGACTGAGTCGGTCGCGGATCCGCGTATAAACTGGAAAAGCGGCATCAACCTCTGTTGATGCCGCTTTTCTTCTATCTGTCGAGCTTGCAGTTGGCTATTTCATGCTGGTGATGTCTTCCAGAACGCCGGTGATGGCTTCCCACATGTCCGAGTCATAGTTATTTCGTCGGACCCAGTCGTTTCCTGTACGGTCCTGAAGAATATCGTAAATGTCATCTTCGCTCAGATTCTCTCCTTTGAGACTGTCGATAAATCGTTCGGTCACGCGGAGCATTTTCATCGCGACAAGTCTGTCCGGACTGAAATCGGTCAAGCCGTAGCGCTCCATGCGGTCCCGATGTCTTTTGCCTACATCGTAGATCCGCAGACGAATAGCCTGATCAGGCGTGAGCGTTTTGAATCCCAGGTCGTTCATCTCATCCATGAATCGGGCGTTGATGCCGTGGATGCGGAATGAAATCAGATCATCGCTGCTCAGATTCGGAAAACCGATGTCTTCCATTTCCGCTACGAAGTCAGCGTCGACTCCGTGGATATTGAACGAGACCAATTGATCGGCATCAAGATCTTCGAATCCCAGTTTGGTCATGTCTCGCATGAACGATTCGCTCACGCCATGAATCCTGAAGGAGACGGCGTCATCGGCGTCGAGGTCAAACCCCAGATCCGCCATCTCTGCCAGAAAGTTGCCGTTTACTCCGTGGATTCTGAAAGAGACCAGGTCATCTGCGGACAGATGCCCGAGATCCAAACCACGCATGTCCTTGACGTATCCCGGCGAAACGCCGTGAATGCGGAAGGAGACCAGATCGTCGGCAGAAAGTCGACCCATGTCCAGATCCTTCATCGATTCGATGTAGGAAGCCGACACACCGTGTATCCTGAAAGAGACCAGTTCATCGGCATCCAGATCGTCATATCCGAGCTTGACCAGAGACTGAACGAAAGAATTGGTCACGCCATGAATGCGAAATGCTTCACGATCAGAGCGCGAATCGGCGTAGGAATAGGCCGTCTGAGCAAAACTGGTCGCCGGCGCAAAGAGAAGCGCGATGACAAAAAACGTACTCAGAGGACCGAAAAAGCGGTTATTCATGGCGGAAGCGAATCTGGTAAGCGGGTTGGTCTCCATAAAAGGAGACTGCTAATATATTAGCATAACGGATGCAAGGGCGCATTGTTACGCTTTGTCCATTTGACAGACACCGAGGGAGGATGGTTGGCAACAGAGGTACGATATCTCTACTATCCTAAAGCGCTCGACAACCACCGACCCTGACTCCCTATGTCCGCCACGCGATTTCTCATACCCGTCCTGTTCCTGGCCATGGCTCTATCGGCCTGTGGTCCTGATCAAACTCCCGAGCGGCCGAACATTCTGTTCATTTTCGCCGATGACCAGCGAGCCGACGCAGTCGGCGCGTACGGGAATGAATACGTCAGCACGCCCACGCTCGACAAATTGGCGAGCACAGGATTCAACTTTCGGGACGCTCACGTCATGGGTTCGATTCATGGCGCCGTGTGCCAACCCAGTCGCGCCATGCTGATGAGCGGGCGCAGCCTCTATCACGTCTATGCCCAACTGGACACGGTCACCACGTTTCCCCAACAGATGAGAGGTGAGGGCTATGTCACGTTTGGAACGGGCAAGTGGCACCAGAGCAGGGAGTCGTTCGCCAAAAGCTTTTCGGATGCGGCCAACGTTTTCTTTGGAGGCATGAGCGACCACGACGCCGTACCCGTGCAACAGATGACCCCTGAAGGCGAGTTCACCGAGATCGAGCACAAAAGCTTTTCAACTGATCTGTTTGCCGATGCGGCCATCGGTTTTATCGGAGATCACGTCACATCAGACACAACGGCTCCATTTCTGGCCTACGTTTCGTTCACCACGCCTCACGATCCCCGTACGCCGCCTCCCGGATATGAGGTCTCTGACGCCGACATTCCGCTCCCTCCCAATTTTTTACCAGTTCACCCGTTCCACAATGGATGGATGACCGGCCGAGACGAAAAGCTCGCGGCATGGCCAAGGCCCGAAGAAGACATTCGCAGCCAGATTGCCGAGTATTATGGCCTCATCAGCCACATGGATGCTCGTGTTGGAGATATTCTGGCGACGCTTGACGAACATGGGCTTCGGGAAAACACATACGTTTTTTACGCCGCCGATAACGGTCTCGCTCTGGGTAGTCACGGACTGATGGGTAAACAGAGCCTCTACGAACACAGCAACCGCGTACCCCTCATCGTTTCCGGGCCGGGTATTCCGGCTGGTAGTTCTGATGCCTTCGTCATGCTCTACGATCTCTATCCCACGATTGCGGATCTGATCGGGATGGCGCTGCCTGAGGGCATCGATGGCGGCAACCTGAGAGGCGTCTGGGAGGAGGGAGCAGCGGGGCCGAGAGACGTACTCTATACCGTCTATGAAGACATCCACCGAAGCGTGCGCGATGGTCAGTTGAAGCTCATTCGCTATCCCAAGCTGGATCGGCTGCAGTTGTTCGATCTGGAAAACGATCCCTATGAGATAACCAATCTGGCCGATGATCCTGCCTATTCGGACGACATTGCCAGGCTGATGTCCCTCATGGAGTCGGAGCACGATCGAGCGGACGATCCGCATCCGCTATATGTGGATTCGCTTCACTCCGATGTGTTCGACTACTCAAACCTCAACCGAAATCCTGATCGCTGGCAGCCCCAGTGGGTGATCGACAAGTACTTCGGGAAATAGATTTTCGTCGTGACCGGCCCTGTTGGTCATGTCTCCGATGTTGTGCGCCTCCCGTATTGAGCGCGACCTCAATTCTCGCCGCTGAACATTCAGCGCCACAAACATTTCTGGCCTTGGAGACTTCCTGTCACAGTTGTGAGGCTGCTTTCCACGCAGAATACTCCGAAGGTCGAAGCCCGTATCGTGCGATATTACCCTCGTGAAGAGACGCAATTTCTTCTTCGACCGTTTCCATAAAATCTCTTCGATCAGTCTCGGGAATATTTTTGTCGACATAAGCGATGATGAACTGCAATGTTTTATCGGGTGGTGCGGCCGCGAGAATGGCCTTTCTGACCACTTCTTTCAGGACCGTTCGATACTTCAATCGAAAAGAATCTGGTTGACCTATAGATTCTTGAATAACCGAATACCGGGCACACGAGCGTTTGTAGGCCCAGATGAAAACGTCTCTGAGATAGTCGATGCTGTGAAGTTCATACACGCCAAGCGTGGCCTGGAGGTATTCCTCCTTATCGATATCCACAAAGGAGAGCGGGCACAGATTGTGTCGGATGAGCGGGATATTTGCTGCCAATCGGGATACCCTTTTGTTGACATCTACAAATGGTTGGAGATAGGGCAAATAGACCATAATGAAGAATGAGGCTTCAAACGGATCCGGTATTGCCCGAGCTTTTTTGAGGATGTCTCCAAGACATTCTTCTATCAACTGTGGAATAGCGGTGGGTAGGTAGGTCGACTGTGATATACCGACTGCCGAGGTTCTGAGGCGTCCTCCATTTGCGGGATCAGACAGCAGATTGTCAGAGAGAATGGCATGGAGGCTCCGGATCGTATAGCTGTTGAAGCCGATGTCCTCTGTCGGAGTAGCCAGGAGTTCGATTGCTGATTTGTGGTTGAGGATCATCTGCGTTTCTTCCGCAGATTTATTCTCATTCTCTCTTCCTTCGACCAGAAGATGTTCGGTGTCCAGAAGCGAATACGTGTTTCCTTCCAAGCGGCTGGAATTCCAGGACAGATCAATCAGGAGTCGATCATAGATCTGTCGAAGAAATGTACCGGCAGGTTGCTCGTCACTGTTTTGTCTTCCAAGTCGCCACAATTGTTCTCGTACAGGCTCAGTCAGCAATCCACCACGCTCCGGGTTGTAGTTGTCCAGAAACTTCCTGTCGAACGTCACCGGGGCTCTGAGGGAAAGCGGTTTCCTTACGTGATCGCGGATCTGGATCGATCTCTCACTGAAGTAGACAGGATCCTTACCACTCGCCTCCGCGGTTTCCGGGGCTGAAATGTCCGCGATTCGTTCTGATTGAGGTCGGCTCAGAGGAAAGTACTTGCGTCCCTTTCTGTCTCCTTCGGTTTGAATGCGTTTTTCTTGCGCCAACGTAGCCAGCCTTCTTTGAAGGGTGCGCTTCGTGAGATCCAGCTTGGTCAAGGCATGGATACTTGAAAGTGAGAGCCCTGAAGGATGGCTTTGAAGCAGTCGCTCCAGAGACATTAATTCCTTCGATATATTCTTTTCTGGCATTTAATGGTGGCACATATAAATATATGCGACATATGAGTGATCGCTTGAAAAAACACCTCAGGTACGAATAAAAGGAATAAAACATTCGAAATCAATTTCAGAAATAGTATGACAGTGGCATATATATGAAGTAAAATGGCGCATAAATAGATAGCGGGTCGTGGCTTTTCGAGAAGATTCCTGTATTAAATGCTTCGGTGAGTTTCGATTAATGCGAGATTGAACGAATTTCCCGTGCTACTTAACCCACTACTCGAATTTGAGCACATTCATGAAAAAGCTCTTTCTGTTTCTTGCCCTGGTCTCTTTTCTCGTTCTTGCACCCTCGACAGCTCCTGATGCTCAGGCGCAGGACCGTATGACGTCGGAGACGTTTGAAGGCCTCAAATTCCGCGCAATCGGCCCGGGCTTCATGTCGGGGCGTATTTCCGACATTGCCATTCACCCGGATGATGATTCGATCTGGTATGTAGCCGTGTCATCCGGTGGCGTTTGGAAGACGATCAATGCAGGCACAACCTGGGAGTCAATATTCGACGGTCAGGGAGCCTATTCGACCGGAAGTGTGAGCATCGATCCCAATAATCCGCACGTCGTGTGGGTTGGAACGGGCGAAAACGTCGGTGGCCGGCACATGGGTTACGGTGATGGAGTGTATCGCAGCGACGACGGTGGAAAGACGTGGGCCAACATGGGTCTGCACGATTCGGAGCACGTATCTGAGGTGGTCATCCATCCTGACAACTCAGACATCATCTGGGTCGCCGCGCAGGGTCCGCTCTGGTCGTCCGGTGGTGACCGGGGTCTCTACAAGAGCACCGACGGCGGATCGACATGGAAGAAAACACTTGGCGACGATGAGTGGGTGGGTGTGACGGATATCGTCCTCGATCCCCGCAACCCGGACTGGATGTATGCGGCCACCTGGCAACGGCATCGCACGGTGGCAGCCTACATGGGCGGCGGCCCGGGAAGCGGCATTCATCGCAGTACCGATGGAGGAGACACATGGGAAGAATTGACAAGCGGCCTGCCCACGTCCAACATGGCCAAAATCGGCATTGACGTCTCGCCTCACAACCCTGACGTCGTCTACGCGGCCATCGAACTCGATCGCAAGACGGGAGGCGTGTTTCGCTCAACGGACCGGGGCTCATCGTGGACAAAAATGTCTGACGCGGTGTCGGGTGCGACGGGACCACACTACTATCAAGAACTCTACGCTTCTCCGCACCAGGAAGGGCGACTCTACCTGATGGATGCCAATCTGCAGATTTCGGACGATCACGGGGCGACCTTCTTCCGAATGAACGAAGAAGCCAAACATGGTGATAATCACGCCATCGCGTTCAGAAAAGACGATCCGGACTATTTGATCGTTGGCTCAGACGGCGGCCTGTACGAGAGCTTTGACCTGACAGACACCTGGCGATTCATTGAGAATCTACCCGTGACACAGTTCTACAAGGTGGCGCTCGATGACAGCGAGCCTTTCTACAACATTTTCGGCGGAACGCAGGACAACTCGACGCAGGGTGGACCGTCACGCACCGACAATGTGCAGGGTATCCAGAATTCTGACTGGCGAATTGTGCTGAACTGGGACGGGCATCAGCCGGCCACGGAGCCTGGCAATCCAAATATCATGTACGCAGAGCGGCAGCAGGGTGCGCTCTCGCGCATCGACATGGTTACGGGCGAAGCGATGGACATTCAACCGCAGCCCGGCGCGGATGAGGGTTACGAACGATTCAACTGGGACTCGCCCATTCTGGTGAGTCCGCACCTGTCGAGCCGAATCTATTTCGCCTCGCATCGTCTGTGGCGCTCCGACAATCGGGGCGACAAATGGACCGCCATTTCGGGTGATCTGACGCGCAACGAAGATCGCTTTGAGCTTCCCATCATGGGCGGCACGCAGAGTTGGGACAACGCCTGGGACGTGGGCGCGATGTCCATGTATAACACCATCACCTCGCTCGCCGAATCGCCGCTGCAGGAGGGACTGATCTATGCCGGTACGGATGACGGTCTGATTCAGGTCACGGAGGATGGTGGTGCAAACTGGCGTGCGATTGAGGCAGGCTCGCTTCCCGGTGTACCGGATCGCGCGTTCATCAATGACATCAAGGCCGATCTGCACGATGTGAACACCGTCTACGTGGTTATGGACAACCACAAATACGGCGATTTTGCCCCGTACGTGTTCAAAAGCGCAGATCGGGGGCGTTCCTGGAGCTCGATTCGCTCGAATCTGCCAGATCGCACGCTCGCATGGCGCATCGTGCAGGACCATGTGAATCCGAAGCTGATGTTCATCGCCATGGAATTCGGCATTCACTTCACCGTCGATGGCGGCTCGACGTGGGTCAAGATGACGGGTGGCATGCCAACCATCTCGTTCCGTGATCTGGCGATTCACAAGCGCGAGAATGATCTCGTGGGTGCATCTTTTGGACGCGGATTCTTCGTGCTCGATGACTACACCGCGTTGAGAGACGTCTCGACGCAGCAATTGGCCGAAGAAGCTTCATTGTTTGGGGTCCGCAAGGCATGGTGGTATGTACCGCGGCCCATGCTGAGTTTTGACGCGGGGAAAGGTTCGCAGGGCACGCATCACTATATCGCGCCCAACCCTGACTTTGGGGCGACGTTTACCTATTACCTGCGCGATGGCCTGCAGACGCTCGAAGAAGTGCGTCGTGCTGCCGAAAAAGAAGCTGTAGAAGCTGGGCGTGAGGTGGCGTTTGCTGGGTGGGATGCTGTGGAGGCCGAGCGGAGCGAGGCCGATCCTGTCATTCTCCTCACCGTGAGGGACTCCGAAGGCAACGTGGTCCGTCGAATCGAAGGACCCGTCACGAAAGGCTTCCATCGCGTGTCGTGGGATCTGCGCCATCCATCGCCCAGCGCCATCACCTCGACAGGGGCATCGGCAACGGCGAGTGGCATGCTGGCTCAACCGGGGACCTACACTGTTTCGATGGCCAAGCGCGTAAACGGAGAGGTCACTGAACTCTCTGCAGCACAGTCGTTTGAAGTCGTTCCGCTTCGCGAAGGTGCGCTTCCGGGCGCATCGCACGCAGAGGTCAACACGTTCCTTCGTTCCTACGAAGAGACTACTCGCAACAGCTCAGCATTTGATGCCGCTTTCAGCGAAGCCGTCGATACCGTTGAAAAAATGGCCATCGCACTCTCGCAGGCCAGTGCAGATCCGGGAAATCTGGATGCGATGATTCACGCGCTCGGAACAGATCTGCAGACGCTTCGCAGCGATGTGTACGGTCCACCTGCACGGCAGGAGCCAGGCGAACGCGTCAACCCGACGGTTGGCAGTCGTCTGTTCAACCTGAGCATCGGGCTCAATACGTCCACGTACGGACCTACTGAAACCCATAAAGAGCAGCTCCAGATCATCTTCAACCAATTGAGTGGTTTTCAGGACCGACTCGCGGCACTGGAGAATCGAATGCGTGGCGTTGGTCAGAATCTGATCGACGCGGGTGCTCCATGGGTGAATTGATGGCCTTCACGACATAGGGGATCGGTTTCTTTCAGGTGATTCGTCGACGTGTCATACTGCTCTGCGCTCTGACGATGTGTTTAACCATGTCGTCAGTTGATGCGTGGTCACAAGACGCGGATAGCATCACCCTGCACGGAAGGGTTCTCGAATCAGGCTCGAACGAGCCGCTGATCGGTGTTCACGTTTTCGTTTCGGGAACGACGATCGGAAGCGCGACGGATAGAAACGGCAGATTCGAATTCAGATACCACGATCCGATGATCGAATATGATCTGGTTGCGTCCATGATCGGGTATCTGGTCGAAGTTCGAAGTATGACCTCGGGATCGAAGGGCAATGTCGAGATCCAATTTGCATTGAAGCCTCGTGTCTACGAGTTGCGCGAAGTCGAAATCCTGGGCTCCAATCGTGAGTGGAAGCGAAATCTGGAACGATTCAAGGAGTTGTTATTCAGCACCACCAGTAACGGGCGGGAGTGTGAGGTCATCAATCCTGAAGTCCTTGATTTCACGTATGACCGGGAGACGGGCATTCTGGAAACGAGGGCCAGCGAGCCGCTTCGAGTAGAAAACAAGGCATTGGGGTACCGCATAACCCTGCACGATGTCCAGCTGAAAGGCAGGGAGGAAGATCTCACCTGGGGTGGTGAAATGCAGTTTGAAGAGCTGATCCCGAGAAACAGGCGGCAGTTACGGAGGTGGAATTCAGCTCGAAACGACGCGTATCGAGGATCGACCAGGCATTTTCTGACGGCTCTTGTATCGGATTCGATAGACGAGTCAGGATTTGACGTTTTTGCCGTGGCTCGTCCCGGGAGTTACACCAACGATATCAACGACAGGCCGGTCATCGGCTTGCATCCTCTTCCAGAAGAAGGATCTCTTGATGCTACGACGATGCGCCATCTCTTTTTCGAAAACGTCTTGCTCGTCGGGTATTACAGAGAACCCGAGCCTGTTCGCTACAGTAGCTATCTGTTTTCGAAAGGACTCAGAGATGGAGGAGCTCGATCTGCCGGTTCCAATTCACGCGCATACCAGGCTTCCTGGCTCGTTCTCGACACCAACACGGCTCAAATCGACGACAGAGGAGTCGAATATGGTGAGTTCTCGATGCGACGATTTGGCTACTGGGCCTGGGAACGGTTGGGCGAGATGTTGCCCGCTGATTTCGATATGGATGATTAACTTGTTGTCCCGCCTGTGTTTTGGTAGTTCAAATTAAAATCATCGTATGCAGTTCAACCGTTTGATCCCTCGCTTGATCATAGTGCTTCTATGGTTTTTGGCATGCGCAATCATGTCACCATCCGAGGCATTTTCTCAGGCGGGGAATGGTATAGTCCTGAGGGGAACTGTGCTCGAATATGAATCGAACGAGCCTATGATCGGCGTCCATGTATTTGTTTCCGGGACGACCATTGGTACTGCGACGGATCGCGACGGTCGATTTGAATTCAGGTACGATAATCCGCCTCTGGAATTCGACCTCGTTGCTTCAATAATTGGGTTTGCGGTTGAAGTGAGCTCCTTTGAAACAGTAGCGCTGATTGGGACTGAAATCGAGTTTGTATTGAGTCCGCGTGTGTACGAAATGGGCGGTGTCGTAATCACCTCCACAAATGAAGCATGGAAGGAAAACCTGGAACGCTTCAAAAGGCTGATTTTCAGTACCACGGAAAACGGGCGGAAAAGCGAACTCCTCAATCCGGAAGTTCTCGACTTCACCGTCGATCCTGTGACGGATGTGTTGACCGCAATGGCCAACGAGCCGCTTCGAGTAGAAAACGACGCGCTGGGATACCGGATTACGATTCATAATCCTCATCTACGGGGTACGGAAGCCGGCCTCATTTGGGGAGGGGAAATGCAGTTTGAAGGGCTCACGCCTCGAAATGATCGCCAGGAGAGAAAGTGGGCTTCTGCCAGAAAAACTGCGTATGGAGGATCGACCAAGCATTTTTTGACCGCTGTCGCTTCTGACACGATATATGAGTCCGGATTTGCGGTGTACACCGTTCCGAGTCCCGGCACGATTGTAAAACAACGAAAATACAGGGCGGAGATTTCTCTGAATCCTCCGACTGAGGAAGGTGAACCCGACCCATCTGTTCTTCGATACTTCTCTTTTCCCGAAGTTTTGTTGGTCCGGTACGATCGAGAAAGAGAATCGAATCGGTACGCAGATCACATGGTATTGTTGGGGATGAGGGGAGCAATTACACCTTCGAATATGAGGATATCGAGAGCCCAGGATTATCAGATGTCCTGGCTTGTGCTCCACTCTGAAACAGCCATGATCGACCACAGGGGAATCGAATACGGAGACGTTGCGATGGAACGGTTTGGATACTGGTCGTGGGAACGATTGGGAGAGATGCTGCCGTCTGATTTCGAAATGGATGAATGACTTGCGATTGCGAGCATGTTTATGTAACTCATAGAGTTACGTCGCATATCCCGTGTGCGGCCTTCTGTCCCAGTTAATTGTATTTGAGGTATATCCATGTCACAGCAGGGAAAAATCCAGCTGATCATCGTTTTTTCGTGCCCGCCCGAACACGTCGCCGAAGGAGACAGCATTTTCGACAGTCATGCTGCTTTTATGGCTTCCACCCACCACCGTGATGGAGACAAAGCACTGCTGAGATATAATCTCTCGAAAGGTCCCGAGCTGGCCAATCCGCTGGATCCGGGATCAGAAGAGACCGGGAATACGCTATTCACGATCATGGAAACCTATGAATCCGGTGCTGGCGTGCAGGACCACTGGGAGCAGGCTGGCGGCTCATGGTCCGACCTTGGTTCGCTCGTTGAATGGGCCGGCAAATGCAATGTCACGACGGTGCATCGTTCACCCATAGTGCATTCGCTCTGGTAGAGACCAAAAAATGTCTAAGTGATGGTGGGCTGCGCCTTCGGCGCAGCCCACTTCTTGTTTATAGAACTCTTCAGGCGTCAAACACGATCAATCGATCTTCAATGGCCAGACCTGAAAAGGGCGTGTGCTCCCGGACCCATTCGAGCGTCCTCTTCTGAAAGATGAACACGTGTGTCGGGTCGCGCCTGTAGTGCCAGTTTGCGAAGTCGATTCCGTCATGATGGAGGAGCGTCATGCAGTAGAGCTTCCCACCGGGTTTGAGAAGAGACTTCAGCAGGTTGAATTCTCGTGCGGGATTGTGGAAGTGTTCGATGACCTCGCAGCAGACAATGTAGTCGTATCTGGATTCGAGCAGATCAGGTTTATTGCTGAAGATGGGATCGTATTGCTTGATATCGTACCCGGCGTCCGCGAGGATTTTTGAAATGACGGGCCCCGTGCCCGATCCAAAATCCAATCCGCGGCTGTCGCTGGCAAAGTCAGTCTGGATTTGCGCCGTGATGGGGGATACGAAACGCTGATATCCCGGGTCGTCGACATCGTTTTGATGCTCTTCGTAACGCGTTTTCTCTTCTTGAACGCTCGGATGGTCGCCCTTAGGCCGGAAAATCCCGCCACATTCGCCGCATTCCAGATAAACTCCGTCCTTGAATGGCCTCCCTTCTTGATCGCAGAGTAAACACCGGTCGATTGGTGATTTGTGGTCAGGCGTCAGCATGGGGGCAAGAAAGTGGTTTCAGAATAGAGCTCTGCCAATGTCGGGAGTAGCCTCCATGTTCGCTATCATTCGTGTAACGATTGAACACTTTGTCCAACAGACCCGCTATGAAATCAAGAAACATTGAACTGGGTATCGACAGTTTCGCGGCCGTTCGTACTCAGGACGGGCGCACGAGTACTGCGGATGAACGCGCCGAGGCTATCGAAGAACTGCTGACGCGGATCGAGTTGGCCGACAAGATCGGATTGGACACTTTCGGAATTGGAGAGCACCATCGGCCTGAGTACCTCGATTCGGCCTCACACATTCTTCTGGCTGCCGCCGCCGCTCGCACAGAGAATATTCAGCTGCTCAGCGCAGTTACCGTTCTGAGCGCGGCCGACCCTGTTCGCGTATTCCAGCAGCTGTCTACAGTCGACCTGATATCCAAGGGTCGGGCAGGTGTTGTTCTCGGGCGAGGCTCGTTCTCGGAGGCATTTCCACTATTTGGATTTGGTTTTCAAGACTACAATGAGCTGTTTGAAGAGAAACTGGATCTATTTCTGAAGATTCGTGAGTCGGAAAGCGTCACGTGGGAAGGCAAATTCCGTCCCGCACTCTCGGGACAGGGGGTCTATCCTCGTCCTTATCAAAACCCGCTACAAACGTGGATTGGCGTGGGAGGCACGCCCGCTTCCTTTGCCCGAGCCGGCTTATTGGGTCTACCCCTGATGGTGGCAATTATCGGAGGCGAGACGCATCGATTCAGGCCCCTGGTAGACCTCTACTATCGAGCTGGAGCCGAGGCTGGATTCACTCCGGATCAACTACAGGTGGGCGTACACTCTTTGGGATATGTGGCCGAAACGAGCGAACAAGCCCACGCTGAATTCTATCCCGGCTATGCCCGCACGTTTACCAGAATCGGAATCGAGCGAGGCGGCGGTCCTGTGACCCGATCGGCATACGATGCGCAGACAGGTGAGACAGGCGCTCTGGTCGTAGGCAGCCCCGAGGAGGTTGCCGACAAGATCAAGCGTCACAGCGAAGCGCTTGGAGGACTGGTGCGTTTTCAGATACACATGAATGTAGCTGAGCTGAGCCATGACCAACTGATGACCGCGACCCGCCTGCTAGGCGAAGAAGTCAAACCAAGGCTCATTTCTGACTAGATGAGTTCGTGGAAGCTCTACTTCACGCGTCCAGTATTCCATCAAGAGCAGCCTGATAGATCGCTCGTGCTCCCTGGGCATCAAGAAGCCGGGGGTTGGTGCCCGTGCTCGGATCGGCAACAGCGCGTTCGGCGATCAGATCGAGTTTCTCATCCCCGAGTCCCATATCCCGCAAGGTGTGCGGCACGCCAATCTGTTTGCGAAGCTGAATCGTCCAGTTCAATAGCTCATCGAATCCACGGGGGATTCCCACTGCATCACACATGGGATCGATCTTGTCCTGGATAGCTTCCCGGTTGTAGATCATCACATAAGGCATAAATACGGCGTTCGTCATCCCGTGGTGCGTGTTGAACAGCGCGCCGACCGGGTGCGACAGCGAATGAATAGCCCCGAGTCCTTTCTGAAATGCCACGGCACCCATGGATGCGGCCGTCATCATATCTGCGCGCGCTTCGATGTCGGAGCCATCCGCTACAGCACGCGGCAGTGCGTCGGCAATCAGGCGCATGCCTTCGAGCGCAATGCCTGCTGACATCGGGTGATACGTGCGAGCGCAATACGCCTCAAGACAGTGCGCGAGCGCGTCCATTCCGGCACCCGCTGTCAAAACAGGAGGGAGCCCGACGGTCAATTCAGGATCGGCGATGACGGCAACGGGTAACATCTTTGGATGGAAGATGATCTTCTTTTCGAGCGTGTCTTCCTTCGTCACAACGCTCGCCCTGCCCACTTCAGACCCCGTTCCGGCCGTAGTCGGAATGGCGATGACGGGCGCAATAGCATCTGCATCGGCTCGCGTCCACCAATCGCCTATGTCTTCAAAGTCCCAGATGGGGCGGGTCTGTCCCTGCATGAAGGCAATGCTCTTCGCAGTGTCAAGAGCCGATCCGCCGCCAAAGCCTATCACGCCGTCGCAATTGTGGGTTCGATACGCCGCGACTCCTCCGGTGACATCACTTTCTTTGGGATTGGGTTGAACGCCTGAGTACAGGGTGACGCCCGGAACGAGCGATTCCACTGCGCTGCACGTCATGGGCAGATCCACCAGGCCTCCGTCTGTCACGAAGAGGGGGCGGGTAATGCCCGCACTCTCGCATACTTCTGCCAGTTCGCTGATGCGTCCCGCACCAAACCGAATCGCGGTGGGATATGACCAGTTGGCGTTCATCATGTCTGTTTGAGATAGTAGGATTTTGGTCGGGTTAGATGCTCGTAACCCACGACTGAAAGGGTTGCTCCACGACCCGAATTCTTGACGCCCGACCACGCGAGGGCAGGGTCCAGATAATCGCAGCGGTTTACGAACACAGTTCCCGCCTCGACTTCGGTCCCGAGTCGTTTCGCGGCTTCCAGGTCCTGTGTCCAGATGGAGGCAGTAAGTCCAAATACGCTGTCGTTCATCAGCGACAGAGCTTCCGTTTCGTCGGCAACAGACATGATTCCAACCACAGGCCCGAATGACTCGTCGCGCATGAGCGACATCGAGTGATCGACATCGACAACAACTTGCGGAGCCATGAAGGCGGTTTCGGGATCGTCCATGGCGAAATCTGAAGGTTCGATGAGCGTGCGAGCCCCCGCCGCCACGGCATCGCGCACCTGTTTCCTTACAAAAGCGGCGGCTGATGCCGAAATCATCGGCCCCAGCGTGGTTTCCGGGTCCATCGGGTCGCCGAGCACATATTGGCGAGCCGAAGCGACAAATGCATCGACAAAGCCGCTGTAGACGGCCTCATCAACATAGATCCGTTCGACCGCGCAGCAACTCTGTCCTGAATTGAAAAAAGCGCCGTCAACCAGTTGTTCGACCGCGTGATCCAGATCTGCATCGGCGCGGACATATGCGGGGTCTTTACCACCCAGCTCCAAGCCGACACCAACGAACGCGCCACCCGCTGCTTTCTCGACCGTGCTGCCGGAAGCTACTGAACCCGTGAAGTGAACACGGTCCACACTCCCGCTCGCCAACAGGTCATCGGCCTGCTCGTGAGACAGAACCAGATTGGCAAATAGTCCCGCGGGTAGGGAAGCATCGTCGCAGGCTGCCTGAAAACGCTCGCCAACCAGCAGTGTCTGAGGCGCGTGCTTGAGGATCACAGCATTGCCTGCCATGAGCGCGGGAACGAGCGAGTTCACGACCGTCAGATACGGATAATTCCACGGAGCGATAACAAACAACACCCCGATGGGCTCGCGCTCAATTGAACGCGTGACGCCTTCGCCCGAATCGACTGACACAGGTGACAGCGCATCCCCTGCGATCGAAATCATATGACGTGCCCGCTCTTCGAAACCTCGCAGCTCCCCGGCGCAATAACGAATCGGTCGTCCCATCTGCTGGGCCAGCTCGGGAGCGATCTCATCCTTCATGGCCAGCATGGCATCCACGATGGCGCCGCAGACACGGGCGCGTTCTTCAACAGAGCGCCGAGCCCAGTCTTTTTGCGCCGCTCGGGCGGCACTCAGCGCTAGCTCTATGGCCTCTTCCGAGGCAACGGGTCGTTCAGCCACGACATGACCATCAACAGGGGAGAGCGTCTGGATTATTTGCGCCATACTTCAGCTCCGCTCAAATCCGCGCTTCAATTCCCAGTCCGTCACCCGGCGGTCGTATTCACTCTGCTCCCAGCCTGCCGTGTGGACATAATGGTCGATGACATCGTCTCCGAAGGCGCCACGAAGCATCTTCGATTCAGCAAATAGAGACGTGGCTTCTCGAAGCGTCTTCGGCACCTCGCGAAGGTCGGACCCGGTATAGGCATCGCCTTCGTAGGCGTCTTCAAGCTGCATCTCACCCTCAATTCCGCTCAACCCCGCCGCAATGAGAGCTGCAAAGGCCAGATACGGATTCAGGTCCGCACCACCGACCCGGCATTCGCTTCGAATAGCTTTCGTCCCTTCACCACAGAGCCGGTAGCCAGCCGTGCGGTTGTCCCGTGACCAGATGGCCTTCGTGGGCGCAAACGTTCCCGCCTGAAAGCGTTTGTAGGAATTGATGAACGGCGCCAGGAAATAGGTAATTTCGCCCGCGTGGGCCAGTTGACCTGCCATGAACTGGCGCATCGTCGTCGACATGCCATGCTCGGCGTCGGGGTCGAAAAAGACACTGTCCCCCTCCTGGTTCTGAAGCGAAAGGTGGATATGGCAACTGCTTCCGGCCAGCTCATAGTCCCATTTCGCCATGAACGTGATGGCTTTGCCCTGGGCATCGGCAATTTCCTTCATGCCGTTCTTCATGATCACATGGCGGTCAGCCATCTCGAGCGCTTCGCAGTATTCGATGTTCAGCTCTTCCTGACCCGGTCCCCATTCTCCTTTCGAGTTTTCGACCGGGATTCCGGCTCCCTCCAATCCATTTCGCATCGCGCGCAAGACAGCTTCTTCTTTGGTCGTCTGCAGGATGTGGTAATCCTGGATGTAGGTGCCGCTCGTTCGAGGATCGCGGAAGTCGCGATCATGAATGTCGCGGTAGGACTCGTCGAACAGGTAGAACTCAAGTTCTGAGGCCGTCATTGCCTTTAGGCCGTGGGAAGCGAGCCGGTCGAGTTGCTTCTTCAGGATGGCCCGCGGACTGTGAGGGAGGTCTTCATGGTGGTGATTTTCGACGTCGCAGAGCACCATCGCCGTTCCTTCGAGCCATGGAATTCTGCGGAGCGTCGCGAGGTCAGGCTTCATGACGAAGTCGCCATAACCTGCCGCCCAGTTGGCCGCGTCATATCCGGGGACGGGCTCCATGTCGATATCGTCTGCGAGGAGGTAGTCACAGGCATGTGTCTCCTTATAGCCACTCTCGCCAAAGAAGCGCGCATTGAACCGTTTGCCGACCAGGCGGCCGAACATATCGGGAAAACACACCAGCACCGTGTCTATCGAGCCGGCAGCGATGTCGCTGCGAAGCTCTTCCATGCTCATCATGCCTATTATTTTTTTGTCAGAAGGCATATCACTCACCCCGATGTTCGATGGCGAATTCTTCCTCGGGCGATAGAATCATCCGGTGTCGCGCATACAGACCGAAATAGAGCAACCCGCCGGCGAACCAGACGGCCGTTCCGTATACGCCGGGTCGGTAGTCCGGGTTGATAAACAAAAACACCAGGGTCACGGCCGCAATTACACCTGCGACGATGGCACCGGGCTTGCCCAGAGGGCTTACATACGGGCGCTCGAGATCCATGTCCCGGATGCGAACGAACGCGACCATCTGCATGACATATGCTATAACAGCTCCAAAAACAGCCATATTGAGTAATACAGCGCCTACGGGCACGTTACCAAACATGGATGCGCCGTATTCGATGATCAATGCGACGATGTAGCCCATGACCGCGCCCACAACCAGGGCGACGTGTGGCGTTTGCCGGGTTGGATGTGTGATCGACATCCATTTTGGGAAATAACCCGCCCGGCTCAGCGAATAGATATTGCGGCCGTAGGCATAGATGATGGTGTGGAAGCTTGCGACGAGACCTGCGACCGCGACCATGGCCAGCAGGGAAGCGCCAACGCCTTCACCGAAGATCGTCTGGAAGGCCAGAAACAGAGGCTCATCCGATGTGCCAACAACAGCAGAGCCTGGCGCGATTCCGGCATTCAAAAACAGTGTCAATACCGAAGCGATGATGAGGGTCAGGATTCCCCAGAGCAGGCCCTTGGGCATGTCCCGTTTGGGATCATGCGACTCTTCGGCGGCGAGAGGCAATTGTTCGATCGCCAGATAAAACCAGATGGCGAAGGGCAGGGCGGCCGTCACACCGGCAAAGCCCATCGGAAACCACAGCGACCCACCCGCCTCGGGCTCAATGTTCAGCGCATGCTCCCAGCTGAAATGAGGGATGGCACCGATCCAGAACACCATCAGAATGGCGAGCGCCAGGAACGTAATGAAGATGGTAAAGCGGAACGTGAGTTCGACGCCCATGATGTTCATGCCCACGAAGATGGCGTAGAAAATGGCCCACCAGACGGGCGCCGACAATTCCAGGCCGATCAAATCGTTGGCAATGGAGCCCATGTACCCTCCGATACCGACGACGATGACGGCCGGGGTGAGGATATACTCCATGCTTTCGCCGAGACCCGTGATGAATCCACCCCAAGGCCCCAGTGCTGTACGGCCGAATGAATAGGCGCCTCCGGTATGGGGCAGGGCAGGACTCATCTCGGCGATGGAGTAGCACATGCCCACGTACATGATGGCCACGATTACGGTGGCAACCAGCAGGCCGCCGAAACCGCCAGCAGCCAGGCCGAAATTCCATCCGAAGAAGTCGCCCGAGATCACGGCGCCGACGCCCAGGGCCCAAAGCGACCATGCACCCGCGAATCGACGCAGTTTTCTGCGCTCGAAATAGTCATCGTCAGCCTTCGAATAGGCAACCTGATTGGAGTCAGTCATGGTGTAGTGCTCATATTACGTCGTTCCGAATCGTCTTTTCCATCAAATGAGCCGTAGAATAGTCATTTGGCGGTACTTCTGCCCTCGTGTAACCCTACATTTTGTCGGCAGAGGCTGGGGCCTTGCACAAAACCGACCATTATGCCATGAATCGATCGCTTTTCTTCGCAAGCATCTGTCTGTTGCTATTCCTGCTGCCGGCCTGTCAAAAGGATCAAAATCAGGAATCTGAGCCCGAGAACAGCGAAAGCGTCGTGGATCCGCAGTCGGCACCAGACTTGGTCCAGGATCCTGCTCCGGAGCCGAGTCCGCGTCCTGCATCCGAGGCGACCGCGGACCATGCTCGGGAGGCGAGCCCGAATCCTGCGCCGGAGGCGGCCGCGGAGGCATCTTCCGATCGCGATCCCGCCGATGACGAGCTGAATGAATATGGCCTGGTTGAGTCTGTCGAAGATGGTCCCTATCCCATGTTCACGATCACGTTTGAGTTTCCTGAAAGACAGATGCGCCAGACGTTCAATCTCAACATCGAAGCGGTCAACATGGATCGCGATGCACTGAACATTCTGGAAGGGAATTACGCGACGTTCTACTACGTGAGCGAGCTCGAAAACAATCTGGAAGATTTGCTCGTGGGCGGCTCTTCGGTCTTTGAGGAATGGGCGCCCGAATACGACGAATCGTGGCACCGCATTGAAGGGGTGTTGGAAGGAGCGGAATCCCTGTCCGGAGATCTGCCGGGCACCTTCAACGTGACGGCCGCAGGAGGAGAACATATCGAGTTGGGCGCATTCATCGACGAGGCGATCATGGCGGCCAACAACGCGTCGGTCGTGGCTTTCTACTCCACGCGGGGCGTGAATACCATCACGTACCTGCGACTCTCGGAAGACTAGCCTGTCTTGAATCTCTCACGTGTCCAGTGAGATGTCGGGCGCTGATTGCTCGTAGCTATTCAGAACGAAGCGAGTCGACGGGGTTCGACAGCGCGATTTTGATGGTTTGGAAGTTCATGGTGATCATGGCAACTACCAGGGCAACGAGACCTGCTTGAACGAAGGTCCAGACGGACAGTGACGTTCTGAACGCAAACTCGTCGAGCCACAGGTTCAGTCCGAAGTACACGAGAGGAGATGCTACAACGGCGGCGAGAGCTACCAGCATGGCGAAGTCGCGCGAAAGCAGTACAACGATGCTGGGCGCAGAAGCGCCGAGCACCTTTCGCACACCGATTTCCTTCTTGCGCTGCGCCGTGACAGCTGCGGTCAGTCCAAGTAGCCCCAGGCAGGCGATGAAGATGGCGAGAGCCGCAAATATCTGCAGGATCCCTCCAAAACGGGACTCTGCTTCATACTGTGCGGCGAAAGTCTCATCAAGAAACCTGTTCAGAAACGGCCTGTGAGGAACGAGATCCGTAAAAATGGCCTCCATGTCGGCGACCGTGGACATCATGTCCGGAGAATTCAGTTTCAACGTGATGAACTTGGACGAGCCTGGCATGAGCGAGAGCGACATCGGCGATATGTCTTCCTGTAGCGAGACATAATTGTGATCTTTCACGACGCCGATGATGAAACCTTCCCGGCCCCACTGACTGAAGCGCTTCCCGACAGCCTCTTCGTTTGAAGCATACCCGATGGCACGCACGGCCGCTTCGTTAATGACGAGAGCCTCCCTGAGATCGGTTTCGTAGTTGCGGTCATACGTTCGGCCGGCAGCCATTTCCAGATTGAAATGATCCACATAGCCGTAATTGACAGCGAAAATATTAACGAGGAATGAGACCATTTCGCCGTCAATGCTTTCAACCATTCCTCCCGCCTGGGGGAAGTATTCTCCGGGGACGGTTCGGGAAAACGCGACACTCTGGACGCTGGGGTGCGCCATGAAGGTGTCCCGCACATAGTCGGTTCTATTGTTGATACCATTGTCAAAGCCGTATTCGATCGTCATCATCTGCGCCTGATCGAAACCGAGTCCTCGGCTCTGCATGTACGCGAGCTGCGAGTAGACGGTAATGGCTCCGGCGATGAGCGCGAACGTGATTCCGAATTGGAATACGACAAGGCCCTTTCGAAGAGTGGTACCGGACGCTGATGTGGAAAAAACGCCCTTCAGGACCGATACAGGCTTGAATCGTGACAGAAACAGGGCGGGATAACTGCCGGCAAGTACACCAACCAAGGCTACGAGGAGCAGGGCCAGACCAATCATCGAAGGTGTAAAGAGGTCAGCTTGCTCGAACGATTTGCCGGCCAGTTCTGCATATGGTAAAAGAACCGCAGCGCAGATGGCAAACGCGCCCAGTATGGCGATGCCTGAAAACACAATGGACTCCGACAGAAACTGGCCCACGAGGGAGGAGTGTTCGGCTCCCACCACTTTTCTGATGCCAATCTCTTTGGCGCGTTCAGACGAGCGTGCAGTCGACAGGTTCATGTAGTTGACACATGCGATCAGCAGAATGAAGAAGGCAACGGCCGAAAAGATGAAGAGGTTGGCCGGGCTTCCTTTGGGTCCGATCTGGAAATTGCCCGTCGGGCTCATGTATGCCTCGCGCAGGTTTTCAAAAGCGAACTCGCGACGTCGAAGGTCATCCGCGTCTTGTTCAAAGTTGGCGCCTGCATAAAACTGCGGCATCTTGGCTTC
>Ga0209992_10001642_pt1 | contig 22638 bp, 24 predicted proteins | sample 2SBtaG_2_FD_182564 | JGI IMG/M metagenome (GOLD analysis project Ga0209992, IMG submission 182564) | Deep subsurface microbial communities from Kolumbo volcano to uncover new lineages of life (NeLLi) - 2SBTROV12_ACTIVE470 metaG (SPAdes)... | ecosystem: Environmental > Aquatic > Marine >... | reverse complement strand
AGTAGATGTTAATCCAGCACAAGAACTTAAATTTATTGAAAATAAAGAAGTAGATGTTAATCCAGCACAAGAACTTAAATTTATTGAAAATAAAGAAGTAGATGTTAATCCAGCACAAGAACTTAAAATTGTTGAAAATAAAGAAGTAGATGTTAATCCAGCACAAGAACTTAAATTTATTGATTTATGTTCTGGTATTGGTGGATTTCACTTTGGTTTAAAAAAACATAAATGTGTATTAGCATGTGATATTAATAAATGGTGTAGAGAAAGTTATGAAACAAATTTCAATATTAGATGTAAAGAAAATATATTTGAATTAAATGAACTTTGCGATTTTGATATTTTATGTGCTGGGTTTCCTTGCCAACCATTTAGTTCAGCTGGTTTAAAGAAAGGAATGAAAGACGATAGAAGTAACGTTTATGATAAAATTATAAATATTGTTTTAGAAAAACAACCAAGAATAGTATTGTTGGAGAATGTTAAAAATTTAATTGTAATGAATAAAGGAGGAGTAATAAAAAAAATTGTATCTGATTTAAAAAAAATAAACTATAATGTTTCATTCTGCTTATTAAATACTACAAATTTCGGGTTGGCACAAAATAGAGAAAGGGTTTATATTGTTTGCACAAATAAAAACAAATACGATATATCTTTCAATTTTAATAACTTAGAAAGTATGAATATAAAAAAAAAATTAAAAGATATTATTGATTTCAAGAACAAGGAATATATAGAAAAAGATAAATATGTACTACTTGAAGATGATAAAATAAAAACACAAAGATCTGGATTAATATTTTGTGGTTATCTAAAAGGTAATCTTCGAAAGACTGGGGCTTTACCAAATACAGAACATTTATCACGTGTTCATAAACAACCAAATAGAATATATCATATAAATGGAGTTAACCCCACATTGAGTTCAAGTGAAGGATCTGGAAGATACTATATTTATGATGGAATTGGTGTGAGGAGATTGAGTGTTAAAGAATGTTTTAAAATTATGGGCTTTCCCGACGACTATATCTTACACAATAAAACTAATGTAAATTATCGTCAAATCGGGAATGCAGTTTCTCCAGTTATAATTAATAATATTTATAATGAATTATGTAGTCAAAACTTTATTCAAGATCCTTTGGTGTGAATCCTAGGAGTTTTAAATTCTGTATTATTTGAACTTTAGGAGCATATGGGTTAAATGTTGGTTTTCCTGTTTCTGGATTCCATATAATTTTATCCTTATAGAATGAATTACACCATTTACATTGATGAGCAGCAGTATCAAATCCTCCAAGTATGTGTGGTTCAAAATGTCCTTTTTCAAAATTACAAATATTTCCAAAATAATTTCTTTCCCCCTCTTTACAGCCACATGTAAAACATTTTTTTTCTGTAGAGGAAACTGACACAATTGCTTTTCGTTCTGGATTAATTTTACATATTGGAAATGGACACTCAAATAACCTCTCGCGATTTTTTAAACTTTTTTTTGTTTTCGAAGTATATAAAGGAAATCCAAATTTGTAATATACTTCGCGTGGGCGTTCCCCACCCCAACCTCTTCTATCATTTAATTTAACATCTTCTAATTTTTTAACTTCAAAAGCTTTATTAAATTCTTTAAGATTTAATAAGCAATTAAGTATATTTGCCCAATCTGGTAATTTTTTGTTAGAAGTTATTTGTACCTTCCATTTACTATAATCCCATCCATGTTTAGATAATTCAATTACTGTTTTTTTATCATATACATATTGCAGGACTACATAAATGTGATGAATATTATTTGATTTGATAGAAATATTATTATAAGTAAAATTTACTACAGGTTTTTTTTCTGAGAGTGGCTCAGTTTGATAATTGGTGTGTGTTTTCTTAACAGCTAATTTAGTATCATTTGAATTTTCTAAGTTATAAGTTTCAGAATTATATTCTATATTAATTTTTTTTGGTTGTTCTATAACTTCTATTTGATTGGTTGTTTGTTCAGAAGACATATTGGTTTCTTTAAGTATTGACTTAAATCAATTTTTTATTGTTTGGCTTTTCAGCGTTGTTTTCGCAAGGCGTTTTGCGTCTATTATGTGGATCGTGGTGGAGTTTTTGAGAAAATCCTTTTCTATAGTGTTCGCATGATATTTATAGCTTAAATTAACATTTTTTATTAAAAAGTTGGCGTTTTAAATGTTCAAAAAAGTGTAAAAAAATTGAATATATTATTAAATTAAACTATGTCTGCCGATTATCTCAATTTGGATGAACAGTACGAGGCCGACATCGAGACCGCCATCGAAGCCTCTCTCGAAAGCAAGGCCGTCAGCGAGAGCAAGGCCATCGAAGCCGTCAGCGAGACCACCAGTGAGAGCAAAACCGTCAGCGACAGCAAAACCGCCAGCGACACCAAAACCGACCATCCGGTCATTGTATTGATTTCTAAGGACGGTGAGCCTTATGTGGTCCGTAAAAATAATGTCATGGTGTCTGGGATGATTGAATCTACTCTCAAGAACGATCCGGAATGCACAGAGATTAAACTCAATGTGAAGGGTCGTACATTGGGTGACATCGTCGGCTACATGGATCACTATGACGGAAAAACCCCTGTGATTATGGAGCCACCATTGCGCTCACCAAAATTAAGCGATGTGTGTGATGATCCTTTTGATGCCAAGTTTATTGACGGTATTGCTGATGAGGATATGCAGTTGCTATATGATCTTCTCAATGCGGCTAATTATATGGATATGCAAGCCCTATTGCATCTTGGTGCTGCAAAAGTTGCGTCTTTGATTAAGAAGAAAACTCCGGAAGAAGTTGAGAGAAATCTTAGACCCAAGAGCTTTAATTGATTTTTTTAACTCCCTGAAAAAAATAATAAACCTCGGCACCACACCAATCAACTAAATTCATTAATTCGGTATATGTATAGTTGTTTTCATCTACTACTGGCGGAATAAACTCACCATAGCTACTCGAATTTATAATATTGATAAATTCTCGGGGAGTAAAATAATAATTTTCATGACTCGCACCTATTCCAGTATAATAGATTATTGTGGATATCATATTTGATATATATCAAATTCATTTTTTTATATAATTTTGAAATCTATTTTTTCTAAATTTCAATATGAGCGATAGTAAGATTTCGTTGCCTGAGTACATTGAGTTGTTGAAGGGATGTCTTAACACCAAACCAAATCCAATGGATTCGAGGTTGAGGGCTTTGATGTTTATTGCGGCATCAACCAACAATCCAGACCTTATGAGATATGTTGTTGAACTTAAGGTAGATATTATGACACCAATCACACCCATCGAGCTATCTATGGTGTCGGCTATTGGTATCGATTTACAGTAAATAATTTTGAATCTATTTTTTTTCTAAAAATGAGCGATAGTAAGATTTCGTTGCCTCTTAACATTGAGTTTTTGAAGGACTGTCTTGATCCCGAACCAGATCCAATGGATCCGAGGTTGAGGGTTTTGATGGGTATCGCGATAGTGACCAGAAACCCAGAACTTATGCAATATGTCGTTGAACTTAAGGTAGACGTCATGACACCATGCACACCCATTGAGAAGTATGTGTTATCGGCTATTGGTATCGATTTACAGTAAATAATTTTGAATTTGTTTTTTTTCTAAATTTCAATATGGGTGATAGTAAGATTTCGTCGCCTGAATACATTGAGCTGTTGAAGAGATGTATTGGTACCGAGCCAAATCCAATGGATCCAGGGTTGAGGGTTTTGATGGTTATCGCGGACAACAATCCAGACCTTATGGAATATGCTACTGAACTTAAGGTAGACGTTATGACACCAATCACATCCGCTGAGCGGTCTGTGTTATCGGCCATTGGTATCAGTAGATAATTTTGAATTTGTTTTTTTCTAAAAATGAGCGATAGTAAGATTTCGTTGCCCGCATATATTGAGTTGTTGAAGGGATGTCTTGACCTCGAAACACATCCAACGGATTCGAGGTTGAGGGCCTTAATGTTTATCGCGGCAGCTACCGACAACCCAGACCTTGCGAATTATACTGCTGAATTTAAGGTAGATATTATGACACCAATCACACCCATCGAGCGGTCTATAGTGTCGGCCATTGGTATCGAGTTACCAGGCGAGTAGTTTTCATTTTATTTTTTTTACAGAAATATTAAACAATGCTATCACACACCCAGGGTTAATAAGGATAGCCATGAAAACAATAGTAATAGCGATATTACTATTGTTTTCATGGCTTGAATCAATACAGCCTTTGAATGTATATCATTTTTTTCATACTCGCTTAAAGGACAATGATGACGCGTCTGATTTAACCGCTGTTTAAGGCAATGGCTATATTTCCAAAATGGTATGAAATAATTTTGATTTTTTTATACGACTACAATATGCCGAGCAACAACAGACCTATCGGTTTTAGTGCCAGGGAATGGAAAGCTCTGAGTCCATCACAAAAAGCGGAAGCGTGGCGGGTCGGTTTATACAGGCCAGATTCCTTGTCCATTTCATGTGTAGTTGCCGACATGAAACTCCGCCCAACGGCAACAGGCGAGGGTAAAAATCGCCAACCACAAAAAACACCCGCCAAGCAACCGAAGTCGCTGCGGCAACAAAATCGTGAGGCCAGTGCTAAAAGGAAGCCTCGCAAGTGTCCCAACATCGGAAAGTATGGGCAATGCACCGCTAAGAGCTGTCCGTTCATTCACGGGACGTTGCCTGTACAGGCTACCTAGCTAGTGGTGCGTGATTTTACATTTAATTTTTTTTCGAACAGTGTGTGGACGCGGTCCCTAAAAGCGTATGTTTGAAAAAATAAAATTAAAAGTCGATAATTACACGAGGCTTTCGCGCTCTCACTCTCACTCTCACCGTACCCGGCGGTCTCAATGTGCCGTGCATACTCGGTCGTACCTTCTTCGACACCTTCGGAATTTCTGGTACTACCAATACCCCATTCGTGTTTGGCACACTCGACTCCTCTAGTGCATTCTTCGACACATTTGGAATTTCTAGTTCATCTAATGCGAATTCCATATCCAACATCTTCGACTCCTCCAATACACGCGGGGGTTTCAGTGTCTCTAAACGAGCATCTTCTACCTGCTTGTTGTGCTTGGGACGCATAATATCCCTCAGGTATCGCCCTTTAACAAATTCATACGATGATACCTTAATATCATCTGACATTTCTTCGGGGGAAATGTACGATAGAATCATGAATACAACCCCATCGACAAAACGATACTTATTTAATAAATGGGAAATTAAACATACGCAGATATCGCGAGGGTTATAGCGAGGGTTATAGTGGATGGGTGTCGCTGGTAGTAGTCCTTTATTACGTTTTTTTTGCAGAGCATTCCAGTGTTCATCCATACCAAATACAATCAAATACGACATCCGTTGCTTTATAGTACAAATAAATTCAATATTATGATATCTTTTGTCGTCGGGAATGTATTGTTGATGATGAGAGGTGTTGTTGGGTGTGTGTGCTGGACTCGCGCTAGCGAATCCTAATAAAAATTGATTTCTTTTTTTTCAATAAAGATGGAAGATCGTAAAACTCAGGAAGAGAAATCTAAATTGTGTGTTCGCATAACCAAGATACAAGCAATATGGAGAAAAAAGCAAGTAAATAGCTTAAAGGATAATTTTACAAAACAAATATTGGAGGATATGATAGATAAATATAATGAATTATATTTGTTTTATAGCAAAATGAACGCGAAATTAAAAATAAAACAAATGAGAAGACCTAATTATCCTTCTGAAATTACTGAGAACTTAGTAAAATTTGCTATAGTAAAAAAATACAATGTATCTCCCTGTTGGGATACCAAAAAAGGAGATTTATGTTTATATGGAATACGACTTGAGATTAAGGGTAGTATCAATTTATTAAACGGTGGACCAAGCTCGTTCGGACCAAGGGAAGAATGGGATCGTATTTATTTTGTAGATGCTGTTAATTGTGGTGTTAAAAAATTTAGAATATACGAAATAAAACTTTCTAATAGAAGTAAGATATGGCAAAATATTAGAGTAAGTAAAAAACAATCATATCAAGAACAATGCTTACAAAAACGACGCCCTCGTATAACTTTCATAGAATTGATAAAACAGCTTCCGCCAAATACTGTAAGTATATTATTTGATGGGTTTTTTAATGATTTATAATATCATTTACCCTCTTTACAATTAATTCGACGACGGGTATAGAAACTGCATTTCCAGCGAGTTTGTATAATTTCGAATCACTTATGTTAGGTAATTTATAATGTTTAGGAAATCCCTGTAAATTAAAACATTCACGAGGTGTTAATTTACGTATACCGAGATCATCTCTTATCAATGGGACGTTATGCCCACCACTTCCCATATTCGCGGTTAATGTGGGGCAACAATTACTTTTGTTTTCACGGACATAGTAACGGCGATACTGATATATCGTATTGGTATTTATATGTTTGATAACGTTAGTTTTAACTTCTTTATACACTTTTAATTTACTTGTATAATAATATTTTTGCGGGATATCGTGTTCGAGGTATTCTAAAATAGGGTCTGGATTAATGCATTTAAACTCAAAATTAAACTTTTCATATTTTTTTGCATCCAAAAACCCAACTATATATATACGCTCCCTATGGTGGGGGATTCTTGTAACTTTGCTTGTGTCTAATGTGCTGTATTTTATATGATAGCCTATTTTCTGTAGGGTCTCTTTAATGATTTTAAACGTATTACCCTTGTCGTGGGATGTGAGATTTTTTACATTTTCCAATACAACTACTCCTGGTTTGTGGATACCTAGTATTTCGATAATTTTCCAGAATACATTTGAACGCTTGTCACTAAATCCTTTTCTTTCACCCGCTATACTAAATGGCTGGCAAGGAAATCCACCGCACAAAATATTATGTTTTGGTATTTCCGATAAAACATCACAATTGTTTAAATTCTTCAATTTAAACACCGTATGGTTCATATTTAAACCATATATTTGTTCTGATTCTTTAACCATATCATTCGATAATACGCATTTGTATTTATATTTTTCTAAAACATATGAAAACGCACCTGTTCCGCAAAATAAATCAACAAACGTCATTTTATTTTGTTTTTGAGTATTGATATTTTTGCTTTCATCGACCACGGCTCCGTTTATCTTACCCTTGCTGTCTTGACAGGGGGGTTTTTGTTTTAGGTGAATGTTGTATTGTAACTTTTCATCAAACTCCTCTAAACAGCCTTTACATATATAAATTGACATATTATGTATAATTACTAAATATACTTCAATTTTAAATCGCACCGAAAAACACGCCCGCGTCATTGGTGTAGTAATTGGTAGTGACTTGGGTCACCAAAAAACACCACCAATGACTATTTGGCAATATTTTATTTTTTTTAAAATTTGAACCTATTCATAATAAAAAATATGCGAACATTCAAAGAACTATATGAATTTTTACAGCAATATAATGGCGATATTAAACAGTGGCTAGCACACCCCTGGGTTGGTAAGGATAAACAGGAATCGTTATTACGGTTGTTTTCGTGGCTTGGATTAATGAACAAGTTTGGACAATATTCATTTTGCTCTGGTAATTTAAATACACAGACATTACAACTACTACAACGTCGCGACATCTTTTACAATCAAAACACTTTACGATGTTTAAAGGATAAGGGTGATTCATCTGATCTAACCGCAATCAAAGATAATGAGATATTAGCGGTTACCTCAAAGAATATAGAACATCTAACAATCAATGCTCTCGAGGTTGATAAAATACTAGCATATTTTCAACAATATCAGAGATATTCTTTACAGTTGGGTATTTGTGTTCGAGATAGTAAGGAGTTTGTTAGAATGATAAATTCTGCTGAGCATACTAGTGAATATATTCGTTCAAAGCTAAGAACTGCTATTATTATTGATTGGTCCGACCTAAGTAGAGCGTATAGCAAATTCAAAGAATGTTATAACATGACAATTGAAGAGCTAATACCCGCACCCGCACCAATCATATTGCGACCGCACCAAATTCTAAGTGTTGAAAGAACATTTGAGATTAAAGGTTCTGTTTTATGGGGGCATATCCCTAGGAGCGGTAAAAGTTATATTGCTGCTGGTTGTATTATCAAAGACAGTATTACCAAACGTAAATGCAATTATTTAGTAATAACAACTGCTCCTAGTGAAACACTCCAGCAACTTGTTGATGTTTTTCAATGTTTACAGCTACGAGACTTTGGAATATGTTTGAAAAATACGAAACCAACAAAGGCAAAAAATATATTTGTATATTCCAAACAATGTTTGCAGTTAAAAAAAGGTATAAAAACAATTAAATGGATGCGGGATCTATGCTTTGACATATGTTTTATGGATGAGACGCATAATGGAGGCGCAACATCGTTGGCTAAAGATGTGTTAAAATATCATAGAATATTAAAAACCGTATTTATCACTGCAACATACACGAAGCCTATGAAAGAATATAACATACCTGATAGTTCTTGTATTAGATGGGACTTGGAAGACATTAAAATGTGTAAAGATGGTAATATTGATAGACTTATTGAAAAGCATAGACATCCTGAGATTATGAATAATATCATGCCAGATATTTATCAATCATACCCTTCTTTACATATTCTTACGGATGAAATTAAAAATGAAGAAGAGATCATACGGTTAACTCAAAATAATGATTATGGGTGGTCCGCTAAAGCATGTTGTTTGCTAAAACAGGGTGTTGGTGTTGAACCGCTACCAGAGTTTCAAAATGAAAATGAATGTTTGAAGATGTGGTATAGAATATTTGGTAAAACACAGTATGGTATACCAGTAGGTGACGATGCTACTACAAATAGCATCTATCCTGATAATATTGTATTTACAAAAAGAATAGAGGCTATTTGCAGTAACGCTGTGACCTCGTCAAATATAGGAACAACTATTATAGCGTTCTTACCGCAAATAAATATTGCTGGGATATCTATAGCCACTATTAATCTATTGCGGAAATACCATGTTGTAGATGGTTATGAAATCTTAGCTATTAATAGTTCAACAACTACCAACGCAAAAATAGCAATAACTAATGCTGAAATAAAGGCTAATCATAATAACAAAAAGTTATTAGTATTGAGTGGCAGACAGTGTAGTATGGGTGTAACACTCGACAACTGTGACATTGTATTGCTCCTGAACAATACAATTTCTTTTGATTTAATTTATCAGATGATGTTCAGATCAATGAGCGAGCGTGTAGGGAAGAAAACAGCGTTTGTTGTAGATCTAAATGTTAGACGCGTTATTGACATTGCTATGGAGTACGCTATGGAATATACCAAAAACATTCAACACCCAAAGCAAGTCATACACTATTTACTCCAGAACAGGATTATAAATATTAACGCTGATCAGATCTTACCATGTTTTGGACACCATAGTGATGAACTCAATATCCTTAGTGAAAGAATGTATGATATCAATACGAGCGATATGACACATTCACTATCACAACATTTAGAAAGGTTAAAATACAAAAGCATATTGTTAAGTAAAGATGACAATGCTATGCTCAAACTGTTATTTACACCAAAAAAGAGTAAGCGAACTTTACCAATGGTTAAGGGAGGCATTGAAATCAAAAGTATTAGGGAACAAGAACAAAAACAAAAACAAGAACAAAAACAAGAACAAGAACAGGCTCGTAATTATATGGACATTTTTATTCACATAATACCGTTAATTTGCTTACTAACTGTTCATGATTCTGGTAGTTTATCGTTTGTTTCTATGTATAACAGCGTTAAAAGTACACCTGTTCATAATATATTGCTTAATCAGATGCGTATTTGGTGGGGTAAACATATTGATAATGGTGTGTTGGAACGGCTATTAACATTATACTTAGATAACGTGTCAAAAGATATTGATCAGATTATTTGTATTGTTAAGGAAATATTTGTAAAGAATATTAGCAATACAAGAGAGTTATCTTTGAAAATTGATCAATATTTAATACCGCAAGAATTAGAAAAAAAGAGTAATGCTGAAGTATCTACGCCATATAAACTAAGACAGGAAATGTTGGATAAAATACCCTTATCTTTTTGGACAGCACCTAAAAAAGTGTTTGAGCCATGTTCTGGTAAGGGTGGTTTTGTAATCGATATTATTGATCGGTTTATGATAGGCCTTACCGAGCCTGATGAAAAAAAGAGATACCGACTAATAGTAGAAGAATGTTTATATTTTAGCGATATTAATCCTACAAACATATTTATATGTAAATTATTAGTTGATCCTTACAACGATTATAAGCTAAATTACAATGAAGGGAATACATTAGAATTAGACATAAAAGAAAAATGGGATATTGATGGTTTTGACGCTGTTATTGGAAATCCACCATATAACTCATCAGGAGATACAGGAACTGGTAATACTATTTGGCAACATTTTACAAAGGTATCATTACGGGTACTACTAAAACCAGATGGATACCTATTATATGTTCATCCTCCTGGTTGGAGAAAACCTAACACAAAAAAAGGAAAATTTTATGGCTTGTATAAATCAATGACATATGAAAATCAGATGTTATATTTATCTATACATAATATTAAAGATGGTCAAAAAATATTTAAGTGCGGAACTCGTTATGATTGGTATTTAATTCAACATAAAGCAAAATATACAACAACTATTGTTAATGATGAAAAAAATAATACGTTTGTTATTGATATGAACAAGTTTAATTGGTTACCAAATTATAATATCGATACCATTCAACATATTTTAGCAAAAGAGAATGAAGAGAAATGTAATATAATATATAGTCCTTCATTATATGAGCATAGAAAAAAATGGATGTCAAAAATAAAGACAGACGAGTTCAAGTATATATGTATTCATTCAACGCCACAGAAAGGTGTTAGATATATGTATAGTAATATAAATGATAGAGGGCATTTTGGAATATCAAAAATAATATTTGGTGAAACAGGTATATATAATTCAGTTATTGATATTAATGGAAATTATGGTATGACAAATGGATGTATTGGAATTAAAATTGATAATCTAAAAAATGGAGAAAATTATAAAACGTTTTTAGAAAGTAATATAATGACAGATATTATAAAAAGTTGTTCATTCTCATCGTTTAGGGTTGATTGGAATATATTCAAGGAGTTTAAAAAAGACTTTTGGAAAGAATTTATCTAAAAGTCTTTTGACGAATAGACCAAAATAATTTTAGTATCCATACTGGCCTCACAAAACGCCAGCAATATTTTATTTTTTTATATATATGTTGTGGAAAACAGTTCTCGATAATATGTCTAATGGATATATTATGATTGCAAAGAACGATATAGAGAATAAAAAAATCCCTTTTATGTGGAGAACGAGTATGATTAATAACAAAGAAACCACTAAATTTTGTCAGAGTTTTATCCCCAACAGATCTCTCCCATCAAAACAAGATTATTCCCCGTTTAATGAATACATATCAAAAAACCTACATAAAGATGTTATATCTTTTCCAAATTTAACTAAAGATACGCTTTTGATTGTACCAATCCCAAAAAAAGGTAAAAATTTTGCTACGATAATAGACTTTGTGAGGAATGCTGATGAAAAACAACAATCTCTTTTATGGAAACGCGTCGCATTGGAAGCAAGAAAACTATTAAAAAAACATAATATATGGATAAGCACTCATGGTATGGGTGTTCCATATTTACATGTTCGGTTAGACATCACTCCGAAGTATTATGGAGGGTCAAAACTAAAGAAAAAATTTCATTAAAATTATAACCGAAAATAAAGTTGAAATGTGTAAAGCACCTGGTGTTATCGGACTCGGTTCGTTGGAGCCACGACCGAAAAGCCATGTTATTTTTGATTTCATACAAGGTGTGCGATATTTAAAGATTCCATAAGAAACCACCTAAAAATGAGAGTAGGTGTATTTTCTGTTAAAAGTGTTAAGACGCAAGCTGGCTGTATCGGGTGCTTGGATCTCACAACATCAACACACCTGTTATGTTTTTTTACCCTACCATAAGCATCCTTATGGGATGATATACATTCTAACTGTGTATTTTATTGGACATCTTTACTACCATCGGATCAATAGTTAGGAACCCATTTCGTCGATCTTTTATTTTGTCCCACAACGACCGACCCACACGTTCCATTCATTTTTTTCTAAAACCTTTAAAAGAATAGATAATTTTGAATACTTAATTCCAATAAATCGATTTTCCAATTATGGAGGGTGTTGTTAGAAAGGATATTTCTACTATGGATTTCTACGAAGCCGATTTCGAGATCGCCGCTCTCAAACTAGAGCACAATCTAGATAAGGACGGTCGGAAGAGGCTTAAAGACCTCCGAGTCTTTATGGGATGGTCAGATTCTGAACCAGATTCTGAACCAGAGCCTGAACCAGAGCCTGAACCAGAACCCACGGTTAGGCATACGAACTCTAGGCTTTCATTAAAGGCTAAAGCATATTACCCCCCGGGGTGGTCTGAGCCTGAGCCTGAGCCTGTCGCACCGTCGCATGGTACACTGTCACATGGTACACTGTTTCGTGTTGCCATTGCCATCGCCGTTGTCTCGTTTGCCTGTGCCGTCGCCGGCACATACTGGTTTATGAGATAGCTTTGATGCTGCGATGCACATGTCTATACTTTACATATTGATAGCACTGAGGAAGAAGCCTAGCAGCTTTGACCAACGTGTTTCCCTGGTACGTAAATTGCATATAAGGAGAGGACTTCCCAGTCTTCGACTAATGCGACACAGAACAAACGCGGTGTATAAAGCGTAGAGTGTGTAAAAAGCACTTGAAAATGTATGTAAGAAGAGGCCTGTAACCTCTCACTTTATACGACACTTAGCTCTTTAGTGTATAAAATCGAGCAGGTGGTATCGTGTTGGTGTGCTGTGCTAGCAACATATTAATATCGACCCCTTTCTTTTTTTAAAAACCTTTGGAGTAAAAATAGTTTTGAATTGATAAGCGAGGATGGCTGGAAGTATAAATCTGGAAATGGGTATTGCAATTTCGATTTATACCCTGCCACCTTGCTGAAAAAATACGTTACAGGACTATACGCAAAACTAGTAGTTACACCTCTTAGCAATTTTGATATATCACAATACCGTCTACACTATTCTAAAGTAATGTTAGAATTTTCATCTTCGACACATCTAAGTTTAAAGTCTGATATCCTACATGCATAACCTTTCATAGTATATGCTACTTTTTAAATAAAACCACCATCTAAAAAAAAACAATAGTTACCACGTGTTGAAATTTATCAATTTATTTCCGGAAGCTGTATATTATTTTCATTAAGAAGATAATCAGGGTCCATGGCGGATTCTGTGTTCAATATTTCCAATATTTGTCCCATTAAAGGAATATCATCATTATATTTTTTTTCTATTTCATCATCCGTAAAGTTTGAATAGTGTTTCTTATATTCACCTATCACCGTATCTTTATTATTAGGATGTAAACAGTATTCAACTGTATAATGTCCTTGCGTTAGCCTTTTTCTCACATAATACATCCACAGTATTAATATTGTATATCTGAGTGAATAGGTTCTATTACTCATTAATAACCTTATGAGCATAGTCCCATCTATACCCGGATTGGCAATTATCATAACGACGCATATTTGAACCCACGAAGCACAAAATGAGTCATCCCCTTGTATTTGCATAATATGTCTCAAGCCCCACGCCCGTCCCGGTTGGTGGTCTGTAATCGTCTTTAATCTATCGAGAATATGGATGTTTATACCATCATCTTCATCTTCATCTTCATCTTCAACTGCCGGTTCGATATAATATATGTTATGGAGGTGCGGGCAGACAACAATCGCGTTTGCGTGACTGTTACCAGATTTATATATTATAGTAATATAAAATATAGATATTTCTTCGCTTTCCAAGGCGTTGCGAAAATCTTTTAAAAAGTTAGATGTACTATACACACTATAATAGTCTTGGTTAGAATGCAATAAATCTATAAACTCTTTATTCATACTTATGATTGGGTCTTTACGATCGTCTTCAATCTTAGCCGTATGTTGTTGTATATTAAATTCTTCTATTTCTGTAATGCTATATTTTATACCTTTATGTAATACATGATATAGTAAATGCGGATTATCTGAAAGCCCTCCCGATACTATATAAGCTATATTAGCAAGTATGTATGGCTTGTTTTCACGAATATCATAGAATTCGGTTTTCAGTTCTTTCACTTCGTGATCGTCAACGTTATCAGATAGCTCTATACGTTTATCGTCCTGAAGTATAAAACCATATTCTTTTGGAAATGGGTATTGCAATTTCGATTCATACCCTATCACCTTACTGAACAAATACATTGTAGGACTATACGCGAAACTAAGAGTTATGCCTCTTGGTAATTCTGACATCACACAATACTGATTACACTTATCTAAAGTAGTATTAGAAGATTTACTTGCGATACATTCAAGTTCTGGTAGCTTACATCTATAGCCTTTCATGGTATATCTACTTTTTAAATAAATACACCATCTAAAAAAACAAACGCGTGTTGAAATTTATCAGTTTGGAATTTGTATATTGTTTTCATTAGGGAGGTAGTCAGGGTTCAGGGCTGAATTTGCACCCAATATATCAAATATTCGTCTAACTGCGGGAATATCATCATTATATTTGCTTATTATTTCGTCGTCTGTGTAGTTCAAATAGTGTTTCTTATATTCACCAATTATTATATCTTTATTATCGGGGTCTACATAGTATTCGACTGTACGAGGTCCTTGCGTTAGTTTTTTTATCAGATGATACAGCCACAATATTAATATTGTATATCTAAGCGAATAAGTTTTACTACTCATTAATGACGTTATGAGTGCAATCCCATCCAGTCCAGGATTGACAATTATCATAGCAACACATATTCGAACCCACGAAGCACACAATGGGTCATCCCCTTGTATTTGCATATTATATTTCAAGTCCCATACCCGCCCCGTATGTTGATCTGCAATACCCTTTAATTTAACCATAATGTGAGTATCCACATACCTATAGCCGTGTGGTTCAATATAATATATGTTACTATGTCGCGGATGAACAACAACCGCGTTTGAGTGGCCGTAAGATTCATATTTTATAGAAATATAAAATACAGATATTTCTTCGCTTTCTATAGCAAAGTAAAAATCTTTTAAAAAGTTGGATGTACTATACACCCTATAGTAATTCTGGCTGGAATCCAATAAATCCATAAAATCCTTATTTATACTTATTATTGGATCTGTGCGATCGGCTTCAATCTTAGCTTCAATCTTAGCTTCAGTCGTATCCATATGTTGTTTATTAAATATTTGTATTACTGTGTTGTTATATTTTATATCGTCATGAAGTATACTATTTACTAAATACGATTTACATAAAAACGTCAATGATAATATGTAAATCATATTAGAAAATACGTATGGCTTATTATCACGAATATCTTTAAATTCGGTTCGCAGCTCATCCCTTTTTTTCTCGTCGACATCAACAGGTAGCTCTATGCGTCTGGCGTCCTGAAGTATATGGCCGTATTCTTCTGGAAATGGGTATTGCATTTTCGATTCGTATACTATCGCCCCACGGAAAAAATACCTAAAGGGACTATACGCGAAATTAAGAGTTACACCTCTTGGTAGTTTCGATAGCTTACAATACTTCCTACACTCATCTAAAGTAGTATTATTATATCTATGTTTGACACATTCAAGTTCTGGTAGTTTACATGCATATATTTCCATAGTATATGTTACTTTTTAAATAAATACACCGTTTAAAAAAAAACAGCTATGGTCTGTGTACCATAATTATGAAGATAGCGTTTTAGTAGCCCAATACTCGCGTTCAGTATTATCATCCGTAGGAGAATCCATATTTAATATTTCCAATACTCGCTTCATATAAGGCATATCATAATTATATCGTTTTTCTATTTCATCGTCTGTGAAGTGTGAATAGTATTCCTTATATTCGCTCTTCACACTACTTTTATTATCAATATTTGTATAGTATTCGACTGTACGATCTCCTCGCATTAGATTGTTTCTCAGATAAAATATCCACAACCTCAATATTGTATACCTAGGCGAATCGTCTATATTACTCAGTAATGACGTTATAAGACCTATTCCATTACAGCGTGGATTGGTAATTATCATAGTAATGCATAACCTAACCCACAAAACACAATACGGGTCCTCACTTTGTATTTGATTATTAAACGACCAATCCCACCTTCTATAGTGCTGATCTGTAATAAGCTTTAATTTATCAATAATAGGATAAATTACACGTCCGATGCCATGTGGTTCGATATAATATATGCTACTGAGGTGCGGGTGGACAACAATCGCGTTTGCGTGGCGTTCCGTATCGCCAAATAATGAAATATGAAATACAGATATTTCTTTTCTATCTAGAGCATTGTGGAGACTTTTTAAAAAACCAAAATCACTTGTTATAGTATACGCATGCCCATGTGTACATATAATCTCGCTGAATGTTCCGTGTCCGCGGCTAGCATACACACCTCCTCCGGGTCTATAAGTCTCTGATGGTACGACACGAGATTTATATTCATCTTTCCAATCCGCCGTGGATGTTTTAGTTATCCATATATCGATGTGTTTCGCATCACCACTATCTTTCAGATATATACGGTTTATCATATATAATGTTTCATACCAAGCCATAATCGTTGATACGTTGCCAAATTCGTATGGCTTGTTTGCACTAATATCTTTATATTCGACTTGCAGTTCACTCACTTTGTGGTAATTAACATCACCGTGTAACTCTATATGCTCGGCGTCCTCTAGATATCCATATTCTTTTGGAAATGGGTATTGTAATTTAGTTTCGTATCCTATCACACTATTGAAAAAATACGTTATAGGACTATACGCGAAACTAGTAGTTATACCTTTTGGTAATTCTGACATATTACAATGCTGTTTACATTCGTCTAAGGTATTGTAAGCATTTACATCTTCGACACATTCGAAGTCTGATATCCTACATGTATATTGTTCCATGATATATAATACTTTTTTAAATAAATACACCATTTAAAATATTGAACGCGTATTGCGTGTTGAAATTTATCAATTTATTTTTGGAAGTTGTATATTGTCTTCATTAAGAAGGAACATAGAGTCTATGGTGTAATCTTTGTCCAACTCTTCCAATACTTGTTCCATTAAAGGAATATCATCATTATATTGTTCTTCTATTTCTTCGTCCATAAAGTTCGGATAGTATTCTTTATATTCACCCATTACTGTATCTTTATTTTCAGGGTTTATATAGTATTCAACTGTGCGAGCTCCTTCCGTTAGCTTTTTTCTCATATAATACAACCATAATATTAATATTGTATATCTAAGCGGATAGGTTCTATGACTCATTAATGACATTATGAGCATAATCCCATCTACATGCGGATTGGCAATTATCATACCAATACATATTTGAACCCATGAAGCACAAAATGAGTCATCCCCTTGTATTTTCGCATTATATAACAAGTCCCACTCCCGCCCCGAGTGGTGGTTTACAATCGTCTTTAATCTATCGAGAATATGGATGTTTATACCATCATCATCATCATAAACTGACGGTTCGATATAATATATGCTATTGCGTTGCGGATGGACAACAATCGCATTTGCGTGACAATCACTAGATTTATACATTACATTAATATAAAATACAGATATTTCTTCTCTTTCCAAGGCATTGCGAAATTTTTTTAAAAAGTTAGATGTGCTATACACCCTATAATAATTCTAACTAGAATGTAATAAATCTATAAAATCTTTATTTATACTTGTTATCGGGTTTTTACGGTCGGCTTCAATCTTATCTTCGATCCTATCCGTATCCCGTATATTGATTTTTTCTATTTGTGTATGGCTATATCGTATATTTCCGTGAAGTATACGATATATTAAATGCGGTTTATCTAAAAACAACCCCGATATTATATAAGCTACATTAGATAATATGTATAACTTGTTTTCATAAATATTGTAGAAGTCGGTTCGCAGTCCCTTCACTTCACGATCGTCAACATCAACAGATAGCTCTATATATGTATCGTCCTGAAGTATATAGCCGTATTCTTTTGGAAATGGGTATTGTAATTTAGTTTCGTATCCTATCACACTATTGAAAAAATACTTAATGAGACTGTACGCAAAACTAAGAGTCATACCTCTTGGTAACTCTAATTGCTTACAATACTTTTCACACTTTTTTAAAGTGGTGTTAGAATCTTTATCTTCGACACATTCAAGTTCTTGTATATTACATGCATAACCTACGTTCATAGTAATATATATTATTTTTTAAATAAATACACCATTTAAAAAAACAAGTAACGCGTATTGAAATTTATCTATCTCTATTCTTTAAAAAATTTTCATTGATATTGAACATAGAGTGCGCGATATCATTTGCGTCCAATAATGATGATATTTCTTCCATTATGGGCATATCATCAATATATCTTTGTTCTATTTCGTCGTTCGTGTAGTCCGAATAGTGTTTCTTATATTCACCAATCACTGTATCTTTATTATCAGGGTTTAGATAGTATTTAACTGTACGATCTCCTTGTGTTAGCCTTTCTCTCACATAAAACAGCCATAACATTAACATTGTATATCTAATCAAATAAGCTGGATCACTCATTAATGATGTTATAAGATCTATTCCATTCTTACACGGATTGGCAATTATCATAGCAACACACATATGAACCCACGAAGCACAGAATAAGTCATCCCCTTGTATTTGAAAATTAAACTCTATAGACCATGATTGTTTTGTATGGTTATATGCAATATGCCTTAACACATTAGTAATGAAAGTATTTGCACGTCCACCGCCGTGTGGTTCAATGTGGTATATTCTATTGTATCGCGGATGGACAACAATCGCGTTTGCGTGTCTATTAGCGGTATATCTGGTAGTAATATAAAATACAGATATTTCTTCGCTATCTAAGGCATTGCGAAAATCTTCTAAAAAGCTAGATTTACTAGACACCCTATAATAATTATTTCTAGATTTTAATAAATTCATAAGATCTTTATTTATATGTATATTCGGGTCTTTGCTGTCGTTTTCAATCCTAGCATCAACCATATCCGTGTTCGGCGGCATACGGATTAATTCTATTTTTATATGCCTATATTCTATACCTTTGTGAAGTATATTATATAGTACATATATCGGAGTATATGTAAACCTCGATAATATAGCAGCCACATTAGATAATATGTATGATTTGTTTTCGCGAATATCTTTAAATTCGGTTTTCAACCTCTTCACCTCTTGATCGTTAATATCAAGAGGTAGCTCTATATATTGTTTGGTGTCTTGAAGTATATGGCCGTATTCTTTTGGAAATGGGTATTGTAATTTAGTTTCGTATCCTATCACACTATTGAAAAAATACTTAATGGGACTGTACGCGAAACTAGTAGTTACACCTCTTGGTAACTCTACTTGCTTACAATACTGTTTACACTTTTTTAAAGTAATTTCAGAATCTTCACTTTCGACACATTTAAGTTCTGGTAGTATCTTACATACATAGTGTTTCATAGTTATATGTTATTTTTTAAATAAAATCACCATTTAAAAAAAAACAATAGTTATATATAACAGATGTGGCCTGATATTAAATCATGGGATCGCAAGAAGGCGGCGTTTACCATTTTACTAGTTATAAGTTTATTACTTACCATCCTATTCGCTTTTAATCTCTTTTTCAATTTTATACCTTTAAAAAATACTACTGAGAAGGTATTTAGTATTGTAGTGCCAGTAATAATATATCTCTCATCGCAAGGATATCTTCTAAAAAATTATGGCGGTTATGAGTTTGTATATGACTAAGTTAATACACCCACAGTACTCTAAATGTCTGGGTATTTTTTTTAATTTATTTTGTAAATACCAACACCAAACATAACATAATAGACTCACCGATGACCGATTAGGATAAAACATACCATACACTCTACCCCTAAACATCTGTGGTAAAATTGCTATATGTTAATCAGGATATCAGGATAAGAAAATATGGGAGCTTCTACCGTTAAATGTTAGTGTAATATATTTTGCTGATTACTGACCCGCATCTTATAAATTGGTATGAGCCATCCACAGCGTCTAATTCGGTGAGCCTATTTTTTTACTAAGAACCATTTAATTTTGATTTTTTTATATTACAAAAATGCCGGCCCTAAATCTTGGACCCCTGACTTCAATCAATGAGAGCCATCGTAACCTATTGATAGCAAACAATATCACCCAACCCCGGGCATTTGCACACATATGTCAGTTTCTTTATGCAAGAGATGAATTTGTGTTCAAATACAGCGAGGAAAAAAATATGTTTTACGTTGCTCTGATCGACCCAGATGTTACAGACTATTTTACTATCCAATTATGCATGCTCAACGAAATGATGGTTGTTAATTTTGTTGAATGCAAGGATACTTCTTCTTTCAGGCTCATGTGTATTATACGCATATTTCCATCCGATATCGGAACGCCTCTTGATGCAACCGAACAACCAGGACAGCACTCACCGGAGTATAAGGATGAACACCCCAAGTATCGAACAGCACTTCGGTACGGATCGGACACCCCTTTAAATATACAGGCGATAATCAACAACGCACTTATGGTTATCAATCGTGATGATGAATCCGAATATAGACAGAGTATTCATAAACTGGCATCGGTTGCTATGTGTCATCCTCATATGTTGGTTGGTGTGCAGATTGGTCACTTAATCCCATCCTGGTTACAGCATCAAGACCCAGCTATCAGGTTATTTACTGTGAATTTACTGTACGGTATGGGTGATAAGGCTAACTCTGTTTATGACCTACAGGGTATATCCAAAACAGATTTAGCTATGACTGCGGATATGTTGAAGTTGATTGTTCTGGGTGATTTCGAATTTTAATTTGTTTTTTTATAATATTGATTTTTTATATCCAAAAAACAATGGATGTTGTTTATGACGATCGGACAGTTGAGAGTGTTGAAAAAATAAAGGATATTCAAAACCCTCAAAGGGTTATTTTATTGGAATTCCATAATGCCACACTGACACCGAATAACCTTGACCCTTTTCGTGGTGGGTGTCTTAAATATATTCTTGGCAATATTTCGATTGGTGGTATTTCTGCTAAGGGGATGTTTTCGGAACTAAGATGTTTGGAGTATGTTCCATCACTAGACACCTCACGTATAATCGATATGAGTAATATGTTTTCTGGGTGTATTTCTTTCAATCATCCATTGGAGTTTGATACCGTCAATGTAACAAATATGCGTGAGATGTTTATGGGATGTACCGCTTTCAATCAACAATTATTGTTCGACGTTTGTAATGTGATAGATACAACCAGAATGGTATACGGGTGTGCGATTATAGAACATCTCAGGTCAGAAGCATTGTGAAATTTATTTTTTACTGCTATACACTTTTGCAATATCCTGGCTGTCTACGTATCGGACGTTTGTATGTCTTTTCTTTAGTTTTTTGAAGGGTTTTCCTTATGAAATCCGAACTCCTCTGCCCACAAGGTGCTTGCTCAAAACTTTTTTTTTAAACCTTTGAACAGTTTATAATTTTGAATACTCAACGCTAATAAATCTTTGGTACTGATTAATCATCAACTATGACGAACGTTGACGATAGAAAGGCTGAAGATATGAGTGTGGACGAGATCGAATTGGAGAAGTACACTCTTGTTGGTGTGCAGATGTCTGTAGGATGGAATGAGGCACAGGCGGCGAGGTTTGAATACCTCAAGCATCACCCATCCTGGGGTAGGTTGGGTCCGGAGCCGGGTGAGTTGTCGGACGAGGGGTCGGATTATACCCCTCCTCCCCTCCGCAGCCTCTTCCGCACCCCCGACCCCCTCCCCTCCGATCCCGTCATCGTCCGCGCCCGCACCCGCACCCGCACCCGCGACCGCGACCGCACCCGCACCCGCGACCGTGTTTCCGCCCATGTTCCCACCAAAGTTCCAAGCGATGTCGCCCCAATCCGCGTTCCGAAGAAGGGTGGTATTTGCCACCAGTTTAGGAACAACGGTCAGTGCAAGTTTGGGAAGCGGTGCCGGTACGCGCACGTCGCCCCCGCTACCCCCGCTCCCTCCAGACGAGGTAGCCTTTGCGGTCGTGGTCCCGACCCCCTCCCCGTGAAGCACGAGCCCCGTCCCCCGCGCAAGGTCCAGCGCACCCTCGAAGAGGGTAAGGACACAGAGTTGCGGCCGCCAGTGGTTGCCACCAATTCTGTCACCGTGTCTAAAGGTGTGGTGCTGTGTGTAGTTGTTGCTGTTGTGGTCTCGTTTGCCTGTGCCGTCGCCGGCACATACTGGCTTATGAGATAGCTTCAACACTTTGATGCATATAGTATTACACCTTGTATTTTGATAGCACTGAAGAAGAGGCCTA
>Ga0209992_10001640_pt1 | contig 22734 bp, 26 predicted proteins | sample 2SBtaG_2_FD_182564 | JGI IMG/M metagenome (GOLD analysis project Ga0209992, IMG submission 182564) | Deep subsurface microbial communities from Kolumbo volcano to uncover new lineages of life (NeLLi) - 2SBTROV12_ACTIVE470 metaG (SPAdes)... | ecosystem: Environmental > Aquatic > Marine >... | reverse complement strand
ACAGTAAACTCGATTAGTGGTGGCAAAACCTCAGCATACATAGCTGCACACTACCCTGCTGACTATGATGTATTTTCATTAGTCAGAACTGATGATAAAAACTGTATGTTTCCTGATTCTAAAATACGACAAGAAGTATCAGACAAATTAGGAACAGAGTTTATAGGAACTTTAGAAGATGATATGATAATCTATACTATGTTAGATTTAGAACAATACATAGGTAGAAAGATAACTTGGGTTACAGGTAAGACTTTTGATGAAGTTATAAATAGAAATGGCAAAACATATTTACCAAATGTTACACAAAGATTTTGTACAACTGAAATGAAATTAAAACCAATATTTGAATGGTGGCAAAAAGAAATAGGCAAACCAATAGCTACAAGAATAGGATATAGAGTAAACGAACAAAAGAGAGCTAAAACAATGCTATCTAAATTAAATGAAAATGGTTTATCTACTTTCAAAGCAATAGTAGGTAAAAGAAAAACTCAAAACAAATGGGCTGATATAGAATGGCAAAAACCTGAATTTCCATTAATTAAAAATCAAATATGGAAAGATGATATAGAAAGCTATTGGAAAGATAAGCCTGTTAGATTTGCATATATGAATAATTGTATTGGTTGTTTTCATAGAAATCCTGCACTATTAAAACTAATGAGTGATAAACACCCAAACAAATTTGATTGGTTTATAGAACAAGAAAAAGATACAGGGTATAATGTAAGAACATTCAAAAATGGAGTAACATACGAACAAATAAAAAATAGTTTTAACCAATTACCATTATTTGAAGATGACTTTAATGATTGTGATAGTGGATATTGTGGTATCTAAAATTTTAAATTATTACGTTATATAATTGATTAATCAATCTTTTTCAATTATGGATAAACGTAAACTTAATGGTGGCAAGAGAGAGGGTGCAGGTAGAAAACCTAAGACAGAAGAAGTAAAACTAATAGAGAAACTTACACCACTTGAGCCTTTAGCATTTGAAGCTCTTAAAAAAGGTTTAGAGAAAGGAGACTTTAAATATGTACAACTATACTACAATTATGTAGCAGGTAAACCAAAAGAAACAAAGGACATACACATAAACGAAGATGTACCTTTATTTATTGATTAATGCAACTAACCAAAACCTCAGCACTACAAAGACTAAGAGAACTTAATAAAAGAGTTCGTATTATTAGAGGAGGCTCATCAGCAGGTAAGACCATAGCAATCATAGCAATCCTTATAGACTATGCAATCCGAAACAAAGGAAAAGAAATTAGCATAGTAGCTGAATCAATACCACACTTACGTAGAGGCGCTTTAAAGGACTTTCTCAATATACTTAAGGGTCTTAATAGGTATGATGATAGAAAGTTCAATAAGAGTACCTTAAAATACGAATTCAGTAATGGTAGCTATATAGAGTTCTTTAGTACAGACCAACCAGACAAACTAAGAGGAGCTAGAAGAACAGACTTATTTATAAACGAGTGTAACAATGTTAGCTTTGATTCCTACCAACAATTAGCAGTAAGAACATCTGGTAAAATATGGTTAGACTATAACCCTGCTAATTTATTCTGGGTAGACAAAGAATTAATAGGACAGCAAGATGCGAACTTTATAACCTTAACATATAAAGACAATGACAGCTTACCTGAATCTATAGTTAAAGAAATAGAGAAAGCAAGAGAGAAAGCCAAGACCTCAACCTATTGGGCTAATTGGTGGAAAGTGTACGGACTTGGTCAAATCGGTAGCTTAGAAGGTGTATGTATTTCTGATTGGAAACCTATTGATAATATTCCAAGTGAAGCTAGACTACTTTGTAGTGGTTTAGACTTTGGGTATTCAGTAGACCCCTCAACTATTATAAGACTATATAAATGGAATGATGCTTACATCTTTGATGAGGTATTATATCGTAAAGGAATGTTAAATAGAGACCTCAGCTATTTTATCAAACAGAACGAGATACGAGAACAAATATACGCAGATAGTGCAGAGCCTAAATCAATCCAGGAGCTGAGGAACTACGGACACAAAGTATTTCCTGTTACAAAAGGTAGAGATTCAATAATCTATGGTATTAACCTAATCAACCAAAACGAAATCTATGTAACATCTAAGTCTAAGAACTTAATAAGAGAACTACAAGGCTATGTTTGGGATAAAGACAAAGAGGGTAACAATCTACAAAAACCTACAGGTGTACACCCAGATTGTATTGATGCAGCTCGATACGCATTAATGATGCAACTAAAAAACCCAAATAGAGGTACTTACGCCATACAATAAGTGTTAAAATTATGTTAAAGAAATGTTAAAGTTTTAACTATTCTTCTCTGTTGGATAAAAATAATTAAAAATAAGTTCCTAACAATAGTTAATAATCCAAATAAGCGTTGTATATTTACAGTATTAATAACAATAAAAACAAAACAAAATGAGCGGATTTTCAAAAAGAGTTTACAGAAATGAAAACACAACTGTAATTAAAACAAGCTGGATTAGAATTAACAATATTCCAACTTACGTAGAGGACAACGGACAGATAGTTGTTAGTAAAAGTAATATGAGTTATGAACAACAAATCTCAATTATAAAAGAGGGTATAGACTATGTGGATAGTATGTTCCAAATAACTGATGCAAATTTCACTGACAAAAATTCTCCAATGTATATTTCAAAAAGAGATATTAGTCAAGCGAAAAGAGAAAGAAGTATTTTAATTTCATTATTAGATGCTTTAGAAACGAACATAATGTTCAAACAATTATAAACCTAAAAACTAAAACGAAATGAAAACAGTAAAGCAAAATTTAACAGAAGCACAAATAAGATTACTAGATAGAGTGATTTTAGCTAATGGTTTAAATGATAACTTAACACTTAGAAGTTTATCAGCTAAAGAAAAGAAGTCTCTTTACAAACTAAGAAGTAAAGCTCTTTACATTTATGTAGCTGCTGATGATAAGTTAATGTTAAATGTTATGAGATTAATTGAAGATACTAACTTTATGAATTATGTAGCTTCTAAAAGACAGGATGTCATATCTGAAAAGATGGATAGACTTAAGAAGGCTAGAGAAGAGCAAGCAGTTGCAAACTTTTTAATCGCAAGAGTTTATTCTGGTGATGTTAGAAGATATACTGGAAATCAAATCTCAAATCAAGTTTGGTCTTTCTATGGTGAGAAAGAAACTAGAGCTAGATTAGAAGAAACTAAAAAAGCTATAAAGGAAGAAAGAAATGAAGTATTAGATTTATGCTATGAGAAATTAGTACAAGATAAGACTTACACTTATAGTTTAGATAATTACGATTATCCATTTAAAAGTAAATTAAAATAAAACAAAACACAACACAAAGACCTCTACGAAAGTAGGGGTTTTTTTATGCTCTAAAACTTTTTATTTCTACGTTATATAAATATGAAAGTAGAAATGTATATACCAGACACTCTAAGCGAAATTACATTAGCACAATACCAAAAGTATATTAAGTATCAAAATGACAATGATGATGAGAACTTTCTAGCTATAAAAATGATAGAAGTATTTTGTGGTTTAAGAAACACAACTGTAAGGTCTATGAAAGCTAAAAGTATTAACGATGTATGTAAGATACTAGTAGATATGTTTAACGAAAAGCCTGAGCTTGTAAAACAGTTTGAGATGAATGGAATTACTTATGGTTTTATTCCTGATTTAGAAAACATAACATTTGGAGAGTATATAGACTTAGATACCTTTATAGGAGACTTTGAAAATATGCATAAAGCTATGGCAGTATTATACAGACCAATAACACAAAAATATAAAGATAAATATCTAGTAGAGAAATACACAGCTGACAAGTTTAACCAAATGGTTGATATGCCAATGGATGCTGTATTTAGTTCTATACTTTTTTTTTATCATTTAGGGATGGAATTGTCGACAGTTATGCTGAACTCTTTGGAAACACAGGAGGAGGAGAACTTGGTGCAGTATCTCAATTCAACAGTAAGTGGGGATGGTATCAGTCAGTTTTCGGACTCTCTCAAGGGGATATTAGAAAATTTAAAAATATCACTGAATTAAGTTTACACGAATGTTTATATGCATTAAGTTTTATGAAAGAAAAAGCAGAACTAGAATCAAAACAAATAAAAAGCAAATTTAGAAAATGAGCAATCAAGGAGTAAGAGGCTATTATCAAATCACACAAACACTAAAGACAAAGCTCTTATTAGACGAGAATGTCAATACTGTAACAACAGGAGATATATTTGATATAGACTTAGCTAAACAAACAATCTTCCCTCTAGCTCATATAATTGTTAATAGTGTTGCAATACAAGAGGCAGCTCTTAGCTTTAACATTACTGTAATGTGTATGGATATAGTCGATGTATCTAAAGACGAAACAACAGACCATTTTGTAGGAAACAATAACGAACAAGATATATTAAACACACAATTAGCTGTAGCAAATAAGTTAGTAGGATTGTTAAGCAAGGGTACACTATACCAAGACAAATATCAATTATCTGGTGATGCTTCTTGTGAATTCTTTTATGAAAGGTTTGAGAATAGGTTAGCAGGAGTAGCTTGTACCTTTGATGTATTAATAGCAAATGATATAAACGTATGCAGTTAAAAGAAACAAGAAAAGAATTAGAAAAGTTTGCTAAGTATGTTGTTAAACATTCTAGAACTAATCTTACTAAGTCAAATAAGAATGTATCTAAAAAACTATATGACAGTATTGACTATAATATAAAAACTAATAAAGAAAGTATTGCCTTGTTTTTTAATATGGTAGATTATGGTAAGTTTCAAGATTTAGGGGTAAGTGGTGTAAAGAAAAAATACAATACACCTTATAGTTATAAAAATAAAATGCCACCCGCATCAGCATTTAATCAATGGGTTGTAAGAAAAGGTTTAAAGGGTACAAGAGACGATAAAGGAAGATTTGTAAGCAGAAAAAGTTTACAATACTTAATTGCTAAATCAATATATGAAAAAGGGATAAAGCCAAGTATGTTTTTTACAAAACCTTTTCAAAAAGCGTTCAAGTTATTACCAAATGAAGTAAGAGATGCTTTTATTTTTGATATAGAGCAAGATAAAATGTTTTTTCCTCAAAATATGAATAAGAATTAGTTATGGCAAATATATTATTAAGAAGTCCTTACTTTGTTACAATTACTACAGGCTCACACTTGTCAGCACAAATGGCTTTGACTATAGACGGAGCTTTACGATATACGATACTTAAAAACGCAACAAGTAATAGAACAGTATTTGAAATATCATCTTTAGCTAGAGATTACTTTACGGCTAACTATGGAGGCTCAGATGGTTCATCATTTGATACAGTATCTATCGCTTATGTAATAACAACATTTACAGCAGTAGATGGTGGAGGTACAGGCACAATACAAACAACTGTAAATCATACAGGATTCTATGGTTACTCTATGTTCTGGGATAGTGCAAATTCTGACATTGACCCTGATGACGCAGCTCTAACAAATACAGGTGGTACTAACAAAATATACCTACCAGATAATACAGCAAGTTTTGTATATGCTATGGCTAGTGGTACAGCAACAAGATACGCAGTAAGCACCTCAGCAAGTTCTGTATCTGCCTCAACAATTACTTATTCAGTAGAAAGAGTATGTAGTGCTAAGTACACACCAATACAGATGAGGTTTATAAATAAGAATGGTATGCCACAAGACCATTATTTCTTTTTAAAGAATGTAGAAAGTGTAAATACTAAATCAGAACAATTCAAACGTAATATATTTGTACAATCTTCTTCTAGTTATGGGTTACAAGACCATCAAATGCAAACCTTTAACAAAACAGGTAAGAAACGATTTACCTTAAACACAAACTATTTAGTAGAGGCTTACAACGAGGTAATACAAGATATTATGTTAAGTGAGTATGTTTGGATATATATAAACACCTTTACTCACACTGATAGTATAAGTTTAAAATGGCATCCTGTAAATGTAGTTACCTCATCACTTACTAAAAAGACGTCTGTAAACGACAAACTAACACAATACACTTTAGAAGTAGAAGATGCAAACGATGTTATTAATAATATAGTATAATGAAGCGTGAGGTACAACTATTTATATCAGACACAAGGGTAGATTTATTTAATGATGAATCAATAAGTATAACTGATTCTATACAGAATGTATCTGACATTAGTAAGCTGTTTACTCCTTTCTCACAACAGTTTAACTTACCAGCATCTCAAACTAATAATAAGTTATTTAAACATTATTACAACTTTCATATTCAAGGTGGCTTTGATGCTAGGTTTAAAGTAGATGCAAGAATTGAGATAAACTTTGTACCATTTAAAACAGGTAAACTTAGACTAACAGGCGTTTCGTTAAAAGACAATAAACCACACACTTACAAAGTAGTATTCTTTGGTGAGCCTAATAACCTAAAAGATATATTTGGAGATGAAGATTTAAGCGGTTTAAATGGCTTATCTACATACGATATACAATATGACAACAATGATTTCTTAGATGCCTTTAAAACAGGCTTACAATCGACAGGCACAGCAGCTACAAACTTATCAAATAGAAACGTAGTAGTACCTTTAATTTCATTAAACACATATTATACTTATAATACCTCATCTACAGACAGATTAGACAATGTAACATTTACAGACTTGCGTAAACAACTTAAACCAGCAATAAAACTAAAAAGAGTTATAGAGGCAATACAAACTCAATATGACATAACCTTTAATATGGCAGATGTACACCTGGACGAAAAAGTATTAGCTGAGGATACAAGCCAAGTTGTAACTGAAGATAGTCCAACAAAAGATGTAATTTTAGAAGATGCAACAAGTGATATTAAAACATTCTTTGGTAGTGATATGTTTGATGAGCTTTATTTATGGTTGCATAGAGAAAAGACACCTATAACCTCACCAGAAACCACTACAAAAACATTTGGGGTAGATACAGGCACAAGAAGTATTAAGTTTACTTTAGCTGACTTTTCTTATAGTTCTGGTAGTGGAGATGTATTGACAGGAGGTAAGTTAGTTGTAACTGACCCAGATAGCTACAGTATAAGAGTTGCACTTACGCCAAGTGCTAACGCTACAACAGGAGAGATTATAGTAAAAGACAAAAGCACTAATGAGCTATTGTTTTTTAAAGAAGATATAACTTTTCAAAGTGGCGTAAATCTATCAATACCATTAATGAACTTAACGAGTGGTAATTTAGATTCAAGAACTTATGATGTAGAGTTTAGAATCAATTGTCAAACACAAGAAACTTTTTCAAGTGTTACAATGCTAATTACTAAAAATGAATCTACAGCTCACAACTACACAGCAACAAACAAAGTATTAAACGACAATATATTTATACAAGACTACTTACCTAAAATGAAAGTAATAGATTTTCTTAGTGGCTTGTTTAAGATGTTTAATTTAGTTGCTTACAAAAGATTAGGTGATAGCACAATTTATGTAGAAACTTTTGACGATTTTATGTACGAGGGAGTAACAAGAGACATAACAAAATACATAGATGTTTCACAAAGTACAATAGACAGACCAATACCATACAATCAAGTAAACTTTAATTATTCTAAACCTGTAACTCAAACAAGTCTTAGATTTCTCAATCAGTTTGCTCAAGCATTTGGAGATTTAGAATATTCTGCTCCAGAAAAGTATGACGGTCAAGCATTTAATTTACAATTACCTTTTGAGAGAAGTGTTTTAATAAATCTTCAAAATAGTTCTGGTGTAAATACAAACAACATATTAGGATGGTGGGTAGATGACAAAGGAGAAACTACATTAGGTAAACCATTTATATTTTTTAATAGAGTTATTGATTCAAGTAGTAATACAGTTACAGGACTAAACATTACAGCTTATAATGCACCTTCTAGTGTTTCAGCAGATGGAAATCACTCTTTAAATTTTGGTGCTGAATATGATGAATTTAATAAATCTGTAAATACAAATAGTTTGTTTAGTAGATTCTACCAAAACTATATTTTACAAACATTTAACCAGAATGCCAGGATTATAAAAGTATCAGCTAGATTGCCTGTAAGTTTTATTTTAAATTATAGAGTAAATGACGTTATATTAATAGAAGGTCAAGAATATTATATAAATAGTATTAAAATAGATTTAACAACAGGCAAATCAGATTTAGACCTAATAGTAAAAACAGTAACATATACAAATAGTGTACTAACGTGATAAGAAATATATTAGACTTACTGCCTTATGCTAAAGGCGAAACGGAAAACATAAAAATAGCTAAAGGTAGATATAAAATGCCTGAGACATTTAAAGAGGGTTATAAACAACTAAGAGACGAATTGCATACGTTCAAAAATAAATAAAAATGAGTAAAAAGGTTTACATAGATTTTGAGCTTAGATATAAAGAGGCTGTTAAGAACTTGGATGAAATGCAAAAAGAATACACCAAGTTAGAAACTAAGGTTGGAAAGTATGAAAAGCAAGTAGAGAAAGCAGCAGACACTCAAAATCAAATGGGTGGAGTGCTTGATAAAGTTACAGGTGGTGCTGTTACTAAATTTAAAAACCTAACTAGTGGAGTTAAATCTGCTATAAAAGGTTTTAAAGGTTTAAGGGTTGCAATTATATCAACAGGTATTGGTGCTTTAGTTGTAGCTTTAGGCTCTTTGATTACAATGTTTAAAAGCTCAGAGGAGGGTCAAAATAGGTTTGCAAAAATTATGACACAAATAAGTGTTGTTACAAATAACCTTATTGATATTTTTAGTGATTTTGGAAGTGTAATATTTAATGTATTTAAAGGAGACTTTGGTGCTGCAAAAGATGCTCTAAAAGATGTTACAGAAGGAGTTAAAAACTTTGGAGAGGAAACCAGAAAAGAGTTAGAAGTTGCAGGTGAGCTAGCAGATAAAAGGGCTAAGGCAGATAAAGTTGAAAGAGGTTTAATTGTAGAGAGAGCTGAGGCGACAAGAAAATATAATGAGCTTAGAGAAAAGGCAGCACAAAGAGAAAACTTTACATCAGCAGAAAGAATAGAGTTTTTAAAAGAAGCTGGTAGAGTTGAAGAAGAAATAACACTTAAAGAAATAGCTGCTGCTAAATTAAGATTTGAAGCAAAAAGTGCAGAAAACAAATTATCAAAATCAACCAAAGAAGATTTAGACGAAGAGGCGCAGTTAAAAGCTAGATTGATTGAGCTAGAAGCTAGTAGATTAAAGAAACAAAAAACTCTTAACGCTGAACTTGTTACGAACATAAGAGAAGCTAAAGCACTTGAAAAAGCAGAAGAGCTAGAATTAGCAAACTTTAAAAAACAATTAAGAGATGCAGAAGCAGTTTCAGAAGAAGATAAAAGAGCTTTAGAATTATTAAAAATAGAAGAACATTATCAAGCATTAATAGATAAAGCAATAGAAAATGATATTGCTACTACTGAGTTAGAAGATGCTCTTAGACTTGCTAAAGAAGAAAAACAAGCTGGGTTTGATGAGGCAGATGCTAAGAAACAAAAAGAAATAGATGACAAGATAAAAGCAGATGAAGAAAAAAAACTAGCTCATTTACAAGAAATAGAAGCACAAAAAATTGCTGCAAGAGAAAACACTTTTAACACTGCTATTAGACTAGCAGGAGAAGAAAGTAGATTAGGTAAAGCTATGTTGGTAGCTAAAACTATATTAGCTGCTAAAGAAAACATAATGGAAATTAGAAAAACTTTAGTTAAAGCACAACAAGCATCAGTAGAAGCAACTATTGATGGGGCAAAGTCAGGTAGTGCTGTTGCACAAGGAGCTGCTGAAACATCTAAAATAGGTTTTCCACAAAACATACCACTTTTGATTGCTTATGCTGCACAAGCTATAGGAATTATATCAGCAGTTAAACAAGCAGTAGGTAAGACAAAAAAAGCAGCATCTATGGCAGGTGCATCAAGTGGAGGCAGTGTAAATATTGAAACACCACAAATATCAACTGCACCAGCAGCCGCATCACAACCTCCATCATTTTCAACAGTTGGAGCAAGTGGAGTAAATCAATTAGCAGATGTATTAGGAGGAGGACAACAACCTGTTAGAGCGTTTGTCGTTAGCAGTGAAGTATCAACAGCTCAACAATTGGATAGAAATATTGTACAGAGTGCAAGTATAGGATAAACAAAAAAATAAATTAAAACGTTATTATAATATGAGAATTGTAGAACTTATCTTAGGAGATGATGAACTAACAGGAATCGAAGCTATTTCAGTAGTAGAAAACCCTGCAATCGAAGAAGATTTTATAGCACTTAAAAGCGAGGAAATTAAACTTGCTGAGGTTAATAAAGAAAAGCGTATTCTTATGGGTGCTTTACTTGTTCCTAACAAACCTATTTATCGTAGAAAAGGAGAAGAAGAATATTACATATATTTTTCAAAAGATACAGTAGAAAAAGCATCACAGCTTTATTTAATGAATGGTAATCAATCAAAAGCTACTTTAGAACACCAACATACGATAAACGGACTAACATTAGTAGAATCTTGGTTAGTAGAAGATAAAGTACACGATAAATCAGCAAAATATGGACTTAATCTACCTATTGGTACTTGGATGGGTGCAGTTAAGGTAAACAACGATGAAATCTGGAATAATTATGTCAAAACAGGTAAAGTTAAAGGCTTTAGTATAGAAGGTTACTTTGCTGATAAGATGGAAAGACCAAAAGAGCCTATAAACGACTTTGAAGAGGAAGAAGCAGAAGAAATGTTATCGGTAATACGTTCTATAGTAAAAGAGGATAAGCGTTTAAAGGGTGGTAAGAGACGAGAACTAGAAACATATAGCGATTACCCTTCTGGCGTAAAGAACAACGCTAAAAGAGGCATAGAATTAAACGAGAAGGTTAATAATAAGTGTGCTACGCAAGTAGGTAAGATACGAGCTAAACAACTTGCACAAGGAAAAGCTATTTCTAAGGAAACAATAAAAAGAATGTATTCTTATTTAAGTAGAGCAGAAGAATATTATGATGAGGGAGATTCTAAAGCGTGTGGAACTATTTCATATTTACTTTGGGGTGGTAAAGCAGCTCTTAGATGGTCAGAATCTAAACTTAAAGAATTAGATGGCAAGAAAAATAATTAGCACTTATATAAAGCCTAAAAGAAAATCTCATTCACATAGCAAAAATGCAAGTGTAGGACAAACAGGATATAAAAAAAAATATAGAGGACAAGGCAGATGAAAAAATTTGAAACACCAAGTAAGACAAGTCCAAAAGGAGGGCGTAGAGGTTGTTTATGTAAAGATGAAACCTATTCAGTAAAGTGCTGTAAGGGAAATATAATAAATCAGGGCATTGGTAAAATATAAAAATGCAAATATAAATTTAAACACGTTATAGTAATATGAAATCAACAGAAATCTTAAACAAAATCAAAACTTTCTTAGGAGAGGATAAAGTTGAGCAAGAAGAAACTCAATTAGAAGAAACTCCTAAAGAAGTATTAGAACTAGCACAATTAAAGCTAGAAAACGGTACAGTATTAGAAGCTGAGGCTTTTGAAGCAGGAAACGAAATCTTTATTCTTACAGAAGATGATAAAATTGCTTTACCTGTAGGTGAGTATCTTACAGAAGAAGGTAAAACACTTGTTGTAGAGGAAGAAGGAATAATTCAAGAAATCAAAGCAGAAGAGGAAGTAGAAGAAGAAGCTCCTGCTGAAGAAGAAGAAGAAGTAGAAGCTGAATATGTATCTAAGGAAGAATTTGAATCAGCCGTTGAAGAAATCAAAGGTATGATAAACGAACTTAAGGAAGTAAAAGAAGAAATGGCTGAGGTAGAGGAGCAAGTTAAACAAGAACTTAGCGAAACTCCAGCAACTGAGCCAATTAATCACAATCCTGAAGTTCAAGAGAAATTTAAAGTAAAGTTCGGACAAAATAGAAAAGAAACTACTTTAGATAAGATAATGAAAAAATTAAGTAACAATTAAAATTAAATAAAATGCCAAATCCAACAATTACAGGAAGTAGTTATGCAGGTGAATTTGCAGGGAAATATTTAGCAGCTAGTTTATTCGCAGCTAAAACTCTTGATGAAGCTGCTGTAACTATTTTACCTAACATTAAGTACAAAGCTGCTATGAAAGTAGGAGCATTTTCAAACTTAGTAAGAAGTGCAGATTGTGATTTCGATTCAACGACATCAGGTCTTACTCTTACTGAAAAAGTATTAACTCCAACTGAATTGCAAGTTAACCTTCAGATTTGTAAGAAAGAATTACATTCTGATTGGGAAGCTGCTCAAATGGGCTTTAGTGCTTTCGATAATTTACCTCCATTATTTTCTGACTTTGTTATCGCTAGAGTAGCAGCAGAGGTTGCACAAGCAACTGAAAACTCTATCTGGGGTGGTGCAGCAGCAGAAGGTAACTTTGATGGTTTTAAAACTATTATGCAAGCAGATGGAACTGTAGTAGATGTAACAGGACAATCTGTTACTGCTGCTAATGTTATTGCAGAGCTTACTAAAATTATAGATGCAATTCCAGCAGCTGTTTATGGAAGTGATGATTTAGTATTATATGTTTCAACAACATTTGCTAAGTGTTATATTCAAGCACAAGCTACTTTAGGTTATGCTAATTTATATAATGCAGGAACAACAGAAATGAACTTTCAAGGTATTCCAATGTTTGTAACACCAGGTCTACAGACTAACAATGCAGTTGCAGCTAGAAAATCTAACTTATATTTCGGAACAGGTCTATTAAATGACAGAAACGAAGTAAAAGTTATTGATATGGCTGATATTGATGGGTCTCAAAACGTAAGAGTAGTTATGAGATATACAGCTGGAGTTCAGATTGGTGTAGGAGCTGATATTGTTCTTTACTCATAATAAAATAAATTAACTAACAAATAAGGGGTAGGTGGTTTTTCTACCCACCCCTTTTTTAATAAAATAAAAGAATATGGCTTGTATATTAACAAAAGGAAGAGGTTTACCTTGTAAAACAGGAGTTGGTGGCTTAAAGGCTGTTTACTTTGTTGACTTTGGTGGTCTTGGAGCTTTAACTGCATCTGGAGGAGAAGTTTCTGGGTTTGGTGGAAGTCCAACGCTTATGAAGTTTGACATTAAAGGAACATCGACACTTGATACTACTGTAACCTCATCAAGAGAAAACGGAACTACTTTCTACGAATCAAGTTTAGTAATGAACTTAACATTCCAAGAAAAACAAACATCAGAAGAAATTAAATTATTAGCAGTTGCAAGACCACAAATCATTGTAGCAGATTATAATGGTAATTTCTTTTTATTAGGACAAGACCACGGATGTGAGCTTACAACAGGAACTTTTAGTAGTGGTGCTGCTATGGGTGATATGAGTGGTTATTCACTAACATTTGTATCGCAGGAAACTGACCCACCATTATTTGTACAAAAATCTGTAATGGATGGTGCAACTGAAGGTAGCCAGATAACACCTAATTAAAATTAATTTTGTATATTTGAACTTGTAGAGTTTTCATAATGTAAATTAGTTTAGTTTTTGAAAGGGGAGTTTTTTAACTCCTCTTTTTTTATGTACAAAATTTAAAGATAGTGCGTTATATAAGTATGAAACATTTAACTACATCTGCTTCAGCACAAACTCTAAAAATAATTCCTAGAAGTTATGCTAGTACAGTTAGTATGATACTAAGAGACGATTCTACAAATACCTCAACAACATACGGAAGCATAAGCACCTCAACAGACAAAAACTATCTAGTAATATCCAAGGCATTAAGTCCTGTATTAGTAGAGGGTAGATTTTATGATATGACTGTTAAAGAGGGAGCAAGTGTAATTTATAAAGACAAAATATTTTGTACAGACCAAACATTACCATATACAGTTAACAGTGGAGAATACACTACTCCTACAGGAAACGACCAATATGATAATGATTACTTAATTATATGAAAAATAGAACAAGAAATAAATTAGGGCAGTTTACTAAAGGCTCAAAGTCAGATTTAAGTATTGTAAATCTTTCTACTTATACATCACCAGCTGTAAAAGAAGTGAGAGGTAAAGACTTTATTGAATACGGAGAAGATAACAACTACTTTCAATACTTAATAGACAGATACAACGGAAGTCCTACTAATAACGCTATTATAAATGGTGTTAGTGAGATGATTTACGGTAAAGGCTTAGATGCGACCAATTCAAATAAAAAACCTAATGAGTATGCTCAAATGATGAGCTTGTTTACCAAAGATTGTACTAGAAAGTTATGTTATGATTTAAAATTAATGGGTCAATGTGCAATACAAATTATTTACTCTAAAAACAGAACTAAGATTGTACAAATTGAACACATACCCATAGAAACTATACGAGCTGAGAAATGTGATGAAAAAGGAGATATAAATGCATATTATTATTTTAGTGATTGGAGCAAGTATAAGCGAGGAAATGAGTTAAAACGTATTCCAGCATTCGGAACGTCTAAAGAAGCCTTAGAGATACTTTATATTAAGCCATACAGGGCAGGTTTTAAATATTATAGTCCTGTAGATTATCAAGGGGGTACACAATACGCTGAATTAGAAGAAGAAATATCTAATTATCACCTAAACAACATTTTAAACGGTCTAGCTCCTAGTATGTTAATTAATTTTAATAATGGTACGCCAGACCCTGAGCAAAGAGAAATGATAGAAAGAAGAATCTACGAAAAGTTTTCAGGTAGTTCTAATGCTGGGAAGTTTATCTTAGCTTTTAATGACAATCCTGATACTGCTGCTAGTATTGAGCCTGTACAGTTGAGTGATGCACATCAACAATACCAATTTTTAAGTGATGAGAGTTCTAAAAAGATTATGGTGGCTCATAGGGTTGTAAGTCCTATGCTATTTGGTATAAAAGACAGTACAGGTCTTGGAAATAATGCAGATGAGTTAAAAACAGCATCTATATTATTTGACAATCTTGTAATTAAGGGCTTTCAAGGGCTTTTAATCGATGCGTTTGACCAAATACTAGCTTATAACGATATCTCGCTGCATTTGTACTTTAAAACGCTTCAGCCGCTTGAATTTACTGACTTAGAGAACGTAGAGGACGAAGAAACTAAGGAAGAAGAGACAGGAGTGAAGTTAAAAAAGATTGACGGTCAAGATGTTTATTCTACTAAAGAGGAAGCAATAGAAAAAGCTAAAGAAATAGGTTGTGAAGGTTATCACGTACACGAAGAAGATGATATGACTTGGTATATGCCTTGTAAAGACCATTCTGAAATACAAAATTTATCAGAATTAGATAAGTTTATTGATTTAGGTCAAAATGAAGAAGATTTATTAGAAGAGTTTGACTTAATTGATGAAATGGATGTTGATTATGACTTAGAAGATGAACTTGATAAAAAAATAGACGAATTAAACAACGAAGTTAAGTTAACATCTACAGGTAGAGCAAATAAAACAAGAAAAAGTGAGCAAGATGGCAAAAGCAAGAAAAAAGGTAAAGAAGATATTACGTATTTAGTTAGGTATATGTACACAGCTTATAAAGATGGTTATCCTACTGATTCTACAACAAGCTCAAGAGAATTTTGTGTTAAAATGATGAGTGCTAAAAAAATATATCGTAAAGAAGATATTATTGCTATGGAAAATGTTGAAGTAAATCCAGGATTTGGAAAAGACGGTACAAATACTTACTCTATTTGGTTATATAAAGGTGGTGCGAGATGTTCGCATAGATGGACTAGAAAAATATATGCAAGAAAAGATGGAGAGAGAAGTTTGGGAAATACAATAAGTACAACAAAAGCTAGAACTGAGGGTTTTAGACCAGAAGCTAATCCAAATAAGGTATCTATAGCTCCTAGAAATATGACGTATAAAGGCTATACGGCAGCGTATTGGAATAAAATAGGATTTGAAAATTAATTATGGCAACAGTTTTATTTATATCGAGAACAGATTTAGTTAAGAATAGTATCATTGATGGTAATGTAGATACTGATAAGTTTATACAATTTATCAAAGTAGCGCAACAAACGGAAATAAGAAACTATCTAGGAACTAAATTATATGATAAAATTGGTTCTGATATTGCAGGTTCTGGTCTTTCAGGAAACTATGAAACCTTAGTAAACGACTATGTACAGCCTATGTTAATTTGGTATGCACAAGCTGAGTATATACCTTATGCAGCTTATCAAATAAAAAACGGAGGTATATTTAAAGGTAATTCAGAAAACGCAGAAAGCGTTGCAAAAGAAGAAGTAGATTATCTAGTAGGTAAAGCAAGAAACACAGCAGAATATTATACACAAAGGTTTTTAGATTACATAGAAAATAATAGTAATTTGTTTCCTGAGTATAATCAAAATACAGGCGGTGATGTTTACCCAGATAGTGATGGTTTATTTAACAGTTGGGTTCTGTGAGATACAAACCAAAAAATAAAAATATAGTAAAACTTAAAAAGTATTTAGATATGAATTGGTATACTAATAATACACAAAACATAAAAGTAGAATATATAAAAGAAACTAAGTAGATATGTCAGATAAGAAGTTTTCAGAGTTTACGTTACAGACCGACAGTTCTAATGTTGCGTTTGTCGTTGGTTTTAATGGGTCAGATAATGTTAGAATATCACCTAGCAATCTTATAGGTAGTGGTTTCTTACCTACCTCAGGTGGTACTATGACAGGTAACTTACTTTTACAAGATAACATACAAGTACAAGTAGGAACAGGAGGCGACTTAAAACTATATCATAACGGTACAGATTCATTTATAGAGAATCAAACAGGCATCTTAAAAATACAAAGCTCAGTAGTTGATGGAGATATATCGTTTCTTGCTGATAATGGTAGTGGTACGCCTACTGAATATTTTAGATTAGATGGTAGCGTAACTTTAAATAGGTTTTATAAAAATGTAAGGTTAGATGATAATATTCAACTGCAAGTAGGGTCAGGTGCAGATTTACAAATATATCATAATGGAACTAATTCTTATATGTCTAACAGTACAGGAGATTTTTATATAGAACAACTTAAAGATGATGGAGATATAATATTTAAGTCTGATGATGGTTCTGGTGGTACTACTACATATTTCTTTTTAGATGGTAGTAATAGCCACACTAATTTCCAACTAAATGCAAGGTGGGTTGATAGTGCTAAAGCACAATTTGGTAATAGCGGTGATTTTAATATATTCCATAATGGCACAAATTCTTATTTAGAAAACGATACAGGTGATTTATATATAAGAAATAACTCAGACGATAAAGATATATACTTTCAAACAGATGATGGCTCAGGCAGTAATACTACATATTTCTTTCTAAATGGTGATGATACAAATACCAACTTTCAATTAGATACACTACACCCTGACAATGTAAAAGCTAAGTTTGGTACAAGTGCTGATTTACAAATATATCACAACGCAACAGATAGTTTGATAATTAATGGAACAGGTGATTTATATATACAAAATGGAGCTGCTGATAAAGATATTCTTTTTAGATGTGATGATGGTAGTGGTGGTGAAGCTGAATATTTTAGATTAGATGGTGGTTTGGCTTTTAGTGTAGCAAGTAAACATATAAGATTTGAAGATAGTATAGAAGCTCGTTTTGGTACAGGTGGTGATGCACGAATTTTTCACGATGCAACAAACACTTATTTTGATAATTTTACAGGTGATTTATACATAAGGAACAGCGCTGATGATAAAGATATTATATTCCAATCAGACGATGGAAGTGGAGGAGTTACTGCATATTTAACTTTAGATGGTAGTGATACAAGAATAAAAATACCTGATAATATAAATATGACATTTGGGGCAGGTGGAGATTTACAGTTAAGCCACGATGCTACTGACAGTTTAATTAGAAACTATACTGGTGATTTAAAAATAACTAATTTTGCTGACGACAAAGATATTATCTTTCAGTCTGATGATGGTAGTGGTGGAGTAACTGAATATTTTAAACTATGGGGTTTAATATCATCAATATTAATTTCTAAAGATGTATTGATTGGTAATGATACTGCTAAATTAAAATTCGGAGCATCTCAAGATTTACAAATATATCATAATGGAACTAATTCTTATATTGATGAAACAGGTACAGGTAGTTTATATGTCAGAGCAAGTGATACTGTCTATATACAAAAATCTGATGGTAGTTCTGCTATGGCTCAGTTTACAGCAGGAGGTGGCTCTTTCTTATACCATAATAACAATTTAAAATTTGGAACTACAAGTAGTGGAGTAGATGTTACAGGAAGAATGGCTATTAATGATGGTAATTTTAACATCTTAATAGGAGACAATGCAGGTGATGCTATAACGTCAGGTGAAATGAATGTAGCCATAGGTCATAACGCTTTAAGTGCTGAAGATACAGGAGATAGAAACGTAGCAATAGGTAAAGGTGCTTTAGAAAATTTAAATTATGATGGAAGTGCTTATAATGTAGGTGTCGGCTATGAAGCAGGTGCGCAAATAACAACAGGTACTCAAAACACAATTCTTGGTGGTTTAGCGGGTGATGCTTTAACTACTGGTACTAACAACGTGGCTATGGGTTATGGAGCCTTAGGTTCTGAAGATACTGGTGGTAAAAATACAGCAATTGGTACTGAAGCTTTAAACACTTTAGATGCTGGTGGTAATGGTAATGATACAGCTGTTGGTTTTGAAGCGGGTAAAAATATGACAACAGGTGTTGCTAATACACTAGTAGGTTCTCAATCAGGTATTGCTTTAACATCTGGTAGTTGGAATACGTCTGTTGGTTATAACTCTTTAATAAGTGAAGATGGTAACGGATACAATACCGCTGTGGGTGCTGGTACTTTACAAGCACAAAATGCTGGTGCTGATGCTTATAACGTTGCTGTTGGTTATAACGCTGGTAATGATATTACAACAGGTGTACAAAATACTTTGATAGGAGGTCTTTCAGGTGATAATTTAACCACAGGTCAATTTAACGTTGCTATTGGAACTTACGCTTTGACTACTGAAGATACAGGTAGTAGAGTTGTTGCTATTGGGTTTGGTGCACTTGCAAACGCAAATAACGATAGTGATAACTACAACGTGGCTGTGGGATATGAAGCGGGAAATGATATTACAACAGGTATTCAAAATACTTTGATTGGGGCTTTAGCAGGTGATGCACTTACTACTGGTTCTAATAATATTGCAATAGGTTATAGAGCTTTATCTAGTGAAGATGGTGATGGTAGAAATATAGCTATTGGGCAAGATGCTTTATTTGCACAAAACGCAGGTACTAATGCGTTTAATGTAGCGATTGGTTTTGAAACAGGTAAATCTGTTACAACAGGTGTTAAAAATACTATTATAGGAGGATTAGCAGGTAGCGCGTTGACTACTGGTGAAAAAAATATAGCAATAGGTTATAACGCTTTAACTACAGAAGATACAGGTGATAGAAGTGTAGCTATAGGGCACGGAGCATTAAGATATCAAAACAACGATGCTAGTAATTATAATACAGCAGTAGGTTATGATGCTGGAACAAATGTTACAACAGGTGTTTCAAATACTATATTAGGTGGTCAAGCAGGTGATGCACTTACAACAGGTAGTTATAGCGTTGCTATTGGGCATCTTGCATTAGGAACTGAAGATACATCAGGTGCTAATGTTGCTGTAGGATATAAAGCGCTTTTTGTACAAGACGGTGGTACTAACAATACATCAGTTGGTTATCAATCAGCTATGGCTATAACTACAGGAGATGAAAATACTGTTATAGGAAGTGAAGCAGGAAGCAGTATGACTACAGCTACTAATTGTGCTGTAATCGGTTATAATGCCGAGCCGTCAGCAGCAGGAGCAGCAGACGAAATAACTTTAGGTGATGCTAATGTAGATACTTTAAGATGCGCTACACAAACAATAAGTGCTTTATCTGACAAAAGAGATAAAACAAACATACAAGAATCTACATACGGCTTAGATTTTATAGAACAGTTAAACCCTGTTACGTTTGATTGGAATACAAGAGATGGCTCAAGAAAAGGTAAAAAAGATTTAGGTTTTATTGCACAAGAGTTAGATGCTGTAGATGATGAATACACACAATTAGTATATAAATCAAACCCAGACAAACTTGAAGCAAGTTATGGTAGATTAGTGCCTGTGCTTGTAAAAGCAATACAAGAATTAAAACAAGAAATACAACAATTAAAAAATAAATAATGGAAGAATACACAGACGAGCAAGTAGCTCAAGACATTTTTGCAACTTTAGATTCTATAGGAATTGTAGAAAGAGTTAGATTAATTCCAGAATCAGATAGAACTGATGACCAAAAAGACGAGTTATCAAGAAACGAAAGACATATACAACTTAAAATGAAAAAGGACAAATTTGTAAATGGTTTGACAAAAACTCAAGCTGATAGAATTAGTGCTTTAGCATTACCAAGTTTATAAAAAACTATACTAAATTTACTTATGGATTAATATTAACAAGTAAATAAATAAAAATGAAAATTACAAAAGAACAAATTTTAAGAGTTAACCAAGTAATAGCAAGTTTGCCTATTGCATATCTAGGACAAGCACAAGAGATTGTAAAAATCTTAAATGAAAGTGCTGAAGAAGATAAAAAAGAAAAACCAAAGAAATGAAATACAAATTTGAAAACAGAGAAGAGCTACTAGGTATGTATAACAGCATACCTACACCTCACTCTCACGGAATAGTAATTGACGGAAATAATCTTATAGTTGAATGGGATGGTGATGAGTTAGATGGATGGAATAAATACTCTGAAGTAAAGCCAAAAGTAAAATCTAAAAAGTTTAAAAAGAAATAACTATGAAAATAAGTGAAGATACAAATGTACAATTAGACCTAAAAACAATAGGTATAATAATAGGTGGAGCTGTAATGTTAGCAGGAACGTATTTTACTTTACAAGCTCAAATACAAGTAGCTATGGAAGAACCTAAGCCTGAAGTACAAAAAATTGAGTTTGAATACAAAGACAAATTAGTTAGGTCTACCATTGAAAAAATAGACTCTGATTTATCTACAGTCAAAGATGATGTAAATGAAATTAAAGAATCTCTTGAAAAAATGGATGAAAGATTATACGAAATTAGTAAACAAAGATGAGATGTGTAATAATTGCTTTTTTCCTGACTTATGCAGGTTTTGCTCAATCTAATATTGAGGTAGTTCAATATAGTGCCGAGTTTGTAAAAGATAATGAGATAAGTTTAAAACCTTTTAGACAGTATGATACTAAAACATTATATATGTCTAAGTCGAGTAATGTTTTTGCCAAACATAAAGTAGAATTTATACCTAGTATTATTTTGTTTTATAACGGTGAAGAAGTTTATAGAATAGAAGCAGGTATTAGTTTACAGCTGCCAGAGGATACGATACAGCAAATAAACGACAAAATAGAAACAATAATAGAAAGTAAGTTTTAATGAAATATATACTGTTGTTGTTTGTGAGTTTATCGTATGGGCAAATAGCCGAAGATAAAATCTTACATTTTGTAGCAGGAGGAATGAGTGGGTCAACAGGATATTTAATAGGAGACTATTATTTAGACAAGCCTAAGCTCACAGGCATAAGTTTAGCTTTTGCAAGTGGTGTTTTTAAAGAAACATACGACTACACAAGAGGAGGCAAGTTTGACACTAAAGATTTATTAGCCACAACAATAGGTGGAATATTAATAGTTAAGATTATAAGTTTAACAAAAAAGAGTAAGAATGAGAAAATTAATAATCGTATTGTGCGTAATTATCGTAAGCAACAGCGTAAGAAGTCAAGAAAAGAAAAATCTCTTTAAGACTATTTACAATGAGTTGTTTAAGTATGGTACTTTGTATGTAGCAGGAGATGCTAAAAGTCCTTATGAGCAACAACGTAAAGACTATTTTATAAGAACTAACCCAGAGGATTTATATGATGTTCCACAAGTAGTTGATGAAACTGTTTATCATCCTTTTGATTATAGATATGGGATAGGTTTTAGACGTTTAGCGAGATACGACTTTGAAATAAAACAAAACTACATAGACGGTACAGAGAATATGACAGGTCTATCTTCACCAACAGGCGCAGTAAAAGGCTTCGAATACCTTATACACTTTGAAAAAGAAAGACGTAGAGGAGAAACATTTACAAACTCAAGATACTTTATTAGACATACAGGCAAGTATCATATAGTAAAAGTAGAACATAGACAACAAGGTAATATAGATTTTGAATATCAATCAGCAGAAGCTAGACTGAGATTACCAATAGGTAAGAAGTTTAGTTTAAGTGCTGGAGTAATAGCAAGAACACATCAAAAAGCCTATGGATATAACCCAATAGAAATTTGGCTAAATGAATCTCAAACATATACTGATTCTGAAGGTAATACTTTTGAGTACCCCCTTAATGTTTGGTATAGCTTAGGTTATGAATATGGCTACACAGACGAGCCTACAACTTATACAAACGAAGCTACAGGCGAATCATTCTTTGATTGGATATGGAGAAACCCACAAGGAGAAATTGTAGCCTATGGTGATAGAGACTTTAGAGATAGAGTTTATGGTGATTTAATGAATAGATATAATAATGAAATTTGGGATGAGTTAGATGCT
>Ga0209992_10001639_pt1 | contig 22736 bp, 20 predicted proteins | sample 2SBtaG_2_FD_182564 | JGI IMG/M metagenome (GOLD analysis project Ga0209992, IMG submission 182564) | Deep subsurface microbial communities from Kolumbo volcano to uncover new lineages of life (NeLLi) - 2SBTROV12_ACTIVE470 metaG (SPAdes)... | ecosystem: Environmental > Aquatic > Marine >... | reverse complement strand
CACAATTTTAATGATTCAAGTGGAGCACCAACAGGTAACACTTTTAAACTTGCATTATATTCAAGCAACTCAGCAACTTTAAGTAAATCAACAACTGCTTATGCAGCACCAACAAGTGCGTCAGCAGATCCAACAAGTACATACGAAGTAACAACTACTTCATCTGGTTACACAGCTGGAGGAAATACTTTAACAGCAAGTGCTGATCCAGTTTTATCTGGAGACACAGCATGTGTTAAATTTAATGATACAAGTTGGACATCAGCTTCTTTTACAGCAAGAGGATGTTTAATTTATAATACTACAGCTGTTACAGGATTCACAACTAACAGAGCGGTCTGTGCAATTAATTTTGGTTCAGACAAAACTGTAACAAGTGGAACTTTTACAATAGAATTCCCAGCACAAACAGCTACAAACGCAATCGTTCAAATAGCATAGGAGTAAAAAATGGCTGACGTTACATTCACAGTAACGGGTCTTTCTTCTACTTCAACTTTAGGAGACCTTTCGTATACAGGTGTCTCAGAAGGATACGGACGTTATACGTGGGGACAAGCTGGTTGGAATGATTCTGATCTTCTTGAACAAGGATGGGGCCGTGAGGCTTATGGATCTGGTATGTGGGGTGATTCACCTTATGCCGTTCTTCCTGCACTTTCTGCTACATCTTCAGTTGGAGCTTTAGTTCCTGCTGATCAAGTAATGGGATTAACAGGTTTAACAGCTACAAGTTCTGTAGGAGCTTTAAGTCCAGCAGATGTAATGGGATTAACAGGACAATCAGCAACAAGTTCTGTAGGAGCTTTAAGTCCAGCAGATGTAGTTGGACTAAGTGGATTAAGCGCAACATCATCTTTAAATCTTCCAACTGAAAATGTTTATGTCAAACCTGGTTGGGGCACATTATCTTGGGGAATTAATGGTTGGGGATCTGTTGAAGCAGCTCAATTTACATTACCAGGTTTAAGTGCAACATCATCTGTAGGAGTATTAGATCCTGCAGATCAAGTAATGGGATTAACTGGGTTAAGTGCAACAAGTTCTCTTGGTTCATTATCAGTTAGTTCTGATAACACAACCACACTTTCAGCGCTAAGTGCAACATCAGCTGTTGGAACTTTAGATCCTGCAGATCAATCAATGGGATTAACTGGTTTAACAGCTACATCATCTGTAGGCTCGTTATCACCTGCCGATGTAATAGGAATAACAGGTTTAAGTGCAACTTCGGCTACTGGATCATTAACAATTACATCTAATCCAACTTTCCAATTAAGTGGAATTGTAGCTACAAGTTCTTTAGGTTCATTAACAGTCACACCATTAACTCCAGTTGTATTAGCTGGTCAATCGGCTACATCAAGTGTTAATAGTGTAACCACTGTTCAAGCGACTGTGGCTAGTCTAGTGGGACTAGGTCAAACAGCTACTACTTCTGTAGCAGATGAATTAATATTAAGATATTATCAAGAATTATATCCTCGTACGAGTGCTTCATATAGTGACAAGACACCTAGAACTAGCGCCTCATATAGTACTAAGACACCTAGAACTAGCGCCTCATACACCGATAAAGTAGCTTCATAATTATGTTTGACTTAAAACTAAATAAACAATATAAACCAATTAACTAGGAGATAATTAAAGATGTCATCATCAACTTACACACCTCTCGGCGTAGAATTAATGGCTACTGGTGAAAACGCCGGTACTTGGGGAACAAAGACTAATACTAATTTAAATATTATAGAACAAATTCAAGGTGGTTTTAAAGTTCAAACTTTAAACGCTGGAGGATCTGGAGCAAACACTACAGCTCTTGCTGTATCAGATGGATCGACTGGAGCGACTCTTGCAACTAGAGTAATTATTTTAGGAGCAGTTTCTCCTGAAGCAATTACAGGAGCTAAAATTGTAACAGTTCCTAACGATGTTGAAAATTGGTACTTAGTTAAAAATAGTACAAGTGGAGCATATACTGTTCAATTTAAAACTGTTTCTGGATCAGGTGGAACGGTTACATGGTCTACTACAGATAAAGGATATAAACTTATTTATGTAGATGGTGAAAGTAGTAATCCTAGCGTAATCGATGTTTTTTCTGCTTTTTCAGAAATTACATTAAATAATCAAAATGCATTAAAATTAAATGATGCTGATAACTCAGCTTATATAGGTATTAAATCAGCTGCTACAGCAACTTCTTATACGTTAACTTTACCAGCTGCAGTAGGGGCTTCAAGCACAGCTCTAGTAACTACAGATGGTTCGGGAACACTGGGCTGGACAGCAACATCATCTTTTGGTATAACAACAGGAAAAGCTATTGCAATGGCAATGATTTTCGGATAAGAAACAAAAAGGAATTAAATTATGGCAAACCCGAATATAGTAGCAGTATCAAGTATCTACGGTGAATCCGTAGGATGGAATTTAACAGCAACTACAACTACAACTTTGTTTACAGTTGCCGCAGACAAATTAATTAAAATTAATAGAATGACAGTTGCGAATGTTGACACTTCAGCAGCAGCTGATGTTACAGTTTACATAGACGCAGGAGCAACTACTTCTGCTGGAGGTACTGTTGCATCTGGAGCATCTGATGTTTATTTAGCAAAAGTAGTTTCGATTCCCGCTAACGCAACGTTAGTTTTATCAGACACACCAATTTATTTAAGAGAAACAGACGTACTCAAAGGTGGAGCTAGTGCTGCATCTGATCTGGACTTATTCATATCATATGAAGTATTAGACGACGCATAGGAGGTTTAAATTATGGCTGGCAATGGCGGAATAATTGGACCTTGTAATGTAACTTCTAGTGGTGGTGATAAAGTTACTCAAGTAAAATCAACTTCAACTTTTACAACACAACCAGGAACTACAAAAGTAGATGTTTTAGTCGTCGGTGGCGGCGGTGGTGGCGGTGCATCTGGTGGCGGAGGCGGAGCAGGTGGTTATTTAAGTTCTTGTAATGCAACTGTTACAGGTGGCACAGATTATCCAATTACAGTTGGTGGTGGAGGTGCAGCAGGTGTTGCTCCCCCAGGAGGTGGTTCATGTGCAGGTGCAGGAACTAATTCAGTAGGTTTTTGTATAACTTCAACTGGCGGCGGTGGCGGAGGAACGGATCAAAGAGGTCCTTCTCAACCTTCCCCAACTCCAGGACCAGCAGTTGGTGCTCCAGGTGGATCTGGCGGCGGCGGTGGCTGGGGAAAAGCTGGTGGTTCAGCTGGTCCATGTTCACAAGGTAATGCTGGTGGAACAGGAAATCCTAATGCTTGTTCTCACGGCGGCGGTGGCGGCGGTGGAAAAGGCGCAGTTGGTCAAAACGGATCAGGTCCTAAAGGTGGAGATGGTGGAACAGGTTCATCTGCATGGCCAGGAGATTGTACATTAAGAGCTGGTGGTGGCGGTGGAGCTGCTAACTCAAGTTATACAGGTGGTGCAGCCGGACCAGGTGGTGGCGGAAAAGGAATAGGTGTAAGTGATGATCCAGCAGGACCATTAAATCCTTCTCTTGGAGCTGCAAATACTGGTGGTGGCGGCGGTGGAACTGGTGGTGGTGGAACACCTCATCCAGCAACAGGCCCTAGAGGAATAGGTGGGTCAGGAGTTGTAATAGTAAAAGAATTAAACAATGCTCCAGGAGTCTGGAGTATGAATAGTGTTTACGAAAAAAGATTAACAAATTCATGGGCTTCAAGAAAAGCTTATATAGATTATTTAATAGTAGGTGGTGGTGGAGGTGGTGGATCACCTTATTCAGGAGGTGGTGCAGGAGGTTATCGTGCATCAGGATATGGACCGAGCCCACTGCAAGGAACAATATTATGTGCAAGTTTAGGGACTTATCCAGTCGTAGTTGGAGCTGGTGGAACAGGAGACGCTTCTCCAGGACATCCAGGACACTGTGGAGGACCTTCAAGCTTTTTAACGATAACAGCATCTGGAGGTGGTGGTGGAACTAGACCAGGAGGTTCAGGAGGTGGAGCACCTGGTGAACCATGTGGTGCACTTTTATCCGGAGGAACTGGAAATGCGGGTGGCTTTACCATACCAGAAGGAAACCCAGGTGGTGCTAACAATCCAGGAGCCAGAAGAGGTGGTGGCGGTGGCGGAGCTACTACTAATACCCCTGGTGGCCCAGGTGGTACGGGAGCACCAAATGAGATAACAGGAGGAAATAGATATTATGCCGGTGGTGGAGGTGGTGGTACCGAAGGTACACCAGGCTCACCAAGAAACGGTGGATATGGTGGTGGAGGAGCTGGTGGTAATGCTAGTCCTGGAACATCTGGATCGGTTAATACTGGTGGTGGAGGAGGAGCTGGTTCTAGAGGAACAAGTAGTAGTGGAACATATCCTTCAGGTAATGGTGGTTCAGGAATTGTAATTTTAAGAACAAATCAATATGTAACAACAAATAGTTCTTGCGCTCCAGTCTGTTCACCAGACGGTGGTGTATCAACTTTTATTGCAAAATTTAAAGCATCAGCAAATTTAAATATAGTTGGAGATGTACCTTCTAACGGTTTTGATTACTTAGTAGTAGCAGGCGGTGGTGGTGGAGGAGTAACACCTGCAACAACATACTCTGGTGGTGGTGGAGGTGGAGGTGGTTATAGAACTTCTTTTCCAGGTGGAACAAAAGTATTTTTAGAACCAGGAGCAAATTATGTTCAAGTTGGTGCTGGTGGTGCAGCAAACGTTAGAGGAGGATGCTCTTCTGTAGGATATATTACATCTGCTGGTGGTGGTGGCGGATCAGCGCCTTCATGTGGTGGTGGTGCTAGTTCTGGAGCATCAGGGATAGATGCCAGAGATGGTGGATCTGGAGCAGGTGGTTACATGGGTGAAAACCCATTAAATAATCCAGGGCAAACTCCCCCAGGACCAGGTGGTACAGGTGCTTATGGTGGCGCAGGAAATATTCCAAGAACTTGTGCATCACAAGGTTTCCCTGGTGGTAATTCATCTCAAAATGGAGAAACAGCTGGTGGTGGCGGAGGTGGAGCAACTGAAGCAGGAGTTGGTGCACCAGGACCACAAAGTCCAATTCAAGCTGGTAGAGGTGGAGCAGGAGCACCAAACAGTATTTCAGGATCAGCATTATCTTACGCTGGTGGTGGCGGAGGTGGTGTAGGTTATAATGGAGCCCCAGGACCAGGAACAGTTGGAGCAGCTTCTCCGTGTGGAACAGGTGGAGCAGGAAGTAAAGCTAATTGTGGAACTGGTGGAACTGGAACCGTTAATAGAGGTGGCGGCGGTGGCGGTGCCCAAGGTTCTTATAATCCGTCCTATAATAATAGTGGTGGAGCAGGTGGATCAGGGGTCGTTATATTAAGAGCACCAGGACCGGCTGGACCAGGCTATAGTGTAGCCCCAGGAACTAACACAAAAGCAACATTACCAGGCCCTGCAGGAGGCTGTACTGTAATGACATTTACAGTTAATGGAACGTTGACAATAAGTTAAAATTAAAATATAAAATATAAATTTAAGGAGTAATAATATGGCACATTTCGCAGAATTAGATGGAGATAATAAAGTAACTAGAGTTGTTGTTGTAGGAAACGATTGTGTTCCTTCAGACATGCATGTTGATGGAGAAACATGGTGTCAAAACTTTTTTAAAGGTGGAACTTGGAAACAAACTTCTTATAATCACAATTTTAGAAAACAATACGCAGGTATTGGATATACATACGACTCTGTAAAAGATAAATTTATTTCACCACAACCTTACGCATCTTGGTCATTAAACGCAAATGATGATTGGGAAGCACCAGTCCCTAATCCAACAGTTACTACATATGACGGCGATAAAAGATATACTATTGCTTGGGATGAAGATAATCAAAGATGGACTGCTAAAGATGAAGGTGTTTGGAATAATTCAACAAATTCATACGACACAGAACCACAAGATTTTAACTGGGATGCATCAGCGCTAGCTTGGGTATCCGCATAAGGAGACTCATATGGCTAGTCCAGCAGGATCAGCAAACGGCGGAATAATAGGAAAACTTAACCAAGCTTCTTTTGGTAAGTGTAAAGTTACATCTAAAACTTCTACAGGAACAATTACAACACAACCAGGAACAAGAGTAGTCGATACACTAATCGTCGGTGGTGGCGGGGGTGGCGGCGGTGGAACAGCAGCCGGTGGTGGTGCTGGTGGTTTACAAATATCTTCTTCAGTATCAGTTTGTGGAAACGTATCTTATCCCGTTACAGTTGGCGGAGGAGGAACTCCGGGTCCTAATGGAAATCCTGGTGGTACAGGAAATAATTCAGTAGGCTTTTGTATTACATCAACAGGTGGTGGTTTTGGTGGTGGTAATGGAGCTGTCGGTGGACCAGGAGGCTCAGGTGGTGGTGGAGCAGTACCAGCTAAAGCTGCTGGTAGTGGAACTGCTTGTCAAGGAAATGATGGTGGAGCTGGTAGTCCCGATCCGGGAGGACCAGGACCAGGAACGAATTACGGTGGCGGCGGTGGCGGTGGTGCGGCTGCAGTTGGAGCTGCTGGAACATCTGGATCACATCCAGGATCAACAGGAGGCGGAACAGGAGGAGCTGGATCTCCAGTTACTTCTACTTTTGGATCTGCCCCTCAACCTTTTTATATTGCAAATTCTTCATGCAGAGGAGCTACTGTGTGTGGACAATTTGCTGGTGGTGGAGGAGGTGGAAACAGACATGCATCTGGTGCTCCTCAAGCAGGTGGAGTTGGAGGTGGTGGAAAAGGTGGATTAGCTTGCGCTGCAGGTGTAGCTGGAACTACAAATTCTGGTGGTGGAGGTGGAGCTGGTGGTAATAATGCTGCTGGTGGAACAGGTGGCCCAGGTATAGTTTTAATAAAAGAAATTAATAAAGCAAGTGGTGTGTGGTCAATGCAAAGTCAGTTTCAAGCTAAGAAACAAGGAACATGGCCTGTAGTAGGAACTACAATAGATTATTTAGTAGTAGGTGGAGCAGGTGGTGGAGGTTCTGGATATGCACCATGTAATGATGGAGCTGGTGGTGGAGGTGCAGGAGGTTATCGTGCATCTGGTTATGGACCAAGTCCATTAAGAGGAAGCGCATTAAGTATAAATGTAGGAACATACAACATAACTGTTGGAGGTGGTGGAGATGGTGGTACTCCTTCAAGTTCACCAGGACAAGCGGGAACTACTGGTTCAGCTTCAATATTCAATGTTTGTGGTACAGAAAATACAGATAAAATAACATCCGATGGTGGTGGAGGTGGTGGTGGAGTTCACTCTTCTCCTGGTTATGCTGGAAAAACCGGTGGATCAGGTGGTGGAGGTGGTACTCCTGGAGGACCAGCTGCTGCTGGTAATACTCCTCCAAGGTCTCCTATCCCTCAAGGTAATGCTGGTGGAAACGGAAATCCAAACGCCGGTGGTGGTGGAGGTGGTATTGGCTCAGTTGGTGTAGCTGGTGGAGTTGGTTGTTGTGTTAAAGGTGGACCTGGTGGTTGCGGAGCATGTAATGCAATTACAGGAAGTTGTGTAGCGTACGCTGGTGGTGGAGGTGGTGCTGCGGGTAACAACGGATGTACAGGTGCAGGAAAAGCTGGTGGTGGAAATGGTGGAAGAAGAACTCCAGGAAATTTTGGTGGTGGATCAGGAACTGCTAATGTAGGATCTGGTGGTGGTGGAGGTGGTGGATCAGGAGCGTCTCCTACTCCAGGTGTTTGTACTCCTGGTGGAAAAGGTGGTTCAGGTGTTGTTATTGTAAGAGGACCTAATTCAAAATCATTTTCAGTAACTCCAGGAACTAATTCAGTATCTCCTGCTCCAGGTTGTACAACAGTTGCAAGATTTACAGCCTCTGGTACCTTGACAGTCTCATAGGAAATGCTATATTAAATTCATAAAGACATATTATGAATTTAACAAATTATTATTGGTACTTTCAATCAGCAATCCCAGAACGTATTTGTGACGACATTGTTAAGTATGGTAAATCTATACAAGATCAAATGGCGATTACAGGTGGATACGGTGATAAAAAATTAAATCAAAAAGAAATAAAAGATCTAAAACAAAAAAGAGATTCTAACATTGTTTGGATGTCTGATAGATGGATATATAGAGAAATACATCCATACATTCATGAAGCAAATGCAAGTGCAGGCTGGAATTTTCAATGGGATTATTCTGAAAATTGTCAATTTACAAAATATGAAAAAGGTCAGTTTTATGATTGGCATTGTGATGGGTGGGATAGACCCTATCAAAGACAAGAAGGAGATCCATCAAATGGTAAAATTAGAAAGCTATCTGTCACAGTTACTTTATCAGACCCAAAAGATTATAAAGGTGGTGAGTTAGAATTTGATTTTAGAAACTTAGACCCGGATAAAAAACCTAACATTAGAAAGTGTAAAGAAATACTACCTAAAGGATCTTTAGTTGTATTCCCTGGTTTTGTTTGGCACAGAGTGTGCCCAGTTAAAAAAGGATCTAGACATAGTTTAGTAATATGGAATTTAGGATGGCCTTACAGATGAAAAATAAAAAATTAAAACAAAAACAAAGAAAAATAAAAAAAGATCAAGCATCTTATCCGCAACAATTACAATTAGAAGAATATTTTAAATGTCCAATATGGTGGGGAGATGCACCAGAATTTGTTAAAGATTTAAATAAAGCATCAGATAAATACATAGAAGAGTCTAAGAAAAATTTAAAAGAAGCAATAGATAAAAGAAATAAAAAATTTGGTGATAAAGGAGACATGGGAAATGTTTTTCATTCTACATCGTTAATAGGAGATCCTGCTTTTTTAGAAATACAAAATTACATAGGAGCAACATCACATAACTTATTAGGTGAAATGGGCTTTGATTTAAGTAACTTTGAAATATTTACTACAGAATTGTGGGTACAAGAATTTGCAAAAAAAGGTGGTGGACACCACACATTACACACTCATTGGAACGGACATATGTCAGGTTTTTATTTTTTAAAAGCTAGTGACAAAACATCGATGCCATTGTTTGAAGACCCAAGAGCAGGTAATGTTATGAATTTACTACCAGAAAAAGATAAGACAAAAATAACTTATGCTACATCACAAGTGCACTATAAAGTTCAACCTGGTCGTATGATATTTTTTCCATCTTATATGCCTCATCAATACATAGTTGATATGGGGTACGAACCATTTAGGTTTATACATTTTAACTGTCAAGCCATACCGAAAGGAGTATTGAATGTCATTCAAAAAAAATAAATACAGTGTTTTAAAAGGAGCTATTTCTTCAGAAGTAGCAGATTTTGCTTACGGTTATTTTTTAAATAAAAGAAAAGTAGCAAGATTTTTATTTGATCAAAAATATATATCACCGTTTACTGATTATTGGGGTGTATGGAATGATCAACAAGTTCCTAATACATACTCTCATTATGGAGATTTAGTGATGGAAACTTTATTACAAAAAGTAAAACCCGTAATGGAAAAACACACAAAATTAAAGTTAAGCGAAACGTATTCTTATGCAAGAATTTACAAAAAAGGAGATGTTTTAGCTAGACATAAAGACAGATATTCATGTGAAATATCTACAACTTTAAACCTTGGAGGCGATCCATGGCCCATATATTTAGATCCTACAGGTAGAAAAGGACAGGCTGGAATTAAAATAACTTTAGATAAAGGAGACATGTTAATATATTCTGGTTGTGATTTAGAACATTGGCGGGAAGAATTTACTGGTAAAGATTGTGGACAAGTATTTTTACATTATAATAGAAAAGGCTCTAAGTTAGCTAAAGAAAACGAATTTGACAAACGTCTTTTTATAGGACTACCTGCTTGGTTTAAAGGCTTTACACTTCCTAAAAAATAGTCTATACATTAGGCTTGCAGGGGGATGATCCACCACAGATTCCCTCTGCTTTAACCATTTGAATTCCCTACAAATCTGATATAAACCTTATAAAAGGATTTTTATATGCTACAGAAAATAGCTTTTTTACCAGGATTTAATAAACAAGTAACACCTACCGGAGCTGAATCTCAATGGACAGGTGGAGAAAATGTTAGATTTAGATATGGTACTCCTGAAAAAATAGGAGGATGGCAACAATTAGGAGAAAGTAAACTTACTGGTGCGGCAAGAGCTTTGCATCACATGGTAAGTAATGACTCTCAAAAATATGCTATCATTGGAACAAACAGAATTTTATATGCTTACACAGGTGGTGTTTATTATGATATCCACCCACTAGTTAATCCATCAGGCACAGCTATTTCTAATGCGTTTAGCACTACTAACGGTCAAAACGTTGTAACTATTACAGCTTCATCTCATGGCTTTCAAGCTGGAGACATATGTTTATTTGGTAACGCCTCTACTTTTAGTGCAATTACTAATTCTAATTATTCATCAACTACTTTTTGTGACAAAAAGTTTATGGTTACTGAAATAGTGGATGCTGATAATTTTAAAATTACAGTTGATAGTAATGAAACAGGAAGTGGAGCTACTACTTCTGGAGGAATTACTTATTTTAGATACTATCACGTAGGACCAGCTGAACAGGTGGGAGCTTATGGTTTTGGTATATCATTATGGGGTGGTAAAGTATTGGGTTCTACAACGACTACATTAACAGCTCCAGGTTTAGGAGACAATGCTTTTGGAACAGGTGGATCAGGAACAACTATTAATGTTGGAAGCACAACTGGTTTTCCTTCTTCAGGAACTAATTATTTTCAAGTAGGTACCGAAGAAATTTCTTATACAGGCGTAACAGCAACAAGTTTTACAGGTATTACAAGAGCAGTCAGAGGTTCAACTAGAGCTGCCCATAGTGGCGGAGCTACTGTTACCAATACATCTAGTTGGACTGGATGGGGATCAGCAGCATCTAACACTGATATAACTACAGATCCTGGTCTATGGTCATTAGATAATTTAGGTGGAAATCTTATTGCTTTAATTCATAACAATGCTGTTTTTGAATGGGATTCAAATGCAACTAATGCAACAGGTAATAGAGCAACAATTATTACAGGTGCACCCACAGCGTCTAGAGATATGTTAGTATCTACTCCCGATCGTCACTTAGTTTTATTTGGAACTGAAACAACTATTGGAGACACATCTACACAAGATGAAATGTTTATTAGATTTTCAAACCAAGAAGACATAAACACTTGGGCACCAACAGCAACCAATAGTGCTGGTACACAAAGACTGGCCGCCGGATCACGGATCATGGGAGCTACACTTGGTAGAAATGCTATTTATGTTTGGACTGACACATCTTTATTTACCATGAGATTTGTAGGAACTCCATTTACATTTGCTTATGAACAAGTAGGAACTAACTGTGGATTAATTGGAATGAATGCAGCCGTTGAAGTTGATGGTGCTGCGTATTGGATGTCTGACAATGGTTTCTTTAGATACACTGGTAAACTAGAATCTATGGACTGTTTGGTAGAAGACTATGTTTATGATGATTTAAACACTACTTCTCATCAATTAATATATTGTGGAATTAATAACTTGTTTGGAGAAGTTATGTGGTTTTATCCAACCTCTACATCTAATGTTACCGACAGATCAATTTTATATAGTTATCTAGACTCAACTTTTGAAAGACCTATTTGGTATACAAATGCAAGTACATTGTGCAAAAGAACTACTTGGCAAGACTCAGCTGTGTTTGGTTTACCACATGCTACAGCTTATGATGCTGGTGATGATGATTCTTTTGATGTTGAAGGAAATACAGAAGGAACCACTATTTACTATGAACATGAAACTGGAACAAATCAAATTAAAGGTGGTACTACAAGTGCTATTCCTGCTAATATAACTTCAGGTGATTATGACATTACTCAAAAAGTTATTAGAGGTGCAGCAACTTCTCTTGCAGATTTAAGAGGAGATGGAGAGTTTATAATGAGAGTAAGTCGAGTTGTGCCTGACTTTATTTCTCAAACTGGAGACACAGTAGTGCAATTAGATCTAAGAGATTATCCTAATGATGCATCAGCGAGTTCTTCTTTAGGTCCTTTTACAATTACAACAAGTACTAAAAAAATTGATACAAGAGCTAGAGCTAGAGCGGTAGCATTAACCATATCTAATAGTGCTATAGATTCTAACTGGAAATTAGGAACGTTTAGATTAGATATACATTCAGGAGGAAGAAGATAATGGCAAAGATAGTACAATCATTGACACGAGCCAGTAAAGAATATCAAGAAGACGTGGCTCAATCTTTAGTAAGAGATTTAGACGCTGTGTTAGAAAAATTAAATACAACTTTTCAAGAAGAATTAAAACAAGAGATAGAAGCTAAAAGCTTCTTTATGGAATAATGGCTGTTATAAATATATATGATTTTTATGGTAAAAGTACGACAAGTGCTGATTCAAATATAGCTTTGTTATCTCCTGCAGCTAATGAAACTTTTATTATAAAATCTATAAGAGTAACTAATAAATCAGGATCTAATACTCCTACTATTAGTATAACTAATAATGCTTTTTTTGTAACACACACTCAAACACTAGCCACTAATGCAAGCGTTGAATTAATTAGTTTACCTTTAGTAGTAGTAGGTGGAACTGTATTAAAATATAGTACAGCTGGAACAGTAAGTGATGGAGTAGATATTGCAATTAGCTATCTAAATATCAAGAAAGAGGTAACAACATAATGATAGAACTAACACCAGAAAAAATAATAACGACAATTAAGAACAAAAAAACAGGGGAAACTTACCCTGATGAAGACGCTTTAAAAGCGGCAAATGTACCAGAAGCAGACATTCAAAGAGATGTTAGAGTTATCATGCCAGCTATTGATTTGTTCTCAAAAACAAAGTAAACTAATAAACTCAGGAGATTTTATATGTTCAAAGAAAAAATGTCAGAATCCATAGAAGCCGGCGCACCTAGTATTAAGTACAATAGAGGAGATGTAAGAATGGGCCAAGGTCAAGAAGACCAAAGATCCATGCAAGTAGCGGCTGAAATATGGGAGCAAATGGAACCCCAACAAAAAGTACAGTTTGGAAACTTTGAAAAATTTTATCAAAGTGGAATCTGGAGACAGATTTTAGCTCAATTACAAGAAGACCAACAACAAGAAGGTATCGCTTCACAAATGCCTAGAGAAATGATGGAAGAACAAGTCAGCATGAGTGAAAGAGTACCAGCAAGGTTTGGTGGGGACATGGACATGGAAATGAGTATGAGAGAAACAATAGATACTCCTTCAGGAATTGAAACAATTAAAGAAAAAGACACTATGAAGATGGCAGGTGGTGGAGCAAGAGGATGGAAGGCGCAAATGTTGGCTGAAGAATTAGCAGAAGAACAATATGGAAAAGAATTTTATGATCTTACGCAAAAACAACAATTTGAAATTTACAATATAGCGCTGGACATGATTGACTCTGGAGGAGAGTAACCGTGCCATTCAAATCAGAGAAACAAAGAAGATATTTATTTGCTAACGAACCAGAGATTGCAAGAGACTGGGCCGATACCTATGGAAGTAGAATTCAAAAAAATACAGGTGGAATATCACAGCTAGTTAAATCAAGTGGCAATGGTAAACGACCTGGTTATAAAGGTGGAGCTGATGCGGCTACTGAATCTTTTGCTAAATCTTATGACAAGGCTGTAGGTAATAAACCTGGAACTACAAAAGGTAGACCTGATAGAGATTTAAATGTTGGTGGGGGTGGAGAAGGTCCGACGTTTAGACCTTCAGTTCCAGATCAAATAGAAGCTGATTTTGCACCTCCTTCTACTCTTACACCACAACAAATTAAAAAGACAAAACAATTTCAAGAAGAACAAGCATTTCAAAAAGCAACTCAAACATGGAATAAAAATACAAACACATGGGAACCAAAGAAAGTAAATTTTTTACAAAAATATTTGTACAATAGATTTCCTAACAATCCTAAATGGGAAAGAGCTTATTTAGCAAGATTAAAAAAAGCCGGCCACTATCTTCCTGCAGGATTACAGGCTTTACTTGAAGAAGAACCAAGAAAACTAACTGCCGCAGAATTTAATATGGTAAAAGCATTGTCACCGAAAAACGCTCAATCTTTTGCTGAGTATGCAGCAGAATATGGAGGCTCTCCGGGATTATTATATTCAGGTAACGTAGGTAATTTAGAAAAGTATGTTGAAACTTATGTAAAAAATCCTGACGGAAGTTTTAAATTAAATCCAAAGACTGGAAATAAAATTCCTGCAACATATGGCTACAAAGAAAAAACTGGTGACGGTGGCGGAGGTCAACAACAACCAAATTATATGAATGACCCTGCTTATCAAGCATTTCTTAGATCTCAACAAGGTGGAACAGGTGAAGTTGAAGAAGAAGAAGTAGTGGAAGAAGGCGACGGAGTTGCTGACACTGTTTATCCATATCAATTTTATGGTCAACCAGGTTACCCAACAAGTGCTACTTTTAAATCTTATTTAGCGAGAGGTGGTAGAGTACCAGCAGCTTTCGGTGGTATCATGGATACAGAAACTGGAAGAAGAGGATATTTTTTAGGTAGTATTAAGAAAGCTTTTAAAGGTGTAGCCAAAGCAGCAGGAAAAGTTTTAAAGAGTGATATAGGTAAGATGGCTCTTCTGGGAGCTGGTATATATTATGGCGGTGGTGGAAGAATGCCTTTTACACAAGCGTTTAAATCAAAAGGTTTTGGTGGTTTTGGTGTAGATAAATTTTTTAGTAAAACAAATCCTCTTTTATTTTCTGCTGGAAAAGGAAAAAATTTGGGCACACAAGTATTTGATCCTTTAAAAATGGCAGGGATAGTCACAGGAATTGGTGGTTTAATGGGAACCAAAGCGCCACCAAATGAAACAAGTTTTACTGACAGAGGTGGAAGATTAATTAATCCATTGACACAAGAAGAAGATACACCACAAGGAATTAGAACAAGTTTAAATGCAGCTATTGAAGAAGCTGGCGATGATCCAAATAAAATAGCAGCTATCAATGCAGCGTTTCCTTTTTTAAATTTAGGAATCCCAGCACCTTATGAAAATTATGCAGTAGCTAAAGATGGTGGAAGAATAGGAGCTTTCGAAGGTGGTATAATGGCTTCAGTAGATGATCCTTTTTACAGAGATAGTGAAGGAGATAGAGATGAACATTCTTTTAGAATGTTTAACAAACCTTATAAAGAATTAAATGCTGATGAATTAGAAGAGTTTAGAGAAGAAATGATGAGATTGATGAATAAATTTTCTTCAGCAACGGCTAGACCAAGAGTTATGGCTCAAGAAGGTGGGCTCATGGACCTTGGAGGCATGGAAAAAGATTATAGAAACAATGGAGGCTTCGTTGCTATTGGTGGAGAAGAAAAAGCTGACGATGTACCTGCAAGATTATCTAGAAATGAATTTGTTTTTACAGCTGATGCTGTAAGAGGAGCAGGTGGTGGAGATATTGACAAAGGTGCAGAAATCATGGAAAACGTGATGAAGAACCTAGAGCAAGGCGGAAAAATATCAGAAGAAACTCAAGGAAACACTGGCGCTCAAGAGATGTTTAGTGTATCAGAGAGAATAGGAGAAGTATTATAAAATGGCAATAACAGAATCAAGAGCATTACCCCCACAGTTTGTAGAAGATCTAGGTAAAGATTACGCAACGCAGTTAACGGGCTTAACGTCTCAAGCATTAGATACAACAAAATTTCAACCATCCGTAGCAGCACAAGATCAAGCGCAAAAAGATGCTTACACTATGGCTACAACGGCTGGTCAAGGTATCGGAGCTTATGCACCATACTTAACAGCAGCTGGACAATATCAAACTGGAACAGGAACATACGCTGGTTTACCAGCAAGTATGATGGGTGCACAAGACTTAACAGGTCCTGATGCCTACAAACAATTTATGTCTCCGTATCAACAGCAGGTTATCGACGCTACAATGAAATCTTTTGATAAAAAAGCAGCTGGAGATTTAAGTCAGATGGGATTGATGGCAGCACAATCTGGAAACTTAGGTGGTGGTAGAGAAGGTGTAATGAGATCAGAATATCAAACCCAATCTAATTTAGATAGAGCTGCATTAGAAGCACAATTAAGACAACAGAATTTCCAACAAGCTGGGCAACAAGCTCAAACAGCATTTGGACAAATGCAACAATTAGGGGCCGACCAACAAAGAATGGCTCAACTAATGCCACAATTACGTGGACAAGACATTCAATCGTTGGGTCAAGCGGGCGCGTCTCAACAAGCATATCAGCAAGCGCAACTCGATCAACAAAGAGAAGCGAATAGAATGGCTGCGTACGAACCTTATGAAAGACTTGGATACTTCGGTACAGGTATCGGTGGTCTATTTGGTAGTGCAATGGGTCAGTATCAATCACAAGTAACACCAAACCAATCGCCGTTGCAACAGGCGTTAGGTATAGCTTCAATGGGATTAGGAGCTTACAAGGCACTTAATTAATATGTTTAATAGAACTTTACAAAGACCAATGTTTAGAATCGGCGGGTCTGCTGGAACTGGAATTACGACTGGGTTAAGTAAACCTAGACAGGGGTATAAAGGAACAGGTGATCCTGCTGATCAAAACGTTCAACCAAATGAAAACAACATTGTAGACAGAGTTAGACAACAGTCGGAAGTAATAGAGTCTTTAACTCCTAAGTATCCTTATGCTGCTTCAGATTTTTTCATGAATCTTGGATCAGGGATTTTATCTCAACCAGGTGGACAACCTATATTTCAGACAATAGGTAAAGCATCGGGTCCGGCATTTCAACAATTACAAAAAACTAAAATGGGTGAGTACAGTAATAAAAGAAATACCATCATGCAGATTTGGCAAAGTTTAAGTAAAGATGAACAAGATGCTTATTACAAAAGAGCACAAATGTTAATGACACAAGACCCGGAAAGATTTCCTGATATGAAAAGTGCATTAAAACAATTATTTCCAACACAAAGTTTATATAGAAAAGATCAAAGTCCAGCAGAGACTGAAAGAGAAGAAATAATAAGAGATGAAAAAACAGATAACAGAAGAATAGAACAAATTGCTTCTACATATAAAATAGGATTTAGTGACGCTAAAATTCTTAACGAGTTTATGGATGATATTGATGCTGGTACATATAAAGTACCTCACGACAGCTATCAGTACTACATTGAAGATGATCCAGCTGAAATTCTAAGAGAGGGAGAAAAAATTGTTCTTAGAGACTATGACCCTAACCAAGACGACTATAAAGATGGTAGAGTTTACATAGATTTTGTAACTAAAAAAGCCTACGTTAAACAAGGTCCAGAATTTATACCGTACGAAACATATATCGCTGAAGATATAAAGACAGATTAGGAGGATAAATGCCATTTGGTTTTGACCCTCGAAAACTAGTTGAAGACGAACAGAAACTTAAGAAAGAGGAAGTAGTAGAAGCTGTTGATAAACAATTAAGCTACGACGAAGAAGTAGAAAGAGGTGAAGCTAACATTAGAAAACAAAGTAATATTAAAAATGCTTTAGACAGTGTTAGTCAAATTGTTAGAGAATTTAAATACAGAAAAAAATATGGTGACGATGCTTACTATGATGAAAAATTAAAACACGATCCAGATTTTAGAGATCCAAGAAATTATACTGAAGAGGAAAACAAACAATATTATAGAGACGAGATAGCTTCTATGGAGGGAATGTTATCCGGTGCTAAATTAGATTTTGAAACATACGATACTGTATGGGACAAAGGTAAAGGACCTACATTAGAATCTGAATATGGTGATAAAAAAGAAAAAGAAACTTTTAAAGACAACATAGTTTTAGCTGGTGCAACCGGCCCGATGAAAGTGTCTTCTAAAGGAATTCCTTTTGAAAGTGAAGTAGGTATAACTGAATCTATTTATGGAGCTGTGTTATCTGGTGGTATTAAAATTCCAAAAGGTTTTGCTAATCTTGGAGCAATGGTTATGGATTGGGCTGACGATAGAAATTTACCTGTTGATAAAGGAAGAGTAGCTCAATTAGAAAATTGGTGGGAACAAACTTTTATTGGTCAAGTTGAAAAATACGCTGAAGAAAAAGCAAGAGAAACCGCAGTTGGAAAAATAACTGAAACACTTGTTCAATTATATGGTGGGTGGAAAGCTGCTGGAAAATATGCAGATCAATTAACTACTACTGCATTTAAAATGTACAACAAAGCAATTAATGGAATTAAACAAGGTAAATATGTCAAAACCGCAGGAAATAAAGAAGGATATAAACTAGCTCAAGAAGTTTCTAAATGGAACAGGCTATCAGGCAAACAAAAATTTGCTGGTGTTTTTGTAGGTGGTGCAGTAACTGGTGGTGTTGTTTATGATGCAGAAAACATTGGAACATTTGGTGATTTATTTTTTGAAGAAGGAGAACTTACAGCTTTAGATAGAGATGGTAGAGAGTCAGCTCAAGAAGATGCAACAAGAATGTTATACAACAAACTTAAGTTTGCAGGGGAAATGGGCTTTCCAATTATTCCAGCTATTGTAGGTGCGGGTAAAGTAGGCAAAAGTATTACAAGTGGTGTTATGCAAAGAGCAGCTAATGCTTCTAAATTTGATAAGTTTGTGGATAAATATGTAGCACGACCTTTAAGATCTAGAGGACCTTTTCCTGAAGAAGAGTTTCAAGCTATTCAAAGATTAGAAGGAAAAAAATCTTCAGCAAATTTAATGGCTACCGATTACTTAAGAAACTTTGATGAAATTATAAAAAGAATTTCTAAATATTCACAGAGTGCTGCTGATAAATCAGGTATGACTAACGAATTATCTGATTTAATTGTTAACACAATTTTAAAAGGTAAACTTGGTGTTAGTGGAAATAAAGTAGTTGTTAAAGGTTTTGAACCAAAGATGATAGATGATTTCTATTCAGCTTTAACTAAAAAATTAAATGTATCTAAAGCAGATGCATTAAAATTAGTAGAGGAATTAAGTAATGTTCATGGTTCTTGGGCTGATTTTTTAAACGTAGTTGTTAAAGGAAAAAATTTAAATGTTTCAGCAAAAGAATTTGTTAACATAATGAAAGAAAGAATTAGAGATACTTTATCTAATGAGTATAAAATTTTTAAAGACAACGGTCTAAGACCAGTTTCAGAATATGCTCCATCAAATGATGTTATGAAAGAGGTCGCTGACATATTTGTAAGAAGTGCTAAAGCTAATCGTAAAAAATTAAATCCAGATGATGCAATGTTAGTTGTTAAAGATATTATTAAAAATGTTCAATTAGATCCCAATACAGCAACACCAATATTTAAATATGAGGCCGCAGATTTTGCTAAAGAAAAAGCTTTAATTACAAAAAATATTGCAGACAATATTACAGGCGGTGGTAAATTTAAGCCAGATAAAAAAGGTGGATTGATTCAAACTAAAAAAGATTTAGATGCATTCCAAAACTTATTTGGTAACTATAAAAATGCTAACAAAATTATATCAAATGTAACAACAGACCTTGCAGAGATTGCAGCAAGAGATAGATTTTATAATGTAATTAAAACTGCGTCTGATGACATGATTAAACGTGGTGAAAAAGGAATTGTATATCCTACTTATAATGCTGCCAGAAAAGCATTTGGTTTAGATGAAAAATTAGTAGATGCTAGTAGAGGATTACAGCTACCACAAAAACTGGGTGAAAAAGCATACACAGTTCCTATCAATGGTATGTATACTACAGAAGCTATTGCCCAAGGTTTAAAGTTTGGTGCGTTAAATAGTTTAGGAAGTATTACAAAAAATGCTGCATATCAATACGCAGTTATGATACCTAAAGGATTAATTCAAGCTGGTAAAACAGTAGGTGGTCCGTTTACTCACTCAAGAAACTTTTCATCTGGTGCAGTAACAACTGTATCTTTGGGTAATATATCTTTAGCTTTAACTAATCCATTGTTTGTATTAAAATCTATGAAGTCTGCTTTTAATACTTTGCAACCACAAATACTTTATAGAAACAAACCAGGTGCACGACCAATGTTAGAATATAAAAGTATTGATGATTACTCTAACGCATTAAGAGGAGAAGCTGGTCAATCTTTATATAGATTTTTATTAGATGAAGGAATGGTTAACGCCAGTGCCATCTACAGAGATGTCATTGGACTAATTGAAGACACAGCAAAGACCGGGTTCCTGCAAAAGATGTGGAGAAAACTTGGTAATAAAACTCAGAAGTTTTTAAAAGGTGCACAAGATATGTACATTGCTGAAGATGACATCTGGAAAATATTTAATTTTTTTGCTGAAGATTTTAAAATTAACAGAGCGTATCAAGCTGCATTAAAAGCAGGCACACTAACTAAAAATCAATTGCCAAACAGATTAGAAATAATGAAAATGGCAACTAAAAATGTAAGAGAAATGTTACCTAACTATGCTTACGTTTCTGAATTAGTTCAAGCATCTAGAAGATCTCCACTTGGAAACTTTGTGTCTTGGCCTGCAGAAATTATTAGAACTTCAAATAACATTATGGCAGGAGCTAAAAGAGAAATTAAAGACCCTATATTAAAAAGAATTGGTTGGGAAAGAGCGGCAGGTTTTGCAACAACTGTAGGTATTATTGGACCAGCTGCTGTATGGGGAGGTATGCAAGCATATGGATTTACTAAAGATAAATTAATGGCGTTAAGAGAATTTGTTCCATGGTTCTCAGAAGATTCTACACTAATACCAGTTTATGAAGATGGTAAATATAAATACATAGATTTTAGTAGAGCGTTTTTCTACGACACCGTGACTAATCCTATTCAAGCCATGTTTACAGAATTAAATAGAGACGAAGACAGACCAGTTATTCCTGCTATGACCATGGGATTAGTTAAAGCTTTTGCTAGACTAGTAGAACCATTTGTATCAGAATCTATTTGGATTGGTGGTGTGTTAGACATTTATGCAAGAAAAGGACAAACGAAACAAGGATCACGGATCTGGAACGAAAGAGATTCTGAAGGTGATAAAATATTTAAAACGTTTAAACATTTAGCTAAATTATATACTCCAGGTTCTCAAGTTCAAATGCAAAGATTATATAGTGCAATTAGAGGGACAACAATTAAAGGAACTGAGTACGAAGTAACCGATGAATTGTTAGGACTAATTGGTTTAAGAAAAGCACCATTAGATATTGAGAGATCAATGGAAATATTTATAGGAAACTTTTTAAAAGCGGAAAGAGATGAAAGAAAATTAATTTACGCTGGCACTTTAACAGGTGATCCAATTAAAGATGATAACAAAATTATTAAACAATATATCTTTGCTAACAAACAGAGATTAGAAACATTTAATAAAATGAGAAGACAATATGATGCAGCCAGAGTTTTAGGTTACAGCAAAAAGAAAATTAGACAAATTTTTGAAGACAGGGGTCAGGGCTCTTTATTTAGATTAATATCAAGAAATAAATTTAAACCTTTAGGTATTACTGAAGGTATGGAACAGGCTTATGAAAGAATTTCTGATAAATATGGAATTAAAAATCCATTAAGCAGAAGAATAAAAAGAAAACTTGAAAAAATAGAAAAAAAATTACAAAGACAAAAACTTAATAAAGATTTTAGAATTGAAGAAGAAAGATATTTAATTTCAGAAGCCCCAATGATGAATGCACCTGATATAATGGGAACACAAAATAAAGGTCAACCATTAGCAAAAACACCTATGCCAATAGTAAATAATGCACAAATGACAATGGCAAAAAACCCACAAACTAACTTGACACGAACAGAAGAAGCACTACTATCACCATCAGAAAAAATAATTGCGGGGAGAACGTAATGACTAAAGATGACGCATTGCAAAGAATAAATTCTCATGAAAAGTTATGCAGGATTATGCAGAAACAAACTCATGATAAGATTCATTCTATTGAAAAACAAATACATAGAATAGAAAGTATTCTATTGGTATCTGTTGGTGCCTTGATCACAGGCATGGGATATGTTATATTTACCTTACTCACAAAATAAAAATCATGCAGCTTAGTAAACATTTTAAACTCGAAGAGATGACCAAGTCGATGACAGCGACGCGGAAAGGAATCGACAACTCACCAGGATCTGGTGATATAAAAAATTTAGAAAACGTATGCTACGAAATATTAGAACCAGCTCGTGCACACTTTGACAAACCAATTACAATAACATCGGGCTACAGGTCTGAGGCACTGTGTGAAGCGATCGGCAGCAAAAAGACGTCGCAACATGCAAAGGGGCAGGCGGTTGACTTTGAAATAGCAGGTGTACCAAATATTCAGATCGCTTACTGGCTTTCTAATAACGTAGACTTTGACCAATTAATTTTAGAATTTTATAATCCAGAAGATCCAGCAGGTGGCTGGGTACACGTTAGCTACAATGAACAAGGTGCTAACAGAAAACAAGTATTAACCTACGATGGGAAATCTTACGAGAACGGCCTTCCAGAGATGAAGTGGTCTGGCGGAAAAGTCGTATCTTAAAATTTTAGCGCGCCTCGCGTATATATCCTACTAAATCCATGACTTTAATTCTTCTCCTAAAACTTCTGATGCTATGTTTATTTTTTTACGGAGAGCTTTTACGATTTTTTCGTCTACGGTCTCGTTACAAATCAAATCTACATATGTTACAGATTTTTGTTGTCCAATTCTGTGTGCTCTGTCTTCTGACTGCAGTCTTTTTTC
>Ga0209992_10001636_pt1 | contig 22791 bp, 19 predicted proteins | sample 2SBtaG_2_FD_182564 | JGI IMG/M metagenome (GOLD analysis project Ga0209992, IMG submission 182564) | Deep subsurface microbial communities from Kolumbo volcano to uncover new lineages of life (NeLLi) - 2SBTROV12_ACTIVE470 metaG (SPAdes)... | ecosystem: Environmental > Aquatic > Marine >... | reverse complement strand
CATATCCAACAAGGTGTTTTCTCTGGAGATTCCTCTGCAGAGATCATTTTAAAAAAATCCTGTCAGATATTTTGAGAGTATGTTTTCTTGTGACACTACTAAAAATACAAGTTTTTAATTAAAAAAGGAATAGGAAAAAACCCACATTTGGGAAATTCTATTAAAATAAAAAATAAATTAAAAAATTTGAAAAATAATCATTCTGTGGAATGAGACACTCTTTACTACCGTTTTGAATAATTCTACATTATTTGATGATTACAAACTTGTAAAATAATTTAATAAAAATAATATTAATCTTAAATCAAACCCTTACTTATCATTCATGGATGAATCCACTCCTTTTGAGGTAAAATATCAAAACAAAACGGGTATTCTAATGGTATCTAAAAACACCATAGAATGCAAAATTGGTAACAATACTGCATTCTCCATTTCTACAAAAACCATCAGAGGCATAGATATTACAAAAAGAGAGCATCTTTTGATTAATTGGTAGAATGAATAAAACCCAATTGAATCAATCTCAATATTTTCAAAATATGTCAGTAAAATCAAAGATGCAATAACTTTGGTCCACAATGAAATAATTTCCTAATTTTATAGCACAAACTCAAATAGTTTTCCAGATTCTGAAATTATCTGAACCGTGTTTCCAGTTCTCGCAATATCAAGTAAAATAATTTCATTTAGTGGAATTGTAGTAATTGACTCAAATTTTGATCAGTTAATGTGTATGATATAGCAACACCATCATACAATAAAACAAAATTATAATTTTTTGAAATATTTAAAAAATATTCTTGTAAAAATTAGTTTAATGGTATTTCCACAGTTTGTGTAAGAGTACCTTGATCTACACCGTTTACTATAACTTTAATTTTATCACCACCATTTTGTATACCTCGCAATGAATTAACTTGTTCGTCGGTATGTGTAAATTGAACAAAGACGTTCAAATCATTGTTACTATCTACTCGTCCATATCTATCTGGGAGTGCAATAGTAGTTACAAATTGTCCAGAAATACCAAGTTCTTTCTCACCGAATGTATCAGGAACAGATTGCAACACCATGTATTTAGTAAGATATTCACCAGTATTTTCATTTACAAAGTCAATATTAATATTCAAAAAGTCTCTAACTACAGGAGATAATGTAATTGGTGTTGTATTTTCATTAACTTTCATACTCATCTTAGATGACACAGTTTCTGCACCATTAGATGGGATATCAATTTCAGCAGATATAGGAACAATGATAGTACTTCCATCTCCCGCAATTACTGTTAATTTATCACCACCCAACAAGACACCCCTCATAGAGTTAACTTTGGAGTCAATTGAACTAATTTGTAAGAATAGATTTGCATTATTGTTACTTTCAGGTAAACCAAATCTGTCCTGATATGCAATAGTTGTAACTATTTGATCCTTTATGCCAAGAACAATTTCAGCATATTTATCAGGATGGGATTGTAAAGTCTGGAAACGTGTTAATTCCAAACCAGTATTTTCATTCATGATTTTAGTAGATGTGGTTACAAAGTCAGAAACCACTTCAGGAATTTGTATCGGAATTAAACCAGATATAATATCTGTTACAGGATCCACAGTTTTGGACGGAGGAGAAGTAATTGATGTTGGTGAGATGTACGGATTTATAGTAACAGACCCAGAACAGGTTGGTATGTTAATTGATTCTTGATAAATAGCTGCTCCACGTGATTGAATTCCCTCTACTTGAACAAAAACGAATGTTTCACGTGGATCAAGAGTTGCTTCATAAACTAGTCGCCCATCCAAAGGTTGATCCTCTGCAAGTACAGCATTATATACACCAGATATAGAACTTCGAAGTTTTACATTCATATTATCTTGAACAGGTCCTGCAACAATTCTAATATAATTAGAGTTACATGTGTTCCAAGAAACCTCATAGAGATTAACTTGAGATGTAATAGATGTAGCAGCGCCAGAAGTACCACCAACACCGCCACCGCCACCGCCACCGCCACCGCCACCGCCACTATTACTATTGACAGCAGCTGAACTAGTGGAAGAAGAGCTGGTTGTAGTAGAAGAACCAAAAGAACTGTAGTGTTTTGTCCAAATAACAAGATCAGGGGCTACATTTATGAAACAAGATTCAACACCACCAATGGTAAGACCAGCGTCAGCTGCGACTTGAGTATTGGCAAATGAACAAGCAGTTAGTTGTTCTGTACCTACAGCACCAGAGGACAATTTTCCTTTAAAGAAAGCATTTTTACCGGATTCATCAGGAATAGTTAGTTTAATTGCTTTATCAAATGTTAACCTAGTATTACCATCACCTACTGAAAATACAACACTAGCAGATTGTCCAGTAGGAGCTGTATCAGTAGTAACAGTTGGAACTGCAACATTACCAGACCAACCAGTAGGACCAGTTACTACAATATTTGCAGGATAAGATACTGCAATGGATTTTCCTTGAATTGTAGATGTAATTTTACTAGCAGTAGTAGAAATAGTTGCAGTTGCTTTGGAGCCATCATCATTAAATGTTGGGGAATTTTTAAATTTCAAAACTTGTCCAGCAGTAGCACTAATAGTTGCAGGAAGTGATTTTGATGTAATTTTTAAGCTTGTCAAAGTGCTTGATGGAGTAAATGAAGTTCCGGTACCACCAGTTGGAACAGTGGATTCAGTAACAGTTCCAACTATAGTATTAGTGACAGTAAAGACACCTGAAGAAAAGAATTCATTAGCATTACTTGTTTGTAAAATATCAATTTTTACAGTGTTAGTTCCAGAAGCAAGTCCTGAGGGATTTAATGTTAAAGTGTAAAGACCGTCAGTGTCGGCATTAAATCCGGAGGTGTTTGTTGTAAGTCCATAACCATATTGCCCACTACCTAAAGTACCATAAGAAAAATCATAAGCATATTGTTGAGAACCATAAAATACACCATATCCATAACCATAAAATGTTCCATAACTAAACAAACCATAAGTACTTGTTCCAGTTTTTTGTACCGCACTTAACGTCAATGCTGCAATAGTGTCAGTGTCAGCTGTTTGACCAGAAGATAAAAGAGAATCAGATAATCGATTTCCTGCCAAATCAAATAAAGCAAAGCTATCACCAGATCCATCATTTACAGTAACACGAATAATAGCATCACTGGGAATAGATTCATCAGCAGCGCCATCAGGTAAAGTAATGTCAGATGGTTCACGTACAGTAACAGTAAAAGAAACAGTGTCATCAACAGTTCCAGAAACTGATGAAACTGCACTGTCAGTAAATAGAATACTTACCGCGTCAATTCCAGGATACGGTGAAACAATTACTGCAATGATAGCAACAGATATAGTTAACGGAACGTATTCACGTTTAATCTTAAATCTAGCCATATACAATCAACTTCCAGTACATAATTTCATATAAAAATAGCATATTAAAGATTTTGTGAGAGATAATTTAACAGTACGTATCTAAATTTAGGCATTATTAATCCCCATAGTTGCAAATGCGCGATCGTATACATTTTTAAAATAATGCTCCTGAGCCCGGTCATAACAAGAACTTCGACATTTTTCGTACAATGGTTTATCACTTAGAAGTATGATTACAGCATTAGCCAAATCATCTGCAGATTGTTTTATAGTTAGCCCCAAATTCTGTTGTTCTATTTCCTGCCATTCTGTAATTATCACAGGAAGTCCACAAGAAAAATATTCTATAGTTTTTGCCCCAAACCCATATCCAGTATACTTGTCTTTATCTACAACATAGGGAGCAATTCCAATAGAACATTCAGATAAAAGTTTTAGAGTTTCATCTCTAGATTCTACAAATCCAACCATTTGAATATTTTTTTGAATATCAAGTTGTTTTATTTTTTGTTGGAGATTTTTTTCTTCAGGTCCACCTCCAATTATAATTAATTCTATATTAGGAATTTTTTGTAAAATTTTGGGCATTGCATCTACAATCAAGTCAACACCTTTTTCTGGAAATAAACCCCCCATGTAAACTAGTTTAGGATTTTCAAATCGTTGTCCTAAATCATTGCGATATATTTTTTCAATCTGTATTGGTGTCAATATGCATTTATCTTTATTTGCGCCATTTTCCACAAATACATCAATTAACCCTTGAGCTAAAAACCAAATACTATCTGCTCTTTTCACACAATACGTTTCAATATAATGATAGAAACGATTTAGTAATTTATTTTTAAATCTAATTGGGCTATAATCAATTGGATAAAATATTACTTTGTCTGTTTTATTAAAAAATTTTAAAATTAAACCAGTAAATGCATTTAGAGGATCAATTCCAATAAATAAATTATATTTTTCTTTTTGTTTGAAAATGAGAAACAAAGTAATAAGAAAATCTTTGATATAAGAGATGATTGGTGTATGAGTAGAACCAATTTTTTCTTCTTCAGTCAATAATCCATCTTCATATAATTGATAAAATGATGGTTCGTCAATTTTAGTATCAAACGGATGACTGATATGAAGCAATTTTTTTGATGATTTTAAATAAGAAGATAACATACTGCCAGGACCCCAAGTAAACGCAGTATGTTGGGAGATGATAATTTTCATGTCAAGTAATTTCATGTTAAAAAATCCAAACTCTAAAATAAAAAGTGTTTTTATATTATTTATTGAATAAAAATATTTTTTTTGAATTTGATAAACTCAAATATTTTGGAAAAAATTCCATTATAGGGAAAACAGTAAGAATAAGACATCCAGAATTATGCACCATAGGGGATAATTCAATCATAGATGATTTCACATACATATCTACAAAAATCGAAGTTGGAGATTATGTGCATATGGCAAGTAATAACACGATTGGAGGAGGTAAAGACTTTCTTTTCAAAATTGGTTCATTTTCAGGAATTTCATCAGGAGTAAGAATTTATTGTTCAGGGAATCTTTTTGAAAAATCTATTATTTCTGCTGCAGTTCCTGTAGAATTTCAAGACAATATATCAGGTAATGTAATAATGGAAGAATTTACTGGGATTGGTGCAAATGCTGTAATTTTACCAAATGTAACACTACAAGAAGGTTCAGCAGTTGGTGCACTCAGCATTGTTTTACCAAATCAAAAACTAGAGAAATGGACACTATATGCAGGAATTCCTGCAAAGCCTATCAAAAAACGAGACAAAGCAAACATTTTAGAAAAATATGAAAAATTCAAGAATCAAAAAAAATAATATTATTTTAACACAGTTTTAATTAATTTACAAATTTTAGATATTTCATCATCATTAAGAAAAGTCGAAGAGGGTAACCAAAAACCCACATTAGACAAATGTGCAGTATTTTTATAATTTTTAGCAGAACGATAGATAGGTTGAGTATGCAAAGGTCGATAAAATTTTCTAGTATAAATATGATTTTCAGATAAAAATTTCATAATTAAATTACGTTGCCTAGATGAGTCTGCAAGAACATCATCATACCAAGGAAGAATACCATTTTTCATATCAGTATGGAAAAATTTAAGGCTATTTTCCAAGTATTCAAGATATAGTTTATGTAATTTTTTTCTTTTGTTTATTCTAAAAGATAATTTTTTAAACTGAGCCAAACCTACTGCTGCCTGTAAATCAGTAATTTTAAAATTAAATCCAGTTGAAGGATACCAATCAGGAATAGATTTTGTTTTCAATCTAGCTGTTGTACCTTGATCTTTTAACTCAACTAGTTTATGAAAAAGCTTTTTTGATGATGTAACTAACATTCCACCTTGTCCAGTTGTAATTATTTTAGATGTTGCCAATGAAAAGCAACCAATTTTAGAAAATGTCCCCAAATGTTTTCCTTTAAATTTTGAACCAAGGCACTGTGCAGCATCTTCAACTACATGTAAATTATGAAAATTTGCAATTTCATTAATAGTTTTCATATCGGCAATTCGACCATTAATATGAACAGGGACTATAGCTTTAGTATTTGAATGAATTACTTTTTTAATTTGTTCAGGATCTATATTCGCATCAGATATTTTGATATCAACCAAATCAACTTTTGCGCCAGTTAACGATATTGCATTGAGTGTACCAATAGCAGTATAATCAGGTGCAATTACTCTATCTCCATGTCCTATTCCATAAGCTTGAAGTGCAAGAAATAATGCTGCAGTTCCCGAAGTAGTAGCAATGGCATATTTGCTACCAGTAAAGTCAGAAAATTTTTTTTCAAATTTTCTTGTTAAGCTGGATTCCTGTATCCAACCAGAGTCAATAGTGTCAACTAGAATTTTTTTTTCTTCATCATCAAACCATGGCTCAAATTGGAAAATTTTTTTATTTTTCAATTTTTCTTTATTAGTTGATTGATATTTGTAGATAACATGGCATTTGAATATTGAGGATTCTTGTAATCAATTACATTATCATGGATAACATGAAAAATTTCTTTTATTCCTTTTTCCAGATCTTTTTCAGTTTTAAAATTAAATTTTTTGGAAAATTTATCAAAATTCACTTTATAATTTCGTGAATCAATGACATCTTTTTCAATAATTACTTTAGTTGAAGGTAGGAATTTTTTAATGATGTTTGTAATATCTAATTTCATATAATTTTCTTTAGTGTTACCAACGTTAAAAACTCCTTTTGATTTGGATTTTGAGGATTTAAGTAAAATTGAAATTGCATTTGTTGCATCTCGGACATGGATAAATGGTCTCCAATGTCTAGGACCATAAAGTGTAATTTTTTTGTGAGTAAAAGCATCAAGAAATAGTTCATGAGCTAAAAGATCAAATCTCATACGTGGAGATAATCCATAAACAGTTGCAAAACGCAGGACAGTGCCATTAAGACCATTTTTATTTTCATTTAAAATAAGTTTTTCAGATTTGATTTTGGTGCTAGAATATAATGAAAGTGGATCTAAGGGTGAGTTTTCAGTGGCATAAACATTACCACCTATAGCACCATAATTACTACAAGTTGAAGCAAAAACGAGTCTGATTTGTTTAGATTTACAAATTTTTATGATTTTCTTTGTTGAATTATAATTAATTTCAGAAGCTTCTTTAGGTATTTTTTTACATAAGTGCTCTCCAACAATTGCAGCTAAATGAACAACATAAGTGGCATCATCAAAAAAAGATTGAAATTTATTCACGTTTCTTATATCTTTTTTAATAAATTCAAAATTTGGATGTTCAAAAATTGGAAGTAAAGAATGCCCACCAAACAATAAAGAATCAATAACTTTTACACGATAATTTTCAGTGAGTAATTTTTGGGCAAGAACAGATCCAATATAACCTGCACCGCCAGTGATAATTACTGTTTTTTTCATATTATTGATTTTAAAAATAGTCTATGATTTTTGTTTCCACCAATCAATGGTTTTGTCAAGTCCAGCATCTAAGGAATATTTTGGTTCCCAATTCAACAGTTTTTTTGCTTTTGAATTATCCATAGTTAAATTATGAATTTCAAGGGAACGTTTAGGAAAACAATTCCATTTAATCTCACCTTGAAAATTAGTTTTTTGTGCAATTATTTCAGCAAGATCTTTTATAGCAATACCAAATCCAGTACTTACATTAATGGATTCACCATGTAATTTTTCAGAATTACTTTCAACAGCTTTTTGATAGGCATCTAATAAATCATCAGAGTAAATTAAATCACGTATGGGTTCAGGATCTCCAAATCTTGCAACACTCTGTTTTGCCAGCATTTGATGAATCATACTTTCTACTACAAATTGGTGATTATGTAAGCGACCATATGAATTGGCATTTCTAAAAATAACTATAGGGAATTTGTATGCGTCAAATAAATAGCGAAGATATTTTTCAGAACCAATTTTAGCTACAGCATATGGACTAGCAGCCATTAATGGAGCATCTTCAGTTATTGGAAAAATTTTCTGATTTCCATATTCTTCAACAGAACCAGACCAAACAAATCGCTTTAGATCAGGGGCTTCTTCAATAGCAGCCTGTGCCATATTCATAGTACCTACCAAATTTGTTTGAACTACTTCAAAAGGGTGAGTAAAGCTATACGCAACAGATGTTTGAGATGCCAAATGAATTATAATTTCAGGCTTAAAATCACGCATAGCATCTCGAATTGTAAAGAAGTCAGTTAAATCTCCATAATAATGAGATATGCCTTTTTTATTTCCACCACGGATTAACTCTTCAGTATTTCCAGCCTTGTCCCCAGTAGAAATATTTCTAACTAAGCATCCCAATTCATGACCATTTTTAATTAATCTACTAGAAAGTTTATCACCTAAAAATCCTGTTACACCTGTAAGAAAAACTTTCACAGGTTGACAACAACTGTTAGAAGTATTTAATCATATCTTTTTAAAGTAAAATAAAATTGTTTTATTTAGATATTAACGAAGCGTTATCTAAGAAAAATTTTAGCTAGTAAGAGTAAACATAGATTTAAAAAATAATGATTTTGAAGAAAAATTAGAGTAAGATAATATGAGTAATTATACATCAGAAAAAATTAAGAAAAAAATTGAACGAACCATTAAAGTTCATCAGGATAGTATCAAATTAATAAAAAAAATTAAAATTGCAACTCAAGAGATTATTGATTCATTTTCAAAGGGTGGAAAGATCATCATAATGGGGAATGGCGGAAGTGCTACCGATGCATCGCATATGGCTGCAGAATTAGTTGGTAGATATAAAATTGAACGAAAGGCACTTCCAGCAATATCTATTACAACAGATAGTGCAATAATAACTGCCATTGCAAATGACTATGATTTTGAAGAAGTCTTTACAAGACAATGTAAAGCTGTTACAAAAGATCATGATATAATAATGATAATCTCAACTAGTGGGAATTCAAAAAATGTTGTTAAAGCAGCAACAGAAATAAAAAAGAAAAAATTAAATAAAATAATTTCTTTAACAGGCAAATCAGGGGGGAAGTTGGATAAAATATCAGATATCATGATAAATGTACCATCTGATCAAACAGAAAACATACAAGAAGTTCACAGAACAATAATACATACAATATGTGAAATTATAGATTTTCATTATGCCAAAAAATAAAGCATTTTTTTTAGACAGAGATGGAGTAATAATAAAAAATATCCCATATTTGCATAAAATAGAAGATATCGAATTTATTTCAGGTGTTAATGATGCAATTAAAATGATTAATCATAACGGTTACAAATGCATAATAGTTACTAATCAATCAGGGGTAGCTCGCGGGATTTTAACGATAAACAAAGTAAATGAAATTAATGAATTTATAAAAAATTATTTAGAAATAAATGGTGCAAAAATAGATGAATTTTACATTTGTCCACATTATCCTGATGGTGTGATCAAAAAATATTCAATTGTATGTGATTGTAGAAAGCCAAAACCAGGAATGCTCAAAGAAGCAGCAAAAAAATATGATATAGAACTATTAAACTCATATATGATAGGTGATAAAAAATCAGATAAAGAAGCTGGAGAAGAAGTTGGATGTAAATCATTTCAGTTAAAAACAAATGAACATTCATTTAAAGAACTAATAGACATAACAAAACATTTCTTAGATTAATTTAATAATATAACTGAAATTAGTTTAAAAATGAAACAAGTTAAAAAAATAATAAATTTTAAAAAAGATATTAATTTAGCTGTGTTTGGGGACATAATATTAGACAGATATCTAAAAGGGGATGTTGAAAGAATTTCTCCAGAAGCTCCGGTTCCAATAGTCAACATAAAATCATCATTTGATAGACTAGGAGGTGCAGCAAATGTAATGAATAACACCATAAATTTAGGAGCAAAAACATGGGCATTTGGGGTTGTTGGAAATGATAAGAATGGAAAAAATGTCAAGAAAAAAATGGCAGAAAAAAAAATAAATGTTGACAATCTAATTACCATACCAAATAGAATTACTAGTACAAAATCAAGAATAATATCAGGAAATCATCAAATAACTAGATTTGATCATGAAACAACAGATGAAATTCCAACAAAAATACAGCAAAAAATGATTGATGGAATTTCAAAAATTATCTCAAAAATAGATATGATTTTAATATCAGATTATGAAAAAGGAGTATTAACAAAAAAATTGATTAAAGATTTATTTAAAATTGCAAAGAAGAATAAAATCCCATTACTTGTTGATCCAAAATATAAAAATTATCAATATTATAAAGGATTTGAATTTGTTAAAATCAATTCTGTCAATGCAGAAAAACTAACGGATATTCCAACCATACAAAAAAACTATGAAAAAATTTGTAAATTACTTTTAAAAAAATTAGATTGTAAAAATATCATTGTTAGTTTAGGTAAAAATGGTTTAATTGTTATGAATAATGGTAAAATCATACACATAAAAACTGCTGCAAAGCAAATTTATGATGTAACAGGTGCAGGAGATGTAATGACGGCAACACTTGGAATAACATTATCAAGGGGTTATGATTTAGTTACTGCATGTAAAATTGGGAACTTAGCATCAGCAATTAGTATTAGTAAAGTTGGCACATATAGCATATCACTTAAGGAATTAATAAATAGTATAAAAAATGAAGGGGAACAATTTTAAAAAAACAGATAATAGATGAAAAAGAAATTGGTGAAAAAATACGACAACTACGTAAAAGTAAAGTAAAAATAGTTTTTACAAATGGATGTTTTGATATTTTACACATTGGTCATGTAAAATATTTGAAAAGAGCCAAAAGTTTTGGAGATATTTTGATAGTTGGAATAAATAGCGATAATTCAGTGAGAAAATTGAAAGGAAAATACAGACCAGTTGTAAATGAGAAAGAACGAGCAGAAATAGTTTCATCATTAAAATGGGTTGATTATGTAACTATTTTCAAAGAAAACAATCCCATTAAGTTAATTTCAAAAATTAAACCAGATATTCATGTGAAAGGAGGAGATTATACTTCAAAAAAACTAATAGAAGAAGAAACAGTTACAGATTATGGAGGAATTGTGAAAATAGTTCCACATATTAAAACAAAATCTACAACTAATATAATTACAAAAATTATACAATCTCATGAAAGATAAAAATTCAAAAAAAATCATTATTTTTGGTCTACTTGGAATTGGAGATATAGTAGAATTTTCTCCATGTTTTAGATTGTTAAAAGAAAAATTTCCAGATTCAACAATTACATTGTTTACTATTTGGGAATCAATACAAAATTTATTTAAAGAAAGTCCATTTATTGATGAAATAATATGTGAAAAAATTTTAGAATGTAACACCATACAAAAATTCAAAATTTTACAAAAATTAAGAAAAAAGAAATTCGACATCAGCATATTACCATTTCCATCATATAGAAGAGAATTTAACATAGTAAGTTTTTGGACAGGAGCAAAAAATCGCTATTCATTTGATTTTGGTAAAGGAAAATGGAGTGAAATCAATTTTTTAAATAATCATTTAGTTTTAGTAGATAAAACAAAACATAATGTCGAAAATAATTTTAAGTTATTAGATAAATTGGGAATAAAGACTACAGGAAAAGAAGAATACGAGTTACCAATACACATAACAAATTTATTTCTAGAAAAATTTCTCAAAGAAAACAACATACATAAATCAGATTTAATAATAGGCATTCATCCTGGAAGCGATAAAAGAGGAAAAGATAGACGGATAAGTATATCAAAATTTGCTAGAATTAGTGATCATATAAGTAAAAAATACAAAGCAAAAATTATATTATTTTTTGGCCCTCATGAAAAAGAATTAAAACAAGAATTTATAGACTTAGCAAAAAATAACCACATAATTGTAGATGACAAAATAATAAACGAAGTCGCAAAAATCATTTCATCTTGTTCAATATTCATCAGCAGTGATTCAGGATTGATGCATATAGCATCTGCAATGAAAATTCCAACAGTAGTAATGTACGGGCCAACAGATCCAGTTCTAACGCATCCATGGCAAGTACCATATGAAATAGTAACATATGGGGCCGAATGTAGTCCATGTTTCTATTATACAGAAAAACATGCATTAAACGAGCCTCTCATCGAATGTAAAATAGAAGATAAATTTTCATGCGTCAAAGAAATTCAAGTTTCAGAAATATTATTCAAAATAGATAAATTAATAGAATTGATCAAGAGTTAGAATTGTGATCAAAAAACGATAGTCAAGAATTAATATTAAGATCTACACGCAAAATTATGCCATCTAAAGAATTTATCAAAACTGGAACTATATTGTATATAGATTCTTTATTGGTTTCTGTAAGTAATTGGTTATTTTGGATAATAGTCACACAGATGTCTCTTACTTCAGAAATTGGACAAGCTACACTAATCATTAGTCTAGCCGTGATGGTAGGAATAATATCACAAATGGGTTTTGAGTATCCATTAGTTAAAAAAATGTTAAACCATCCAAGGATTTTTGGTACAGGTTTTGTTATTTGTATTGGGATTACAGTTGTAACAATTCCAGTTGCATTGTTAATTATGGGAAATAATTATAATGGAATTTCTGAGGATAATTTTTTAATTATTTTAGGATTAATAGTTTTTTCTTCAATATTTTTTACATCAAAATTTTCACTATTAGGAATTTCAGATATCAAATCAATTTTTATTATTGATCTCATAGGAACAGGGGTAAAATTTGGAAGTGGTTTTTTATTTCTTATGATGGGATTAGGAACAACTGCAATAATTTTAGCATTTTTGTTTCAAATTGCATTTACATCAATTTCATTTTTAATAATCGCATTGAAACATTTTGGATTTCACATAGAAGAAATAAGCTTAGTAAAAGAATTTGTAATCGAGGGAATTGCAAACACACCATCTAAAATTTCAAGAACCATAATTTTTAGTTCAAGTGTTGTATTGCTAGGTATTTTTAACATAGATCAAGCATTAATTGGTATATTTTACATGGGATTGATGATCAGTGTGATTGCTGCAGGATTTGCAAGTAACATAGCTTTTATGTCAATTCCAGCAACGGTTAAATCAAAAGTAGAACTTTCATTAGGAAGTATCAGAATTGGTATGAGTATTACATCCCCATTAATCACAATCATAATGGTGTTACCAAAAGAAATTTTGAGTATTCTTGGAAAAGATTATACTTTGGCAGAAGAACCTTTTTTTATTTTATCTTTAGGAATTATCCCATACATAATTTTGATGAATACAATTTCAAAACTTAACAATTTAAATAAAAATAAAAATATCATCATTTTAGGTATTGTTCAAATTAGTATTTTCATTACTAGTTTTGTTATTTTAGTGCCGATTTACAACATAGTTGGTGCGTCACTATCAATATTTTTAGCATTTTTAATAACAGGAATTATTTCAATGATATTTTTTGAAAGAAAGTTAATTAAATATACGATAAATAGCATCATAGCAATTTCAGTAGGAGTAATAGTAGGATTCATTTTAAAAATAAGTTTTACAGAGTTGCATCCAATTATTTTAGGAATTATCTCAATCACAATAACAATAAGTATTATCCTACAATTAAAAAATATGACATTAAAAGAAATTACAGGCATAGTTCATTCATTAACCAAAAAATAATAAAGAAAGAATTTCTGAAAACCTTCATAATACATTAGAAATCATATAATAATAGAATTAAATGATAATCTCTTTTATAGGAAATGACGGAAGTGGTAAAACTACAATTGCAAAACAATTAAAAAAAATATTAGAACATGCAGGAATGGATGTTATCTATGAACATGAATATGATTATGCAATATTGAATTTTTTTCTGAAATTTATGAACAAAGAAAAATTGGAAAGATCAAAAATTGAATTATCTAAAGAAAAAAAGAAAAAATTACTATATTATATTTGGCCAGTACTTGTTTGGGCAGACAGATTAATACATTTCATATATTTACGATTGTGTAAACGAAATTCAATAATAATTCTAGACAGATATATTTTTGATCATTATATGAGTTTTAGATATTCAGGTCACATGACAAGAATATCAAAAAAGATTTATTTGGATTTTCCAAAACCAGACGTAATATTTAATTTATGGGTAGAGCCAAAAATTGCATTTGAAAGAAAGAAAGACACACATACTTTTCCAATTGAATTTTATGAAAGTCAAACACAAGAATATAAAAAATTATCAAATTCATTAAAAATCCCATTAGTTTACACAAATAGACCCATTGAAGAAACAATGAAAGAAATTCTATCGGGCATCATAGCAAAATCTTACAAATTAAATAATGAATTGCCATCAAAAATTATATTAGAAAAAATCGCATCAAAACATATAAAAAAAATATCGGTCATAATTACAACTTACAATAGAAATACAAAATTGAAAAGATTGTTAAATTCGTTATTAATTGAAATAAAAAATTGTACAAATAATGTAGAAATATTATTAGTAGACGATTCAAAAGACAAAAAAGCTAAAGAAATTGAAAGTATGTATAAACAAACATTTGAAGAGTTATCAGTAAAATTACAATATATGAATACGGGGGGAGACAAATATCCAAGCTATTCAAGAAATCTAGGTGCAAAAAGAGCTGAGGGGGAATTGCTTTTTTTTGTTGATGATGACAATGTGTTATCAGGTGAAGTTTTAGATAGAGTATGGGAGTTTGCAGAAAATCATTATTTTGCAGGCATCATAGGTATTACAAATTATTCTGAAGATGGCAGATTATGGGCAATAGGGGGAAGAGTGATACAACATCAATTTGGAATACTGCCAGGATGTATTAAAGAAGAAACACAAGAAAAAATCAAAATAGTGGATTTTATTCCAAACTTATTCATAATTAGAAAAAATCTATTCAACGAAGTTAATGGTTTCGATGATAAAAATTTTCCAATGGGTTTTGAGGAATATGATCTATCATTACGAATTTGGAATAAAGGGTTTACAACATGTGTAATAGTGGATAAAAAAATAAATACAATACACCTTGTGGATGATAATCAAAATGTCCCAATGAGGCCAGGAAGATACTATATACGTGCAAAAAGCAGAATGTTGTTTTATGCTAAACATAGAAAAGATTTGTTATTTTGGCGAGGAATTCCAGACATCATAGGAAGAATGGCATTTACAATGAGATACAAAATACCACTAAAAATGAGAATTAAACTAATTTCTGCATATATTAAAGGAACAAAAGATGCTTTGGAAATTATTAAAAAAAGATGAAAGATAATATTAAAGAATTATTTCAGGGATTAAGAAATGAGTATCTGAATCAATTTTCTAAAGAAACAATAGATAATGAAAGGAGGAAAATAGAAGAAATTGATAATTTTGTATTAGAGAATCTAAAAAAATATCATGATTTTTATTATATCTTAAATAATAAACTCTCAGCATATGTTTTGTTTCTTAATGAACAAAAAAAATGTAATTTTAAAATCGATAAAAGAATTAAGCAAAAGGCATACGAGCGATTAAATAAAATAAACAATACAATAAAAATTTTAGAAGACATAGGTAAAGAAACAGATACAAAATTTTTACTAATTAAATCATTGAATATTTTACCATATTTTCCAGTAAACGATATTGATGTAATGATTAATAATCTAACAGTGTTAAATGAGTTTGATGATTTATCAGATCAATTTACAAAATCAAATGAAGAAGAAGTGGGTAAAGAAAATTTCCTACCTTTAGATCATACAAAATTCTTTAAATTATCATTTCATCTAGATTTGACCTGGGATGGTGTTAAAATAGAAAAAATGGCAGTAAAAGATCCATGGAAAAAATCTATTAAAATTTCTCCACACGTTTATCTAAACTCACCAAAAGTAGAAGCTACAATTAAATTTAATGAATGTGTTTTAGAGAACTTACATTTTAAATTGGTGGATTATTTGTATGTTAATTATTATTCAATAAATATTCCTAACAAATGGACATCAAAAAAATATAATTTTAAATTTCCATTTTATATAAAATTATTAGAGATATTCAAATATACAAAAAACAGAAAATTATTTTTAAAAAATTTACGTCGATTTTATATTTGGAAATTTTATTCTAAAATCACAAAAAAAATTCCTTTAAGAGAACGTAGCGATAAATAAAAGATTAAAAAGATGCCGTTTTAACATATATAATTATGATTTATTTTTGTTTGATCAAATAAATCTTCATGACAATATCTAAAAATATTCAAAACATTATGAAGGATTTTTCAAGTAATAAAACAATAAAAACTTCAATTTTTTTTAAAAAATTTATCAAAACACAGGATACTCAATAATAAGAAAGGCAACAGTAAGGAAAAAACTCCAACCAATCCATGAATCTGATGCATTAGTAAATTCAAAGGATCCCAAAAAATTGTAGATTTTATAACAAGATTAGATACATCAGGAATATCAGTTATAGTTTGAATCCATAGATTGCCAAATCCATTCCCCAATAGATGTTCCGAATTTAAGATTTCACCAGAGTCAGATATTGACTTTATTTTCCATGAAGAGTCATACGCATTTCCAAAAAATATAGGAAATGTTATTTCAGAAGAAGTGGTTCTTAAAATTGTTTCAACTTCAATCTCCGTTGGAGATATCCAATTACTATGTTCTGAGAGTATATTCCATTTTTGAGAAGAGGGTTCATCTCTTAATGTAACAAATGCAGAATTATCTGGATTAATTGGTTCGGTTATTGGAAAAATAAATTTGTCATTCTGAAATTTTGTTGGGTATAGAATTTTTCCAGTGTTTGTCACAAGATATGGAAAATCAAGGGTAGTGTTTGAAGTTGTTTGTGTTGAAGAATAAAAATTTTGAGAAGATTTAAAAATAATTTCGTCATTCAAAATTAATGTCTGCTGCGTACCAGGTAATCCAAATAATTGTACCCTTAACCAATAATAATCAGGAGTGGTAGGAACTAATTCTAAAGAAAAAACATCATCTGTTTTATCCAACAAAGATTTTTGTATAGAAAATGGAACTATTGATGAATTTTCAGATATCAAATCCCATTTAAAATCATCATTTTTTACTGAAGTGCTAAATTGAAGATTAATTGATGATTCGGAAATGGTCGATGTGGGTAATCGTATCCAAATAGATAGCCCTTCATCATATTTTCTGTCAGGTGGAACAGTACCAGTAATGATAATTTTTTCGTCATCCAATAAAATATCATATTCATCAGACCAAACAATAATCAAATCCTCATTTATATTCAGTGTTTCTTTTTGGGCAGCAAAGGTTATGCTTCCATCACTATTGTCTTGAGGAGTTAATGTTAAATTAGTATTATTAATAACAGATGAGAATAATAAATTGGTAGAATTAGATACATCCATGATTTTAGATTCAGAAGTAATTTTATCTAATAATTTATAATTTACAAATGGGGACATAGAAACGTGAAATGACGTTTTATTTTTCAATAAGAGTATTATTTTTTCTACAGGATTCTTAGAGAGAGGTGTAAAGAGTATATCATAAGTTCCAGAATCATCAATTAGGTTTTTTGTGATTTCAGCATCTAAATATTCATTATTTTCATCAGTTAATAAAAATCGAAAGTTATCACGATCAAGATCACCAACATTCATTCCTAATTGGATACTAGGCGTACCAGAAATAACAGTTTTAGGGAGTCGTAACCAAATAGATAATTCATCTTTGTCATCAGGCAATACACCATCAATAATAATTTCGCCATTTTGTTGTGAAACAAATTTTTCATCAGACCATACAAGTATTTTATTAATGTCAATTTTTACCTTTTCAGTTGAAAAATATAAATTCGAGGAAGAATTGACTATGTTAGAAATATTTGAGAATACATTTACTCCAGATGAAAAATCATGTATTTTAAAATTATGGGCAGCAGAATTCTCATTTTCAACTATAAGGGAATATTTTGAAAAATCGAGAGTATTACTCAAAAAAGATAGATCGCGAAAGATATCAATGAGTTCTCCATTTGCAAAAACCAATTTTGTGGGAATGTAAATTCGAGGAAGAGCATCAGGATTAACAAAAGTAGATAATTTTTCGGAATTTTCATCACTATTAAAAATTTTAGAATAGAAATCAGCATATCCAGAAATATTACCAAAGATATTCGACCCACTTAAATTGTTGATTCCATTTAATCTCCAAGGTTGTAATTCCTCTTGTGAAAAACTATCAGGTACAACTGCCAAATATTTCACAGATCCCAAACTAAGAGGAACAGATGCAATTGGATCGTTATTAACTATTAATTGATTAGTAAGAGTAACAAAATCATGTATAGTAGAAGAAGTAAATCCAGCAGCATAAAAAATATTAGGAAAATTATATCTCAAATACCCAATTATAGGTTGATATAATGGAACCAAGCTGTATCTATAATCAGCATCATAGCCAAAAGATTGGATTGTAGGGTTATATAGAAAATCATCAATTTTATAGAAATCTTTTGGTTGTATTACAAAGTGCTGTGAGCGTATTTTATTCTCGGGATCTATATTTAACGAAGAAATAAAGAAAATTTGAAAAAGAATAAAAGATACAATTACAACAAGTGAAATTACTTTAGAATTTTCTTTAAATTGTTTTAAAATATGTGTTGTATTAGATGTTTTTTTCAATAATGCTATAATTTGTGTATTTATAATAGAAACTGAAAATGTCAATCCCACGGCATAAAAAAAAGACAATAATTCCAAGATTCTTTCAGGACGTCTCAAACCGCTCAAAAGAGCATTTGAAACAATAGGATGTCCCAAAAATACAAGTTCACGGTAACCAACAGCTAGTAAAATTACGATTAATGTACAAAAATAAAATGAGACAACCAATGAAACAGAAAGACGAGAAAAATATTGGAAACTAGATTTAAAAATAAGAAAAATGAGTCCGTAGAAAACAAAAAAAGGAATTAAAAAAGTATACCGTTGAGATTCAATAAGATCGAATTGTCCTATGCCAGGAGAACCACCTGAAAGACGCATAATATTAAAGAATGTACCATCAATCCAAAGGGATTTTACAGAATCCAAATTTTGAGTTCCAATAGAAGAACCAATTGATGAATTTAATACAGAATAAAATTCAAAAATTCTAGATAAACCAAAAATGAAAAAAAATAAAATAAGTGAAATAAATAATAGTAAAAAAGAAATATTTTTTTTATTTAGTGTATGTCTTTTAAAAAATAAAAAAACAGACAAAGGTATGGAAAATAGAACTAAAGTTATTGGAAAAATATGAATATAAATAGATGAAATAATACTTAAAACTAATGAAATACTTGATGCATAAAAAAGAAGTAATTTAAATTGTTTTTTTTCAACAAAAAAATTTTGGAAAAATTTTATTCCAAAATAAAATAACCAAGGAGTAGAAAACAGACCAATAAAATAAGGTAATGGAAACCATGCAAGATAAGCAGGAGAAAATGCAAAGAAAAATGCAGCAACTATACATCCAGAGGTTTTACTTTTTAAAGATCTAGTCAACATAATCATTCCAAAATAACCTATTGTGGGAGGAATACTCAATACCAAAAATTGGCTAAATGCAACATTTCTAAAACTTATGAATGCAATTACACCATATATGAAATCAAACGCATTTGGAAGAGGTGTACTTCCAAGACTTAAAGGATTCCAAGGATATAAAATATTCCAGAAATAAAAAGTTGGATTTACAGGAGTTTCATTATCAGTAGCATGTATTGGACTACCATCAGTAAACAAGAATATTTGTCCATAAAGCAAAAATAGACCAATTAATAATGGTGAAACATATAAAATAAAACGATAGATCGAAAAATTTTCTTTATAAAGAATATATTTTTTTATAAAATTTTGTTTCAATAAAATCATGACTAGAGATTTTAAATTCTAACATATAATGTTTGAAATAGGAATATAAATAGACAAGATTATTTAAATGAACATGACGCGTCTTATTGAAAAAATATATTTTTTTTCAGAGAAAATGTTCCCAAAAATAATTCATCAGAATTTAATTAAAGTGTATTTTAGTATAATGAAACAATATTATAAAATATTTGGTAGAAAGTACAGAGAAGCTGAAACTACAAAAGCAAGAAAACGAAGAAAGAATGAAAAATTTTTTGAAAAATATTGTGTAGGAAAGGGATTAGATGTGGGGTATGGAGGAGACTTGGTTACAAATAATGCCACGGGTTGGGATTTTGAAGATGGGAATGCTCAATATTTAGAGAGAATAGATGATAATTCATTTGATTTTGTTTACACAAGTCATGTAATAGAGCACATGGTTGATCCCAGTATATCATTAAAAAATTGGTGGCGAGTTTTAAAAAAAGAAGGACATCTTATTTTATATCTGCCACACAGAGATCTGTATGAGAAAAAAAAGACATTGCCTTCAAGATGGAATCCTGATCATAAACATTTCTTTTTAGAAGAAAATCATGAAAAACCAGATACACTAGGGTTAAGACAGTTATTATCAGAGTCAATTAAGAATTATGAAGTTATATACATTAAAAAATGTGATCAAGGAAATACTATAACAGATCCACATATTCATAGTGATGGAGAATACTCCATAGAAGCAGTAATCAAAAAATAATTTAAATAAATGATAATTTTGAATGTGTATTTATAAGTATAGTTATTTTTATCTTAATTTATGATCAAAGCAAAAATTAATTCCATAGTTATATTAGGAATGTATTTCATCGTTAGTCGAATTACCAAATTAAAAAGTAACAAAAATACCAAAACACAACATAATCAGATAATTAAAAATTGGAAAAAATTTATTCATAATGTTCACCTTACAACAAAATTAATGCAGTGCTATAGTTTTTCAATTAATATGAGAATGGTCGTAAGACCAAAAATGTTAGGAGACATTTTTGCATTGACTCCAATTAATGAAGAAGAGATTGTTGTAAAAACAATAACAGAGATGTCAAAAAATTCTGTAATAATTGATGCAGGTGCACATATAGGAAAATACACATTGTTGGCATCAAAAAAAGCATCACAAGTGATTGCAATTGAATTAGAAAATCAGAATCATGAGATTTTATTGAAAAACTTGAAGTTAAATGAAATAAAAAATGTGCAACTCATAAATGCTGCGCTAGCATCAAATGAAAGTTATGATTTGCAAATAGGGGAAGATAGTAGCACACACCACATAATAAAATCCACAGGAAAGAATAAAATGAATATAGTTAGTCTAGATGAAGTATTAAATTATTCAAAAAAAGAAAAAATTGATCTTTTAAAAATGGATATAGAAGGAATGGAGTTAGAAGTACTAAAAAAATCTAAAGAGATAAAAAGAATCATTCATGCAATTATTGAGATTCATAATGATAATGAATTAAATATAATTAAAAATATTTTTGAACAAAATAATTTCACAACTCATAAAAATAATAAATTTTTAATAGCAAAGAATAATAAAATGGAAAAAAATGAAAGAAGATAACTTTAAAGAAAAAATATTAACAAACCCACTTGTCAGTATTTTGATTCCAACAAAAAATTCAGATTATGTTTTAGGTAAGTGTCTAAAATCGATCAAAGAACAAAGCTACAAACAAATTGAAATTTTTGTTGTGGATAATAATAGTACGGATGATACTGTTAAAATCGCTGAAAAATTCTCTACAAAAATAAGTGTTTCAACACAAGAAAGAACAGGTGCCAAAAACTTTGCGTTAAACCATTGTAATGGAAAATATGCATTATTTATTGATTCAGATATGGAGCTTTCCAAAAATGTTGTTGAAAACTGCGTCTTACTTGCAGAAAAAAATGAAAAAATTGGGGGCATTATTATTCCAGAAATTACAGTAGGTGAAGGATATTGGATAAGAGTAAGAGCATTTGAAAGGAAGATTTCTTTGAACTCGGATTTGGAATCTGCACGTTTTTTTAATGTAAAATTAGCACAAGGAGTAGGTGGATTCGATGAAGATGTTATTTTTTATGAAGAAAGCACATTGCCACAAAAATTAGAACTTGATGGATACAACGTTAAACTTAGAATTGATGATGTTATATTTCACCACGAGAAAAAACTTAATTTGAACAAATGGGTTAAGAAAAAAAGATACTACGGTAAAAGTTTACAAGAATATTTGCCAAAATACAAGAGTTATGGGGGGAAACAAATCTCAATAAGATATCGTATGCATATTTTTCGGACTAATGGTGGATGGGATTTGATTAAAAAAATTCATTTAACTACAGGTATTTTCATCTTAAAATCCTTGGAATATATTGCAATCAAGTTTTTTAATAAATGATATTTTAGATATTCTAGGGAAGAGAAAAACTAAATCCATATTAATTATAAAATAATGCATTTTTAGAATCCAAGTGATTAAATTGAAGATAATATATAATTCTTCAATAAATAAAGCGAAAATGAGTGTACAAAAATCAAATTTTTCAATTCAGCGTCTTTGGAAATATAATAATTTTTTAATAAAAATTGGTTTCATAGATCAGTGAAACCTTTATTTCCAATTTCTTTCATTACAAGTAATATATTTTTAAAACATTCAAAACAATCTAAAAATGCTGAAGGTATAATTTTATCTTTCAAAAAAACCAATTAAAATAAAACATATTAATAATTTCTATAATATATCATAGATTAAAATCCACTATCGCATTGACTGTCCAAATTGATCATTGGCTTCAGTGTAGCTGTTTTCACCCATTACGCTTTGATACCAAGCTTGTGTTTTTACTGCAGTTAAACCACTACTAGAACCATAAAGGATGTTAATCA
>Ga0209992_10001635_pt1 | contig 22791 bp, 25 predicted proteins | sample 2SBtaG_2_FD_182564 | JGI IMG/M metagenome (GOLD analysis project Ga0209992, IMG submission 182564) | Deep subsurface microbial communities from Kolumbo volcano to uncover new lineages of life (NeLLi) - 2SBTROV12_ACTIVE470 metaG (SPAdes)... | ecosystem: Environmental > Aquatic > Marine >... | reverse complement strand
CCTCATGGTGACCATCGCCGACAGCGCCTACGAGGAACGCGAGTTCCTCGAGGACCTGATCCAGGCCGCCACCAACGATGCCCTCAAGCGGGCCCAAGAGGTGATGAAGGGCCAGGCCGGGGCCCTTGCAGCGGGCCTGGGGCTCCCCCCGGGCTTGTTCTAGGGCGCTTCCTTGGATCCCCTTCGCCGCTGCGTCGACGCCTTTGCCCGGTTGCCCGGGGTGGGGGAGAAGACCGCCTGGCGTCTGACCTGGTGGTTGCTGTCCGCCCCCGACGACGTCGCCCGGGAGCTGTCGGGCGCCCTGCAGGACCTGCACGCCGGGGTCGTCGAGTGCGCCGTCTGTTGCAACGTCGCCGGGGCGGATCCTTGTCGCATCTGCAGCGACGCAGGTCGGGATCCCCGCCAGATCTGCGTGGTCGAGCGGCCCCAGGACGTCGAAGCCCTGGAGTCCGTCGGTGAGTTCCGTGGGCAGTACCACGTGCTCCACGGCGCGCTGTCCCCGCTCGACGGGGTGGGGCCAGACGATCTTCGGCTGCGGCCCTTGGTGGCCCGCGTGGGCCAGGGCGTCGACGAGGTCATCCTGGCCACCGACCCAGACGTCGAGGGGGACACCACTGCGCTCTACGTGGCCCGCCTGCTCAAGCCCCTGGGCGTGCGCGTGAGCCGCCTGGCCCACGGCGTCGCTGTGGGCACCGAGATCGAGTACGCCGACCGCATGACCCTGGCCCGAGCCCTGGAGAACCGCCGGGAGCTTTAGACCTGCGGCTCCAGGCGGTATCCTGGGCCTGCACCAAGGAGCGCGCGTGGGCGGACTCTTCGATGAGCCCACCGATGGTGGCAAGGATGCCCAGAAGGTCCCGGCCTTCGGCAAGCCGGCCTTCGGGGGAGACTGGAGCCCGCCGACCGCGGCGGTCAAGGAACACACCGAGCCCTTCGAGATCGGCGAAGACCCGTTCTTCCCCCGAGAGCCCGACACCCTCCAGGCAGCGGGCCTGACCACGACCTTCATCGAGCACCTGCTCTTGAAGACCGTGCACGACAACCCTGGCCAGACCGGCAACGAGGTCGCCCAGGCCATGTGCCTGAACCCGACCCTGGTGCGCACCATGCTCCAGGACCTCAAGCGGCGCATGTTGCTGGTCCACGCATCGGGCGACGCCGCCGGCGACTTCCACTTCGACCTGTCCCGGGATGGCCGGCAGCTCGCCAAGGAGCTCAAGGCCCAGTCCAGCTACGTGGGCCCTGCACCGGTCACCCTGGAGCAGTACCGCCAGGCGGTGGAGATCCAGTCGGTGTCCCGGGAGCGCATCGCACCCGAGGACCTGGACCGTGCCTTCGGCGACCTGTTGGTCAAGGACCAGCTGCTCGAGGTCATCGGCCCGGCCATGACTTCGGGCCGTGGTGTCTTCCTGTTCGGCGAGCCGGGCAATGGCAAGACGTCCATGGCCCTGCGCATGAGCCGGGCGTACCACTGGGGCGTCTACATCCCCCAGTCGGTGCTGGTCGAGGGGTCGATCATCCAGGTCTACGACCCCCAGGTCCACGAGGCGGCGCCGCGGCACGAGGACGCCTTCAGCACCAAGCGCACCGACCGGCGCTGGGTTCGATGCCGGCGACCGACCGTGGTGGCGTCGGGCGAGCTGACCCTGGACTCCCTGGAGCTGCATCCCATCGGCGGAGACACAGGCCCCTGCGAAGCGCCGCTCCAGATGAAGGCCAACTGCGGCCTGCTGGTCATCGACGACTTCGGTCGGCAACAGGAAGAGCCGTCGGCGCTGCTGAATCGGTGGATCCTGCCCCTGGAGAACCGGGTCGATTTCTTGCGACTGCCCAACGGCAAGAAGATCCAGATCCCCTTCGATCCGCTCCTGATCTTCTCCACCAACCTGGACCCGTCCCAGCTGGTCGACGAAGCATTCTTGCGACGAATCCCGTACAAGGTGCACGTGAGCGATCCGACGCCCGAGATCTTCCGGGATCTTCTGCGCAAGGAAGCGATCGCGATGGGCTTCCCGGTGCGGGAGTCGGCGCTCGATCAGCTGATCCTGAACTGCTACCAGGTGACGGGGCGCAAGATGCGGTACTGCCATGCCCGGGATCTGTTGCTACAGATCCGGAACCAGTGCCTGTATGCGAAGAAGCCTCTGAAGATCACGCCTGGGGCGGTCGAGCGGGCGTCGCGGGCGTATTTTACGTTGCTGTGAAGGGAGGCGGCGGGTGCTCGCCCCGATCCCCTACTTCCAGTAGATGTGCACTTCGCCTTGGGTCAGGCCGCTCTCCCGGGCAACTTCGGCCACGGAGATCGTCGACGACCCATTCCCGGTGTTGGCTTTGCGTCGGGCCAGGATGCGCTGCACGGCCTTGCGACAGCGTTCGCTCTTGCTCTGCTTGGCGGGCTTGTCGAGGCCCGCATCGGCCTGCTTGGCCTTGTTCGCGGCTGCGTTGTTCTGGGCGCTGCGGGCGGCGTTGTCCCTGTCGTACATCGTGTACGCCCGCGCCTCGTCGTCGGAGAAGATGTTGTCCCGGAGCGGGTTGAAGTCGGCGTTCTTGGTGTGGTCGTAGGCGTCGTCGAAGCCCTGCTTTGCGATGGTCTTGTCCGCGCGGTTCACCACGTCGGAGCTGCGCTCGTCGTAGCGGACCGCCTCGGTCTCGAAGTCACCGCTGCCCAGGTAGTCGTAGGCATCTGTGGCGAGATCCTTGACCTGGGTGCCCATCTCCACGGCGCCGTAGCCGAAATTCTTGATCCCTTCGTCCACGCTCTCGAAGGCGGTGGTGGCCAAGCCGGAGAGGTCCGCCAGCAGCTCGCTGCCGGTCAGGTCCTTCATGATCTCGTGGGAGTCGGCCCCCTCCTTGGCGGCGACGTCTGACGCCGACCCCTCGCCGTTCCGAGCCCGGTGGGCATCGCCGCTCTGCTGCAGCCCCACGGCCCAGGACAGCGCCTGGGCGGGCGGAAGTGGGACCAGACCCGCGGCGTCCCCGACGCCGCCGACCACGTGCTGGGCCCGGTCGAGGTCGTCCTTGTCGGAGTCCAGGGCGCCGAGGGTGTTCACGACCAGGGACGCCGCGTCGGCGCCCTTGCCCAAGACATCCAGCGCCTTGCCGCCCGCACGTGCCGCGTCTGCGGCGTTGCCCATGCGCATGCCGCCTGGGCCGTCGACCCGTGGGGCGGCACCGGCGCCACGAGGGACTGCACCGTCGACCCGCGGGGCACCGCTCTGGGGGGCGCCGGGGAGGGCCTTGGGGTTCTCCAGCGCCTTGGGCGAGCCGGGCAGGGCCTTGGGGTTCTCCAGGGCCTTGGGCGACTCGGGCAGAGCCTTGGGGTTCTCGAGGGCCTTGGGGGCGTCCGGATCGGCCTTGGGTGCGCCGTCGGGGGCGGAATTGGGCTTGGGCTGCCCGTCGGGACTGGCGCCCTTGCCTTCGGCGTCGACCTTGGCCGTCTCGGCGTCGGCCTTGGCGGTCTCCGCGTCGGTCGTCACCTTCTCGGCCTCTGTCTTGGCGGTCTCGGCGTCCTTGACCCCGGTCTCGGCGTCGCCGACGGCGGTCTTGGTGGACGTCTTGTGGGCCTTGGCTGTGTCGAGGCCGTCCTGGGCGTTCTGGAGCTGGGTCTTGGACGCCGACAGGTCCTTGGCTGTGGCCGTTTCGCTGGAGCGGAGCGAGTCCAGCTCGCTCTTGGCCGACGCCAGGTACTCCTTGTGGGCCTTGAGGTCGGCCTCGGCCTGGGTCAGGGACTCCTTGAGGCCCGTGTGCCGCTTGGTGGCGTCGTCGACGGCGGTGGTTGCCTTTTCCTGGGCCGCGCGGGCCTCGTTGACCCGGGCTTCGAGCTCGGCCAAGCGGCGCTCTCCGCCTTCCAGCTGAGCCCGGCCTTGCTGGAGAGGATCGAGGTGGGCCCGCTGGCCCTCGAGCTCGGCGATCTGGCGCTGGAGCTCGAGCTCTGCAGGGGGCGGTGGGGGGGCACTCGCAGCGCTGCGGGGCTGGACCCCTTCGCCGATCTTCTGGGCCCGGTTGGCGTCGTTTGCGATGTTGCCGGAACCGGGCTCTACCTTGCCCTCGATGACTGTCGGGTCGATGTCGCCACCGAACACGGTCGTCGTCTTGACCGCGGCGTCGACCACCGGCGTGAAGCGACCTTCGCCCAAGGGCGTCATGACGCCCTTCCCGCTGTCCGGCCCGTACCACTTCTCGAAGTCCTTGGCAGCGGCCGCCTCGGCCGCTGCCGCAGCCTTGGCCTCTGCCGCAGCCTTGGCCTGGGCCGCCTGTTCCGCCTGGACCGCCAGCGCGGCCCGCGCTTCCTGCATGTTGCGCAGCTCGGTGCGCTTGTTGGCCAAGTCGGTCTCGATCCGCTTGATCTCCTCGAGCTCGGGCCGCTTGCCCTCGAAGCTGGCTCGGGCCCGCTCCAGCTTCCCCTCCAGCTTCTCGGCGTGGGCGGTCTTCTCCGTCGCCTTCTGGGTCGCCCGGCGCAGCTCGTCCTGGGCCTTGCGCTCCGGGCCGACCAGAGCGTCTCGCTGCTTCTGCGGGCCGGCGTCGTTCTCGCCGTGGTACAGGTCCATCTCGACCTGGATCGCCCGGTTGCGGATCCGCTCGAGCTCGGCCTTGTGCGCCGCCATCCGCTCTGTCTGGGTCTTCACCTCGGCCTCTGCCGCCGCGATCGCACCGGCGTGCGGATCCGCGGCCGGCGCCGGCAGCGGCAGCTTCTCCGGCGGGGGCTTGCCGTCCGACCCTGGCGTCGCCGCCTTGCCGTCGGTCTTGGGCGCCGGCACCTTGGTCTTGTCGTCCTCGTTCCGATGGACGTCGGCGCTGAGGGGAGCCTGAACGTCGACGGACTCGCCGCGCACCGCAGCTTCGGCAGCCGCCGAAGCTTCCTGCTCGGCACCGCTGCCGCTGTCGCTCACCCCTGCGCCGCCACCGCCGAGCTTGCGGCCCTGTGCGATGTGCGCCAGCTCATGGGCGACCAGTTCCTTGTCCGGGCTGCTCTCGGCAAAGTAAAGCTTGCCGCCGATCGCGGCCGCGCTCGCGCCCAGCTCGCCCAGCATCTCCGTGGCGTTGAACCAGGCCTCGACGTCGCCGAGCTCCCCGCCAAAGGCCGCCTCGAGCTCCTGCTTGTAGGGCACCGGGCCGCGCCGTGGTTCCTGGGCCGCCTCGTCGTCGTCCCGCTCCCCGAGCGTGTCCACCGCCGCGCTATTGCCGCGTTGTTGCAGGATCTGGCGACGACTGCCGAGACCCTCCCCCAGCTTGCGCGGAGAGTCCTGATCCAGGGCGTCGTGTTCCTGGGCGGGCTGGAGAGACTGGGCGGACAAGGGCGGGGTGACTCCGTCGACGTCATCCCCACAACGGCACCCAGGCGCGGATCCCTCAGCCGCAGTGCCGAGACTTTACAACTGGCCTCACCCGCCGCCTACCGCCCGGACCAGCTCGACCTTGTCACCATCCTGCAACGTCGTCGCTGCATGCAGCACCCGGGGCACCACGTGGAGGTTCACGGCGATCGCCACCCCGTCGGCGGGCATGTCGAGCCTTCGCACCAGATCGGCGACGGTGTCTGCGTCGGGGATCTGGGTCGGCTCCCCGTTGACCCGGATCGTCTTCACCGTCGCGCGGGCGCGTGCCGACCCGAGCCCTGGGGCTGCTCGTCGTCGAACATCTTGGGGTCGTTGCCGGCGATCATGGCCTGCTTGCGGCTCAGGGTGCCCTTGAGCGCCATCTGCTTCAGGCAGAAGCCCATGGTCTGCATGCCTTCGCCCTTGGCGGTCTGCATGATCGAGGGGATCTGGTGGAGCTTGTTCTCGCGGATCAGGTTCCGGATCGCCGGGTTGACCATCATGACTTCGTGAGCGGCCACCCGGCCCTGGCCGTTGGCCGGGCGCAGCAGCATCTGGGAGATCACGCACATCAGGCTGGTCGAGAGCATGGTCCGGACCTGTTGCTGTTGCTCGTGCGGGAACACGTCGATGACCCGGTCGATGGTCTCGGGCGCCGAGTTGGTGTGCAGGGTGCCGAACACCAGGTGGCCGGTCTCTGCAGCGGTCAGGGCCAGCGAGATGGTCTCCAGGTCCCGAAGCTCGCCGACCAGGATGACGTCTGGGTCTTCGCGCAAGGCCGAGCGCAGGGCGTTGGTGAAGCTGTGGGTGTGGGCCCCCACCTCGCGCTGGTTGATGATGCACTTGCGGGGCACGTGCACGAATTCGACCGGGTCCTCGATGGTCAGCACGTGGTCGCTGCGGTTCTTGTTGATGTGGTCGATCACCGCCGCCAGAGTCGTGGACTTGCCTGAGCCCGTGGGGCCCGTGACCAGCACCAGGCCCTTGGGAAACTCGGCCACGCGCAGGAAGACCTTGGGCAGGCGAAGGTCCTCCATGGTCAGGACCTTGGACGGGATCTGCCGCATGACGATGGCCACGCCGCGGGTGTTGGTGAACACGTTGACGCGGAACCGGGCCAGCCCCTTGAGGCCGATCGAGAAGTCGAGCTCCATGTCCTTCTCGAACCGGGTCTTCTGCTTCTCGTTCATGATCGAGTAGGCGAGCCGCTTGCTGTCGTCGCTGTTGAGGACTTCCATGTCCAATCGACGCACCTGACCGTCGATGCGGAACGCCGGGACCTCGCCAGCCCCCAGGTGGATGTCCGAGGCCCGGTTGTCGACAGCGAACTTCAGGAGCTCATGGATTCGGACCGTCATGGGCTGCCTGGGATAGCAAGACGTCGTGGAGGACCCCGCCCCCTTGGTGCCAGTCTATCGGGACGACTGGGTCCTCGTGGTGGACAAGCCGTCGGGGCTGGCCAGCCAGGCGCCCCGGGGAGGGGGGGACAACCTGGTGGACCGGCTGCGGGCGACCGAGCCCTATGTGGCCTTGCACCATCGGCTGGACACTCCAGCCTCGGGGCTGATGGCGCTGGCGATCCATCGGCGTGCCAACGCTGGGCTGGCCCACGCATTTCGGGAGCGGACCGCCGAGCGGCGCTACCTGGTGGTGGTGCTTGGGGCGCCGGGCGACGCAGGCGACTGGGCCGAACCCATCCAGGGCCGGCAGGCCCTCACGAGCTGGCGCACCTTGGCCCAAGGGGCCGGCATGAGCGTGCTCGAGGCGCGGCTCCACTCCGGTCGGACCCACCAGATCCGGCGGCACGCGGCAGGTGCCGGACACCCGGTCATCGGGGACCGGCGCCACGGGGGCGCCGCGGGGCGCGGCTGGCGTCGGCTGGCGCTCCACGCGTGGAGACTGCACCTGCCCCACCCGGTGCAGCCTCGCAGCCTGTCCTGCGAGGCGCCCCCGGGCCCCGACCTGCTCCCGCTGCTGCGGCGAGCTGGGTGGGATACCTCGGGGCCATGATCACCTGCACCCGACGGCTCGAGTGGGACGCGATGCACCGCATCCCACGCCACGAGAGCAAGTGCGCGGCGTGGCACGGACACCGCTACGCCGCCGAGATCACCTGCACGGCCGCACAGCTCGACGACCGCGGTCGCATCGTCGACTTCGGCGTGATCAAGACCCAGGTCGGGGGCTGGATCGACCAGCACTGGGACCACACCGCCATCGTGATGGATGGGGACCCCGATCCGGCCCTGCCGGCCATCGCCGCGAGCAATGCGGCTGCAGGGCGCCCGATCTACCGCCTGGCCGGGCCTCCGACGGCCGAGAACATCGCCGTCGAGCTGGGCCGGGTGGCCGGCGAGCTCCTGGCCCCCTTCGGCGTCCAGGTGGTGGCCGTGCGCCTGTGGGAGACCCCGAACGGTCGGGCGGACTGGACGGCTCAGCCGTAGCGCCGCGCGAGCTCAGCGATGTGCGCGGGTCCGGTGCCGCAGCAAGAGCCGAGGATGGTCGCGCCGAGGGCGAGCCACGTCGCCGCGAGGTCGGCGTAGCGTTCGGCGGAGTCCAGCGGATCCGCGTGCCACCCCAGGGCTTCGTCCTGGTGGCCGGCGTTGGCGTAGGCGCCAAAGGGCACGCCCAGCTCGGACAGGGGGGCCAGCCAGAGGTGGGTGGACGACGCCGGCACACAGTTGACCAGGACCGCTTCGGCGCCGCGGTCGACGGCTCCCCTAGCCGCCGCAGCGAGCTCGGCCGGGGTCAACAGGTCCCCGCCAGGGCCGGCGGTGAAGCTGGCCCAGGTCGGCAGCCCTGTGGCGACGGCCTCTTCGACAGCGATCCAGCCCTCGCCCGCGTGGGGGAAGGTCTCGCACAGGAGCAGGTCCGCGCCAGCGCGGGCCAGGCAGCGGGCCATCTCCCGGTGCTCGGGGCGGGGCTCGGTCGGCGACAGGTCCGGCCGGTAGCAGTCTTCGAGCGGCGCCAGGCTGCCCGCCACCCGGTGCCCGGGACCCACCGCATCGCGGGCCAGGGCGATGGCCTGTTCCGTCTGCGCGGCCCAGGTCTCTGGCAGCGTGCGTCGGCGGGTGCGAAAGGTGTTCGACGTGTGCACCGTGGCACCTGCCGCGGCGTAGTCGCGGTGGATTCCTGCGACAGCTTCAGGCGCGTGGATCAAGGCCCAGGCGCTCCACAGCGGCGCCGGCAGCGGGATGCCCCGCAGGCCCAGCTCCGTGCCCAGAGGACCGTCGAGCAGTGTGATGGACGCCACGCTCAGTCCTCCTCTCCGTCCAGGTACCCCAGGGCCTCGAGGGCCGCGCGAAGGGGGTTGTCCGCGACCGGCAGCCGCCCTGGCGGGGCCTTGCGGTCCCAGTCCTCGATCAAGCCGTCCAGACCCTTCAGGACCCCTGGTTCCAGGGACAGAGGCGTCTGGGCGCTGTCCAGGGCATAGGCTCTGGCAGCACTGCGAAAGCCGCGGATGTAGAGCTGACCCTGGTGCACGACGCCACGCTCATTGTCCAGGTTGTTCCAGCGATCCTGGCTCGAGAGTCGGGGACCCCGCGTGGCCTCCAGGAACACGGGCTGGGGCTTCAAGGGGGCCCCGCGCAGCAGCGGGCCCAGGTCCTGCCCGTGTCCAAGTCTTCCAGGGATGCCGACCGCCGCGAGCAGGGTCGGACCCAGGTCCGAGAGTGCCACGGGCTGATCCACCACCCTGTGCGTCCAGGCGCGCTCGCCCGTGCGCACCAGCAGCAGTGGCACCCGGGTAATGGCCAGGTCGACGTCAAAGGAGTGCCCCATCGGGCGCTCCCGCTCCTCGCCGAACATCTCCCCATGATCTCCGGCGACGGCCACCACCGCATCGGCGAGCAGCCCCCGGGCCTCCAGTCCCGCCAGCAGGGTCCCGACCTGTTGGTCCTGCCAGTGCACCTCGGCCTGGTAGGTGCTCCTGAGCCAGGCCAGGTCCTGGTCGCTGGCCAGGCCGCGCCGCAGGGCCTCGCCGGCATCGAGCTCTGGGTCCGCGAGCCAAGGGGGTTCGTGGTCCGGATCGACGAAGAGTGCCGCCGAAGTCTCGGGCGCCTCGTAGGGGTGGTGGGCGTCGAAGTAGTGCACCCACAAGAACAGCGGCCGATCTGCCCTGCGGGTGTCCACGGCGGCGAGGGCCCGCTGGGTGACGCGGTCCCCTCGGTCTTCGTAGCGCACCCGCTGGTCGATGCTCAGGTCGTCGTCGTAGCCGCTGAAGCCTGCGTCGAGGCCCATGGTCGCGTCCAGCACCGACGCGGCGACCACGGCCTGGGTCTCGTACCCCGCCGCCTGCAGTCGCTCTGCGAGGGTGTCGTGGTGGGGCTCCAGGGGGAAGCCGTTGCGCGGGATCCCATGCTGGTGGGGGTCCAGGCCCGTGAGCATCGACGCATGGCTCGACAGGGTCGACGGAACATGGGACAGCGCCCAGTCGAAGCGCACGCCCCGCTCGGCCAGGGCATCGAGGCTCGGGGTGGTGCCCGCAGTGGCGCCATAGCTGGACAGAGCGTCGGCACGGGTCGTGTCCAGGGTGATGAGGACCAGGGTGGGCTGGGCAGGCGGTGTCCCCGGCTCTGGCGCACGGGATGAACAAGCGGCCAAAACCAGGGTCCACAGACACACGCAGCCGTCTTAACGAGAGCCTGGAACACCCGATGGGCCCCGGGGTCTCTGGACAACGATGATCACGCTGTTGCTGACCGGCTGCCTCTCCAGTGGGGCGCCTACTCCTGCCTCCTACGCCAGTCAGTCGAGTCCGGCGTCCGAGCTGCGAGGGCTCTGGGTCACCCGGTGGGGCTACAAGACCCCGGACGACGTCCGACGGACCCTGCACGCCGCGGCGGACGCCAACTTCAACGCGGTCTTCCTGCAGGTGCGCGGCACCTTCGACGCGCTCTACGCGTCCCCGATCGAGCCGCGCTCCGCTCTGCAGACCGGCACCCTGGGCCAGGACCCGGGGTGGGACCCCCTCGCCGTGGCGGTCGAGGTCGCCCACGCTCGCGGGCTCGAGCTCCACGCCTACCTGAACACCTTTCCCTTGTGGCGGGGGACCGAGCCTCCGACAGCGGCAGATCCGGCCCATGCCTGGTCCGCCCACCCGGACTGGGTCCTGGCCCCCGCCGGCGGCGAGCCCATGGCCCTCAACGACGGCTACGTCTTCGCGAACCCGGCCCACGCTGGCGTTCGGGAGCGGGTGGCGGCCGTCGCCGCCGACATCGACCGGCGCTACGACGTCGACGGCATCCACCTGGACTACATCCGCTACCCGGGCCGGGGGGTGTACCAAGGACCCGACGACATGCCCGGTCTGTCCGACGAGCCGGCCTACCGCGGGCGGCTCCAGCGGGAGTGGGTCAACCAGACCGTGGCCGGGGTGAGCGCGGTGGTCCAGGTCCCCGTCACCGCGGCGGTCTGGGGCATCCACACCAACGCCTTTGGCTGGCAGGGGGTCTCCCAGGGCTCGCCAGACTTCTATCAGGACAGCAGCGCCTTCCTGGCCCGGGGACTGCTCGACGCCAACATCCCGATGATCTACTGGCCGGTCACGGACACGCCCGGAGAGCGCCTGGACTTCCGCACTCTGGCCCAGTGGCACGTGGACCACCGCGCCGGTCGCCACGTCTACACGGGCATCACGTCCGAGGCCGACAAGATGACGCCCGAACAAGTGCTCCAGGCCGTTCGCGTCAGTCGCGAGGTGGGGGCCGACGGCTTCGTCCTGTTCGAGTCCACCTTGTCCGAGCCCCTGTTCGGAGCCTTGACCGCCGAGCTGCTGTCCGAGCCGGCTCTGGTGCCACCGATGGGGTGGCGTTGAGCCCCGTCACAGGCCGTGCCGCTTCCGCGTAGGCACTTCTCGGCGCTCGGGGTAAGCTGCGGGCGCTCTCGTGGAGGATCGATGGCGGTGACCGCCCTGGCCGTGGCCCTGTTGGGTGCGTGTGGCACTAGCGACGACGACGTCTACGCCCAGCAGTTCAACGAGAACCTGGACGACACCGGGGTGATCCAGGACTTCGAGCCGCCGGTGATCGAGCACACCGAGGTCACCGGTCCCCACTCGGCCAGCGCGTCGCTGGCGATCCTGGCGAACATGGTCGACGACACCGGGATCCTGGTGGCCGGCGTCTACTTCCGGACCCAGACCGAGCTCACCTTCCAGCAGCGGGGCATGTCCCCGGTGGGCGGGGAGCTCTGGCAGGGCACGATCAACGCCGACGAGATGCACACCGCGGGCATGCACTACTACCTCGAGTCGGTGGACCTCTCCGGCAACGTGGCCTACCTCCCCGAAGAAGCCCCCTTCGAGTACTTCAAGTTCGACCTGGTGGACTGATGATCACCCTGCTTTTTGCCCTGGCCGGCTGCGAGAGCGACTTCACGGTCACCCGCACCGAAGACGTCCAGGCCCCTGTCGACACCTCGGGCACCATCGTGGGGCGCGTCTGCGACCCCACGGCCTTCGTGTGGCTCGAGGGCGCCACCGTGTACGCGAACCTGGCCGATGAGCACGGCCAGTTCTACGACATGCTGCTGACCACCACCGACGCCGACGGATACTGGACCCTGGAAGAGGTCCCCACCGACACCGAGCTGACGATCTTCGTTCAGCACGGGGGCGTCATGGTCGACGAACACTCCCTGAATCTGTACGCGGGCGAGTTCCTGCGGCTGGACGAGCCGGAGTGCTTCGACCCGACGGTGCTGGACATCGCCGTGGTCACCGGGGACTTCGACGACTTCGACGAGGTGCTCGAGGGCATCGGCGCCTTGGACTACGCGCTCATCGACGGCGGCCACCGCGGCCAGCTGGAGAGCTTCCTGCTCGATCTTTCAGCCATGCAGGAGTACGACCTCATCTTCTTCAATGGCGGCTGTCTCGAGGACGGCATCTTCTACGACACGGTCGACGCCAGCAACCCCAGCCCGCCGGCGATCCTGGCCAACCTCCAGGCCTATGTGGAGGGCGGGGGCCGGGTCTATGCGTCGGACTGGGCCTACGACCTGATCGAGCAGACCTGGCCGGACAAGATCGACTTCCTGGGCGTGGATCACGTGCCGGACTCGGCCCAGCTGGGCAATGCACAGCTGGTCACTGCGTCCATCGCCAACGAGGTGCTGGGGCAGTTCCTCGAGGACCAGGACGGCGAGATGGACGTGCTCTACGATCTGCCCGTCTGGCCCCCGATCGAGCGCGTGGGCAACACCGTCAGCACCCACCTGTTGGGCACAGTGACCTATCGCGAGGCGTCGGTGGACATCCCGATCCCCAGCTCGCCGCTGATCGTGTCCTTCAATGGCGGCGGCGGCAAGGTCGTGTACTCGACCTTCCGGCTGAGCTCGAACCTGGATCCGCAGATGCTCCAGCTGTGGAAGTACGCGATGTTCGAGCTCTAGTCGCTTGGAGCCCAGCGACTTTCCCGTGCAGGTGCGGACCCCGGTGGCCTGGGGTCAGCTCGACGCGTTCAACCACGTGAACAACACCGTCTACTTTCGCTGGTTCGAGGACGCACGGATCGCCTGCTTCCAGCGCATCGGCTTCACGGCTGAGGTGATCAAGTCGGGCATCGGACCGATCCTGGCGCGCACGTCCTGCGTGTTCCGGCAGCCGCTGGCCTTTCCCGACACCATCACCGCCTGTGCCCGCATCGAGGACCTGGACGACGACCGGTTCACCATGATCTACGCGGTGTTCTCGGACCGGGTCGGGCTGGCCGCCCATGGCGAAGGCCGGATCGTCTGCTTCGACTACCGGGCCGGAGCCAAGGCACCCCTGCCGGACGCTGTGCGTGCGGGGGTGTTGGCCCTCTGACTCAGGTCCCGGGCACCACGACCACGATGTCCTTGGTGTCGAGCAGGATGGCGTCGTCGCCGATGATCTGCAGGGTCATGCTGAACAACTGATCGTCGTCCGTGGCGGCGATTGCCCCCAGGAAGGTGAGCGTGAAGTTCAGGCTCGGCACGTCCTTGGGGTCGACGTTCTCGTAGGACTCGGGCTCGATCGACTGGACCAGGTTCCACTCGTCGCCGGTGATCTCCAGGTGGACCTTTTCAAAGGTCACCGTGGAGACCAGCTGCTCGACGGCCGTGACCACGTTGGCGGTCAGCTCGGCGCCGAAGCTGCTGCTGCCTTGGGGCACCTGGAAGACCAACAGATCTGTTGCGTCACCATCGCCGTCGAGATCGGCCATGGAGAGCGTGTTCTCGGCCAGGTACTCCATCTGTGGAGTGGGGCTGTAGTAGTCGGTGGGCTGGTAGCTGCCGACGTCGATTCCGATCATGTAGGCGCCCATGTCCAGGTATTCCTGGATGACCAGATCCGAGCCGGCGTCCTGGGCGCAGCCGCCGGGCACCTGGGCCAGGCTGCTGTCTGAGCTGTCTGGGTCGCGCATGTAGATGTCGGTCGCGTAGACGATGATGGGCAGGCTGAAGTCCCGGAAGCCCATGCCACCCCGGGTGCCGGTGCCCGCCACGGCGCTGTCGTAGGACTCGGTGCTGGACTTGCCACCAAAGGCGTCACCGCTGGAGCCGATGAACGGCGGCACGTCGTCGCTGGTGTCGTACGACTGATCGCAGTTCATGTCGTAGCCGTTGCCGGTGATGGCCTGGTACAGCGCTTCGTGATCGGACTCCTGGCCGTCGCCGCCGGAGTGGCCGGGGATCGAGTTCAGCGCGTTCTGCATGTCGCTGGTGCTGTCGGTGATCTGCTGGAGCAGGATGAAGGGCTTGTCCTGGCTGCTGCCCATCGAGCCGTAGTTGTAGTCGTCGAACGTGGCCAGGGCGAAGGCCATGTTCTCGAACGTGCCCTCGAGCTCGGTCACGATCTCCTCGAAGCGGTCGGCCGTGGTCTGGATGGTCGAGCTCATGGACCCGGTGGTGTCGATCAGGAAGCCGATGTCGCCGTACTGGATCTTGAGCTCGAATTCGAACTCGGTCTCGACGGTCGTGCGCTCGCCGACCTCGACGTACAGCCCTTCGATGGTGGACTCGGGGTCCTGGGGGTCGGTGCCGGCGTAGATCTCGGCGCCGTCGGACTGGCCGTCGTTGTCGGTGTCGGCGTCGTAGGGGTCGGTGCCGGTCTGGGTCACTTCTTCGACGTCGGTCAGGCCGTCTCCGTCGCTGTCGGGATCGGCGGAGTTGTAGCTGCCGTCGTTGTCGGCGTCGTCGGGCTCGGGGCAGCCGCTGCCGGCGCCGGCCTCGTCGAAGTCGGAGAAGCCGTCGTCGTCGGAGTCCAGGTCCCGGTAGTCGTAGGTGCCGTCCTCGTCGGAGTCCACGGGCTCGGCACGGTAGTCGGTGGTGCCGCCCTCCCACACGTCGCACAGGGTGTCGTCGTCGGAGTCCAGGTCGTGGTAGTCCGGCGTGCCGTCGTTGTCGGAGTCCGGCGGGGTCGCTGGGTTGAAGTCCAACTCCCAGTCGTCGGTGATCGTGTCGCCGTCGTTGTCGTCGTCCTGGAAGTCCGGGACACCGTCCAAGTCCGTGTCTGTGGGGTTCTTGGGGTCTTCGCCGGCCTCGTCGGTGTCGGAGATGCCGTTGTCGTCGGAGTCGTCGTCCAGGAAGTCCGCGACGCCGTCGCCGTCGGTGTCGAAAGGCAGGGTGTTGGGGTTGTCGTCGCCGGACTCGACGTGGTCGGGGATGCCGTCGCCGTCGCTGTCCCGGTCCTCGCTGTTGGGCTTGCCGTCGCCGTCCGGGTCCTCGTCGCCTTCGTGCAGGTCCAGGATGCCGTCGTTGTCGGTGTCGTTCACCACGACGATCTCGACAGCGGTGTCGCCGGAGTCGCCGCTGTCTGTGGCCGCTGTGGTGCCGTCGTCGGTGCAGGCCAGGAGTGCTGCAAGGGGGAGCAGCAGGGACATCGGGGGCCTCTCTGGAGCTGGATCGGAGGGGAAGGTACCATGCAGCGGAGTGCCCCGCGCAGGCCGATCGAGGGTACGCCGGAGGAGGTCTGGCTGTGACGCTCGGGCAGCGCTGGATGGAGTCGGCCGCGGTCGTCCGCATCTACGAGGGCGCCTTTCGGCCCCTGGTCACCCGCCTGGTGGGGGGTCCGACCTATGCCCAGGAGGAGGCCTGGCTGACTCGCTGGTCCCGGGTCGCGCACGCGGGACCGGTCCTGGACGTGGCCTGCGGGACCGGTCGCTACACCCGCTGGCTGGCGGACCGGCATGGCCGGACCACCCTGGGACTCGACCTGAGTCCGCCGATGCTCGACGCGGCAGAGCGAGCTGGGCTCACGGTCCTGGGCGCCAGCGCACAGGCCCTCCCGCTGCGGGACCGATCGGTGGCGGGGCTGAACTGTTTCGGGGCACTGCACCTGTTCCCGGATCCGCTGGCTGCGCTGGCGGAGTTCGGGCGAGTGCTGGTCCCAGGAGGCGGGCTCACGGTCTTCTGTGGGCTGCGGCAGGAGGGCCGGCTGCAGCGCCTGCTCCCCGTGGTGGACTGGGTCGGCGAAGACACCATCCGCGAGGGCCTGGCCCAGGGGGCCGTGACCCTGGACACGTGGGACTCCCGGGGCTGGATGGTCATGTTTGCAGGGACGCGGGCCGAATGTCCCTGACCCGACGGCAGGCCCTGGGGGGCTTGGCTGGGGCGCTGTTGGGGTGTCGCTCGGGCGCCGCAGCCGACCCGCAACAAGAGCTGGGCTTCGACCCCCGACCGGTGGCGTTGCCCCACGGCTTCCAGGCCGGCATGAGCCTGGCCCATCTCCATCGCCGGGGACAGGGGTATGGCAGCCAGGCGTCGCGGGTCCAGCTGGCCCGACTCCGGGGCCTGGGCCTGACCCACGTGGTGCTGACGCCCTTTGGGTACCTGTCCAGCCTGACCGGGACGCGCATCGTCTTTGGAGGCGAGCTCGATCCGACCCTGACGGACGCCGATCTGGTCGCCGAGATGGCCCAAGCTCGCCAGGCCGGGCTCCGGGTGGTGGTGAAGCCTCACCTGTGGGCGCGGGCCTTCAGCGGGGGCCAGGTGAGCCGCCAGGACGTCCGGCCCGAGGAGTGGGGGGCCTGGTTCCGCGCCTATGAGGCGTTCATCGTGCACTACGCCAAGCTGGCCGGAGTGGCCGGTGCCGACTGTCTCGTCGTGGGCCTGGAGTACCTGAAGGCGACCCAGGAGGCACCGGGCGCCTGGGCCGGGGTGGCTCGGGCCTGCCGCCAGGTCTTCGGTGGTCGACTGACCTATGCGGCGAACTGGTACGCCGAGGTCGAGGTCTTTCAGGACTGGGGCGCCTTCGACGCCATCGGAGTCAACGCGTACTACCCGCTGAGCGACGCGCCAGACCCAAGCATCGCCCAGCTCCGGGCCGGGTGGCAGCCGCACCTGGACCGCCTCCAGGCGCTCTCGGTCCGGTCGCGCAAGCCGGTCTTGTTCTGCGAGACCGGACTGCGGGCGGTGCGCGGCGCCGCCGCCCGGCCTTGGGACCAAGGCCTCAGCGGGTCCGCGGACCCGGGGCTGCAGGCGCGGGGTTACGAGGCGCTCCTGCGCTCGATCGCGGGTCGCTCGTGGCTCGAGGGCGTCTGGTGGTGGAAGTGGTTCACCGACGAGCCCGGTGAGCCCGATCCATACTGCCCGCGCGGCAAGCCGGCAGAAGGAGTGCTCGCCGCATGGCACAGCTAGCTTTCGTCGCGACCTGCACCCGCGGCGCCGAAGGGGTCCTGGCGGCGGAACTCGACGGCCTGGGGCTGGGGCCCTGTCACACCGATCGCGGCGCCGTCGCGTTCGAGGGGCCTCTGACCCACGGCTACACCGCGTGCCTGTGGTCTCGGATCGCCAGCCGGGTCTTGCTGGTGCTCGACCGCGTGCCCGCACCTCATGCGGACGCGCTGTTCGATGGCGTGGCCAGCATCGACTGGCGCGACCACATGCTGCCCCAGCGAACCTTCCGCGTGGACTTCGTCGGCAGCAGCCCGACCCTGCGAAACACCCGCTTCGGTGCCCAGGTCTGCAAGGACGCCGTCCTGGCCCGCTTTGACCGGATGACTCCCCAGGTCGACCTGAAGCGCCCGGACCTGCGCCTGAACGTTCACCTGCGCCGCGACCAGGCCCAGATCGCCCTGGACCTCTCGGGGGAGCCCCTTCACCTGCGCACACCGGGGCGCCAGGGGGGAGAGGCGCCTCTGCGGGAGAATCTTGCAGCAGCGTTGCTTCACATTGCGGATTGGCCGGAGCGTTGCCGCGAAGGCGCCCCGCTGCTGGATCCCATGTGCGGGTCCGGCACCTTCTTGGCCGAGGCGGCAGGCATGGCGCTGGACAGGGCGCCGGGTCTCGCGCGGCAGCGCTGGGGATTCACGGCCTGGCTGGGTCACGTGCCCGTGGCCTGGGAGCGGATTCGAACCGAAGCCAAGGGCCGGGGCGCCACCGGGGCCGCGCGCCCGCTCCTGGTCAGCGGTGCCGACGCGAGCCCCGACCAGGTCGCCCGCGCCCAGGGCAACCTGACCCGGGCCGGGTTTCCCAAGGTGGCGCTCGAGGTCCGAGCCCTCGCCGACCAGCAGCCGGCTGACGGACCCCCCGGGCTCGTGGTGGCCAACCCGCCCTATGGCGAGCGCCTCGGCGGCGATTCCGATCTCCAGGGGCTCTACGGCGAGCTCGGGTCGATGCTTCGCCGACGCTTCCTGGGCTGGACCGGCTGGGTGCTCGCCCCGGACAAGCAGCTGGCCAGTGCGGTCGGGCTGCGACCTGCCCGGCGCGTCCCGGTGCACAACGGGCCGATCGAGTGCCGCTGGCTCAAGTTCCCGATCCGCGCGGACAGGGTCGCCCGCGACCGCTGATCACGGGTTGGCGGACACCTCGACGTCCAGGTAGCCGCGCTGGCTCCCGGTCTGGGCCATGACGGTGCAGGCACCGGGCTCGAGCCACGTGAGCACGTTCTCTTCGAGCGAAGCAGAGGTCGCGGGGTCGACCCGGATGACCGTGGCGCCGAACACCGGATCGCCGTCACACAGGGGCCAGACGGTCCAGCTGTCGCCCACCACCGGAGGGTCCGGGCCGTCGAAGCCCACCTCGACCAGCTCGCAGCCGGCGGGTTCTGTCCGGGTGTCCGTGGTGACCGGGTCCGAGTCTTGGGGTTCTTCGGTGTCGGCACCACAGCTCAGCAGCAGCAGGGTCAGCCAGGTCATCAGTTCTCCAGCCCGCAGTCCAGGAAGTCTTGCAGCAGCACCAGGTCATCGGGCACCACGCCTCCGCCCACGGGCATCCGCTCGCCCACCAGCACGGCACTCTCGATCGCGTCGGCCTGGTCGCGGACCTGGGCCAGGGTGTCGAAGTCGAGACCCTCGGGCGCACCCTGCCGGTCTGTGGTCGAGCCGGAGTGGCACGCCCGGCAGTAGGTCGTGAAGAAGCCGTCGGCCCAGTTCTGCCAGGTCACGGCATAGGCCTGGGCACAGGCCGTGTCCAGACCGCCGTGACCGGTGTCCAGGCTGGTGTCCGGGCCGTCACCCGCGCTGCACGCCAGGAGGGGGACGAGGAGCCACATCGCCGCAGACTAACCGCGGTCCCCGGGTCCCTGGTAGAACGGGGGCATGTCCTCGTCGGAAGTGCTGCGGCCCGTCCCCGCTGCCGGACGCCTGAAGGCCGTGCTGGAGTCCCTCCAGGATGCGGTCGTCGTGGTCGGTGACGAGGACCGGGTGCTGGACGCCAACCCCGGTGCTTCATCGCTGTTCGGCCGCGTCCAGGAGAAGCTGCTCGGTCGCCGGGTGACCCGGCTGTTCGCGGACCCGGGCCAGGCCGACGAGGCCCTGGAGAACGCCCGCACCGGGCAGGGTCGTCTGGGCGTGGAGGTCGCGCTTCGCAGCAAGTACCCCGGCGCTCGCACCGCGATCGTGACCGGCATGCTGGTCCACTCCGAGCCCGATCAGCCCCCGGCCACAGTGCTCGTGTTCCGCGACGTCAGCGCCCTGCGACACGCGGAGCGCGCCTGGCGGCGCAGCGAGCAGTTCTTCCGAGCGGTCTTCCACGAGGGGGCCGTCGCCATGGCCGTCCTGGACCTGACCGGTCGCTTCGTCCAGGTGAACCAGGCGCTGTGTGATGCGTCGGGGCAGGACCGAGCGGACCTGTTGCAGGAGGGGCTCGGGAACCTGGCCCACGAGGCCCATCGGGACTTGGTGTCCAGCGTGCTCAAGAAGCTCCGTCGGGCGCCCACGGAGCCGGCCCGCGCGGAGCTTCGCATCGTGGACGCCCATGGCTCGGAGCTCTGGGTGAACCTGTCTCTGAAGCGGGTGGAGGACCCGACCCTGGGGCGGCCGCGGGTGCTGTGCGTGCTCCACGACATCACCCAGGCCAAGCGCGGGGAGGCGCTGCGCAAGGAATTCGTGGAGGGCGTCGTGTCCGCCCAGGAAGAAGAGCGCCAGCGCGTGTCTCGGGAGCTCCACGACGGCGTGGGGCAGACCCTGAGCAGCCTGAGCGTGCGCCTGGCGACCCTGGGGGCCACCCTGGAGCCGGGGCCGGATCGCGAGCGCGTCGACGAGCTGGTCTCCCTGGCCCAGGCCGCGACCGAGGAGACCCGCCAGATGGCCCACCGCCTGCGGCCGCCGGCCCTGGACGGGCTCGGGTTCGCCGCGGCCATGCGCAACATGGTGGCCGACCACGAACGCACCCACGGGGTCTCGGTGGCGTTCCATGCGCGGGGCATGGGGGACCAGCGGCTGTCGTCGGCTGTAGAGACCGCGCTCTACCGCATCGCTCAGGAAGCACTGGCCAACAGCGCCCGCCATGCCAACGCCGGCAGCGTGTCCGTCCTGGTGGATCGCACCCAGGGCAACGTGAGGTTGATCGTCGAGGATGACGGGAAGGGCTTCGAGACCGACGACCTGGTGGGCGGGCTGGGGCTCAAGAACATCCGGGAACGCGCGGCGCTCCTGGAGGGGGAGGCGACCATCGAGTCCTCCCCTGGAATAGGGACCAGCGTGTACGTCGATCTGCCGCTAAGAGAGACCCCATGAGTACTGCAATTCGCGTCGTGTTGGCTGATGATCACGGTGTGCTACGGGACGGCATTCGAATCCTGGTAGAGAGCCAGGAGGACATGGAGGTCGTGGCCGAGGTCGAGCGTGCCGACCAGGTGGTCGACGCGGTCCGGGGGTCAGAGCCGGGGGTGCTGGTCCTGGACCTGTCCATGCCGGGCGGCGGCGGTCTGAGCGCGATGGAGGCCCTGAGCCAGGCCCGGGTTCCGGTGAACGTGCTGGTCCTCACCATGCACGAGGAACCCGCCTATGTGCAGCGGGCCCTGGAAGCCGGTGCCCTGGGCTACGTGGGCAAGCGCGTGGTCGGCACCCAGCTGCTCGACGCGATCCGCACAGTGGCGGACGGGCGCTCCCACGTGGACCCGGACCTCCTCCAGGCCTTGGAGAAGAGCCGCCAGACCGACGATCCGGACAACCAGCCCCTGGGCGCCTTGTCCCCCCGGGAACAAGAGGTGCTGCGGTACGTCGCCAACGGCTTCACGAACCAGGAGACCGCCGACGCCCTCAGCCTGAGCGTGAAGACGGTCGAGGGCTACCGGGCGCGGCTCATGCGCAAGCTGGGGGCCCGGGGGCGGGTCGACCTGGTGCGCCACGCCGTCCGCTTCGGACTGATCGACCCACTGGCCTGAGCGTGCGTCCCCTCTGGGTAGGCGCCTTGGGCGGTCTGGCGGCGAGCCCGGTCGTGGTCGGGCTGCTGACCGTGCTGCGCTACATCTGGCCCGGCTTCCCGCTGCTGCGCGTGCTGGACCTCATCGCAGCCTTCGTGGTCCAGCCGATCGCCGTGCTGACGGGTCAACCCGTGGTTCGGGACGCCCTGGGCGGCATCGAGTCCGGCATGGTCACCTTGCTCCTCGGCTACACGGTGGTGCTGGTGCTGTGGAGCACGGTCTGCGGACTCGTGGGCGGGGCGATCTGGGAACAGGCGCGAACCGAGCGAGGCGACCGTTGAGCGGCTTCGTGGACTGGCTGCTGGCGTCGGGTCGTCCAGGGGGCGCCCTGGCCGTCCTGCTCGCCCTGGTGTGCTTTGGCGTGACCGCTGTGGACTTCGAGATGAACGGGGGCTTCTTCCTGATCCTTCCCGTCATCGGGGTGATCTTGCTGATGTTCGGGGCCGTGCTGCTCGTCCATGGCAATCCACAGTCCGGAGACTTCCGCTTCAAGGAGGCAGAGCCTCCGTCAGAGGCGCTCATGGCTGCGCTGAACGAGACCCCCAGGCCGTTCTATCTGTGCACGAAGTGTCGCATCATTGGTGACGTTGGACTGTGTTCGCGTTGCAAGAAGGGCCTGGACTGCCTGGAGATTCGCGACGACGAGGACCTGAGGCTGGCCCTGCTCGCGCTCGGCTGAGTGCGCTCAGGGCAGGCACACGTCCCGTCCTGCGCCGCTCAGGTCGGCGAGTTCTGCGGGCCCTCGCGCCAGCTCAGGTCGCCGACCGGCGTGACCTGGTTCATGCGTGGCCCGGCGTCGGCGGACGTCGTGCCGGAGCTCTCGTCGGGCTCCAGGTGGAGCAGGAGCCCAACGTGATCGAAGTCGTGGGTCTGGTCGTCGGGGGTGCATGCCGTGGCCGCCGTCGCGGCAAGGCCGAGCACGAGGAGTCTGCGCATCACGGGCCTCGGGGTGGGTCAGCACTCCGACGGCGCTCGCGGCGAACCCACGGGTCACCATTTGTCTGGGATCAGCGTGCCAGGCCGAGCTGCCGGTGGCGGCGCAGGGTGCAGTCGTCCATCACGACCTCCAGACCAGCCCGTTGGGCGAGCCGGGCTGAGGCGGGATCGATGACCCCGTCCTGCATCCAGAACACCCGCGCGCCCGCGGCGATGGCGTCCTGGGCGATCGGCGCCACCTGGTCCGAGCGGCGGAAGACGTCGACCAGGTCCACCGGCTCGGGCACGTCTTGCACGGTGGCGACGATCGGGATGCCGGCCAGGGTCTGGTCCGCGAGCAGCGGATTGACGCCCCAGACCCGGTAGCCCTGGGCCGCCAGGTAGACAGCGATGGCGTGGGAGAAGCGGTGGGGCTTGGCCGAAAAGCCGACCACGGCCACCACGCGGGCGTCGGTCAGGATGCGGCGGACGCCTTCGGTGCCAGGGTGGAAGGGGCGCAAGCGTGAACCAAAAAAGGTGAAGCCCGGGTTGCCGTCGTGGCTACCCGGGCTTCCAGAGCGTAATGCCCCGTCCTTCCAAGAATCAAGGTAGTCGGGCGCCCTGTCACCGGATGTCACGGACTGTCGGGGCATGTTCAGCCGCCGTGGTCCATGTACCCCAGGGCTTGCAGGCGCTCCCGTAGACCCGCCTCGAGGGCCGGGTCCTCTCGGCCCTGGGCAGCGTCAGGGCGCCCGCGGACCTGGTCGATCAAGGCATCGAGCCTCGGGTCAGTGGTGTCCCCTCGGTCCCCTGGGAGCAGCTCGGTGTGGCGCCGCTCTGGGCCGCCATCCGCAGGGGCCTCGACGATCAGCGACTGGCCGTGCAACCGGGCCCGGACCGCGTACTGGTCCCACCGGTTCCCCTCGGGCTCGGCGCCCCAGAGGCCCGGGG
>Ga0209992_10001634_pt1 | contig 22795 bp, 23 predicted proteins | sample 2SBtaG_2_FD_182564 | JGI IMG/M metagenome (GOLD analysis project Ga0209992, IMG submission 182564) | Deep subsurface microbial communities from Kolumbo volcano to uncover new lineages of life (NeLLi) - 2SBTROV12_ACTIVE470 metaG (SPAdes)... | ecosystem: Environmental > Aquatic > Marine >... | reverse complement strand
CGAGCATCCCAGCACGGCATGGGGACTCCTTTCAAGAGGATGCGTCGTTGGTCTCCAGCGGCCAACGCGTGGACCAGCGCCATACGGCCTCGACGTAGGCGTTGCTTGGCCGCTGACAACGTGATGTCGGCGATATCGGCGATGTCGATTGAGCGAAATCCTTCGACGTCGTGCAAGACGATCGCTGAACGGTAGATAAACGGGAGGCGCGCGAGCGCGTCGAAAAGTTCGTCTCGGGTTGCGGCTCTGTCGGCCACGACTGCGGCATCGACGGTGTACTCGTCGTCTCGCCAGTCGGCTTCAACTTCGTCGAGCAACACCTCACGGTCGGACCGGCGCGCTCGGTCGATGACGATGTTGTGTGCTATCCGGATCAGCCAATGGCGTAACGGCGCGTCACCGAGGAACTGGTGACGCCGTTCCATAGCGCGTACGACAGTGTCCTGGGTGATGTCGGCCGCCAAATTCGGGTCGCGGGTCACTCCCAACGAGTAGCCGTAGATTGCGTCTAGATGCTCGGTGAGTTCGGTGTTGGCGAAGCTCATGCACGGATCATCGCAGAAGCCCGCTGATCGCGCCCCACGAAGCTATGAGCGCTCCGATGATCCAAACCGGTGTCGAGGCGAGGGTTGTGCCGATAACGATCAATGCGCCTCCCGCGGCGAGTCGTAGTGTCCAAGTGACCGCCGAAACCCGTGCGCGGGTTTGTCGCTCGCCGTCTCGGGTCGTGGCAAAGAAGTTGTAGATCGATTCTTCGCTATGGGCGCCGATAAGCCGCCCGGTCTCGATTCCGTCGAAGGACGCAATCAATGTCGGTATCGATGTGATTCGTAAGTCTGAGGCGACCGTATTCGCGTCGTCGACAAGTAAGTCGACGACGCTAACGCCAGTGGTAGCAGCGGCTTTTTCGACGACCGGTGCCATGGTGCGACAAACGCCGCACCATGGCGCCCAGGCTCGGATCACGAGCGGGCCAACCTGCTCGGCACCAGTTGCCGGCATGCTTCAGCTCAGCTTGCGGCTTTGGTGGAGCTGAGGCCCAGCAGCGAGTAGACGGGGCACGAGCCGGCGAGGCCGGTTAGCAACGGGACGAGTCCCACCAGTCCAACGATCACTCCAGCGGTCCCTCCCATCACCGCAAATCCGATGACGAGCAAAGCGATGCCTAGTATCACTCGGAGAATTCGGTCGGTGTTGCCTTCGTTCTTCTTCATTTCAGAGTTCCCTCCTAGCGCGGGCCGCATTTCGAACCCGCTGATAGATAGACGGTCAACCGGTCCGAAAGGATACAACCGGCACTATTTGAGTCAGCCCGAGGATCGGCATCAGCAATGTCTGCGTATCGAGATATATGGTGACGCAAAGGACTCGTGACGTAACGAAAGGCATGCTGCTGTGCAGAATCACCCGATCAATGACTTCCGTTCCGTGGTCGACCCCGACGCCCAAATCGTCGATGTTCGTACCGTCAATGAGGTGGTCGCGGGCATGCTTCCGGGCGCAGTGAACATCCCCGTCAGAAGCTTGAAGAAGCGGACTGGCGAACTCGACTCGTCGCGGCGCGTCATCGTTGTGTGCCAGAGCGGCATGCGTAGCGCCAAGGCCGCGAAGATCCTCAAGCGGGCCGGATTCAACGACGTCGTCAACCTGACTGGTGGTATGGCCGCTTACCGAGGTTGAGTACCAACAGCCTGCCGCGCCAATCGCCCTTGGGATTGCGGAGATGGGTTCGAGGTTGCGGTAGAGCGTCGGATGACGTGGCGACGTGGTCATGGTCGCGGCGCATCAGATGCGGCGGCGAGGCGGGCGCGGACGATGCTGACTGTGACAATCGTGGTCACGACGCCAAAAATGTCACAGGCGTTCTCGGCCAATTTGTGAGTTGTTCGACACCCCCGCGACGTGAACGATCGGGCTATGAACGCAGCCAAGACTTGGACCTTTGACGGCTACCGGGCGGGCACGACTACGTTGCCCGAGCCGAACCTCGGGTGGAACACCTACGGGCAAGGCGTCGAGAACGTTGGCGTGGACGGTCGACCCGAGCCGATCGAGATCCCGAAACTAGCGCCGGATCAGCTGCTCGTCCGGGTCGACGCGGTCGGGCTCTGCTTCTCCGACGTAAAGCTGATCCGCCTCGGTGGAGATCATCCCAAGCTCTACGGGCGCGATCTGTCGGTAGAGCCGACCCGTCTCGGCCATGAAGCGACAGTCACGGTGATAGAGGTCGGTGCCGAACTGGTCGATCAGTACTCGGAAGGGCAACGCCTCGCTATCCAGCCCGACATTCATGTTGACGGGCGCAGCACCGCGTACGGCTACACGATTCCTGGCGGCCTGATTCAGTACCACCTTCTTGGCCCAGAGGTTCTCGATGCCGATGACGGCGCCTACGTAATCCCTGTCGGGGACGACCTCGGCTATGCATCTGCCGCGCTTTCGGAGCCGTGGGCGTGTGTCGAGGCGGCCTACACCCAGCGACGTCGACTCTGGCCGCTCGCTGGGGGAACGTTCTGGGTGATAGCTGACGGGGACGCAGATACCGAGTACGACTTCGGCGATCTGTTGAAGGGCGCGTCGACCGTGGTGCTCACCGGCGGCTCAGGGGCACTCTGCGCCCGAATCGCCGCCGCAGCCGGCGACGAAACCAACGTTGTCTTCACCGAAGCGACTGCACCTTCCGCGTACGCCTCGTTAGCCGAGGAGCACATCGGTGGATCCGGCTTCGATGACACGATCGTTCTCGATCCGCGATCCGCGGACGTCATCACCGAGGCGGCAAAGCTGATCGCGTTCCGCGGCACTATGACGATGGTCGGTGAGCACGAACTCGACGGATTCCCCGAGATCGACTTCGGTCGCCTCCACTACGACTACACCGCCTACTTGGGCACCAGGGGCACCGACGTGACCGCCGCCTACGGCGAGGACCGCAATCGCTGTGACCTCCGCGAGGGTGGGCTGACGGCCTTCGTCGGCGCCGCCGGGCCCATGGGGCAGATGCACATCCAGCGGGCGATCGAGAACGCTGATGGCCCGAAGACGCTCATCGCGATCGACCCCGACGACGATCGAATGGAGTTCTTGCTGAACAGCCTTGGCCCGCTCGCCGAATCCCACGGGCGCACACTGATCCCGATCAACCCAAACACGTCCGACGAGACACCCCGCGAATTCATCGATCGCCTGACCGAGGGCCGAGGTGCCGACGACGTCGTCGTTTCCGTGCCGGTCGCGCCGATTATGGCCAACGCCGGCACATTGCTCGCACCTGACGGCATGCTTGTGTTCTTCGCCGGGATCGCCAACGGAACGATGGGACCGCTTGACATCAGCCGGGTCTATCTTGACAACACGCAGTTCACGGGCACATCCGGGTCAGCGATAGATGACCAGGCCGCGGTGCTCGCAAAAGCCACTGCAGGGGCCCTCTCGCCCTCACTCAACCTGGCCGCGGTCGGCGGTATCGACGCTGGCCGTGAGGGAATCGAGGCGGTGCTCAACGGCACGTTCGCCGGAAAGGTGGTGATCTTCCCGCAGGTGGAGGGGGTTCCGCTGACCGGCCTTACCGAGCTCGGCGAACGGCTGCCTGACGTGGGCGCCGCGCTCGGAGAGCGCGGCGAGTGGACTGAAGAAGCCGAGCGGATTCTCATCGAGAACTACTCTCATCAGGGATGAACCCGATCACGACGCTCACGCTCAATCCGAGCTTCGACCGCACACTTAGCGTCTCAACGCTTGAGCGTGGTGAGGTTCACCGGCTCGAGTCGAGCGTGGTAGAACCCGGCGGCAAGGGTATCAACATCGCTCGATCGGTGGCAATCAACGGCGGCGTCTCGCGGGCCATCTATCCCGCTGATACCGAAGCCCGCGCATCGTTCGAAGCCGCGATGGGCTATCCGGGCCTTACGTGTGATCCGGTCGATCGGGACGAGCCGACCCGAACCAACATTTCGGTCATTGAAGACGACGGCATGACCACGAAATTGAACGAGTCGGGAGCACCGCTCTCGGCGGAGACCCTGGAGGCGCTGTTCGCTCTCGCTGTGCACGGCGAGAGCGAAGGCGCCATTGCCGCGGCCGGGAGCCTGCCACCCGGGTCGCCACCTGGTCTGTACGCCGAACTTGCTGCTCGCATGGCCCAGCCCGATCGGACGCTCGCGCTCGATACGAGCGGGCCCGCGCTGAAGGCGATGGTCGGCGTGCCGCTCGCCGTCGCCAAACCAAATCTCGAAGAGTTGGAAGAACTGATTGGCGAGCGGCTGTCTACCCTCGGCGCGGTGGTCGAGGCCGCCAACGAACTGCGTGTCGGCGGGTGGCGGTCGGTTCTTGTCAGTCTCGGAGCAGCAGGAGCCGTACTCGTGTCCGCGGGTGGGGCGGTGATGGGGTATGCCCCCGTACTCGCAGTGCGGAACACGGTTGGTGCGGGCGATGCCCTTCTGGCTGGCTTTCTCGCCGCGGGTGGCGTCGGCCGCGTCGCGCTGGGAGAAGGGCTTGCGTGGGCCCACGCCGCCGTCTCGTCGGCGAGTACGACCGCCCCGCCGGTCGGGGCGCACGATCGAACAGCAGTGGCGCTCACCGACGCGATTGAAGCAAACTCTGCGTTGAAGGAGAGCCGATGACCACCAAGTCCGCTGCAGCCGAGCCGTTTCCGCTCCAACCATCCGCAATGCTCAGGGCCGGAGTCGAAGGCTTCCTACGCGCCCCTGTGGCCCTTCTCCTCGGCGGGGTTATCACCTTCGGTGTCTCGATGGCGACCTTCCTGCCGTTTCGGGATCGCATCAACGACAACCCAGGGGCGCCTGAGTTGGTCCTCATATTCGTCGGGTTCGTGCTCGCAGGGACCGCCTCGTACTTCTGGCACTCCTATGCGCTCGACGCTGCCCGCGGCAACGACATCGATCTCGCTAAGCCGTTTCGGACGTTGGAGCGGCTGCCAGCCCAGTTGGTCGCATCGTTTTGGTTCTGGGCCGGACTTCTCATCGGTATCCCGATGATGCTCATTCCGGCCCTGATCGTGTTGGTTTTTTATGCGTTCTACGGGTACGTGGTCGTCGACCGCCCAGAGCTGGGTGGGCTCAAGGCACTCGGTACGAGCGTGCGACTCGGGTTCGGTCGCCGCATCGCCTTGTTCGCCATCGCTGCGCTCGCGCTAATGTTGAACTTCATCATCCCGGGTATGGCGTTCATGATCGAAGTCACCGCGGTCGCCGTACCCCTGTGGCTTGCACTTCTCGTCGTGACCACCTCAATCACCATGGTTGGCGGCGCGGCCCTGTACGACGTTCTCAACGAAGAGTTGAGAGATGGCTGAGTCCCAAGTCCTCTCCGGAATCGGAGCATCTGCCGGTGTGGCCGTCGGACCGGTAGTGCTCGTCAAGACCGTGGACGTGGTCGTGCCTTCGATCGTCGAGCCCGTGGCTGCGTTCAAGGCGGCGATCGTCGACGTCACCGCTGACCTGGTCGAACTCGCCGCGGCCGCTCGGGACCGAGGCCACGACGAGGCCGCCGGAGTTCTCGAAGCGCAGTCACTGATGGTCCAGGACCCGATGCTGGTTGACGCAGTGGTGGAAGCGATCGATAGCCCCGACTCCGTCGGCGCGGCCATCGACTCGGTGGCAGGTGAACTCGTCACCATGTTCGAGGGCTTCGAGGATCCGTATCTAGCGGCTCGTGCAGCTGATGTCGGCGAGGTGGCCGACCGCATTCGTCGCAAGCTTGCCGGAGCTGAGTCGCCCGATCTCACCGCTCTCGCTCGACCGTCCGTCCTCGTAGCGCAGACGTTGACGGCCGCGGAGACGTCGCAACTCGACCCTGCCCAGGTTCTGGGCTTCGTCACCGAAACCGGCGGGCCGACCAGCCACGTGGTGATCATCGCTCGTGGTCTCGGCGTTCCCGCCGTCGTGGGCGCAGCCGGAGTGACTGAGGCCGTTTCGCCGGGTGACCGGCTCGGCCTGGACGGCAGCGACGGTACCGTCGTTGTCAATCCCGACAGCGAGCACGATGTCGACTTCGACCTTCGTGCCCAGCGTCACGCCGCGTCGGTTGAGGCCGCCGAGCAGTGGGCGGGACGCCGCGTCGCCTACGGCGTTGCCGATATGGGCGTGGCGGCCAATGTCGCAAGCGCGGCGGATCTCGCCCGCGCGATCGAGGTGAGGGCCGACGGGATTGGTTTGCTCCGCACAGAGTTCTTGTTCCTCGACCGTCCAGAGCCGCCTTCTGAGGATGAGCAGTACGAGTTCTACGCCAAGGCTGCCCAGGCCTTCGAGGACCCGGTGGTGATCCGCACCTTCGATATAGGTGGCGACAAGCCGGCCGATTACATGACGGTCGCCGAAGAGGAGAACCCGTTCCTCGGTGTGCGCGGCGCGAGGTTGTACAAACACTACCCCGAGGTATTCAAGACCCAGATCCGAGCCATCCTGCGTGCCGCGCTCCGGGGCGACATCTGGTTAATGCTGCCCATGATCACGACGCTCGATGAAGTCCTTCAGATCAAGGAGCAGATATTGGCTATCGCGGCTTCCATGCCAGCGGCCGACATCCGAGTCCCGAAGATCGGGGTCATGGTGGAGGTGCCGGCAGTGGCGCTCACTGCCGATGCAATCGCGGCCAATGTCGACTTCTTCTCGATCGGCAGCAATGATCTGACGCAATACGCGATGGCGGCCGACCGAATGAACGGAGATCTCGGCTATCTCCAGGACCCGCTTCATCCGGCCGTCCTGGCGCTCTGCGCGTTCACCGCCGCGGCCGCCAAGGGTGCGGGGATCCCCGTGTCGGTTTGCGGGCTCGCTGCGGCTGATCCTTTGGGCGCAGCGGCTTTCGCCGCGATGGGAATCCTCAAGTTGTCGATGAGTGGCGGGATGGTCAACCAGATCAAGTCCACGCTTGGAGCGCTGGACCCCGAGTCCGGCCAGGCTGCCGCGGAACGGGCGCTGACCACGGCCTCGGCCATCGGGGCAAGAGATGCGCTCCTTTCGTGGGTCGATGGGACGTGAGCGCGTACCTCGACAGTCGGGTCATTCGGATCGCTCGATGGCTGGTTGAGCAGGATTCAGTCCGTAGCACCGGTGATCTCGCGTCCGAGCTGGGTTTGAGCCAGCGGGTCATCCGCTACCGGCTGCCTGCAGTGGAGAACTACTTGGGTGAATGGGACGCAACGTTGCACCGCCAGCGCGGCAGCGGCCTCGCGGTGCATATGCCCGACGGTGTTTGCGAGGCGATCATCGAGGACTTGAGCAGCCGTTTCGAGGCGCCCCGCGTGTACTCGCCTGAGGAACGCAGCAGCATGCTCACCGCGGAGTTGCTTTGGCGAGCGCCCGAGGTCACGCCCCTCGACAAGATCCACGACGAGCTTGGGGTCTCGAAGACCTCTGCCCGGCGAGATCTTCAGATGTGTGAACCATGGCTCGAACGCAACGGGCTGCCGCTGGTGCGGCGCCCCGGCAAGGGAATCGCGATCGTAGGTTCCGAGCGTCGTATTCGCCAGGTCCTTGTGCAGCTGATCGTGGAGACCATCCCGGACAATATCCTGATCGCCCAGATCGGCGACGACGAGCGCGACCGTGAGCAAAAGAGTGCTCGCATCCCCGTGGGCTTTCGTGAGCGACTGGAGGCGTTGCCACTCCGGGAGTCGGCGACGATCATACGGGAGAGCCTCCTTCGTCAGCGCCTTTCGGCGGGCCGGAGCGAGCTCGTCTTCGCGTTATACCTCGCCCTGTCGATCGCACGGATACGCGAGGGCCGAATGGTGGATGTGTCTGCCGGTCTCCAGCGATCAGTGACCGAACATCCGGTGGCTCAGAGCGTCGCTGGGTTGGTGAACGCCATCGAACAGGAACTCGGTGGTCCGTTCGAAGAAGCAGAGTTCGGCGCGCTGACCGAGTATCTCCTTGGGCTCGACACCCTTCAGATGACCGTCGCCGCCTCCGGCGCCATCGACGCGGAGATGGTGCCGAGACTCCTAGCTATTGCTGGTGAACGGCTCCATCCTGCGTTGGCCGATGATGCGGAACTCGAACGCGGACTCGCCGCCCACCTCGAGCGACTCTCGGTTCGCCTCCGCCACGGTCTTCCGGTCCATAACCCTCTACTCGGCGAAGTGCGAGAGCGGTATCCGGACGTGCATCTCGTGGCCGGGGAACTGGCCGAGTTCCTCGAACCGCAGCTAGGGCAGAAGGTGACCGACGACGAGGTCGGGTTCTTGACGATGTATCTTTCCGGGGCAATGGAGCGGGCGCGGCTTCGGCCCCGTCGCCGCGTCCTAGTGGTGTGCCCGAGCGGTATGGCGACCGCGTGGGTTCTAGTCTCGCGGATTCAGTCGGAGTTCCCCGAGTTCGATCTCGTCCAGGTGCTGTCCGAGCGCGAGTACGAAGAGCTCGACGACCGCGACTACGACCTTGTGATCGCCACGTTGCCAATCCCACGACACGAGGCGCCGGTCGTGGTCGTGAATCCGTTGCTCTCCGCTGGCGATGTGGGTCTGGTCAAGGCCGCGGTGCAGTGACGCCGAAGTGGCGCAGCGACCACCTTTTGTCACAACCGGCCACCGCCGTACTGGGAGTGGTTCCGGCTCGCTTCTTTCACAAAGATGGCGGGGCGTTACGAATTAATGGGGGAGGACCCGCGAAATGCTTACACGTATTCAACGTTTAGGCGGTTTTCTGTCCAGCATGGTCATACCGAACATCGGTGCGTTCATTGCTTGGGGCTTGATTACCGCTTTGTTTATCCCGACAGGTTGGTTCCGAGAACTCGGTGTCGGTGACAAGGAGACCGCCGACTGGGTCTCGGACTTCGCCAAGTTGGTGGGACCGATGATCCAGTACTTGCTGCCGATGCTGGTGGCGTACACCGGTGGCAAGCTGATCCACGGTCACCGTGGCGGCGTCACCGCTGCCATTGCGGTGTTCGGTGTCATCTTGTCGCAGGGCGAGCTCACCGCTGACGACGGCACGGTGCTGAGCATCCAGCCGCCGCAGTTCTTGGGTGCCATGGTGATCGGCCCGCTCGCCGGCTGGGTGATGAAGAAGATTGACGAGATGCTCGAGGACAAGGCTCCGGCTGGCTTCGAGATGTTGGTCAACAACTTCTCGCAAGGGATTGGCGGCATGCTTATGGCCTTGATCGGATTCCAGATCGTCGGCCCGGTCTTCGCCAGGGTCGCCGACCTGTTCGGTAACATGGTCGAGGGCATCGACAGTGCTGGCCTTCTGCCGTTGGCGGACCTTCCCATCGAGGTGGCGAAGGTGTTGTTCTTGAACAATGCCATCAACCACGGTGTGCTCGTCCCGCTCGGCACCCAGGACGTCACTGAGGCCGGCCGGTCGGTCTACTACATGCTCGAGTCCAACCCTGGCCCCGGCCTCGGTCTCCTGCTCGCCTACTGGTTTGCTGGTAGCGGCTTGGCCAAGCTGTCGGCTCCGGGCGCGATCATCATCCACTTCTTCGGTGGCATCCACGAGGTGTACTTCCCGTACGTCCTCATGAACCCGGTCATGATCGGCGCAATGTGGGCCGGCGGTATCTCCGCTGACATCGTCTTCACGATCTTCGACGCCGGACTCACCGGTCCGCCTTCACCAGGGTCGATCTTCTCGTACATAGCGTTCACCCCATCTGATACCGGAGCGGCCATCGGCGTTTACGCCGGTATGGCTGCCGGTGCAGCGGCGGCGTTCTTCGTAGGATCCATCTTGTTGAAGATGTTCCCAGTGACCGATATGGATGATCACATCGACGATGGTGGCCTTGAGGATGCAATGCAGGGTGTTCCTGGCGTAGCGGGCGCCTGACCCTGACCACGGTCGGGTGCGCGTGCACCTGACCCCCGGGATGCCCGGACGCCGATTGTTCTCGTCGTCCGGGCATCCTTACCCGCTTAGAAGAATCCGAAGCCCCAGCCCCTGGAGAAGGTAATGGTCGATCGAGTCAGTGTCGCAGCCTCTGAAGTCAAGCTCATCGTGTTTGCATGCGAAGCAGGCATGGGCAGCAGCCTCATGGGTGCAAACCAGCTCAAGAAGATGGTGAAAAAGGCCAAGCTCGACATCGCGGTGGTCCACTCACCGGTTGGGCAGCTGACCGACCAGGCCGACGTGATTGTCGTACACAAGGGCCTCGCCAAGCAGGCCCAAGCCAAGGTTCCGAGCGCGGCAATCGTGCCCTTCACCTTGTTCATGAATGACCCGGCGGTGAAGAGTCTCGTTCTCACCTTGAAGGCCGGCGAAGCAGTGACCTCGGCTTTGTGACATGAGCAACGACATTCTTTCGGTGCTCGGTATCGACGACGTGATACTCGGTTGCCGCGCCGCCTCGATGGAGGAAGCGATCGACTTTGTCGGCGGTCGGCTGGTAGCGCGTGGCTCAGTGGAACCTGAATACATCGCCGGCATGCAAAAACGCGAGACCGTGGTTTCGACTTTTCTCGGAAACGGTGTGGCGCTGCCGCACGGCGTGCACGAGAGCATGGACCACATTATCAACACTGGCATTGTTGTGGCCCAGTATCCTGACGGCGTCGACTGGGGGATGGGCGCGGCCCACCTAGTCGTGGGCCTCGCTGCGGCCGGCGACGACCATGTTGCTGTGCTTTCTCAGCTCGCCGAGATCCTCATGGACGAGGAGCTCTGTGAGCAGATGTGGGCAACCGACGACCCCGAGTTCATCCACGGTCACCTGACCGCCGGACCTGAAGATCCGGAGGAAGACTGATCATGGCAGAAACTCGTGAGGTAGTGATTACCAATAGACAGGGGCTCCATGCCCGCCCTGCGGCGGAACTGGTCCAGGCGATGAAGGCCTTCGACGCCTCGCTCGAGATCTCGGTCGGGCCCAAGAAGGCTAACTCGAACAGCGTCATGAGCGTGCTTGCGCTCGGCGCGACGTCAGGCAGCACTGCCATACTCGTTGCTGACGGGACCGACGCTGCAGCTGCGGTGGACGCGGCCGTCGCAATCATGACTTCGGAGGACTGAGCATGGCTCGACTCAACCAGGAAGCACTCACGGCGGCTGCGGTCGCCAAGTTCGATGCGACCCCGGACCCCAGCGGTGAGGGCGACCTGACCTGCGAGCGGGGTGCGTTGATCATCGCGGCCGAGCAGGCTGATCTCAAGAGCGCGTTCAAGCGGGCCAAGAAGATCAAGGCTGGCTACCGCTGGGTCGTCATCAACCGAGAGGACCTGTTCGGCGCCAACCCGCTCTCGCTCGGCTCCAAAGCCGGCATCTTCGATGCTGATGGCAACATGTTGAAGAACGCCGATGTTCCTCGGACCAAGGTCTAACCGGGTCGGCTAGGCCTGATGCGCCAATCGCCCTTGGGGCGATTGCGGAGATGGATTCGAGGTTGCGGTAGAGCGTCGGATGTCGCGGCCGGTGTGGTGGTCGTCGTATGCCTGTAGTCCTGCTCGGATCGCGGGCCCGATGCTGAGGGCGATGATCACTGTCATTGGTCCGAACGCGCCCCCGAGGAGCGCGCCGGCGATCAAGAAAGTGACTTCGAGCAGCGTCCGGATGATTAGCGGATCGCGGCCTCGTTGTTCGGCCACGGTCATGATCGATTCGAACGCTCCGCCGGCCGCTGATTGGTGAACGACGGTCGCCACGCCGATAGCCAGCACTACTGTGCCGATGAACGACAGTGCGATGCGGCTGAGGAGGTTTTCGGGGGCGACGATGACCTGCAACGCGATGTCGATTGTGAGGCCGTTGAGGAGCATGAAACCGAGACTGCGGCCGGTCGGGCGGACACCAAAGATGGCGGCGACTAGAAATAGCGTTCCCGAGAGCGCCCAAGCGGCCTGTCCGAACGACAGCGGCGTCCGGCGCGCTATGGCCGACAGGGCAACGTCGAACGGCGCCACGCCGAGGCCGGCCGCGGCGAGCGAAGCCACTCCCGCGCCGATCATCACCGACGCGGGGATTAGCCAAAGGGCGCGTTGAGATCCCGACGGTAACGGATGGGTACGAACCCATCGCGATGTGGCGATCACGCCTTGGCGTGAAAGGCCACCTATGTTGCCGAGACCGCGCGTGAGAGAATTCAGCGCGAGCTTCACCCCTCAAGTATCGGCATCGTTCAACCCTTTCGCGCACCCCTCGCCGGGGGTCATCGGTCACACGGCTTAGCCGTCTATGGTTCGGACATGGTCGAGGTTGTTAGTGCCCCAGAGGCGACTCGGCGTATCGGCGGTCGAACAGGTCGCAAGCGAACCGGTACAGCTCACCGTCGAGCCGGGTTAGGTCCTCGATCCTGGCGCGGGTGTCTGCCGAAAGTGATTGTGGGCTCGGCTCGCGGGTTGTGGTCTTGTGCACGTAAGGCGGCTCGGACGGTTCGGGCCACCCAAAGTTGTGGCACATCAACTGGACGGTCTCGGTGAAGCGTTCCGTCACTCCGACAAACTCAAAGTCCGCCAACCGTTGCTTTGCTCGAGCCAGCAATTCGTCATCGCTCATGTTGGTTGTGCTGTGAGTTAGTAGTTGGCTTTGGCTCAGGATGATCTCGTTGCCATCGCGATCGAGGTGACGGCGGGTCAGGTCGAAGTTGAGGGCGATGTTCCTGGTCTGAAAGTTGGTCAGCAATTGGCCCGCCCAGTCGGCTGCTACGTATTCATCTATGGAGATGTCCGGTCGGAACTCATTCCCGATCGGGTTTGCGTCACCTTGAGCCGCGGCCCAGTGAAAGCGCGAAACTGTGCGAGCGACAGGCTCGCGCAGCATGGTTATTACCTGGGGCCTGGCCGGTAGGTACGACAAGATGGTGTGCCCGAAATGACCGCGAACAAACGAGTACTTGCCTAGATCCCGTTCGTCGCCGACGGCTTTGGCCAAGTGTTGCATCAACCGCATTGGAGCGATTTGTTCAGGGGTGAACTGCGCCTCCAGGATTCGGTTGAGGGATCCTCCTCCCGTTCTGGGGATGTGGAGGAAATAGATTTGGTCGGGCGCCGCGGTGGTGCTCATGGTTCTCGGGCTCAGCCGAACCACTCGGCCAACTCCAGCCCCGAAAGCTCAACGAGATCCTCGAGGTCCGGCTTAAACAGTTCGACCAGGCGGTCGTGCGTTTCCTGGGTCAGTTTCGGGACTTCGACGGAACCTACGTTGGGCGAGATCGTTTGAGCCGTGGGGTATTGCCCAAAGCGAGACACGCCGACAAAGTCGCAGACCTTGTCCAACGTTTCGATGTGCTGATGTTGCAGTTGGTCCGTTGTCAAAAACAGCATTTGTGACAGCTCAAAGCGTTCCTGCAAACGCCGGATCTGCTTGGCGTAGTAACCGCGATCGACGTAAGACCAGGTTCGGTTTTGCTTGTTGGGGTTGTGACGCGACCATTCTGCCTCTCGCTCGAGGGCATCGTCGAAGCTCAACTCTTCTTCTCCCGTCGCGACATTCATGCTCCACTGCGAGTGGGCCCGCTCCCAGGGTCGCCGGAGCAAGAAAATCAGTTTGGCGTTGGGGTTGTATCGGTACAAGGCGTCACGTACCGGGTGCCAGTACATGTAGATCGGTGTCGCATCCAACAAGCAAGATCCATCGGTCGACGCAAATCGAGCGTGATACTCGGAATAGTCGATGCTCACACTGGCGTCATCGTTGACCGCTCTTGAGTCAAAGAAGTGAGGCTCCTTGGTCGCCGTGGCCACGTCCGGGTGGGAGGCGAGGAAGTCGAAGAGGGCCGTCGTGCCGCCCTTCTGGGTGCCCATGATGAACGTGTTTACTCTGATGTTCAGCCCCGGCATCCCTTCTCATCTTGTCACGGGCCGTGTCTATCAGGGCAAGGTGGCGATGGGTTGCGCTCTCGGCAGTTACTGCGATGCCGAAGCAGCGGCGGCCAATGCGTCGAGGTTGGCCATCACAAATTCGGCGCATTCGGTGCTGAGCGAGCCACACGCGGCATCGAGTTCGTCTCCGAGGCCGGCCGCGGCCGCGATCTCACGCGTCCTGTCAAAGTCTGTCCCCGTAATGACTGCTGGCCAAGTGCTGATCAATCCGTCGCTGAAGTCGAAGGTGACGCCGCGCAACCTCGGGTCTTGTCCGAGTGCCTCGCTGATGCTCGAACGGATGCTCACCTGGCACCTCGCACTAGTTTCCGAGCCGGCCTCCAGACACGACAAAAGCTGCACTTCGAGGCCGAGCAGTTGTCGGCTAACCAACCATCCGTCGGTATCTATTGCGAGGGCGCTCTGGGTGCTGTCGGCAATTGCGGACTTGGTGACTACGGCGTTCACGGCGTCGATATCGGTGGAGCTCAGGAACTCTTCAATCGTTGCCAACGCGGCTGGTGACACCTCAGCGGACGGGGGCGCGGACGTGGTTGTCGGGGGTGGCTCTGCGGTTACAGTCGGCGTAGCGGACGGCGCCGGCTCGTCCGCGTCGGTCACTTCAAGGGGGGTGAACTCCCCTCCGCTGGTGGTGACGTAAAGCGCGCCGAGGGCGAGCAGCGTCGCGGCCGCAGCACCGAGCATCCACGTTCGATTGCGACGCGACGGGTTGGGGTTTGGCTTCAACATTGTGATCTCCGGTTCGGGGTGGTCCACCTGTTCGGCGATCCGGTCTTGGATCGATTCCCACGCGGTTGGAGATGGAGTGGCTCTGTCGGCAATGTGGCCCAGATCCGCCTCAATACGTCGATCGAGTTGGTTCATTGTTCGAGCTCCTCTCGCAGGATGGCAAGTCCACGCCTGATGTGTGAGCGCACCGTTGCCGCCGGCATGTCGAGGACTGAGGCGATCTCCGATGCCCGGTACTGGCCGTAGTACCGCAGCACAACCGCCAACCGTTGATCTTCGTTGAGCTTGTTGAGCACGTCCCAGAGCTCGGCTGCGCTGTTGGGCAGATCCGTCGGTGCGACAACAGGATGTCGTTGCATGACCCGCCGCCTCTGAAGCACTGATCGGCATCGATTCACCACCGTCGTGCGTAGATACGCGCCAGGCTGACGGATCTCGCCGAAGCGTCTATGTACCTCAGCGAAGCCGTCTTGCACGACTTCTTCAGCCTCTGCGTTGTTACCGACGAGCGTGTAGGCGAGGCGAACCATACCGACGTACTCGGCCTGGAACAGGTCCTCGATCATCTCGGTGCTTTGTTGCTGCACTCGTCGCATTGCCTCCATCGCCCCCAACGACCTCGAGCTACCTCAAAGTGTTGCAGCTCTCGCAAAGAATGCTTGTCGGTCGATCGTTGACATCGATCACCCATAGTGGCAGGGTCGACCACGGACAAGGAGGTTGCCCATGAGGTGTTTCCACCCGAATCGAGTCAACGCTCGACCCGTTCGCCGCTTTGCGTTGGTGCTCACGGCTGCGCTCATGGCTGTTGGGGCCGCAGCGTCGCCGGTCGCGGCGCAGTTGGTCCCGGTTGAGCTTGTGACCGTGGACGACATTTCGCCCTTTGCCACCCCCGACGGCCGCGTCGGGTTCGATATCGACTTCCGAGTCGACTGGCCGCCGCCGGAAGATCTTTTTTCGATATTTTTTGCCGTCGATGTCAGCGGTCCCGCCTCGTTCCCGTTCTCGGGCGGGTGGCAGCGTCACGATGGAACTCCCGAAGCGTTTGGCACCACAGAGCAGGGCGAGTCAGTGCCCGAGGTGTACTTGACTTCCGATCACAACGTTTTGATCGTCACGCCGATAGCCGACCAAGATCTGGCCACTATGCCGGGCTTGTTCTTCGGCGTTCAAAGCGCGGTAATGGACACCCCGGACGGCACGAGGATCGAAGGGCCGGGGGGCGGCGGTTCGCTACCCGACGCTCCCGGTTTGTTGCCGGTTCGTGACCCGCTCGAGACTGCAGTGTTCGACCTCACCAACAACACCGTGCTCGAACCACCCGCAGCCGAACCCGATACCGCGACCGACACCGCGGCGGCCGACGACGCCCGCGACGACGAGTTGGTGGAGCCAAACGACGATGCCCTCGCCCTCAGCGACGACGCGGCCCAAGCCACGCTCGACGAGGTGAATACTCAAGAGTTCGCTTCCGACGGAAGCAGCCCGGCGGCCATGATCGCGGTGGCGCTGGTCATCATTGCTCTGCTCTTGTTGGCGGTTGTCCTCAGGCGACGCAAGAAGGTCAACTTGTTGGGAGGCGTCCTCGGCGGCAGTTCGGGTGGTGAGGACAACCCGCTGAGCGGACTGCTCGGAGGGAGCGGCAGCGGAAGCGAACGCGACTTGGAGTGACCAGCGACGGGCGTACACCAAACTCCCGCGATAACTATCAATCAGTGCCCAAGTGCCGACAGAATGACGACAACGATCGTCGATTTTGGATGGGCCCGAAATGCAACACAACAGTGGCGCTCGGCCCCGAGTCGGCATCGTGCTCGAACAAACCCTTGGCCACGTCACTCACACCAAGAATCTCAAAACCGCGCTGACCGATACGGCTGCCGCCGAAGTCGAATGGTGTGACATTTCGTTCGACCGTACGCGCAAGATGGATCGGCTCCCGCTGCTCTCGAACTGGACGATCCGGGCTGGGAGCCAGGCGCGCAAAGCGGTCGCAGACGTCGAGCAGGCCGGTGCGGTCGACGCCTTGTTTGTTCATACGCAGGTTCCCGCGGTGTTCATGAGATCGATCATGAATCGCATCCCAACGGTTGTTTCGCTCGATGCCACACCGAAACAAATCGACGAAGCGGGAGTCCACTACGATCACGCCCAAGGACCAGCGGCGGTCGAACGGCTCAAGTTCGAGGCCAACCGTCGTTGTTTCGAGCGGGCCGCGAGCATCGTGGCCTGGTCGAGGTGGGCCGCCGATGGCCTGATCAACGAGTACGGGGTCGATCCCAACAAGATCGACGTCTTTCATCCCGGTGTAATCCTCGACGGTTGGCGCCGGCCGGCTGGCACCGCGCCGTCAGGGCCCGACAATGTGGTGCGGGTGCTGTTTGTGGGCGGGGATCTGCCCCGAAAAGGCGGCGACATCTTGATCGAGGCGGTAAGGCGCTTGCGCGCCGATCCCGAAGTCGTCGAGGCCGGGGTCGAATTGGAGCTGCACGTTGCCACCGGCGCTCAGCTTCCGAACGAGCCTGGCATCTTCATCCACAACGGGCTCACTCCCAACAGCCCCGAGCTGATCGCTCTCTACCACGAGTGCCACATTTTCGCTCTGCCGACCATGGGCGATTGCCTGCCCATGGTTCTGGGTGAAGCGGCGATTTGTGAAATGCCGTTGGTGTCAACCGACATCGGTGCGATCAGCGAGATTGTGCTCGACGGCCACACCGGGCACATCATCGAACCAAACGTCGAGTCGGTCATGGCCGGCCTGCGCCGCCTCGTGGTCGACCGCGAGTACCGCCACCGCATCGGTCATCAGGCCGCCGATCACGCCGAGAAAGTTCTCGACGCGAAGGCCAACGCCGAACAGATCCTGGATCGACTCGTCGAACACGCGGCCCGCTCGGCCGGACCCAAGGTCACGTTGTGTGTCAGCGGCGAGTTATCGCCAACGCTGAGCGCCGACATCGAGGCGGGGCAGCGCCCGACTGCCGATTACGTTGCGATCGCCCAACGGTGCCGGGCCTCGATAATCGATCGCCCGATGGTGGCTGAGTCGGCCGGAGTGGTTGGTCGGCTGCTCGGGCGTGTTCACCCCGACTTGGCCATGGCCCACCATCTCTTTGCGGACCGTCGCGGCTGCGACGTGGTGATCACCGACGGCGAACAAGTGGGGTATCCGCTGGCGATCATGCTGCGTCTCGGCGGCCGCCGCGGCATGCGTCACATCATGATCGGCCATCGCCTCTCCGCTCCGAAAAAGGTGGCGCTCGCTCGCGTGAGCGGGCTTCAGCGCGGCATCGACGAGGTGCTGCTGTACTCGAGTCGTCAGATGGAACTGGCCGCGACCCAAAAGACCATCCCTGCGAGCAAAACCAAACTCATCGACTTCATGGTCGACACCGAGTTCTTTGACCCGGCCGACACCAACTGGCGAGCCGACTTGCATCGCCCGTTGCTGGTGAGCGCCGGACGCGAGGGACGCGATTACCCCACCATGATCGAAGCGGTACGCGATCTTGACGTCGACGTGTTGATCGCCAGCGCCAGCCCTTGGTCCAGGCGCGACGACAATGCCCACGCAACCGACCTGCCCGCCAATGTCGAAGTCACCCGGCTCACTCAAGGCGAACTACGCGACGCCTTGGGCCGATGTTCGTTCGCCGTGGTGCCGGTGGTCGAGACCGACTTCCAGGCGGGGATCACCACGATCCTGGAGTCCATGGCAATGGGACGAGCAACCGTATGTACTCGCACCGCCGGCCAGACCGATGTGATTGTCGACCAAGAGACCGGCCGTTACGTCGAACCCGGTTCGGTCGATGACCTCCGCCGGGTGATCAAAGAACTGCTGGACGATCCGGTCGCGGCCGACGCCATGGGCCACGCCGCTCGCGAGGTTGCCAAGGTTCGTATGGATGTACGCGTTTATGCCGACGGGTTCGCGGCGGCCGTCAACCGACACAGCTCAGGCATCGGGTGATCTCCAGCGTGCGTCGCTTGATCGCGTTGGTGTCCGGCACCGTTGGGTTGCTAACCGTCGCGTGGAGCTCGTACCTGGTGGTGATGAGCGCCGCGGCGATGAGAGCGCGGCGGGCTGGTCGTCACCACACCAAACTGGCTGACACCCCGTCGACCCGTTTTCGGGTCTTGGTGCCCGCTCACAACGAGTCGGCTCTCATTGCCGAAACGATGTCGGCGTTGGCCGCTATTGATTATCCCGCCGACTTGTTCGAAGTCCATGTGGTTGCCGACAACTGCACCGACGACACCGCCGCCATCGTGCGCTCGCACGGGTTCGATGCCCACGAACGCGACGATCTGGCCAATCCCGGCAAGGGGCCGGCGTTGGGCTGGCTGCTCGATTGCTTGCCTACCTGGCCCGATACCACCAGTGCTTTTGTACTGATCGACGCCGACACGATCGTCGACCCCGACCTTCTCGCAGTGTTTGACGCAAGGCTCGGCGCGGGCGACGATGTTGTTCAGGGCTACTACGCCGTACGCGACGCCGGCGCGGGCGGCAACATCGCATTTCGAGCCGCCGCGCTCGCCGTGCGTCACTACGTGCGACCGCTGGGCCGCACCGAACTCGGCGGGTCGTCGGGGCTCTACGGCAACGGGATGGCGTTTCGCGAGTCCGTAGCTCGCGCCAACCCGTGGTCTGATCATCTGGTCGAAGACATCGAAATGGCCCAGCGTCTGCTTCTCGACGGCGGCCGAGTCGGGTTCGCGCCCGACGCCGTCGTGCAAGCCGAGATGCCGGTGACCCTCGCCGACGCCACGACCCAGAACCAGCGGTGGGAGGCTGGGCGAGGACAAGTCGCGCAGGCCTTCGTGCCGCCTCTGGTTGGTGCCGCGATCCGTCGCGATCATCGTCGACGTTGGCCGTACGTTGACGCCATCTTCGATTTGACCCTGCCTCCGATTACGTCATTGATGGCCGTCACTGGGTTGACGGCATCGGTGTTTCGGCTTTCGGCTCGGGGACGGGTTGGCTCGTTGGGGTTTGGTCTGGGAACCGCCGCGGGCCTTGCACAGATCGCGCATATTCTCGGAGCTCTGCGCATGGTGCGTGCGCCACTCGCGGTTTACCGAGCGCTGCTGCTCGCCCCAATCCATATGGTGTGGAAGGTGATCTTGCTGATCCGACTGGCGTTGAAGCGAGGCCCCGATGGCTGGATTCGTACGACCCGTAACGAGGAGTCGCTATGAGTGCCGACTCGGTGGCGATTCTTGGTGTGCCGATCCACGTTGTCGACTTTGACGGAGCGCTCGATCGAGTCGACGACTTGGTCGCGGCCGGTCGCATAACCGGTAACGCCGCACAGGTCGTAACGGTCAACACCGATTTCTTGGTGAGCGGGGCCGGAGATCCGTCAGTTCACTCGATTCTGCAAAACGCCGACCTTGCGTTCGCCGACGGGATGCCGGTCGTGTGGGCGTCAAAGATTCTTGGCGAGCCGCTGCCGACGAGAGTTGCGGGGGCCGACTTTGTACCTGCGTTGGCGGCGCGATCGGCCGACCGCGGCTACCGAATCATGTTTTTCGGTGGTGCGGCCGATACCGCCGCTCAGGCCGCCAAGTTGCTCAGCGAACGTCACGACGGGCTCGTGATCTCGTCGGCAACCGGGCCGGTCGGCGAAGATGGTTTGGCATCTGACGAGCTGATTCATCAAATTTCGGACTTTGCACCCGACATCGTTTGTGTGGGACTTGGTCATCCGAAACAAGAACATTTCATCCGGCGTCACTGCGTCGCGCTCGGTGTTCCGGTTTCGATCGGCGTCGGAGCAACGTTCGAGTTCGTTTGCGGCGGGGTCGATCGGGCGCCTGCTTGGATGCAGCGCTTCGGACTCGAGTGGTTTCATCGAATGGTGCGAGATCCTCGCCGGTTGGTGCGCCGCTACGGTAAGGACGCCCTCGTGTTCTTCCCGCGACTCATGCGCCAAAAGCTGATTACCGCCGCGCCCCGACCGCGGCTGCATCCTGCACTCGACCTGCCGGCCAACGCCCGTCTGATCGACCTCACATCGGTACGCAAGCTCTCGTCACCCGACGTGGTTGCCTTGAGCAGCGTCGCCACGCGGTGCCGTGCGGTTGGTAGACATCCATCCATAGCTGGAGCCAACCAGAAGGTGCGGCGCCAACTCGATCAGCTTCAACTCAGTTCGCTATTCATCAACGAGGCGGTCCCGGCCGCCGAAGCATCCGAATCCCCCAAACCGAAAGCCAGCGCGCTATGACCCTCACGCTTCTTCTGCGCATCATCGATAACTTCTTCCGTCACCCGATTCGGTACCTCGTGCCGATCGTCTTGTTGGGTGCCATCGGTCTTTCGACCGGGTCGGCCGAGAAGTCCTACGCCTCCACTGGCAGTGTGTTCGTCGAAGAGAACACATTCCTTGCGACGTTGACTGGTGTCCGCGACCAGAACTTCAGCTACCAAGGTGCCAACCAGGTCGCAATCGATCAGCTCCGCGGCCTTCTCTCCACGGTCTCGTTTACCAGCGCAGTGCTCGACCGAGCCAGCGGCGAAACCAGCGGATCGCCCTACCCTGCGACAGTTCTTGACGAGACCCGCTCTGCTATCGGCTTGAACGCCGATAGAGGCAGCTTCATGGTCATAACGGCCACAACATCAAGCCCGGGGAGCGCCCAAGCTCTGGCGAGCGCAGTGCTCGAAGAGTACGTGCAGTGGCAAATCGGTTCCGACGTCGAGCAGAGCAATGTGGCCGAGGAGTTCTTCGGCGCACTCGCGGCGTCCTACAAGATCGAACTGGATCAGGCCGAAGCAGTACGGGCCGCGTTCCTGCTCGAGAACCCCGACCCGGCAACCGGCGAACGCAACACCAACGAAACTTTGCGTTTGACCGAACTCGACAGTGCCGTCGAGGATGCCCGGCTTCAGTACACCGATGCCCTTTCCAAACAGCGCGAGGCCCTGTTGGCCACGACTCAGACCGAAACCGATATCCGCCAGGGTTTCCTCGTTGTCGATAATCCTTCTTTGCCTTCGTCGCCGGTTTCGGGACTCCAGGACACGATCGTGCGGGTCCTGCTGTTCTCGATGATCGGGATTGCGGCCACTGCGGGTGTCTTGCTCACGACCACTCTGATCGACACCACTATCCGATTCCCGATCGAAGCGCGTGAGCGCTTGGGTGTCGAAGTGCTTGCGGTTGTACCCAGGGTCACCCGTTAGGCGTCAATGTCGATGACGACAGATCGCGACGGTGGAGGCGGATCGACGATCGCCAAAAACGTCGGTTCGCTGCTTGCGTCTCAGGCCGCCGTCTGGGCGTTTGGTGCTGTTTCGGTCATCATTGTTCCGCGCCATCTCGGTGCTGAGCGCGTCGGCCAGCTCAACTTGGCTTCGGCAATTTGGGGCATTGGCGGCGTCGTCGTTGGCTTCGGGTCGGGTCAGTTACTGACCCGCGAGATGGCTCGTGATTCCGAGTTGGGTAGCCGCCTGCTCGGTCGGATCTTGCCGATTCAGTTGGTGTTGGCCGCTCTGGTATCGGTGGTCGTGGCCGGTTACGCGTTGTTGGTTGGCACCGACACGACCGGGGCCGCGCTGCTCGCCGTCGTCGGCGTGATGGTTTTGTCCACCGAGATCGGAGCCTCCCTCGTATCAGCGCTCTACGGCCGCGAACGGATGGCCGGTCCGTCAGCTATGGCCGTGGTGGCCCGGGCCCTTGGTTCGCTGCTCACCATCGGGGCGGTTGTTGCCGACGGCGGTGTGGTTCTCGTGGCCGCGGCCGGGGCGGTGGCGGCCATTGTCCATCTGAGTTCGTTGGGGTTTCTGACCAACCGCGAATCCTCGGTGCACCTGACGTTTCCTCGCGATGGCCACCGCGGTGTGGTGGCTGCCGCGTTTCCGTTCTTGCTCCAAGCCGGGGCGCTGGTCGTTTATCACAACATCGACGTGATCACGATCGCCGCGCTTGTCGATGATGCCGCGGTGGGCTGGTATGGAGCGGCCGATCGTTTGTTCGGCACGATGTTGTTCATTCCTGTAGCAGTGTCGACGGCCTTGTACCCGGCAATGTCGCGACGCTGGGTCGACGACCCCGACGGCGTGGTCGAGTTGGTGCGTTCGGCCGTAGTTCTCCTTGTGATGGTTGTGATCCCGATCTCGGCCGGCGTGATGGTTCTCGGAGATCGTTTTGCCGTCCTCTTGTTCGGCGATGGTTTTGCCAAGTCGGGCGATGTGTTGCAGGTGTACGGCGTGGTTTTGTTGCCGGTCGCGATGACCATCGTTTTGGGCGGATACTCGATGGTGATCGGCCG
>Ga0209992_10001633_pt1 | contig 22813 bp, 18 predicted proteins | sample 2SBtaG_2_FD_182564 | JGI IMG/M metagenome (GOLD analysis project Ga0209992, IMG submission 182564) | Deep subsurface microbial communities from Kolumbo volcano to uncover new lineages of life (NeLLi) - 2SBTROV12_ACTIVE470 metaG (SPAdes)... | ecosystem: Environmental > Aquatic > Marine >... | reverse complement strand
ATATTGAATGTTACGCCCGATAGTTTTTCCGATGGAGGTAGTCACACTGATAGGGGGCGCGCGGTTCGTTTTGCCTTGCACATGGTGGCGGAGGGAGCAGATATTATTGATGTAGGTGGGGAATCTACTCGTCCTGGATCACAACGCGTTTCAGCAACGGAACAAATTCGAAGAGTGGTCGATATCATTAAGTCTTTGAGACAAACTTTACCTGAGGGTTTTCCAATCAGTATTGATACAACTCTTGGGGAGGTTGCGAACGAGGCAGTTGAAGCGGGGGCCTCGATTTTAAATGATGTAAGAGCAGGTCTTGATGACTCCGATATTTTCAAACTTTCAGCAGAAAAAAATCTCCCTATCATAATCATGCATATGCAAGGCACCCCAGGTGTAATGCAGGATAATCCCTGTTATGGCGATGTGGTCGAGGAGGTAAAGTCATTCCTGCTTTCCCGTGTGGAGGCGGCCCAAAATTTTGGAGTCCACAAAAAGAACATAATTATTGACCCCGGTATTGGATTCGGTAAGACTCAAGAACACAATCTACAGTTAATCTCCAATCTAAATTCCTTTGTAGACACTGGCTATCCAGTTTTACTGGGAACTAGCCGCAAACGCTTTATGGGTTCCATTTGCAATGAAAAAGAACCGAAACAACTGGTAGGTTCAACCTGCGCGACAACAGCTATAGGGGTACAGGCGGGAGTTCGGATATTTCGGGTTCACGACGTAAAACCCAATCGTCAAGCAGCTGACGTCATTCGGGCTCTTGAACAGATGTCAACATAGCAACCAGGAGTGCTCACAACCTTTTATGTTGACTGCACATTGCGTCTATTAGGGTGTTCAACGCACAGCATCGTAAGGATCTCTCATTACAAATGTAGTTAGAAATGGAGTTGGCCGTTAGATCCAAAATGGTTAGAGTCGGTGATTTCGGAAAAAATTCCAAAATAAGCGAGAAATATTAGGTGCTTCGGGGTAACTAAAATCCCCGGATTTGCCTCCGTACCAACCGTGGTCTGGTCCTTCAACAAATAGTGTCTCTATAAGAGTTTTCCTCGAGCCGTTGAGATACTTTGTATGTACCCATGGTGTATCAAAGGTTTTACCGGAATTGACCTTGATTCGTTTTGAGATATCAATTTCGAAACACTCTGCCCAACTGTCACGAATATTGTACGCAGCCTGAATATCCACTGTTCTATCGTTTTTCGAATGGACGATAAAGATTGGAATGTTCCGTTTTTTTTCGTCCATTCCAACGGTCATGGCATTGGAAACATCTTTGACAGACTTAAATTGTTGCCACCCACTGAGCGGTGTAGCAACTGCCCGCTGGGTTTCCGAATAGGGAACACCTGCAACTGTCCCGCCTGAGGCAATTTTGTGTCCGTGCACCACCATCATTGCGGTAGCCATTGCGGCGCCCGACGAAAGCCCTGCTACGTGAATCCTCTTCCGATCGATATTGAATTCGGCTTTTACCTGCTCGATAATGCCCCACAAATCCTCTACCTCACCGCCCCCCGCTTCGATCTGATTTTTTGACCACCATCCCCAACAATTTTTGATTCGTAATCCTGAATAGCTGGTTACGAATGGATAGACGACGACAAACCCTGCTTTATCAGCAATCGCGTCAAAATTACTAACGTGCTGAATCTGTTCGTCACATTGTAGGCAACCATGCAATACCATTACGAGTGGTGTTGATCGGCGCCAATTATAGCCTGGGGGGATATGCACCGTGTAACGTCGGGTTCGAGAACCCGGGTATGTTTTAGCCTTAAAAGTATACGAGCGATTTTCGCCAGTACGACGAAAGGGTGACTGGATTTGCGATATACGAGTTAACAGGGCTTTTGAAGAAGTACTAGCGGCACTCAGCCTTGATAGTAACACTTTTATTGGCCGGGATCCTCTATCGACAATACCATCGAGATATTTGATTCGCCCTAAACTTAGCAAACGGTGCGAAGGATTGGTACGATTAGATTTGTTGTTTCTACGTCGCTGAAAAATCGACGGTCGCTTAGAGTCGCTTTTATTTCGAGAAGAATATTTAATATTGGTACGCTTTTGGCTACGCAACCGGAATATTTCAGGCATGTATAAGATCAAGATTACCCCTCAAAATCGCTATATCAGAAATTTAAGTACAACGGATGACCCACTAAGCTTAGGTGGTTATGAAAGAATCCCTGTAGCTAATTCTTAACAGGGAGTAACTTTTGTGGCCTACTTCACATTTTTTTAAATAAATGGAAATAGAGGATAAGTTACCGTCGTATCGCTAGTTTGTGTGCCAAAAAGTTAGCTTATTGCTTGGTGCATGAGGCGAGACCCTTTTCTGCGCAATCTCACGTTGCCTTTGGGATAATCAATTCTATTCGGTTATCTTATGCAGTAGCGCATCAAAACTTGTGGATGCAATAAAGAAATTTCAGCTATGGTTGTTAAAGCTGTGCAGGCTTACATGTTATCGTTCCAATATAGCGGTCACCCCCATACCACCCGCCGTGCAAATCGATATTACCCCACTTCCAGAACCTCTCTCTGCCAGTTGATCGGCTAAATCGTTCAAGATTCGCGCACCAGTTGCAGCAAATGGATGGCCTACGGCTAAAGAAGAGCCTCGAGGGTTGAGTTTCTTGCGGTCAATTGCTCCCAAAGATTTCTCCAAACCAAGCCTATTATTACAATAATCTGGGTCTTCCCAAGCTTTGAGTGTACACAAAACTTGTGCGGCGAAGGCTTCGTGGATTTCGTAAATATCGAAGTCTTGCAAACTTCGGTTAGCTTGTTTTAGCATTTGTTTCATGGCCACCGTGGGCGCCATCAACAGACCTTCTCCTTCGGTAAAATCGACTGCAGCTGTTTGGGAATATGTTAAATAAGCGAGTACCGGAATACCATTGTTTTCCGCCCATTCTTCATTCGCAAGTAAGACCGAACTCGCGCCGTCCGTCAACGGTGTTGAATTCCCGGCGGTTAACGTACCTTGGTCTGAGCGGTCAAAAGCTGTTCTAAGCTTACTAAGCTGCTCGACGTTGGTATCCGGGCGAAGGTTATTGTCCCGCCAAACACCGGCGCATGGAACGATAAGGGAATCCAGCTTTCCGTCATCGTAGGCCGCAACCGCTTTGTGATGACTTTCCACTGCTAGCGTGTCTTGTTCTTTGCGAGTGATATTCCATTGCTTTGCCATTAATTCGCCATGTTGGCCCATCGTTAACCCGGTTCTCGGTTCGGCTGGATTTGGGGGTTGCGGCATAAAATCTCCCGGACGGATTCCACTGATGAGTTTTAATCGTTCGCCGACAGAACGAGCCTTTGAGATTTTTATCAAGCGTTGGGCAAATTTTCGCTTAAAGACAATGGGGGCATCGCTGGTGCTATCAGTGCCAGCAGCAATTCCACATTCGATATGACCCGCAGCGATTTTCGCGGCAAGGATCATTGCTGCTTGCAGGCTTGTACCACAGGCTTGCATTAGTGTCGTGGCCGGTGTCAAAGGCGAAAGCCGAGTGCTCAGGACGGCTTCGCGTGCCAGATTCCAATCCTTAGAGTGGGTGGTTACGGCACCAGCAAAGACTTCATCAACGGGTTTACCGGCTAAATCGAAGCGGTCAACAAGGCCTTGTAACGTAGTTGATAGCAAATCCAGGTTGCTCAGGTCTTGGTAAAGAGTGTTTGAGCGGCAAAAAGGTGTTCGAACGCCACCAAGGATGGCAACGCGGTGCAATTTGTTATTTTTCATTGTGGATTAGTTTCCCTGTTTTGACGCTTGATAGTGTAGGGGACCTCCATGAAAAGGTGCGAAGCCGGTACCAAAAATTACACCTGCATCTAAAAGATCGGCATTTTCAACAACACCATCATTTAGGACAGACTGACACTCGGTTAGCAAAGGCTTAATCAAGCGTTCGGCCAATTCCATTTGTTCGGATTTGCTTTGCTTACCCGACGATTTCGTCCGAACCGGTTTGCCATTTTGCCAAAGATAATTGCCTTCACCCGTTTTTTTTCCGAGCTTTCCAGCGTTGATCATTGGATTTAATTTTGCTTCGACCAAACTCAATTCATCTAGTTTTCCCAGTGTTTTTGTCACATGCACACAAACATCAAGCCCGATTTGATCGGCAAGTTCCATAGGTCCCATGGGCATTCCAAAAGTCACTGCCGCCCGGTCGATGTCCTCGATAGTGAAACCTTCCGTTGATGCTTTTAATGCTTCAATCAAATAAGGGCTTAACACACGGTTGACTACGAATCCAGGAGCACTATTGGCGATCAATGGGAATTTCCCAATCGCATTGACAAAAGCGGCTCCACGTTTAACGATTTCGGTGTCACTGCTTTGTGCTTGAATAACTTCAACCAAGGGTAATGCAGCGACCGGATTAAAAAAATGAAGCCCGATAAACTGGCCTGGACGTTTAAGTGATGATGCTAACTCCTCCAGAGGTAGAGCCGAGGTGTTGGTTGCCAGAATTGTATCGGAGCGCAATTCTGGTTCAATCTTGCTAAAAAGTTCCTGCTTTGCACCGAGGTCTTCAATAATAGCTTCGATTACAACGTCAGCTCGCTTAGTGCCGTTCCCTGCAACGTCCGGAATTAAACGGGCGTTTGCAGCTTGCCGTAAAGCGCTTGTTTTTAATCGTTTCCCAAATAATTTTTTGGCACGTTGCAAAGCCGGTTCGATATATTCGATAGCTCGGTCTTGTAGAGTCACTTCATAGCCACGCAATGCACACCATGCAGCAATATCACCGCCCATTACGCCAGCTCCAATAACGTGGACCCGGCGTGGCTTGAGTTTTAGGTCTTTGCCCTGCGCTTTCAACGCTTCCATCAGATGGAAAACCCGACGGAGGTTGGTCGCTGTTGCGGTATCCATGAGTTTGGCGAATGACAGACCTTCTTGGTCCATCATTTGTGACCAATTGTCACCATACTTTCGCCATAAATCAATGATTGCATAGGGTGCCGGATAGTGTTCTCGATTGGCTTTTTTGGCGGTTTCTTTAACCATAATGGGTGCGATCACTTTACGTGCTAAGGTCGAGTTTGAAAGCCCCTGAAAAACGGTTGCTTTACGAGCCGGTGCATTCCGTACCAGCATTTTTCGCATACTCCACTGGATATTTTCATGGACACCAACCAATTTATCGACAATGCCGAGCCGACGTGCTGCAGAAGCACGGACTGCTTTTCCGGTTAACATCAATGGCACTGCGTCTTTTCCCCCAATTAATCGACACAATCGCATCGTACCACCAAAACCTGGATGTAGACCCAGTTTGACCTCAGGTAATCCGAGACGGGTTTTATCGTCATTGCGTGCCACACGATACCGACATACCAGAGCTAATTCCAATCCTCCTCCCATGCAAAACCCATCGATGCCACAGGCAGTAGGGAAAGACAAAGTTTCGATACGGTTGAGCAAGTGGTTGGCATTGGCCAAAGCTTCGGCTAATTTACTGTCGTCCATGAAATCGTCGAAGGCTCTAATGTCAAAACCGGCTATAAAACCCGAGGTCTTTGCTGATAAAAATCCAAGACCAGGTACGCCATAGGACTCCGCCCAGTCTAAAATTGGGATGATTTCCATGATCATCTCTGGTGAAAGGCTATTAACTGATTCATCAGCGCGATCAGCATAAACCCACAAGTAGCCTTCGATATCCTGTTTAATCTTCCAGTGATTCAGAGAAAGGTTGGTAATGGTTTTCATAATCTTAATATGCTACGAAATTGAGTCCAAATTAGTCAATTCATCAGGGGCAAAATCATCGACATCGATGACCTTTCGGACCGAGACTTCGTAATCCAATATAAATGTCTGATCTTCGCTGGAAATGATACCCGCATCGACCGCATTCTGATAATAATCAGGGCCATAACCACGCTTGATTTTCCCAGCTTTTTCGCCAGTTCGCATGGATTTCCAGATGGTATCAGCACGTCCTGATTGCTTAAATGTTTCTTCTAAAATGGTCAGAGGCTCATCCGCTTGTGTGGGTAGAAAAACACCTCGAGTTAGTCGATCTCGGGCTGGACCCGGTTTAAGCACGCTAGCTACCATTTCATGTTCGAGTCGATCTCGAACTGGTTCAAACCGGCGTCCGAAGGGAAATACGATCCAGCGTAATAGCCATGCAATAGGGCGGGAGGGATAGTTCTGTAAAATGGCTTCGTAGGCATCCTGAATACGATGAAATCCATTGGCCATGGCCCATTTAACGAACGGTAAATCTTCTTCGGGTCGCCCGTCATCTTCGAATCGTTTTAGTGCGGCTGACATGAGGTAAAGCTCGGACATGACGTCAGCAAAGCGGGCTGAAATTCGTTGTTTACGTTTGACAGCACCGCCTAGCAGCATCAGGGTCAAATCAGACATGAGTGCGAAATTCTGGCTAGCCCGACCTATTTTCTTATACCAGCCATAGGTACGAGGGCTGACCCGATCTCTTGGAGGTGCCTCAACATATGCGGCGCGGGTTAGGTTATGGATCAACGCCCCACAGAAATTGCCGATAATATAGCCTATATGGCCACAAAATGCTTGATCAAAAGCGTCAAGTCCGCGTTTAGGATCGCTATCTTTAGCCGCTTCCATTTCTTTAAAGAGCCAGGGATGACATCGAATCGCACCTTGTGCAAAAATAATCAAAGAACGGGTCAAGATATTGGCCCCTTCGACAGTAATTGCGACCGGGATTGCGGTATACCCGTTAAACAAAAGGTTACTCCGCCCGTCGCAAATCGCTTTACCGCCAAGAATGTCCATGGCATCGTTGAAGCTCTGGCGCATGCGTTCGGTGGCTTCATACTTTAGTGTCGCAGAAATCACCGAAGGTTGTTGGCCCTGGTCAATGGCCGTGTTAGTTAATTGGCGAGCGGCTTCCAATACATAAGCTTGGCCAACAATTCTAGCCAAAGCTTCCTCCACACCTTCCATATGGCCAATAGAGATATTGAACTGCTTTCGGATTTGGGCATAGGCTGTGGTGATTTTAGCGCAGAATTTTGTGGTGGCGGTGCCCAAAGCCGGTAGTGATACGGCTCTGCCCGCGGCTAGACAAGCCATTAACATTCCCCATCCTTTACCAATGCCATTTTCATCACCGATGATAAATTCCATTGGGATGAATACATCATGTCCGCTGTTTGGTCCGTTTTGAAAAGCTTGGCCAGATGGAAAATGGCGCCTTCCGATTTCAACTCCTGGCCAGTCCGTGGGAATGAGGGCTAGTGTGATTCCGAGATCTTTCTCCCCACCAAGTAGTCCGTCCGGATCATAAAGTTTAAAAGCTAAACCAAGCACCGTTGCTACCGGACCTAGGGTAATGTAACGTTTTTCCCACGTTAAACGAATACCGATGACTGTTTCGTCTTTATATTCTCCTTTACAGACAATACCGCTGTCGCGCATCGAAGCTGCATCAGAGCCGGCAAAAGGACCGGTGAGAGCGAAGGCAGGTATTTCTTCTCCTTTTGCAAGACGGGGTAAATAATAGTTTTTTTGCTCTTTTGTGCCAAAAAGATGCAACAGTTCACCCGGTCCAAGGGAATTTGGTACCATCACCGTGACGGCAAGGGTGATGGATCGAGAAGCGAGTAGGGATACAACTTCTGATTGACCTTGAGTGGAAAAGCCAAGCCCACCCTCTTCTTCAGGAATGAGCATTCCAAAAAAACCTTTGTCTTTTAGGAATTGCCATACTTCCGGAGACAAATCATGGCGGACTCGATTGATGTCCCATTCGTCTACCATGGAACAAAGTTCGTTCAAGGGACCGTCTATGAATGCGCGTTCACGCTCACTCAATTTTGGTGAGGGTGTATCAAGTAATATGTTCCAGTTGGGGCGGCTGGCAAATAATTCGGCATCCCACCAAACCGTTCCCGCTTCCAAGGCTTCGCGTTCCGTTTCAGACATTGGTGGCAGAAGTTTACGAAATAGCTTATATACCGGTCCTGTGAAAATGAGTTTACGAAATCCGGTGATATTTAGGAAAACGAGTATTATGATGGGCGACCATAGAATCAGTCGTGCAATAGTGCTAATGGGCCCCTGCGTGCTGGTTATGACCGAAGCCACAAAGATCAGAAATAGCGTCCATTGCCACAGTGGGGCTCTGCGAAACCCAAAATACACAGTACCCAAAACACTTAGAAAAAATAAGGCGAAGGTGGTCATGTTTTTCTCCTGGCTAATCGGGGGCTTGGTATGGCTTGTTGCTGATATAAAGTTTAGTCTTAAAGGTGGATTACTCCAAACAAATTATGTGGTTAGGCTGAATTTTACTGAGAATGGATGAAATGTCGGGCTTTCCGAGAGGAAGGGGATCACTATATAAAACAGTTCCGAGGCTATTTTTATTATCGAATGTCTTTCATTGACTATGAAAGAATAGATTTCTGACTATTATTTTATGGGTTGTTTAGAGGGGCAGATGAAGCGCCACAGAATCTCAAGGGGGCCACCGCAGAACTGCTTGGAATACTATGTAGCGACACAAAAAGGTAGTAATGCGAGTCGGTTTCCCCGCAGTAGACTTTCTATTACCAAACGGTGACTAGTTTTATTCGGTCTTCTTAGGTGAACTCCACAGCCAATTCCAACCATGTTTTTCCGTATGTTGTCTGGATTCTACTGCAGTATATTCTCTTTTTGTATGTCCCGTATAAAGCTGACGTGGACGCCCAATTTTGCGATCTCCACCTCCAATCATTTCTTTCCAATGGGCAATCCATCCTACAGTGCGCCCAATGGCGAAAATTGCTGTAAACATGTTGGTGGGAATTCCCATTGCTTTAAGTATTATGCCTGAGTAAAAATCTACATTTGGATAGAGCTTTTTAGATACAAAATAGTCATCGCTAAGCGCTATTTTTTCCAGTTCAACAGCGATTTCGAGCAAAGGATCGTTTTTATTACCTAATTCTTCTAGAACTTCATGACAGGTTTGGCGCATGATCGTAGCTCTGGGATCATGGTTCTTATAGACTCGATGACCAAATCCCATGAGACGAAAAGAATCATCTGGATCTTTTGCGCGGTGAATAAACTTGGGGATACTCTTAATATCTCCAATTTGTTGGAGCATTTTTATAACCGCTTCGTTTGCTCCTCCGTGTAACGGGCCCCACAGAGAAGTAATCCCAGCAGCGATGCAAGCGAATGGGTTGGCACCGGACGATCCGGCGAGCCGAACAGTGGAAGTCGAGGCATTTTGTTCATGATCGGCGTGGAGAATTAAGATTCGATCCATAGCAGTTGCTAATACTGGATTTATTTCATATTCCACGGTGGGTACGGCAAACATCATCCGTAGTAGGTTTTCGGAATATTTGAGATCGTTTTTTGGATAGATGAAGGGTTGTCCTAATGAATATTTGAAGGCGTAAGCACCGATCGTAGGCATCTTGGATATGAGTCTAAGGCAAGCCTTCATTTGCTGATTAGGATCATTTATATCAGTACTATCGTGGTAAAAGGCAGATAATGCCCCGACCACCCCAAGCATAATTGCCATGGGATGGGCATTGCGAGTAAATCCACGAAAGAATAGGCTTAATTGGTCATGCAGCATGGTATGCTCGGTTATATCCTTCTCAAATTCTGCCTTTTCCTCTGGGGACGGTAATTCGCCCTGCAACAACAAGTAACATACATCCATGTAGTCACTATGGAGTGCAAGGTCATCGATGGCATAACCTCGATGTAAAAGAATACCCTTTTCACCGTCAATAAAAGTGATTTCGGATTCGCATGATGCAGTTGAGGTGTAGCCGGGATCGAATGCGAACATGCCAGTGTCTGAATAAAACTTCCGGAGATCAATTGATGCAGGGCCTTGGCTGCTATGCATTAAGGGAAATTGGTAGCGAACCCCAGTTTTATTGTCGACAAAAGTGAATCGGTTTTCTTCAATGGCCAGTTTTTCATTCATCTGTTCGGTCTCAATCTGCTCGTTGTTTTTATTATATTATTGTTTATTTGTAACACACTAACTAGGAATACGCTAACACAGATTACCTAATCAGCGACAACTAAAAAGTGGGTTAGTATACGGTAAAAAAGGTTCAAAGTTATGGGAAATCACGAAAATAATCGTTCCGATGGTCGCGACTATTTGGTTTGACGGGGATGAATTTCTGTTAGTTTATCTGCGATTTAATCTCTATCAATGGCTCCAGAACATTGAATTACTGTTTTTAATTTTCGTTCCTATTTTGCTGCGAACTCAGAATCTGAGAAATAGGTTCATACTCGGGATATTTACTTTCCTCAAATAATCGCTTTAACGTCGAATTTTGCATAGAATTGCCCCGGTTCCATCGTATAAAGAGTTTCCGATTCGTTTGGAAAGTGCTCGATTTGTGGAGTGACAAATGCTAAAAAAATTTCTGTACTGGCTGCTAACAGGGTTATATAAAGTGGAGGTACAAGGTTTTGACAATTATTCCAAAGCGGGCAACCGAGTGCTTATTGTTGCCAACCACACTTCGTTTCTGGATCCATTGCTACTCGGGGTCTTTCTGCCGGACAATGTGACTTTTGCGATTGATACATACATCGCTAATAGTCGTTGGATTCAGCCTTTTTTAGGATTTTCGAGTGTTTTTAAAATGGACCCGACAAATCCGCTATCTTCGAAAGCACTGATCAAGTTTCTTAAACAGAACAACAAGGCGGTTATTTTCCCTGAAGGGCGCATTACGGTAACCGGTTCATTGATGAAAATTTATGATGGCAGCGGCATGATTGCTGATAAGTCTGGTGCAGTGGTTTTGCCCATTCGTATCGATGGGGCCCAATATACTCCCTTTTCCAGGATGAGAGGGCGTATTCGTTTACGTTGGTTTCCGAAAATAACAATCAATATACTTGCTCCAACCACACTGTCGCCGCCTAAGGGCGTTGTCGCGCGGGAACGAAGAAAATATGCGGGACGGATGCTTGCTGAATTAATGACCGAAATGATTTTTGCCACAAGCAATTTTCGCCGAACGATTATCGCAGCGATTTTAGATGCGAGGCGAATTCATGGTGGCAGTCATCTAGTTTTGGACGATATTAATCGTGCGCCGCTGACATACAATGGATTGATTAACCACTCTATTTGCCTAGGTGGATTGGTTAGAACGTATACAGCGAATGACGAATTTGTTGGGGTGATGTTACCTAATGTAGCTCAGACAGTTCTCGTGATGCTGGGGTTACAGTTTTATGGGCGAGTCCCCACGATGTTAAATTACACTATGGGTCCAAAAAGCTTGGAGAGCGCGTGTATTGTTGCAAAGCTTAATGTGGTAATTACGTCCCGTCGGTTTATCGAGACTGCGAAATTAGAGAAATCTGTGGATGCATTAAGCCAACATGCTACGGTAGTTTACCTGGAAGATTTGGGTGATCAGATTTCTTTGAAAGATAAGGTCTGTGCTGCCGTGAAGTCATTTACGACGGATTATTGGTTTGACGATGCGGAGCAAGGCTACCATAAACCTGCTGTGATTTTATTTACATCGGGATCGGAGGGTACTCCAAAGGGTGTGGTGCTGTCTCACTACAATTTGCTGGGGAACCTCCAGCAATTAGCGTCGAAAATCGATTTCAGCTCCCGAGATATTATTCTCAATGCGCTGCCTTTGTTCCATTCGTTTGGCTTAACTGCTGGAACAATTCTCCCTTTGGTGTCGGGTATGAAGACCTTCCTTTATCCGTCACCTCTACACTATCGGATTGTACCTGAAGTGGCTTACGAAATTAATGCAACCATTTTGTTTGGCACTAATACTTTTCTCGCTGGATATGCAAAACACGCTCACCCTTATGATTTTTATAGTGTCCGATATGTGTTTTCAGGGGCAGAAAAACTTCAGCAAGAGACGCGAAACAGTTGGTCATCCAAGTTTGGCATCCGAATTTTCGAAGGCTACGGGGCAACGGAAACCAGTCCACTGCTTTCAGCCAATACGCCTATGGAGCATAGAGAGGGAACAGTCGGTCGTTTTATCCCGGGAGTACAACATCAATTACAAGAGGTTCCTGGCGTCAAATATGGCGCTCGGTTGCATGTTACTGGCCCAAATATCATGTTAGGATATTTGTTGGTGCAAAAGCCAGGAGAAATCCAACCTCCTTCCTCAGTTTTTGGTGATGGTTGGTACGACACTGGCGATATCGTCCATATTGATGAGGAAGGTTATATTTCCATTTGTGGTCGCGCGAAGCGCTTTGCGAAAATTGCGGGTGAAATGGTTTCACTCGCAGTAGCAGAAGGTGTGGCTAGCAAGGCGTGGCCCGAATCCTTGAGTGCTGTAGTAGCGGTGCCCGATGCCGATAGAGGTGAGCGACTGATCTTGGTTACCGAAGAACTCAAAGCATCTCGAAGGGCGCTTATTGAAAATGCTGAGGGGATTAGTGAGATCAATCTTCCAAAAAAGATTCTTGCCGGGCAATGCGTGCCGCTACTCGGGTCGGGAAAAATTGATTATTTCGGCGTCAAAGCGCTTGTCGAAAAGGAATTCGGATTATGATGAGTACCTCAATTGATAAAAAGGCAAACACTCGCAGGAATGTTGGAGTCTTTCAGGTTTGCTTAACGCGGTTTTCGTGGGATTTTTTTGCATTCGTTCGATAGCTTAATATAAAACCTATAACTCATGAACGGAAGCCAGGACAAAAGAGCCAGATTGAAACCGAGGTCTCAATTCGTTTCTACCGTGATGATGTTTTTGGTGCTGATTCTATGTGATTCATGTTCCATCTTGTCACAAAAGAAACAGACAGAGCTGACGCAGACGCTGTGGTTTTATCGATCGGCCATCCGGTGGGGGCGGTACACCGATGCGCTTGAATTTCAAAAAAATCCTCAGAAAGACTTTAATTTTTTGTCTGTGAGCGATGTGAAAGTTTCGTGGTATACGGTGGAACGTAAGGCCTTTTCGGATGATGGTGATCGTCTCGATCAAACTGTCGAGATTCGCTATATCCGAGAGCCGGGTATTGTGGAAAAAACCATTTTCGATCAACAGACCTGGCTCTACGAAGACGACGGGTGGGTTTTGGATGGAGAATTGCCACATTTTAAATGATCGGAAAATTATACACACGGCTTAAACGAAAAATTAAAATACTTACAAAACAATAGTTAACAATAATGGCATTGGTTTTGCCTGAGAGCCTGCTACATAAACTCGTTGTTGAGTTAGCAGATTTCAGGAAAACAAAATGTTTGTAAATACGTATAGTTCAAAAACGGTTAAAAGGCAGGCCCAAGACGGAGCCGCTTTAGTGATTAGTTTGATCATGCTCTCCCTAATGACCGTCATTGGTGTGGCTGCTATGGATACCACCATTTTAGAAATAAAGATGGCGGGAAACATCCAGGCGGAAATTGACGCCTTCAACAATGCTGAATCTAGCCTCCGGCTTGCTGAAAATATTGTAAAAGACGAGGCGGATGATCCCATTCCTGTCAACTTTAGCGATCTTGATTGGCTTTACCATTCCGCGGATTCCAACATCCCGTCCCATAATGAGTTTGGTGTCACAAATTCCGATGAGGGTGATAATAATGCTCGATATATTGTTCAATACGCCGGTTCCCGTGTGTTGGCCGGAGAATCTGCCGCATTGAATTCAACGGGCGGAATTACGGGTTCAGCAATTCATCTATTCCAAATTGATTCCGTCAGTGACGATATCGGTCAAGGGGCTATTCAGATCGTACGTTCTACTTACGCTACCCTCAATGCACCTTAAATTAATGGAGAACACGATGAGGATCAAAATGCATAAAAATTTAAAGGGTTTTACCCTTATCGAAGTACTAGTGGCGCTCCTGATCTTATCAATTGGGCTGTTGGGTTTGGCAGGGTTACAGGTCAGTGGGCTTCGGAGTAACCACAGTGCGTATGTCCGCAGTCAAGCCGTGATGTTGGCCCAGGATATGGCCGATCGGATGCGATCGAATCAGGTGGCTGCAGTTGTTGATTGTTATGAGATTCCCAATCAAGGTTGTCCAGCTGGTAATGTTGGGCTTGTGCTTGCTGCTACCGACCGTACTAATTGGCTTGCATTGTTATCGCAGGAGCTGCCTTGGGGAACGGGTTCGGTGGATTGTGTGGATAGCCCTTGTGCTGATAATTCGATTCATACGATTACAGTACAGTGGGACGATAACAGAACTGGTGGTGTGGATACCACTTTTCAGTTGAGTGTAAGACTATGAAGATTTCCAGATTGTCACCTCAACTGGGATTAGGTTTGGTTGAATTAATGGTGGCGCTTGTTGTGAGTACATTTTTGTTAGGTGGCCTCATTCAGATATTCATTGCCAGCAAAATGAGCTATCGAATGCTCGATGGGTACTCCAGGTTGCAGGAAAATGGACGGTTTGCAGTAGATGTTCTTTCAAAAAATATTCGCTTGGCAGGCTATAGGTCGGATGTTTCGTCCAATGAAGAAACTGTCTTTCCAATAACTACCAATGGCATAATTTATGGGAGCGATGGCCAGGTAATTATTGGTAGTGATGGTGCTGTCGGGTCGTCGGATAGTATTACGTTTCGGCATCAAGGAAGTGAGGATGGCCTTATCGAGGATTGCTTGGGTGGGGATGTCGATGAAGGAGATACGGTATCAATTACTTTTAGTCATGACCCAGTCGACAATGAACTTCAATGTGATGTTGATGGCGGTACTCCCCAGCCTCTAGTAGATGGTGTAGAAAACATGCAAATTCTATATGGAATCGATACTTCAGTTCCCCAAGACCGCTTTGCAAATGTATTTCTTCCAGCTGGTCCTGGGTTGTCATGGAATAATGTCGTCAGTGTCCGAATCGCTTTACTTATGAATACAGTAGGATCTGTCAGCACTCAAGACGATTCTAAAAGTTATACGCTACTAAGTGGAGTCAATGGGGTAAACGTAGCAGCGGCAACCGATCATTTTCGAAGGCATAGGTTCGTAACTACAATAAACTTGCGAAATCGCGTACGACTTCAATAATCGTTCAGTTATGTTTGAGATTGGAGGTAGTTTTCGAGTCCGAGTTTTTCGATCAGGTCTAACTGGGTTTCAAGCCAATCAATGTGCTCTTCTTCATTTTCCAATATCGACTCAAAGACACTTCTGGAAACATAGTCTTTGGTGCTTTCACAGTGGGCAATGGCTTCTCGGAGCAAAGGAGTAGCCCGCTCCTCTTGTTTGAGATCACAGCTTAGCATTTCTGTTACGTTTTCCCCAATCATAAGACTTCCCATATCTTGAAGATTAGGTAGCCCTTCGAGGAATAGAATCCGTTCAATCAGCTGGTCCGCATGTTTCATTTCATCCAAGGATTCGTGATATTCCTTTTCGTTAAGCTTTTCCAGGCCCCAATTTTTGTACATCCTGGCATGTAAAAAATATTGGTTGATAGCTGCTAATTCATTAGCCAACGCACGGTTTAAATATTCAATAACTTTGCTGTCGCCTTTCATGATATGCTCTCAAGATCACTGTTTAAGATATAAGGTAAGACGCCATATGAAGCGTTACTCGGATTGTACCTTATAAACCACTATGGAACGAACATAATTAAGTAAATTTGTGGGAGTTTTTTGCTGTTAGTATGGATGAGAGCGATATAAATATTGTACTATTCGAGCCCGAGATTCCTGCTAATACGGGCAACATCATTAGGCTTTGTGCAAATACAGGTGCGGTGTTGCACTTGATACATCCACTTGGATTCGATTTGGAGGACAAGAAGCTTAGGCGCGCGGGGCTTGATTATCATGAATATGCCCGAGTTCAGGAATATCGATGCCTAAGTGATTATATCGAAACAATCGGCCCAGGTCGTATATTTGCGTTGAGTACTCGCGGAAACCAGCCCTATGGGGAGGTTCAGTATAAACGGGGCGATACGTTCTTGTTTGGGCCAGAAACTCGGGGGTTACCTTTTGATCGATTTAAAGATTTGATTTTGGAATCCTGTTTATTTGTCCCGATGATACAAAATAGTCGCAGTTTGAATCTGTCCAATACAGTTGCTGTAGTTCTTTTCGAAGCGTGGCGGCAATTAGGATTTAGAGGCGCTGTTGTTCAATAATATGTAAAACTATCAAATGTTTTCCGGCTTGGGGGTTCGACTGAGTAAATTATTAACCGCTTGTTCAGGTGAGTTATTCTCGTAAATCATTTGGTAGACTTGTTCTGAAATGGGCAGCTCTATTTTGTTTTCTTCTGCAAGCCGCTGGAGTTCACGAGCAGCTGAGATTCCCTCTATTTCTTGGTCAATCTCGCTGACAGCCTGGTCGAAACTTAGCCCTTTCCCAAGTGCAAGGCCAAACCGCCGATTTCTTGATTGGTTGTCGGTACAGCTTAGAATTAAATCACCAAGGCCAGTTAAACCCATGAAAGTATCTTGTTTCCCACCGACTGCCAGTCCAATTCGTATCATTTCTGTGAGACCTCGTGTTACGAGAGCTGAGCGAGTGTTTGCCCCGAAACCGAGCCCATCAGCAACTCCGGTTGCAATAGCCAATACGTTTTTTACGGCACCACCAATTTGTACACCAATAATATCGTTCGCCGTGTAGACTCGAAAGCGAGGGTTATGGAGGATATCGGCAAGCTCTCTCGCAAAAGACTGTTGAGGGGACGCAACGGTGATAGCAGTTGGGAGGTTGTTAGCAACCTCAAGTGCGAAAGTGGGGCCAGAAACTACTGCCAATGAGGTGGGGAATGGCAAATTATTTTTTGCGATTTCGTGAAGCAAACTTCCACTCTTTGGATCGATTCCCTTGGTAGCCCAGGCAATCTTGCAGTGGGGTGTGATACATGGGCTGATTATCTGAATCGTATGGAGAAACGCATGGCTGGGAACTGCGATCAAAATAATATGGCTATTTTTTATGGCTATCGAAATGTTAGAAAACACTTGGAGATTATCGGGGAATTCAATATTTGGTAAATAGCGATCATTACGACGGTTTTTTTCCAATATTCGGAGACGTTCAGGATGATGCCCCCACAGTTTTGTGTTATGTCCGTTACGTGCTAGGAGTATTGCTAACGCAGTGCCCCACGAGCCCGCACCAAGAACAGTAATATTAATTTTTGCCATTTAGCGAATAAACCTCATATCAACTCACGTAGGGCCCTCTAATTATGCCAGTCAAGCTACAATTGGGGTGTAGGGTTGGATGCAATTCCCAAAGGATTGGAATGCCGAAGTGGCATAAAACCGTATTTAATTGAGACTTTGTGAGCCAGGTGCTTGCGGGTTTTGTCGGTCCTGGATGTGGTGTGCATATAAGGCATCAAAATTTACTGGAGCTAGCAACATCGGTGGAAATCCACCCTTGATAACAAGATCGGAGACGGCTTCTCGGGCGTATGGAAATAATACATTAGGGCAAAAACTTCCGAGCATAGGTCCCATTTCCTGCTGGCTAAATCCTTTTAGCAAGAAAATACCACCTTGGCAAACTTCTGCAAGATAGGCTGTTTTTTCCCCTAACTTGACCGTCAGGGTTGTGGTGATAGCCACTTCAAATAAATTGTCGTTTAAATCCCGAGTCTTGCTGAAAAGGTTTAATTCGACCGCAGGTTCCCATTTTTCATTAAATATAATTGGTGAGTTTGGCGATTCAAAGGATAGGTCTTTAATAAAAACTCGCTGAATAGCAAATTGTTTTTCCTTTTGATCGTTGTTTTCTGTCATAATTTTATATCGACATATCAGATATCAGCGAATTGGAGGAGGAGTTTAGTATTAGCGTTTTTTCTTACGTTTAACTGGGAGACTAAGATCTTCCCATCCTTGTATGCCGCCCTTCAATAGAAATATTTTTTCAAAGCCAAGCTTTTGGAGCTTTTTGCATGTTTGTGGGGAACGAGTTCCTGATTGGCAGGTCACCACAATCGGGTGGGATTTGAATGGCTCCAACTCATTGATTCTATCATCCAATTTTCCTGCAGGGATATGAAGGGATCGTTCGATAAACCCTTTCGCATGTTCCTGTGGTTCTCGGACATCTAAGATGAGGGTGTCATCGTTGTCCATTAACCCTACGGTGAATAAAGGTGTTGCTATGTCGTATTTTCGCAGTAAACTCTCAAAAATATCTTGAATAAGTAATACGGTGACCACAGCCAAACCACCAAATAGGAAGTAATGGTTGCTGATAAATTCGATATATTGATCCATTCAATGGCCTTTCAATTGTGTATCGTCTAGAAAATTAATAAGTTGGTTGCAGAACCCTAACGTCACCATGTCGATGGAATTTGTAATAACGCGGATATAATAAGGGTAAAAACGGCTAAAATAATAACTGGTTTGATTCTAATTTGCTAAATTACGTGAGGAGAATAATTTTTAGTGGCGCAGTTTCTAAATGACGACGGCGAAGGAGTGTTGGTTTGAATCCCCCTAAACCAATTGTGTTGTTAATATTTGATGGTTTTGGTTGCAGTGATTCGTCAAACAAAAACGCCATTAGCCATGCCGGTATGTCGGTTTGGAACAGGCTTTTAATAAACTATCCTCATACACAGATTGATTGTTCGGGTTCGGTTGTCGGGCTACCAAAAAATCAAATGGGAAACTCAGAGGTTGGGCATCTGCATTTAGGCACCGGTCGGCTTCTACCTCAAGACTTTACCCGAATTAATAAAGCGATTAAGGATAGATCGTTTTTTTTTAATCCAGTTCTTTGCCAAGCTGTAGACTGGGCCATTGACAGTGGTAGTGCATTGCATATTCTTGGTTTGCTTTCTCCAGGAGGAGTGCACAGTTACGAAGGTCATATTGCTGCTATGGTGGATCTGGCTGTGCAAAAAGGCCTTTCTGATGTGTTTGTGCACGCATTTTTAGATGGTCGAGATACCCCTCCCCGAAGTGCGGCAGAGTCTATTAAGATGATGGAGGAGAAGTTCAAACAGTATGGAAAAGGAAGGATAGCGTCGGTTATCGGGCGGTTTTATGCCATGGATAGAGATGCTCGCTGGAAACGCATCCAACGAGCTGCTGACCTGATTGTGCATGGAGATGCCGAATTTTATGCTACTAGCGCTATGAATGCTTTGGAAATGGCCTACGTTAGGGGTGAATCCGATGAGTTTGTGAAGGCGACGAGTATTGTGCCTAAGGGGAAAAAACCTGTTGAGATTCATGATGGTGATGTTGTGGTTTCTATGAACTTTCGTGCAGACCGTACGCGAGAGCTTCCTATGGCCATGACTCAACCTGATTTTTTAAATTTTGGCCATCGTTCGTTGCCCAAATACGGGGGCTTTGTTACTTTGACGCGGTACAAAAAAGATTTCGAATTTCCAGTGGCGTTTCCCCACGCCAAAATTTCTAACAGCCTGGGAGCATTGCTTTCAGGGCTGGGATTGAAACAACTTAGACTCAGCGAAACAGAGAAATATGCCCATGTAACTTACTTTTTCAACGGTGGAAGAGAAAAACCGTTTGAGGGGGAAGAAAGGATTTTGGTGCCATCTCCAAAAGTCACGACCTATGATTTGAAACCCGAAATGAGTTCTGTTGAAGTAACCGATGAGCTTGTAAAAGCTATTAAAAATCAGCAATATGATGTGATTATTTGTAATTATGCCAATTGTGATATGGTGGGGCATACAGGAAACTTTAAAGCGGCTGTCCGTGCAGTTCAGGCGGTCGATGAGGCTTTGGGGCGGGTTGTTGAAGTGATCAAAAAAACCGGCGGTGAATTATTGATAACATCGGATCATGGTAATATTGAGCAAATGGTTGATCCGATAACTTGTCAGGAACATACAGCTCATACGTTAAACCGGGTGCCCTTATTATACGTGGGGCGTGATAAAAAGTTGATCGATGGGGGAAGTCTTGCGGATGTTACGCCAACCATACTGGCAATTATGGGAATCGATAAACCAAAAGAAATGACGGGGCGGTCTCTTCTTTTGGATAGTTAGTGATTCGATAAGACGTATTAGCTTTTTATGAATTCATATTGATGCGAATGTGCTCCTTTTATTCGCAGCGGCCGATTATTTTTATTTTTATCGCACCAATTGTGTTTTGGCAGGGGGCTATAGCAGTTGGGGATACAGACCTGAATGTCCACAAAGAGAAGTTGGGCCGTGTAAGGGTGCAAATCAAGTCTATCCAAAAAGCATTAGGCCTTATTGAATCTGAGAGGAATAGTGTCATTGGCCAGCTAAAAATAATTGAATGGGAATATGGGCAATTTGCCCGATCGATAGGGAGATTGCAGACTCAAGCTACCGATCTACGTCGGCACCTTGCATCAATTAAAGTGCGAATTAGAAGTCTGCGAGCGTCAGTTAAACAACAAAGTGGAATGTTGGCACACCAGCTTCGTTCTGCCTATATGATGGGGCGTGAGGACCGGTTGAAGATTCTGCTAAACCAAGATGATCCTGCTAGGATAAGTCGATTGATGTTGTATTATGAATATTTGAATCAGGATAGAGTTTTAAAGCTGTCGAATTATCAGCATGAGTTGAATGAACTTGGACGCATAGAAAATGAACATTTGGAGGAATCCGCACAATTAGTGGCCTTACTTGAACGGAAGAAAATTGAGCAAAAAAATCTTGAGCGGGTTCGTGCGATGAGAAGCGATGTTTTGGTTTCGCTGGATCAGGAGCTAAAACACAAAGGCGATAAACTTTCGCAACTCAAAGCAAACGAACGACAAATAACCGAATTGTTATTATCAATTCAGCGGATTATGGGAAATTTTCCTCTGGATGAAAGTCCAAGTATGCCGTTTCGTGAAATGCGTGGGCGTTTGACTTGGCCTGTTAACGGAAAACTAATCAAGCGGTTCGGTGCCCAGCGGATGGGTGGGCAATGGGATGGCGTGTTGATTGGTGCGGCTGAGGGAGCTTCAGTAAGAGCAATTTTGAGAGGACGCGTTGCGTATTCCGATTGGTTGCGCGGATACGGATTTATCACTATTTTAGATCATGGGGATGGGTATATGACGCTTTATGCTTTTAACCAGAGTCTTTATAAAGAAGTTGGTGATTGGGTTGACACGGGTGAAGTTATAGCTAGTGTTGGGAAGAGTGGGGGCCGGGCAACTCCAGGGCTTTATTTCGGCATTCGAAAAAGTGGGAAGCCAATTAATCCGGTTACATGGTGTAAACGGGTCCGAGGTGAGTGGGTGGGGTGATCTTTCTGCGTTGTAGGTGGTCGCAGAATATTGATTGTAGAGAGAGCGGGCTTGGTTCAGGCTAGTTCACGGCCATCTGGTGGTCGAAAACTGGCAAATTACATTTGGCCACAGCGGGTAAGTCTGTTCTAGAATAGCCTCCATGGTGACGTTCGTAAATGAGATGGACGTTTATTTTTAAGATTTTTTTATCGATGGTGTAGGAGTTGGCCAATTTTGGCTAACCCTTGGACTCTCAATTTGGAGAAGTTGCAAAATGTTGAAGTATAAAAACTTTCTTATTCTTATGTTGGGAGTTTTCTTAGGGGCACTTGTGAGTGTGTGTGGCAATGTATTGGCTGATCGAGATCAGGAGGCTAGAGACAAGATTCCCTTTGATGATCTTTTAACGTTTACAGAAGTTTTTGGCAAAATTCAGAAAGATTACGTAGAAGCAGTTTCCGATAAGAAAATGCTGGAGGATGCTATTCGCGGTATGCTAGCGGGCCTTGATCCTCATTCCAGCTATTTAGATGAAAATCAGTACAAACAATTGCGGGTTGGGACTACGGGTCGGTTTGGAGGACTGGGTATCGAGGTGGGTATGGAAGATGGTTTCGTGAAGGTCATTTCCCCGATCGATGATACGCCAGCTCAGCGGGCTGGAGTTAAAGCAGGCGATCTGATTGTTCGTCTTGATGAAAAACCGGTCAAGGGGATATCTTTGGAGGAAGCAGTTAAAATTATGCGTGGGGAGCCAGGAACCGAGATAGCCTTAACGATTGTGCGTGAAGGAGAAGAAAAACCGCTCAAGATTAAAATAATTCGAGACGTTATAAAAATTAAAAGTGTAAGGCAACGATTATTGGAAAAGGATTTCGGATATGTTCGTATTAGTAGTTTCCAGTCTCAAACTGGTGAAGGTGTTAAGGATGCAATCGATGAGTTAAAAAAGGAAAACAAAGGGAGTTTAAAAGGGTTAGTATTAGATTTACGAAATAACCCCGGGGGGGTGCTCAACGCAGCTGTGGCGGTAAGTGATGCTTTCCTCGAGAATGGATTGATAGTATATACCGAGGGACGTATAAAGGACTCGGAATTTAAGTTTAAAGCATCGCCTAGCGATATTATTCAAGGTGCACCTATGGTGGTGTTGATCAACGCGGGTTCCGCTTCTGCTTCAGAAATTGTTGCTGGGGCATTGCAAGACCATAAACGCGCAGTGATCATGGGAGAGAGGTCGTTTGGGAAGGGATCCGTGCAAACGATTCTACCAACCAGTAACGGGGGGGCGATAAAATTAACCACCGCTCGCTACTACACACCTTCTGGACGGTCTATTCAAGCGGAAGGCATTGAGCCGGATATACTATTGTCAAGAGTGCGTTTGGAAGATCTGTCAAAATCAGAATTTAAGCCATTGAAAGAAGCTGATCTTTCCAATCATTTGCGGAATGGTAAAGGTAAAAAGGACAAAAAGTCGGAAGATTCCGAACCAGTCGACACAAATAAGGATTCGATCAAACGTGATTATCCCTTGAATGAGGCTTTGAATTTGTTAAAGGGAATTTCAATATTAGGCGGGTCAAAATAGCGACATGTGTTGCAACCAGATATTTCC
>Ga0209992_10001630_pt1 | contig 22832 bp, 21 predicted proteins | sample 2SBtaG_2_FD_182564 | JGI IMG/M metagenome (GOLD analysis project Ga0209992, IMG submission 182564) | Deep subsurface microbial communities from Kolumbo volcano to uncover new lineages of life (NeLLi) - 2SBTROV12_ACTIVE470 metaG (SPAdes)... | ecosystem: Environmental > Aquatic > Marine >... | reverse complement strand
TGTTCTACTAACTTGTTAACTACATCTTCTGCTAGTTTGTCGGCAACGCCACGATCGGCTTTAGAGGTGGCTGCCAATGCCTGGTAAATGGCATTTGAAATTTTATCTTTATTGAAAGCCGTTACTACGCCACTGCGCTTACGGATCTCACTGATCGTATTTTCTATTTGTGAATTGTCCATTATAATCTCCCCGCAATGGTTAGAATGAATATGGATATAACTGATTCCACAACTTTTTCTTAAAGCTCGGTTCAAAAATGTTGACACCACTACTATGAAGTTCATACTGGCGTAAGATCTATAATAGTTGACGATGATCGCGACATCTGAAACTGATCAAAAAGTTTTAAAAAATGATCGGAACTAGTTTTTCATTTACGATTTTCAGACAACATAAGGTGACTTACACTTTGGACACTTGTCATCAAATGGTTCATCTTTGAAACCACACTCACCACAAATTGCAGTGTGTCTTACAGGTTTGAAAGATGGTGTAAGTTCTGATGTTTTCTCAATTGATTTTTTGATATCCTCGACCTTTGCATCTTTATCAATATCTAATGTTACTAGTAATCCACCATTGAGTAATTTTGAGAGTTTGTTACACTCAGAGATTGGCTCACTTTTGTTAGTATAATCAGAAACTTCTGAAGCGTTAACTACGATTCCTTGGGAATAGAATTCAGTATCCATTGAGTTTAGGCTGGAATTTTTACCATATTTTTCACCATCAAGGGTGGCAAAACGAACAGAACCTTCAGTATTAGTCATGGAAATAGCCACTGTGTCGCCTAATTCTTTGCCTTTTTTGGCTCCAACGTCTACTGCTGTTTCAATGACTTTGTGTAGAATATCTCTGCCTTCTTTATTGTCTTGGAATCCAAGTATGTTAAAGACAGCCTCTTTGAGCCCTACCAAGTTTACTACAAGAGATACAGAACTTCTTTGCATGTATTGAGTATTTTTTGCAAGAATAGGATTAAGTCCTCTTCGAGTCAAATCTGAGATTTCTTTCTTTCTTAATGCCATTGAAGCTAAAGCTGGTTTCATTAACAAAGCTAGTCTTGCTCTAAAGTAAGTCTCATCTTTGTTTGATTCAAAGGCTAATCTTGGAAGATTGATTGAAACTGATTGTAAGGTAATTGAAAGAGGGCCAGAGGTTTTTGTAGATCCATTTGTAATACCATAACTAGATGTTTGGCCTTTAGCAAACATTACTTTTCCACCAAGGGAAATTATTTCTGATGCTGCTTGTGATACATCAGTTATTTTTCCTTTATCAGCATCAATTATCAAACCAATTTTTGGAATTGGTGTAATTTTTGTATAATTTTTGTATGCATTAATAATTGAATTAATTATTTTTGTATCAGATCCTAATTGTAAACGAATTGAAACGTTGGTACTAGTTTTATTATATTTTGCAGTTGTTGATGCTGTAGCAAAAGCTTCAGTTAATTTTTCTTCAAGTTCTGGAAGTGCTTTTGAATGTTTTGTAAATAATGCAACTAATCCATCAAGTACAATCTCTTGAGAAGCTTCTTTTGAAAGAAGAGCAATGATGATAGATAACGCACTGGTGATCTCACCTAACTGTTTTGATGCAGGAATTCTTGATACATCTAAATATTTTCCACCAAGTTCAATTCCATCGTCAATTAATTCTTTAACGTTAACAAATATTGTATCAGGAATCATAGACCAAATTCCAGGATTAGAAATGTGCAAGTCACCAGAAAGATGTGAGTCGGCTACATCTTTAGGTAAAACATTTGTAAGAAGATGTTCAGCAAATACTCTTTGACCGGTATTAAACAAAAGACCTTCAGCACCGTTATCTACATTATCTAAATTAGAGATCATCTCTTGAACATCATAAACAGGTATGCCTAGGCGTGCGAGTTTGTTTCTATATTCCTCATGACCGTGCTCAAGCAGGACAGAATTAACCATCTCACGAATTAATGCGCCTGTAAGATAGGTAGTCTGATATTTGTAAATTCTATTTTCAACTTCTTCAGTAATTTTTTGTGCAAGTTCTAATGGAAGACTTCCTTCACGAACCAAGGATTGAATGATTTTATGTGAGTTAAATTCTTCAATGGATTCAGAAGATGTTCTAACATACATTTTTCCACTTTCAATAATTGATCTTTCTTCAATTTGTCTTGCCAAGCTTAAAACAAGTTTTCCAAGATTTGTAATGGTGTAACGTCTTTCTGATTTATTTAAAGCAACAAGTGATTGTCTAAGTAATTTTCTCAAGTGGTATGCAAATTTTCCACTTTCTTTTTTTGATTTGAATCCAGCAAGTGATTTTAATTCAGAATAAGTTAATGGGCCTTTAGAATTTAGGATTCTAAGGATATCAATTCTGTTTGGACTTGCCATGACAGAAAATATCATTCTGACACGTTTTGAGGTAGATTGTAAGATTCCACCTCGTTTTGGATCTGAATCGTCGTCATCTAGATCCATATTTAATTCAGAATCATCATCTAGATCAGCATCCACATCTAGATCTAATTCTAAATCTTCTTCGGTTTGTTTCACTGATGTTTCTAAAAATAATGCAGTAAATAAGACTTGTGACTAGATCATTATTTCATATTCTTGATCAGATTTTTTGAAAATGGGAAAATGATCTTTATAGAAGATCAATTGGTTATTTTTCTTGTACATCAAGTGAAAATTCTGATGTAGATAGTTTCTGTCCACATGATGGACATTTGCCATTTGATGGATTTAGTACATCTTTTAGAGATTTTAACATCTTCATGTTTGTGATCTTTTCTCCACATTTACCACATGTTATTTCTACTGACATGATTGAGATCAGATATGTAAAATAATTAAGAAAAGATTTTGATTTTTTTTAATAATTCAAGCAAATTATTTTACTGTTTTTCGATGAGAATTCCACGTTCATCAAAGCCAGCAATTTTTGCTCTTGTTCCAACAGGAAGATCAGCCGGGGTAGCAATATTTGGCATAAATCCAGATATCCTCAAATCGGTATTATCCACTTGCATAACAACAAAGGCATATGGAGTATATTTTTCAAAGCCAGCAGGTGCTACTGTGATTATTGTATAAGTAGCAACTGAGCCTATACCATCTAAAATAGCATCTTCAAATCCCTTGCTTCCACATTTTTTACAATAATACGCTGTAGACAAATGAAGGAATCCACATTCAGTACATTTGTGAGTTAAGAGTTTGCCTTCTTTGGCATAATCAATTAGTTGTTCTTCAATAGTCATTTTACACACTTTGGAATACGTGAACAGCACAACTTGCACCTGTTGCACCAAAGTTATGAGTTAAACCAATTTTTGCATCTTTAACAGTTCTGTCGCCTGCTTTTCCAGTTAGTTGATCAAATACTTCTACTACTTGTCCAACACCTGTTGCACCAATTGGATGTCCTTTTGATTTTAGACCACCTGATGGATTAATTGAAATGTCAGAATTTAATTTTGTTCTACCTTCACGAACAGCTTGAATACCTTGTCCTTTATCAAAGAATCCCAGGTCTTCAGTGTCAACAACTTCTGCAATTGTAAAACAATCATGTACTTCTGCAAAGTCAACATCTTTTGCAGTGATACCTGCCATTTTGTATGCATCTGCTGCTGCAAGCTTTGTACTAGGAATTGTTGTCATATGTTCACGTCCTTGCAAAGCTGCAGGTGAACCGCCTCTACCAGAACCAGTTACTTCAATGTAATCACCACCATGTGCTTTTGCAAACTTTTCAGAACAAAGAATAACAGAACTTGCACCATCAGAGAACGGACAGCAATCATAAAGTTTTAGTGGACTTGCAACTACTGCAGAGTTCATTACATCATCAACTGTAATTTTCTTTTGCATGTGAGCTTTTGGATTAAGAACACCATTATCATGATTCTTTACTGCAACTGCTGCAAAGTCTTCTTCAGTTGCATCAAACTCTGTCAAGTAAGCTCTTGCCATTGATGCAAACAAACCTGGAAATGATGCACCTGCTTGACCTTCATAGAAAAAGTCAGAGCAATATGCAAAGTAAGTTGTAGTCCATTCAGTTCCAGTGTGAGTTACTTTTTCAACACCGGTAACTACAAGACAATCATAAAATCCGGCTGCAACATTTGCATATGCCTCTCTAAAAGATACAGAACCACTGCCACATGCAGACTCTATTGTTAATGATGGTTTATCTGGAATTCCTAATCTACTCATTAAGACAGGACCAATATGGACCTGTTTGTCAGCTACTCCGAAAACGTTTGAGATGTAAGATGCCTGGATATCTTTTGGAGAAATTCCTGCACTTTCTATGGCTGAAACTGATGCTTGAGTAGTAATATCAGCAATACTTTCACTTAATTTTCCATATTTGGTGCTACCAGCGCCAAGAACACAAACCTTTTCCACAAATGTCACTGACCCATTTCCCTATAAAAATTGTTTTAGTAAATTCATCATAGAAAATGCCAAGAAGAAAGTCAAGTGTCAAAACTGTTCAGATCAAAAAGCCTACAATGAGACATGTAGTCAAAACTACAAAGTCAAAAACAAATATCTTCAAAAAAGAAATTATTCAATATTTTGATAGTAATGGATTTCTTTCTTGGTCTGCAAAAGAGAAAAAATACATAATTCTTGGAACAAATTCTCCTAAAAATGGACTAGTACCATGTCCTGAATGTAAGCTCGGGGAATTGATGGTAATCAGAAATAAAGCTACAAGAAAACGATTCATGGGTTGTTCAAATTATTATGGTGGATGTAAAGCATCATCACCGTTATTACAAAGAGCAAGAATGCGAGCAACAAAGATGCCTTGTGATGTATGTAAATGGCCAATGATAATTTTTCGATATACACGAAATCAGAAATGGACAAAACAATGTGGGAATTTTAATTGCGATAGTAGAAAAACTAAGCCTTCAAAGTAGGATAAACATCAGTTCTTCTGTTTTTAAGTAATGGTAAAATTTTTCTTGTTTGTTTTACTTTGTTTAAATCTATATTTACAAAACTAATTCCTTGTTTCTTTTTCATATCAAGTAAAACTTTACCATATGGATCAACTACTAAACTTCGTCCACAGTAAATATTTCCAACTTGGTCTGGGGCTATAACATAACATCCATTTTCAATTGCCCGCGTTTTGTTAATTGTGATCCAATGTTCTTCTTTCATATTTCCTTTTACCCAAGCTGATGGTGCAACTAGTACTTCAGAGCCTGCAGCTGCAAGTGATCTTGACATTTCTGGAAATCTTAAATCATAACAGATCATCATGCCAATTTTCCCAATTGTTGTTTTGACTGGTTTTGAAATTTTTGAGCCTGATTTCATTTTATTAGATTCTTTGAATCCTAATGCATCATAGAGATGTATTTTACGATAAGTAGAGATTACTTTACCTGATTTATCAATTACAAATGCAGTATCATAAACTCGATCTTTTGTTCTACTTTTCTCATAAAATGAACCTACAACTTGAATTTTATTTTCTTTTGCAGCTCTTGCAATAGTTGAAACAAAGTTTCCCTTTATCGTTTCAGATAAACTTGCTAATTGTTTTGATGTTTGAGATGAATTTGTATAAAACATCATAAATTCTGGAAATGCGCAAAGTGTTGCATTCTTTGATGCAGCTTTTGAAATGTATGAAGTAATTTTTTTTAGATTATCTTCCTTGTTAGTTGAAGCTGTAAATTGAACTACTGCAACTTTCATGAATTTAATGAATCATATCACAATAAAAGGATAAACTTGTGGTACAACTTAGAAATGTACCATTTTCTTCTTATGCAAATTCATTGTATACAATACAAACCGATCATAGTGTGTATGTCGACCCTAGACTGGAGGGATATTTTCCAGTCAAATATTTTTAAAAATAATTAAAGTTGGTTTCCTGCTAAGAACCAATTTTCTTTAGGATTGTCTTCAAAAACAACAATAACGTGACTTTCTTTTGTCTTTAGAATATCTACTGCTGATTTTGTGATTGCTTTTGCATATTCATCTTTTTGTTCCTGAGTTCTACCAGGATACATTGAAACTGTAATCAAAGGCATATGAATTTCAAATGATTTCAGGAATTTATTCTTTCAATAATCTGGCCTGTAACCATATCTTGTACCATATGTAAAGTCAGAACTGTGCATTTTTTTGTAAATGTATCCAGTTCCCAAACCAACTGCAAAACCACCAATGTGTGCAAGATATGCTACTCCACCACCTGCAACCCCAAATCCTCCAATGAAAAATGGTAGTAGATTTTGAAAAACCAACCAAAAGGGCAAGAACCAGCGAGCCTGTATGTGCATCATTCTCCAAAAGAAGCCTAACATCATGAAAGTTTGAACTCTTGCTCTTGGGAAAATTACCAAGTATGCACCAAGTACTCCAGAAATTGCACCAGAAGCTCCAACTGCAGGAATTGCACTGCTAGGATCTCCAAGTATGTGAATTAATCCTGCAGCTATACCCCACATTAAATAAATTCCAAGAAACTTTACTTTACCAAACTTTTGTTCAATGTTATCACCAAATATCCACAAGAACCAAATGTTTCCGCCAAGATGAAGTAAACCACCATGCATGAAGGTAGATGTTAGTAATGTAATTTCTGAAAATGCAGGACATTGCATTATTCCATTTCCAGTATCTATTCCACTATATGCTCCTGTAACACAAGCTGGAACCGCACCCCAATTGTAAAACATTGTAAATGCATTTTGATTTGAAAAATCAAAAAATTGTCCCGTATATGCTACTTCCATAAAAAATACAATTACATTTACAATGATTAGTGCAATTGTTACTTTAGGTTTGAATCCTGGAGGATGTGGATTCTCATCTCTTAAAGGAAATAGCAATATTCAATGTCAATGAAGATCGTATAAATAAGATTATTCAATTTTTTAGAAAAATAAGATGAGAAACATTACCAAAATGACTCCTTTGTTTCTCACCTAAACTATGGCCTGTGTAATTTACTATTGTATAATAGATAAAAACAAAATTGGTTCATTCGTAGGATGTACTGGTATGAAATTAAAATAGAAAATTAAATTTCCAGTATTCCATTACTAATCAAAAATTGAATTCCTTGTACAAAGGCCTCATCATCAATTGCACCTTCTGCCCACCACCCTGCATTGTTCCTAATCCATGCTGGAATTTCATTTCCAGATGATTCTCCTGATTGAGTTTGTGGAATATCTAAAATTCCATTACTAATCAAAAATTGAATTCCTTGTACAAAGGCCTCATCATCAATTGCACCTTCTGCCCACCAGCCTGCATTGTTCTTAATCCATTCAGGAACAATAGGTGTAACTTTTCCAACAGAAATTGTGCCTATCATCCATGGATGAAGAGTACAGTAATAATCAAAAATTCCCTGATTTTCAAATTTGAAGGCAAAATTGTTGCCTCCTGCAACAACTCCACTATCAAAATTTCCAGAAATTCCAACATCAGGAGTTCCTGAAGTTACTGTATGAGCAGAACTATCTTTGTTATTCCAAAGTACCACTTGGTTTGGCAAAATGTTTAGAGATGAAGGTATGTAACAAGAGTCATCATTTTCACATCCTGGAAGATATGAACCAATTGCAATATCTACAAAATGATCACCATAAAGATCTTCTTTAGGTTCAGTTACTTTGAATGAAAATTCTCCCGAAGTATCAAAATTATTTACATTTGAAATTCGTGCAATTACAGAACCTGTTTCATCAAAATTTATTGTAAATGAATTAGTACCATCAAAAGCTTCTAATCCTTTTTTAGATTCTATTATTTTTCCATTAAGAAATACATCAAGATCATATACATTTTGTGTGATTATTGTATTTGTTATAGGATCATGGAATTCTAAATGAAATGTAATATCATTATTTGGATTAATTTTTCCTTTAGGGGTTAATGATAAATGAAATTTCCAATCTTCTTCTGATGATAACAAAATAATTTTATCTCCATCTTCTAAAGACGCATCTTTCTTTTGTACATCTCTTTTCTTTCCAGATTCTATTCCAAAGATAATTTTATCATCTTGTTCGTCAGGAATTTCATCATAGAGTTTTAACAGTTTTTTTGATGAAAGTAGAAAATGTACAACAATTTCTTCATCACCAGAACGATCAATTGTTCCAAAATAAGAAATATCATTTACCGTCAATAAAATTTCATGATTGTTGAAAATGTCTACAGTTTTTGGAATATAGTATTCTGCATGAACAAATGGGATTGATTCAATAAAATCTTTGTCCCAATTAAATGGCATTTGTGCAGTAAGTTTTTTGCCTGAATTATCAAAATAAAATTCATCTATTTTATCAAAATATGTTGCAAACATTAGTTCATGTGTTATATCATCAATTTCAATAGAAAAAGGAATGAATTCGCCCATGGTAAATAAAATTTGAAAAGTAGAATCATTACCAGATACTTGTATTGATTCAATTGATAAAATTGTAATTTTAACATCAACTAATCCACCCTCGAAAAATAGAGGAGCATTAATTGTAAGAGGAGACTCATTTGAGGCTAGCCAAGAACCATTTTCTATTTTTTCACCTGAGAAATCTAGAGCCTGACTAGGCACAATTAATGTCTTCAATTTATCGTCAGGTGAATATGCATCAAATTCTAGTACCTTGATACCTTGACCATCAAAGATCTCAATTCTATATTCAACTCCAGAAACTATCTCTTGAGTATCATCATTTATTGTTGAAATATCAAAAATAATCTCATTTTCATTTCCTTCTAGAATAGAAGGATCTGTTTCAAGTTGAACCTTGAAATAATTTTCATTGATAAAATGGATATCACTTTCTTCACTACCTGTACCACCACCATATACAACTTGAAGTGAACCAAAAGATAGAACTAACGATAAAAATGAAAAGAAGAAAATCTGATTCATGTTAATCAATTTGTAAATAATTATTTTAACTTAACAAAAAATTCTATACTTTGATCAAACCTGAAGACATCAAATATTTAATTCCGTTTGCAAATTCAACATCAGTAAGATGACCTTCAGACCACCATGCTGCATTATTTCTTACCCACATTGGAATAGAAGTGATATTTGCTTGTTCTTCATCTAAGTTTTCTTCAAAAACTGGAACATCAATGATATTTTCTCTAACTAAATATTCAATACCTTTTGCGAAGTCTGGGTCATTAATTTGTCCATCAGACCACCACATTGCATTAGTTTTTACCCAACTAGGAATATCAATGTCAGCTGAGACTGGAGTTATTTTTATTCTAGGTGTTTCAACAAAAATGTCTGGAGTAGTGTTTGGAATAATTCCAAGTCCTGTATCCATAACTACTGAAGATGTTACGATTTCAAATGTATCACTTTGTGAATAAGGTTTTGGTAAAGTAATGTCTTCATATTCAATGTAAATTGTATCTCCATGTGAAACTCTTAATTGATTTTGTTCTTGAGAAGAGTCACCAGTTGTCATGAAAAACTCTCCTGGAAGATAGTTGATATAATGAGGATGTTCATAACCTCTAAAGTAATCAGGTATATTTCCATCTTCAAATGAGCCATGTCTAGGCACAACTTCTTTGAGAATTGCTTCAGGAGCTACTTGAAATGAAAAGTTAACTTCTTGACCTTCATCTAAGATATTTGAGATTACAATTTTTGCAGAACCACGTTGATCAAAACTGATTGGTTCAACACCTTGACCATCTACCCAGTATTGATCATTTCTTGATTCAAGTAATTCGCCATTAAGGTAAATGTCCATATTATATGAAAGACCCATTTCGTGAATATCTGTCAATCCATCGTGTACCATTAAGTTTAGATCATAATCTTGATCAACACCAATTACACCACCTGGTTCAGTCCAAAAGTAAGTCTTCCATTCTCCATCAGGAGTATATTTTGTTAGAGAACTTGCTGCAGGTTCAGTTAAATGTCTATTATTAAATCCGTCATCAACTTTAGCATGTTCCATATCTTTTACAAATTGAACGCCGATATGGATTCCACTTCTATCTGAATCAGAATAAACTTTAACATAATTTGTGAAAAATTCTCTATGATGTTTCCATAGGTCAGTATCTCTTATGAAAAATGTAACTTTTTCATTTACATCATAAACTTCTTTATGAAATTCTGCTTGACCTATTTGCCATCCATAATATGCAGATTTGTAAGCATGTTCATCTTCGTTAAACTCCCAATCAACAGTTACACGTCCATCTTGAGGACTAGTAGCAATCATCACTGCTCTATCATGAGAAGAGATTGGACCAGTGCCCATTCTTGGGATCATCATAGGCATAGGAGCTCCATCATTATCCATAGTCATTCCGGGTGTTTTGACTGTAGTAAGATACGTATCATGAACAGTATATCCCATTTGACCTGTTAGTTTGACAACACCCATGAAAATTCCAGTATCGTGACCAGTTTCTGAAAATTCAACATTAGCAACTCGTGCGGCATCAGTGTAAACAGTTATTGGATTTGATGAATCTCCAATTTGTTCTATTTTCTCAGAATCTTCATTCCAACCTGGAGCATAAATCAGTACGTTGATTCTATCAGTCCACCCAATTCCATCATATCGTTCATGACAATCTTGAAGAGTAAATACTTCATTAGCACAGAATTTCATAATAACTCCTGCAGTTTTTTTAACATTAGTGAAACCTGTATCTGCATAAACGGATTGTAAAGGAACAGAAATTGCTAAAACAGCAACAAGTGCAAATACTGACATTAATTGTAGATTATTCATTATGTTGTAACAAAAGTAAATCAATTTTTAATAAAAGAGGAATGGTTCATTCGAGAAATGTACCAATTATCTATTAATTTTTCAAATCAATAAGATTTCGTGTACATTACAAAGAAAAATTCATTGTTAGTTGTTACAGCTGTATTTGTATTATTTTCATTTCAAAGTCAAGTTTTTGGACAAAGTGACGAAAATGAAAAAATGTTTCCTGAATGGGTCAAACAGTCTACAATTATTTGGATAAATGGAGGTATATCTGATGCTGAATTTTTAGCATTAATTGAAAATGTTTTAAACAAAAATATTTTGCCAAATGAAATTAAGTCAGAAGAAAATCTAAAGTACACAGCAAAAACTGTATTCAACAATATTCCAGAACTTGAAGAAGAGAAAAATTCTGAATTGATTCCTTTGTGGGTTAAAGATAGAGCAGAATGGTGGATTGATGGGAAAATTTCAGATAAACAATTTCTTAGAACTGTTCATTACTTGAGAGAAATGGATTACTTAGAATATAATCCTGAAACAAATCTTTTTTCAAATGATGACACATTTAATTCAAGTCTTGAAAGGTTTTTGCTAACTGAAAAAGAAATTTTGAGTATTACTAAAGTAACAAAATGGAGAATTCTTGCTACAGAATATGAATTTGAAGAAAAAGAAGGAGTAATAGATTCCGTAAAAATAATTTTTACTGATATTACAAGAGTGTACGAACCAATTTTTTACAAATTCAAAGTTCCATCAATTAGTATGCAGATATCAGAGTTTAACAATGAAAATGACTTGGGAGATTATTGGAATTCGTTTGAAAGAAGAGATAAACAAACAATCTTTGATTCTGCTCATGCAGTTGGCAATCCTAGTCAAAATTCAGAATGCTTATTCAATTATACATCAGAGGGGGCAATAACTTCATGCACATATGATAACATGGTAATTCAAGTAATTATCTATGATCAAAACAACGAGCATTACAATTACAATTCAGAAAATCTAATTTTAGACGACACAGAGCCAACAAGTAGATTTGTAGGAGAAATTTTGAAAAAAATTAGTAACAACAAAAACTATGGAATGAATAGTCAATTACACAAAGTATTACAAAATAATAATGATGATGAAAATAAAAATATACCAAAATCAATAGAGCCAGAAAAATCTACAACTCAAGGAATTGAAAATTTTTCCTGTTCAAATGATGATTTTGGTTTAGTTACCGTTTCTGGTCAATATAATAATGACAATGTAAAAAGGGATCAAGTAAATCTAATAATATCATTTTATGACAATGAAGAAGCCATTATTGGTAAATCCAGTACATCTTTTTATGATTTGAAAGAATTTGAATCTAAAAGGTTTGTAGGTCATTCAAAATTAGACACTAATTTTCGTACGTGTCAAATTAACGTAGAATGAAAAAATTAATTGATTAATTTTGAGAAATTTGATACTGCAGTCACATAATCACTCTCGTTTGATTTGTATTTTGCATATTCAACACTTCCACAAAGCAAAAGCCAGTTTTTGACTTGATCATACTCAGTTGACTTTGATTGTCTCATGTTAGATAATAATTCAAAATTTGTCAGTTCCTTGTATATTCCCAAATTTTGAGAGTAATAGTATCTAATTGCTTGACTAAGAACTTCGTATGCCTCTTTTCTTTGATTTGTATTGTAAAGTCTTTGAGAATTAACAAGCATCTCATGTGTCAATTTCCTATAATCAGTTTGAGGTTTATCAAGTTGTAAGAGAGGAAGTTCATGTTTATGTTGAGAGAATTTTCTTTTCATCAAATATCCAAATATAGCTAATCCTACAAAGACTGGAATAATCAATAACAATGGATTGTTCTCAATTATTTCCGATGATGGAATTATCTGTTGATAACCACTTTGTAATGAATCACGTACATGTCTTGTATTTTCAAACTTTGCTTTCTCAAATTTGAAATTATCAAATATACTTCGTGAATCCTTTACAGGTTGTGAAACTGCTACTTCAATATCAGATAATGTACCATCAGGTTGTAATTGTTTTCCAGAAATAATTTCATTGAATATTTGTGAAGTTTGTTCTGAAAATGCATTCATCATTCTTTCTTGAATTTGTTCTTTATTCAATTCCAAATAGTTTGGCGAATACTCTCTAAGATCAAATTCACCCTCACCTGATCTAGTTGCATCATCCATCATTGCTCTTCCCAGTGTAAATTCTTTAGGAGTGAAAATGTCATTAGGAATTGCATCCAAATTATCCATACTATAACCACGTTCAAGAACAAAAAGTTCTAAATTTGAATTAGGATTATAATCAAGTGATCTTCCATCAATGAGATATTTACTATTTCCAATTGGATCTAACAAAGCTTCTGCAATTTCAATATAACCATCTGAAAATCTATCATAATATTTTATTTTATGTTTGAAACTTTCGTCTTGAAGTTTCTGTTGCTCTACTATTAGTCCATTTAGAATTTGGCCTTCTTCTGAATCAATTGTAATTTTATAATCTCCTATTGAATATTTATTATTAGTTACAAAATTGTCATAGATTGGTTTTTGAGATTTGATATTTTCTTCTTCTGTAAGATCTTCATAATTTGAAATTATTTCAGATTCTTTTGTGGTTATACTTTGATCATTTATTTGTCCTTCAATTATCCAGTCCATTTCAATTTCTGTTTCGTCTGCATATGCAAAATTTGTAAAAAGAATTAATGGAATGAAAAATAAAATTTTCATAAAATGTTTAGGAGAAATAGTCATAGTACCAGAACCTCAAAAATACAGATTATTCATTTTGAAAGAAACGTATTCCGATACTGTGTAGATTTGATTCATTTCTTACTTTAAAAAAAGTCAAAAATTTCCTTTAATGAAATTGGTACATTTCTCGAATGAACCACTCGGCTATTAATTCAAAAATGAGTATTCAATACATGGCACTTAGAGAAAATCATATGGATTACTCTGTTTCAAATAAAGAAATTCAAGATTTGAATGAAAAAGCTCAGAAATACGCTGAAAAATTATCTGGAGTTTTTGATGAATCTCATAAAGTGATCATAGGTCAAGAAGATGCTTTGAAAAAAATTCTCATTTCAATTATTTCAGATGGACATGTGCTACTTGAGAGTGTTCCAGGCTTAGCAAAAACATTGATGGTAAAAACAATGTCACAGATATTCAATGTAGATCACGTTAGAATTCAGTTCACACCTGATTTACTTCCAGCAGATATTGTAGGAACAAAAATTTACAAAAATGTATCAGGATCATTTGTAACACAAAAAGGTCCTATATTTCATAATTTTGTATTAGCAGATGAAATTAATCGTGCTCCACCTAAAGTTCAATCAGCATTACTTGAAGCAATGCAGGAAAGAACAGTAAGTATTCATGGAGATACTTATGATCTGAAAAAACCTTTTCTAGTTCTTGCTACACAAAATCCCATAGAAAATGAAGGAACATACAAGCTTCCTGAGGCTCAAGTAGATAGATTTGCTTTGAAAATTTTAATTGATTATCCATCTAAACAAGAAGAACTTGAAATAATTGAAAGGAATTCTTCAGGGAATAGTGATTTAGTAAAACCACTAGTTTCACCAACAGAAATAATTGAAATTCAAAAATTTAATGAAAAAATCTATGCCGATAAAATAATTACGGAATACATTGCAGATATTGTAAATGCAACAAGGAATCCAAAAGACTATGATCTAGATTTGGAAAGTATGATTGAATTTGGAGCTTCACCAAGAGCATCAATTTGGTTAATGAGAACTGCAAAAGCTAATGCATTACTAAATGGTAGAGGATTTATCATTCCTGAAGATGTAAAGGCTGTAGCACATGAAGTATTGCGTCATAGAATAATTTTGACATTTGAAGCTGAAGCAAATGGAATAAATCCTGATAAGGTAATTGATTTTGTTTTAGAAAAAATTAGTCCACCGTAAAAATGACCAAACTTTCAGAACTTTTGAAACAGGTAAAAAACCTGGAAATTAAGACTAAAAATCTTGTAGAAGGCATGGAATCAAGTGCCTACAGATCACGATTTAGAGGCGGAGGAATAGAATTCTCAGAAGTAAGAGAATATGCTGCAGGTGATGATGCAAGAAGAGTAGATTGGAATGTTTCAGCAAGATATAATGATCTTTATGTCAAGGAATTTGTCGAGGAAAAAGAGCTTAATGTCTACGTAATATTTGACATGTCAGCTAGTAATGATTTTGGTTTTGTAAAAAGTAAAAAAGAATTAGGTTTTGAAGTTGCAGCATCGCTCATGTTTTCTGCATTAAAAAATAATGATAGAGTAGGAATGGGTTTATTCACGAATACACTTGAAAAATTTATTCCAGCTAAAAAAGGAAAAAAACACATGATGGAGATTCTCCAACAGTTATTAGAACATTCTTCAAAAAGTACACAAACTAATATTTTTAATTCACTTTCTGAATTACAAAAAAATCTAAAACGAAGAAGTGTTATTTTTATTGTTTCAGACTTTATTTCTGATTCTTTTGTAAAACCACTAAAATTATTAAAATTAAAACATCAAGTTGTTTTAGTAAATATATCAGATATTCGTGAAACACAAATTCCAGAAATTGGTAATGTATACTTGGAAGATGCAGAATCAGGAGAACAAATTCTTGTGAACACATCTGATAAAAAATTTCAAGAAGAATACTCTAATCTAGTTAAAAAAACAAGAATGGATAACGAATATGAAATTAGAAAGTTGGGAATAGATTTTCTAAATTTATCAAATGAAGAATCGTTTGATATTACATTTAATCGATATATTCATAGTAAAAAAAGAGGTAGAATTTAAATGCAAATACAATTTGAATTTCTATATGCACTGCTTTTATTATTAGTAATTCCAGGATTATATTTTCTATATTCAAAATACAACAATGAAAAAAAAGAATCAATTTTGAAATTTAGTTCTCTTAAAATTATAAAAAAATCAGTCATGGGTAAAAATTTCTTTAGAAAACATTTACCATTCATTTTGATGATGGGAATTCTTGGTTTGACTATCATCGGATTAGCTAATCCACAGATTCCAACTTTATCTTTGGAAAAAGGAATCAATTTGAGCATAGTTTTAGATGGTTCTGAGAGCATGTCAGCCACAGATTACAAGCCTACACGCCTAGATGCTGCAAAAGGAGCCATTTCAGAATTGGTGACAAAAATTGGTTCTCAAAACAATGTTGGAGTAGTTATTTTTGAATCAGGTGCCACAACAATATCCTATCTTACACCAGATAAAGACAAAACAATTAACGCAATTTCATCTATTGAACAAGGTCAAGGAGCTACTGCAATAGGTGATGGATTATCTTTAGGAATTGATATGGCATCATCAATTCCAGATAAAAAAGGAGTGATAATTTTACTAAGTGATGGGGTTCATAATTCAGGATTAGTAAGTCCAGAAGAAGCAACATCTTATGCAAAAATTAATCAAGTTCAAATCCATACAATAGGTTTAGGTTCAATCGAACCAGTTTATCTAAGAGATGACATCTATGGAGATCCACAATATGCAGAACTAGATGAAGATACGCTTGTTGCAATTGCACAAGAAACAAACGGGAATTATTTTAAATCACTTGATGAACAAACGCTAAATGAAATATTTGTAATTCTAAGTTCAAATCTTGAATACGAAATGGAATATTCTACAATTAGAGATTGGTTCATGGCAGCTGCAATCGGATTATTGTTAATTGATGCATACATTATTTATGGTAGATACAGAATTGTTGCATAAATTTTCTATATTACAATAATTTTTCTTTTAACAAGATTCTCAATTATATTCAAATAATCATCATCAGAGATCTTTTCTTCATACCACCAACCTGTTGGAATTTTTAACCATGAAGGAATACTCCATACTGATTCTGAAATCACATCTCTTTCAGGAACAGATACAATTTGTTTTTCAAAAAGAAAGTCTAAGCCTTCAAGAAATTCTGAATCTGAAATTTGATTTGTTAACCACCATTCAGCATTAGTTTTAATCCATTGTGGAATTTTTGGCATTTCAGGTGGCAAGCCTTCATCAAAACCTGAAATTTTGAGCGTGCCTTGTGAAGTTGGTCCTACAGTAAATGCAACATGCCAAAATCCCATCTCATCAATACTTTGAATGAATTCAACTGGCTCATCATTTAGTGTAACAGAGAATTTCTCATTGCCTGAAATGGGAGGAAACTCAAAATTAGCATAAGTCTCTAGAGGATAACTATTGTAACCTCTAATGCTAAGTGTTGTACCTGCCTCATCAAATTTTGCTGCAGAATACCATGCACCTGAATCATATCTAAAATCAAAATTACCTTCATTTTTCTTTGCAGTTACTGGAATTACAGTAGTATCAACAGGTGCAAAACAGCTGTAATAAAAGACATCTTCAGTAATAGCAGGATCAGGATACATTGAAAAATCTAAAATTTCTCCTGGTTCAATTTTTTCAATAAATTCAATATTTTGTGTAATATCTAACACATTTTCATATCCATGAACAACAGCATAGATTTTAGGATAAAAGATGGTTTGATCACCAGTATTCTGAATTCTTCCTGTAATATGACCATCATTATGTTTTATCAAAGTTTTGTCATATAGTATTTGAATTGGAATTTCATGTGTAATTGTTTGCTGAAATGTTATTTCAGGATTAACTAGTGTTGGAGTATTAGATAATAATTCAGGAAATTTTATTTTAAATGGTATTTCTTTTCCAGGACCTAACGGAACATGATTAATTATTTTTGAAATTGTCTTAGAATCATCAATTACAGAAACAGTAATTGTGGGAATAATTCCAAAATCATTTGTGTTTTTTACATTTCCAACAACAGTGTAAATTCCATTAGAATCAAAATATCCCAGGTATTCATGTAACGGAACATAGACATCAGCAAATGCTAATTGGGGAATTAGTAATGTTGCAAATAGCAATCCCAATAATAGAGGAATTTTTGAGGCTAAAATTCTAGAAGGAATTGATGATATCTTCGAATCCAGATGTTGGTTTCTCAAGTAAGCTTGGTCTATAGTCTTCAATTAATTTATCTATAAGATCTCTTGCTTTAATATGATATCTCTTTTTTAGTTCAACAAATCTAATCTCAACTAATCCATCATCTACAATTTGTGATAGATATAATGATACAGTTGATGGAGATTTTTTAACTGCTTTAACTAATTCAGAAAATTCTAATCCGTCATTTTCTATTAATGCAAGTAACAAATCACGAGGAGTTTGTTTTCGTAAAGCTTTGATTACAATTGATTCTTCCTCAGTTATTTGAGGTGGATAAAATCTTGATTGTCGTGGTCCTCTAGTTACTTTAATGATACCACTTTTCTCTAATTTTCCTAAATAATGACTTAGGACTCCATTTTTTAATCCAGATGAACGCATAATTTCTCGAAATTGAATTCCAGGATTTTGTTCAATAATTTGTTGTAGTTGTGAATCTCTATCAGTCATTTCTAAACACTCCTAATGCCAATAATCCCAATGTAATAAAAGTCAATAAATGTCCTACTTCAGGAAGAGTGATATCTCCAACGTCATAGATAGAAGGCCATGTTGCATCAACAAGTAATACAACTTCTGCTGCAATGAAATTTGTAAAAGCGACTGCACTTAGTAAAAGTCGTTTTGTTCTTAATCTATAATATGCAAATCCTGCAAGTACCGAAATGAAAACTGCTAATGTGATTCCACCAACATGCAAAAAGATGTGAGCTAAATGATAGCCATGTAATAGATGAGGAATAATAATTGGTAATGCAAGAATTGCCACTACCCCAGTAACTACAAGTGAAAATAATGTTGATTTTCTTTCAACTAATTTTTCAGGCCTAAACAAAGTGATCAAAATTACAGTTTTAGAGATTTAAAGCGACTGGTTCATTGATCGAATAATAACCGATCAAATAGGTAAAATCCCAGCCTTTATCATAAATTCTAAACCTTGAACAAATGTCTTATCATCAATTGAACCATCTGCCCACCATCCTGCATTATTTCTAATCCAAGATGGGATTTCTTTAGATGATGAAGTTTCTTGTTGAGTTTGAGGAATTAAGATTATTTTATTTTTAATCATATATTCAATTCCTTGAATGAATGTATTATCATCAATTTGTTCTTCAGACCACCACAATGCATTATTTCTAATCCAATCAGGTAATGAAATCTCTTCATCAATAGTTATTCTGTCAATTACAATAGGGATTACAGTCTTTGCAAGATTATTGTTATCCAAGTTTTTAAAATTCAAATTTACAATACCTGAAACATCATCTGGAATAAAAAATTCTGCAATGTTGTGTTCATCTTTTGAATCTGTACTAATACCACTTTGTTCATAAATTACTCTATCACCTTGAGTCACTGAAAATTCATAGTTTGTTGCTACAAGTTTATTTTTTAAGAATATATCAGTTACATCAAAAAGAATTTTTCCATTTGAATTTGATTTTAAATTTTCTGGTTCCCAAGATGCAAGAATTCTAAACTGTCCATTTTCAGTTACAGAACTCATATGAGAATAATCACGATCCGGTGAAATAACAAAATCCATTCCATTTTGATTTGAACCATTTTCAAAAATATTTTGTAATTCTTTTTGATATATTATAAAATGAACAATTCTGCCTTCAGAAAAAAAATCATCAATGTTTACAATATCTTGAGATAATTCTATGTCATTGACATTCATAGTAAAGCCAGATACTAACAAATCACCAAATGATTTTGGAATTACTAATTCTTCATGAACAACTGATGTTTGATTGATGTTTGATTGGGTCCATTCAAAAGGCATGAAATACGTAATCTCTTTTGAATTTGAATCATAATTGAAATTAGAAATTTCATCATAGTAAGTAATTACATCAATATTTTGTTCACCAAAGTTAGGATCAACAAAATTATGTTGCGATGTTTGAGCAATAGAAATTCCTGCGTTAAAAACTAGTGGCACATCTAATTTTTGTGAATATCCATCAGCAGTTATTACACTCACATCTAATTTGTATAGTCCACCTTCACTTAGTTTTGGTCCTTTTACATGCACCATTCTACTTTCTAATCCCAATAAACCAAAAAGCCCACCTCCATTTTCTTCTTCTAAAATGATTGAATCGTTTTCTTCTGATACAAAATTAAAAACTATGAACCCATTATCTGCTTTGAATTCTTGTTCAAAAAGAAATTGTTCACCACGTTCTGAGTTAATTAGAAACGTAACATCTCGTAGAGTAATTTTCGAATTAAAATCAATTAATGAAATTGAGATTTGTTGATCATCGTTTGTTTCAGGATCACTTTGGGATGATGAAACCTCTAGAGTCACAAGTTTCCCATCTAGATCTACAGGAGGGAAAGTCTCACTACCTACTCCATGACCATATACATTATCAAATCCGATAGTAAATGCAAATGAAAATATTAAAACCGCAAGTAATGGAAAATTTTTCAATCTAGGTCCACTTGTCTGGATTTTTCTTTCTAATTTCTTTTCCATCAACTGTTACTTGATCTTCTTCTTCAAAAACTGTATGCCATCTACCATTGTCTGGAAAAATTTTATTCATTTCTTCAAATTTATCATTTGTAGGTGCTTTGTTCATCAAAGCTCCCCATCTCATGTTACGAACTTTTGGCATAATATCGTTGATGTCTTTCATTATACTATCACTAAACAAATTTTATTTAAAAACTTATGATTGTACTCTCATTATTCCTTCTTTAATCAAGAATTGAATTCCTTGAATGAATGAATCATCATCTATTTGTCCTGCTGCCCACCACTCTGCATTGTTTTTAATCCAACCTGGAATATCATTTGAACCAGAACCAGTTCCTTGTGTGGTTGGAGGAATTTTTAGAACATCTTCTTTAATCAAATATTGAATACCTTGCACAAATGAGCCATCATCTATTTGTCCTGCTGCCCACCACTCTGCATTGTTTTTAATCCAACTTGGAATTGGTGTTTTTTCTGGAACCGAAGGCGTTGAAGTTGAAGAACCTGGACCAATTTCAATTATTGCTGAACCAATTCCTGCATAGGTTGGATCATAATCAAATCCTGTTCCGTAAACTAGCATATCAACTCGAATTTGACCCTCAGATGGAACATAGATTTTTTGTACATCTAATCCTTCAATAGATACAATTCCAGGATTGGCAGAATCTGTACCATCATTTCGAGCTATTTCATTTTCATTCTCATCTAAAACAACATATGCATATCTTACATCTTTGATTAATTCTCGATTATCATCAAAGAAAGTAAATTCAAAAGGAATTTCTTGATTTGCACCATATTTACCATCCCATGCAATATTGACTGTAGTTGGAACTTGCTCATAGTTTGTAGTATCTACAAGATAGAATTCAGTAGAACTTTTTGATGCTTCATCTAATGGAACTAATTTCAAATCCATTTGGAGATTATCATAATTTGAAGGTCCAAGAGTTTCATTGATTTTCTCTAATTCATTTTTGGTAATTAAGAAATGAACAATGTTGTTATCTTCTGATGAATATGGATCATTTAGTAAGGCTCTCTGATCAATTTCAACTCCATTTACATATCCTTTGAATTGCTTTCCATCAGCATAAGGTGCAAATGTTTTTGGAACTCTAACTTCTTCGTGTACTACTTGGACCAGTCTGACATAGTCTGGATCCCAATCAAAGGGCATATCAAATGAAATTGAATTATCTGATTGATCAAAAGCAAAATTATCGACATCGTCATAATATGTTTTAATTACAACTGGGATTTCTTCAGCATTTGCAGTTTGGAAAGAAAAGTTTTGATCTTGTGCAACACTTACAAATGTTTCATAACTTAGTAAATTAGCTAGAACGGTTCTTGGGCTAGTGGCAGCTTCAATGTCAACTCTAATTTTGTATAACCCTCCCTTAACAAATATTGGACCAGTAATTGATGGTCTGCCACAAATATCTAAATTTTCATCATTACAGGTTTCTCCATGTACAAACAGAGCACCAGGTGCACTAACATGCTCAGAGCCACCATAAATTGAACACTCATGGAGATTAATCTCATCACATCCAAACTGAGGTTTGATTTTAACATCTAATCTTCCATCCATATCATAAAACAAATTTCGAGCTAAAAGTTCACCACTTTGCCACACTTCTATTCTGTATGTGACTTTGTCAAGATTCTCATCAGTTTGGACATCAAAGAAACGTACTTGCATATTTGCTGAATCAACATCTCCCACTGTGATATCAGATGGACTCAATTTGGTACTAACAGTTACTTCAGTATCACCAAATGATAATGGTTCAGCTTGATCTCCTCCAAGTCCATGTCCAAATGCATCAGGTAGAATAGTGGCAATTGAGAAAATACCAATTATTGAAACGAATAATACAATGTTGTTATACAATACAAAAATTGTGTTAATTCCATATTTAAAGCTGGTACAACATTCCTATGCGTGGCAATTTTTTTCATTTGGAAAATAGAGTACAACTTTTATTTCCGATTTTCAAAGTAAGAACATGAAATTTCTTCTCGCAGCATTATTAATTCCATTATTGATTATTCCTGCATTTGCTGAATCTCAAACTTTACCTTCTGAAAAAGGAACACTTGATGTAAAATTAACCCATGATACTATAGAACCAAATGTTCAAACAAAAATCAATATTGATTTTCTAAATCCTCAAACTCAAAAAGTTCAAGAGCATATTGACTATACTATTGCTGTTTCCAAAGATGGTGAAAGAGTCTTTGGACCAATTCCGCTAACTCACACCTCAGTTGGTTCTGTTAAAATTCCAATTGAATTCAATCTTGGAGAAGGAGTATACACGATGGATTTTGAAATTGAAGGAATTTTGTTTCAACCAATTCCAACTGAAACAGTATCATTTGACATAACAGTAGGAGATGCCCATGCACAACCTACACCACTAAACAATGATGTTCCACCAACAGAAG
>Ga0209992_10001628_pt1 | contig 22844 bp, 20 predicted proteins | sample 2SBtaG_2_FD_182564 | JGI IMG/M metagenome (GOLD analysis project Ga0209992, IMG submission 182564) | Deep subsurface microbial communities from Kolumbo volcano to uncover new lineages of life (NeLLi) - 2SBTROV12_ACTIVE470 metaG (SPAdes)... | ecosystem: Environmental > Aquatic > Marine >... | reverse complement strand
CTATGATTCACACCCGCCGGCGGCGATTCGAATCGCCCACCTACAGGCGCAATAAATCCTAAAGGAGAAGCATATGAAACTGGCTGCAAAACTAACTTCCACATTGATTGTTTTGTGTGCAGCAACCACCGCGTCTGCAAACCCTTTCCCAAAAGGCGATGCGGTGAACGGACAAGAACTGTTCGAGCAACATCAATGCAACAGATGCCACAATTCGATGATGGGTGGGGATGGCAACAAGATTTTTACGCGCTTCAACCGAAAAGTCAGTAATCCTTCAGAAATGCTGGGGCAGATCAACATCTGCAGCGGGAATGTTAACGCACACCTCTCCTCTCAGGAACAACAGGATATAGGGGCGTACCTGAACCGTTATTACAACTTCAAATAAGCCTGCTATGACTACCCAGTGCAATCTGAGCGACAAAACATGCAAACCCTGTGAAGGGGGAGTGCCACCTCTGTCGGATTCAGAGGCTGGAAAGCTGTTGGAACAGCTGGAAGGTTGGCAACGTCATGGCAATCTGATTAGCAAAACCTACCACTTTAAAGATTATTATCAGACCATGGCTTTTGTAAATGCTGTTGCATGGATGTCTCATCGCGAAGATCATCACCCGGATTTAAAGGTGACCTACAACAGTTGCCTGGTAGATTACACCACCCATGCTATCAACGGATTGTCTGAAAATGACTTCATCTGTGCTGCAAAAATAGACGCACTGTTTACGATTTGAGCGACGATACTCAAGGTCTGATCATCGCTGCGTTCGGACGGCAATATCTGGCCAGACTTGCCGATCACAGCCTGATGACTTGCTTGACTCGTGGAAAAAAAAGTGAGGTGGTCTGTGGTGACAGAGTCACTATAAAACGTACCGGTGCTGCTTCAGCAGACAATGGGAACATCGCTCAAGGTGTAATCGAAGCCATCTCTCCGAGACAATCACTATTGCATCGCTCAGATGCCTTCCGCGAAAAACGCATAGCCGCTAACGTCACACAGCTTGTTTTTGTGGCCGCGACTGAGCCCTCATTCAGTGACGAATTGCTAGCACGCTGCATGGTCGCTGCGTATAACCAGAAACTGGAAGTGCTGATCGTATTGAACAAATGCGACCTCAAGGAATCGCTTGCCGTAGCACATGCCCGGCTAACGCCATACACCGCTATCGGCTATCGTGTGCTGGAACTCAGCGCGAAAGAAGATGTCTCAACACTGAAACCACTTTTGCTTGGTCACACGAACGTATTAGTCGGACAGTCAGGTATGGGTAAGTCCACCATCATTAACTCATTGCTGCCGGACGCACAGGCTGCAACCCGCGAAATTTCTGCAGTGCTTGATTCAGGCAAGCACACCACCACGCACGCCCGGCTTTATCAACTGGGCGACAGCAGCCATCTGATTGATTGCCCCGGTGTGCAGGCTTTTGGTCTGCATCACTTGAGTCTCGGTGAAATAGAACAAGGTTTTGTTGAATTTGCAAAATATCTCGGTCAATGTCGCTTTCATGACTGCCATCATCTCCACGAACCGGGATGTGCGTTACAAAATGCAGTCATATCCGGCGCCATAGATTCTCGCAGGCTGGAGTTGTTTCAACAGATCACAGCAAGCAAATCAGCATGAAAAATCACAGGACCCGATCATCACTAAATACCCCACTAAAACAAAAAGGTAACATCAAACAAATCTGCGCTCCACTTGAACCCAAGTCTATAACATGGGACAATGTGGGCTTAATTAAATTCTCTATATGGTCGAGATATATGTCTTCATTTTCTTCCCCTGTATTTTCTGTTGTGCCTCCTCTTTTATTGCTGCCATTGCTACTAGGCATTAATGTCGCCTCTGCTGAAAGTGAGCGTCCGGCGCGTTATCAACATTCAATTCAGGCTGCTGAATCCTGCCCATCTTGCCATATCAGAAATCGTGTGGATGTCTATACGTCCAATATGGCTAATGATTGTAATGAATGTCACTCATCGGATGAGAGCGATTACATTGCTGAAGTTGCTGAAAAGGGATTTGAAGATCCCTATGTAGACAAGATCGAGTATGATGCCCCGAAAGATGCAACAACAGGTATGAGCGTACCGATGCTGTATGACGAAACACGTTTCGGTGATGAGCCACATGAGATGGTTCTAATTCCAGCAGGTAAGTATATCCGTGGATCCGATGATCGCCTGCCTGACGAAGGCCCAAGGTATGTGGAAGAAACGGATGCTTTCTGGATTGATTTATACGAAGTCACTAATCTCCAGTACAAAAAGTTCATCGACGAAACCAACAGGAGATCTCCCAAGCATTTCCGCAACAGGACCTATCCGAAAGGCAAAGTGGATCATCCGGTGGTTTGGGTATCCTGGTACGATGCGCACGATTACTGCGAATGGGCTGGCAAAAGATTGCCGACTGACATTGAGTGGGAAAAAGCCGCTCGCGGTACAGATGGTCGTGACTACCCATGGGGTGATGTTTTCGACCTGACCCTGGTCAATTCTCCGGTTCGTTGGGACACTCTAGGCATCAAAGGTGACACATTGCCCATCGGTTCTTTTGAAGGCGGTAAGAGCCCATACGGCCTGTACGACACATCCGGCAATGTCTGGGAATGGACCGACTCGTGGTACACACAGTATCCGGGCAATCAGTGGCCGAGCGAGAACTACGGGGAGATCTATAAGACCTTGAAAGGTGGCTCATGGTGGGATTGCTCCTTCTATCAATGCGGTGTTTCCGCACCGGTATTCAACCGTAGTTATTTCAAACCAAACATTAAAAATACCAGTTTCGGGTTCAGGTGCGCTAAAGATGACAAATAAACTTTCTTTGAAAAATTTCGGGCTGGCCTTGATGGCAAGCGTGTTGCTCCCTATTTCAGGAGCTTATGCTGCACCCTCTGAAGAAGGCATGGTGCTAATTCCTGCCGGAACATTCACCATGGGGACTAATAAAAAGGAAGAAGGGCCTAGCATGTGGCGTGATGCGAATGCCCTCAACCCTTTCGGGTTTAGAGATCGCCTGTTTCTCGATGAGCATCCTGCACACAAAGTCACTTTGAAAGCCTATCTGATAGACAAGTATGAAGTGACTAATATGCAATACCGTGAGTTTGCTGTAATAAACCGACGTAAAGCACCCTATGGCTGGGCAAGAACAGGTTATAACCTGGGTCAGGATTATTTGCTCGCCCTTCCTTTGGATCATTTAAGGAATGTTGCTGTAGATACGTTCATGCTCGATATGGATACGAGGAAGATGTCACAAGAAGAGATATTGGTCGAACTGAATAAGATTCAGGAATCACGCAATTCACTGCCTGTCACAACAGTAAGCTGGTTTGATGCCGTTGATTACTGCAAGTCTGTTGGCAAGCGTTTGCCTACCGAAGCAGAATGGGAGCATGCCGCACGCGGCCCTAAAGGCCTTGCGTATCCATGGGGCAACGAATGGGTTCCTGAAAATATCAATGCCATGTCTGAGGATGACGAGATTCCCTACTCTCAGATCGGATCATTCCCAAAGGATAAGTCTGCGTATGGCGTTTATGATATGGCTGCCAATGTCGCAGAATGGGTAGCTGATTGGTATCAGCCTTATCCGGGTGCTACACCGTACGACAATAAATTCTACAAACAGCATCAACGGGTTGCACGTGGTGGTATGGCAAGCTCAGGACACTATGACACTCTCAGCGTGGTCTTCCGCTCTGCCAAGCGCACCCATTTACTACCAAGAGCCGCACTCATAGATGTCGGGTTCAGATGCGCAAAGGATGCTAATTAGTAAGTTTTTGTTCTACCTCACCTGTCACTAAGGCGCTTTTTAAAACCGGTAGGTGAAGGTTAGTTTGGTTTGTTTATATGCACCAACTGGCCTGTAGTTTATTTCCATCCTGTTTTTTGATTACAGAGTGGTATAATTTGTGCCACCCTGCACCCAACCAATCGGTGTAGCGGTCTAACCAGTTTACTCCAGATCTTTCGATCATTTAATTCGTCTGCCCAGATTGGTGCCGTTTATCTCAAACGGCAGGCCGTCGCAGGAGTTTTGTTTTGTCAGAAAAAAATAGTTTGTCTAAAGAAGTAAGTGTTGCAGAAATAAGTTTTGCCGACCTGAATCTGCTTGAACCGATAATGCGTGCCATTGATGATGTGGGCTATACGAGCCCAACCCCTGTTCAGGCACAAGCGATTCCCCAAGTGCTAGCTGGAGGAGACCTGCTTGCTGGCGCACAGACCGGTACCGGAAAAACAGCTGGGTTCACATTACCTATCCTGCACCGATTATCAGAAAAGCCGGCACTTGATCCTCGCGCTGGTCGTCCACGCTGCCTGATTCTGACCCCGACTCGTGAACTGACTGCTCAAGTTGAAGAATCTGTGCAGACCTATGGAAAATATCTGCCCCTGAAATCCATGGTGATGTTCGGAGGAGTCAATATCAATCCACAGATCAAGGCGCTTCGCAGCCAGGTGGATATTCTAGTGGCGACCCCCGGTCGATTGCTCGATCATGTCGGACAAAAAACGCTGGATTTGTCTGCGATCGAAATTCTAGTACTGGACGAGGCGGACCGAATGCTGGACATGGGCTTCATCAGAGACATTAAAAAGATACTCGCGCTGTTGCCCAAACAACGCCAGAACCTGCTGTTCTCGGCAACATTCTCTGACGAGATCAAATCACTGGCTGATGGTCTTCTACACAACCCCGGTTTTGTTGAAGTCGCACGTCGCAATACCACCTCTGAACTTGTTGAGCAGAGCGTGCATATGATCCCTCAGAAGCTGAAAAGTTATCTGCTTGCACACTTGATCAAGCACAACAGCTGGAAACAGGTTCTGGTCTTCACACGCACCAAGCATGGAGCAAACCGTCTGGCAGCTAAGCTGACTTCAGCGGATATTCCTGCCGCCGCGATTCACGGCAACAAAAGTCAATCGGCACGCACTAAAGCACTGGCACAATTCAAGGATGGCTCGATGCCTGTCCTAGTCGCCACAGATATCGCCGCACGCGGTCTGGATATCGATCTGCTGCCACATGTAGTGAATTTCGAACTCCCTAATGTGCCAGAAGACTACGTACACCGCATTGGGCGCACAGGACGTGCCGGCAGTAACGGTGCCGCCGTTTCACTGGTAGACAGTGAAGAGCTCCAGCATCTGAAAAACATCGAACGCTTAATCAAACACCAGATACCCAAAGTAACGGTAGACAGTTTCGAGCCACCTGAAAATATTCCGGCCGATGCGCCTCGCCCACCACGCCAACAGCATGGTCAAAGACGGCATAGCAACACTACCGCTCGTACGACACGGTCTAGAAATGGCCGGAAATCCCGATCAGGCCAATCGCATGTGCACCTCGGGCAACCCCAATTACACCTCGGGAAACAAGAAACACATCTGGTACAACAGCCTCATGCAGAAACAACAGGGAATCCCCGTCGGCAGCGTCAGAAAAAGGAAGAACCTCTACTTTCTGAAGCGGCACGTCATCAAGCGATGCCGCAACCCGGGCTATTCCAACCTACGTCTCTTGCAAGACCCGGGCGAGGTAATGGATCGTCACGTAAAGCAGGTGCCTCGCGCGGTAACGGGCAACCACGGAGAAGCGGACAATCTCGTGGGCAAGCACAAGCTCGCGGACCCGGATCTGGCGGTGGCAACGGGCGCGGTCGGAGCAGATAGTTTCACCCAATCAGACTGGCATCAATCGTACCGCCACTGACCGGTGGATATCCCTGTCAATGTCCAGTTTCCAACCGCATATCGAATCAATCGCAATGTAGGAAAACCAACTGCCGCAGTCATGCGCCGTATTTGACGATTCCTTCCTTCGCGAATGGTTAATTCGATCCAGCTGGTAGGAATGGCCTTGCGAAATCGCACGGGTGGATTGCGTACCCACAATCTCTCTGGCTCCCCCATCATGACAGCCTTTGAAGGTAACGTCATACCATCTTTCAATTGAACACCCTGTTGTAATTTTTTCAGTGCTGATGCATCGGGAATCCCCTCGACTTGCACCCAGTACGTCTTTGGCATTTTGTGCTTTGGATCGGTAATACGGTGCTGTAACTTACCGTCATCCGTCAGCACTAACAAACCCTCACTATCGGTATCCAGACGCCCGGCCGGATAAAAATCAGGAAGCACGATATAATCTTTCAGCGTTGGATGCTTACCATCCCGGCTGAATTGGCAAATTACCCCATAGGGCTTATTGAACAGCACAATACGATTCATTTGATACTCTCTAATTAACCAGTATTTTCATTACTTTCGCGAGCTAACATGACGACTCAAAAAATTATATACACAATAGTAGATGAAGCACCTGCATTAGCAACCTACTCTCTGCTTCCAATTATTCAGGCTTTTACAAAAGCTGCAGACATTGCCGTAGAAACCCGGGACATCTCCCTTGCGGGGCGTATTCTGTCGCAATTTCCAGACTGCTTGAGCACTTCCCAGGTCGTCCCAGATCAGCTGTCTGAACTTGGAGCGCTTACCCTGAAACCCGAAGCCAACATTATCAAGCTCCCCAATATTAGCGCATCGCTTCCACAATTGAAGGATGCAATCAAAGAATTGCAATCACAAGGTTTCAATATCCCTGACTTTCCTGACAATCCCGTAACTGATACTGGCAAGGAAATCAGGGCACGATACGGCAAGGTACTCGGCAGTGCGGTCAATCCGGTACTGCGCGAAGGCAACTCTGACCGCCGTGCAGCAGCATCAGTAAAACAATTCGCCCGCAAAAACCCGCACAGAATGGGGGCTTGGAGCACCGATTCCAAATCTCATGTTGCGCATATGAGTAGCGATGATTTCTATGGTAGTGAGAATTCAGTCACAATCTCTGAAGCTGGCAATGCACGAATCGAACTGGTAGATGACGATGGCAAGGTCACAGTATTGAAAGAAAACACAGCACTACAAGCCGGAGAAATCATCGATGCTGCGACGATGAGTCGTCGCGCACTGAGAGCGTTTTTGGAAGAACAGATGAAAGACGCAAAAGAACAGGGGGTATTGCTGTCTTTGCACCTTAAAGCCACGATGATGAAAATATCCGACCCTATTATGTTTGGTCATGCAGTCTCGGTATATTACAAAGATGTGTTTGAAAAGCACGCAGACGTCATAGCTAAGCTAGGCGTAAACATGAATAATGGCTTGGGTGATCTCTATTCGAAAATCACCCAATTGCCTGAAGCACAACAGGCAGAAATCAAAGCCGATATTGATGACGTTTATAAAGTACGGCCGGAGTTGGCAATGGTGAACTCTGACAAGGGTATTACCAACCTACATGTTCCAAGCGATATCATCGTCGATGCATCTATGCCTGCCATGATTCGTGATTCGGGAAAAATGTGGGGACCAGATGGCAAACTGCACGATACTAAAGCGGTCATTCCAGACCGCTGCTACGCTCGCATCTACCAGACAGTTATCGAAGATTGCAAGAAGCACGGCGCATTTGATCCAGTTACGATGGGTAGTGTGTCCAACGTTGGATTAATGGCACAAAAAGCCGAAGAGTACGGCTCACACGATAAAACCTTCGAAGCTAGGTCTAGCGGTAAGGTACGCGTTGTTGATGCTTCAGGCAAAGTGATGATGGAACAATCAGTTGAACAAGGTGACATCTTTCGCATGTGCCAAGTCAAAGATGCCCCCATCCGTGACTGGGTAAAGTTAGCTGTAGGACGTGCCCGTGCAACGGGAATCCCTGCCGTTTTCTGGTTGGATCAGAATCGAGCGCACGATGCACAGATTATATTTAAAGTCGAAAAATACCTGCTCAATCACGACACAAGCGACTTGGATATTCGCATCATGGCACCCGAAGCTGCGATTCAGTTTTCTATTGAGCGGATTCGTGCCGGGCAAGATACCATTTCAGTGACGGGTAACGTTCTGCGTGATTATCTGACCGACCTGTTCCCGATTCTTGAATTGGGGACCAGTGCAAAGATGTTGTCTATTGTTCCCTTGATGAATGGTGGCGGCTTGTTTGAAACTGGCGCAGGCGGTTCGGCACCCAAGCATGTACAGCAATTTCGGCAGGAAGGGTATTTACGCTGGGACTCTCTTGGTGAGTACCTTGCCTTAGCTGTCTCACTGGAACATCTGGCACAGGAGTTTAACAACGAAAAAGCGAAGGTACTGGCTGAGTCACTGGATCAGGCCAACGCCCTTATCTTGAGTAACAACAAAACTCCCGCCCGCAAAGTTGGTCAGATAGACAACCGCGGCAGCCATTTTTACCTGGCTCTTTACTGGGCTCAGGCACTAGCCGCACAGACAAAAGACCGGGAAATCCAAGCCAGATTCGCGCCGCTAGCCGAAATATTATCCCGCAATGAAGCTAATATTAATGAAGAGTTGATTTCCGTACAGGGCAAACCAGTTGATATGGGCGGCTATTACCATCCTGATGTGGCAAAAACATCGAAAGCTATGCGACCAAGCATAACGCTAAATACAGCCTTGGAATCTATTTAAGTCACGGTAGCGTTACTGCCCTCAAATATAATCGGCTTCCGTAAATTTTGAGCAAATAAAAAGCCCACCGTTACCGGCGGGCTTTTTATCAACATAAACTACTATTAAGCAGATTGAATGTTTGAGGCTTGGCTTCCCTTCGGGCCTTGCACTACATCGAAAGACACTTTCTGACCTTCTTGAAGCGACTTAAAGCCTTCCATGTTGATTGCGGAAAAGTGCGCAAACAAATCTTCGCTACCATCATCAGGTGTAATAAAACCAAAACCCTTTGCATCGTTAAACCATTTCACTGTACCTGTTGCCATGTGATTACATCCTTACTATAAAAACGGGAAAGCCCCCCGCAAGACCGTTTGAATCTTAGATCGCACACGGCAAAACCAGCACTGCAGATACCAAAAATCAAACACCAAGGTAATTTTTACTATTAATTAACCAACACAGTCAAGTGGTTTATGTATTTATTTTTCGTATGCTTGAAAAAAAGATAATAATCACCAAGTATTAGAATATATTTAGAACGTATTTAAACCAGAACATTTAATATGCCAACAAAACAAAGTACCAATGTCATACTCGCGCCGGAGCGCAAGAAAACTGCGCCACCTCGCATGTACAAAGTGATTTTATTCAATGATGATTTCACTACAATGGAATTTGTGATCGAGGTGTTGCAACGATTTTTTTTGATAAACCGTGAACGTGCAATGCAAATAATGCTCAAAGTACATAATGAGGGATCAGCAATATGTGGCGTGTATGTTCGTGACGTTGCTGAGACTAAAGTCAACCAAGTAGTCGAATTTGCAAAACAACATGGGCATCCGTTACGATGCAGCATGGAGGAGAACTAAAATGATCGCACAGGAACTTGAAGTCAGCTTACATTTAGCATTCGTTGAAGCTAGACAAAAGCGTCATGAGTTCATAACCGTTGAGCATTTGCTGCTCACGATGTTGGACAACACTTCTGCCGCTGAAGTATTACGAGCTTGCGGTGCAGATATAGATGAACTCAAACAGGTGTTGACTGACTTTATTTCTTCAAATACTCCTGTTACCCCCGGTGATCAGGATGTAGATACACAACCCACCATTGGTTTCCAACGTGTCATACAACGTGCAATTCTGCATGTTCAATCAACCAATAAAAAAGAGGTGACTGGCGCCAATATTCTGGTGGCGCTTTTTGGGGAAAAAGATTCCCATGCCGTTTATTTTCTAACGCAACGTAACGTCACCCGCCTTGATGTGGTGAACTACATCTCACACGGCATCGACAAGGTAGAGACTGACTCTACTGCGCGTCCTGGCAACGAGGCTGACCCGGAACAGGATAAAAATTCCGACAGCGCACTGAAAAACTACACTCAGGACTTAAACGCGCAAGCTGTATCTGGCAAGATTGATCCCTTGATAGGCAGAGCAATTGAGTTAGAGAGAGTGATTCAGACGTTATGCCGTCGCCGCAAAAATAATCCGCTACTGGTCGGTGAGGCAGGGGTTGGTAAGACTGCTATAGCTGAAGGATTGGCTCGACGCATAGTGGAGGAGAAAATCCCAGAGGTACTTAAAGACGCGCAGGTGTTTTCTCTGGATATGGGCGCATTGCTCGCCGGAACAAAATATCGAGGTGATTTTGAACAACGTCTGAAAGCAGTGCTCAAAGAATTGCTCGATGCTCCAAACGCTATTCTTTTCATAGATGAAATACATACAATGATAGGTGCTGGTGCCGCATCCGGCGGAACAATGGATGCCTCCAACCTGCTCAAACCTGCATTATCCAGCGGCCAATTGAAATGTATAGGTGCAACGACCTATCAAGAGTATCGCGGCATCTTTGAAAAAGATCACGCTTTGTCACGACGCTTCCAGAAAGTGGATGTGCCGGAGCCATCTGTGGAGCAGACCATTGAAATTCTCAAAGGATTGAAGTCACGCTTTGAAGAACACCATAGCGTTAAATATAGTGCTGCTGCCATCACCAGCGCTTCTGAGCTCTCTGCGCGCTTCATCAATGATCGCCACCTACCTGATAAAGCGATAGACGTATTAGATGAAGCAGGAGCAGCTCAGCGTATCCTGCCTAAATCCAAGCAGAAGAAAACGATCGGCAAGCATGACATTGAGGAGATCATTGCCAAGATTGCCCGTATTCCGGCACGCACTGTGTCGCATGATGATCGCAACACTTTAAAGAATTTGGAACGCGATCTGAAAGCAACCGTTTTCGGTCAGAACAAAGCCATTGATATGCTTTCGCAAGCCCTCAAAATGTCTCGCAGCGGGCTTGGCAATCCTCAAAAGCCCATCGGTAGCTTCCTATTCTCCGGCCCAACCGGTGTTGGCAAGACTGAAGTTGCTCGCCAACTTGCCTATTGCATGAGTATGCCTCTGCACCGTTTTGATATGTCTGAATACATGGAACGCCATGCGGTTTCAAGATTAATCGGGGCACCTCCCGGATATGTCGGTTTCGATCAAGGCGGACTACTCACCGAAGCAATTAATAAACAACCTCACTGCGTACTGTTGTTAGATGAAATCGAAAAAGCTCATCCTGATGTTTTCAATATCCTGCTGCAGGTCATGGATCATGGGACACTTACTGACAACAATGGTCGCAAAGCAGACTTCCGTAATGTCGTGATCATCATGACGACCAATGCTGGCGCAGAGTCACTGAATAAATCACAGATCGGATTCACAAATTCTGCGGCAAATGGTGACGAGATGGTAGATATCAAACGCACCTTCACCCCTGAATTCCGAAATCGCCTAGATGCAATCGTTTCCTTCGCGTCTCTGGATAAAGAGGTCATCCTGCGCGTGGTCGATAAATTCCTGATGCAACTTGAGGAACAGTTGCATGAGAAAAAAGTGGATGCATTGTTCACCGATGCGCTCAAGGACTATCTTGCCGAGCATGGCTTCGATCCTCTAATGGGTGCCCGTCCAATGTCACGCTTGATTCAGGACACAATTCGCTCAGCACTTGCCGATGAATTACTATTCGGCAAACTGGCAAATGGCGGAAAGGTAATTGTAGACTTAAAAGATGGCAAAGTCGTTTTAGCGTTTGAGGAAGAAGCTGTCACTGCCTGATCACATTTACCGTGGGAGGTTTGCACCCTCTCCCACCGGCCCACTTCACTTCGGTTCGCTCGTTGCTGCGATAGGCAGCTATCTGGATGCGAAAAGCAATCAAGGCATCTGGGTGGTGCGCATGGAAGACCTTGATGAACCCCGTTGCTCGCAAGATGCGGCTGACGATATCCTGCGAACACTGGAAGCATTCGGGTTGTACTGGGATGAAGAGATTATCTACCAGAGTCGTCGCACCTCTGCCTATGAAGAAGCCTTGCAACAATTGCAAGGCAGCAATGCGATCTATCCTTGCTGCTGCACGCGTAAAGAGATATCTGATTCAGCGATGCACGGTGTTGAGGGGGCAATCTATCCCGGGACATGCCGCGATGGCATCCCAGCAGGCAGACAAGCTCGTACTTGGCGGATACATACAGAAGCTTATCCCAAGGTTGAGTTTGAAGACATTTTGCAAGGCCATCTCATTCAGCACCTTGAAAAGGAGATTGGTGATTTCATCGTGAAGCGTGCCGATGGTTTGTTTGCTTACCAACTTGCTGTGGTCGTTGATGATGCCTGCCAGAATATTACGCATGTGGTTCGCGGTAGCGACCTGATTAGCTCAACACCCCGCCAAATCTATTTACAGCATTTACTGGAATATTTCACCCCGCACTATATGCACTTGCCGATAGCCGTCAATGCACAGGGTGAGAAGCTCAGCAAACAAACGCTGGCACCATCCATAGGGATCGATGACGTGATAAACAATTTACTGACTGTGCTGACCTTCCTGCGTCAACAACCACCAGATGAATTGCTGCAAGGTAGCATAGATGAGGTATTAGATTGGGCTATTCTGAACTGGAAGCCTGAGCGACTAGTAAACCGCCGCCAACTCCCCGCATTACCTTACTAACTGACTACTGTTCAAACTGACTAAACTCTAGCCGGCAACAGCTCGAACCGTTTCAGCAATTCCCTCAGCGCACTGTTTGACCAGTTTGTCATCTTCACCTTCCACCATCACCCGCAACAATGGCTCTGTGCCGGACGGACGTAATAGTACGCGGCCTTTGCCATTCAACTTGCTTTCAGCTTCAATGACTGACTCGTTGATTTTTCCATTTTTCAATACAGATGACGCATTTTCCACTCGCACGTTGATCAATATTTGCGGATACATACGCAAGTCTCCTGCGGCTTTACTCAACGAGTTATTATCCATACTTAGGGCATGCAGTACCTGCAAGGCAGAAACAATTCCGTCGCCAGTACTATGCTTATCAAGGCAGATGATATGGCCTGAATTCTCCCCTCCTAGCTGCCAACCTTTTTGCTGCAGCAACTCCATCACATAACGATCACCCACTTTTGCTCGTTCAAAAGGGATGCCAAACTTTTTCATAGCATGTTCAAAAGCAAGGTTGGTCATCAATGTCCCAACCACCCCACCGGATAACTTGTCCATTTTTTGGCGATGCTTGGCAATGACATAGAGAAGTTGGTCTCCATCATATAACTCACCCTTCTCATCAACCATAATCAAACGGTCGCCATCTCCATCCAGCGCGATACCAATATCCGCTTTGTGTTCAAGCACAGCAACTTTCAGATTCTGTGGCTTGGTTGCGCCGTAGCCATCATTAATATTTTTGCCATCCGGTTGGTCGCCGATGGAGATCACATCTGCACCGAGTTCATGAAACACATGACGTGCAATGTGATAAGTCGCTCCATGAGCACTATCCACTACGATCTTCATGCCTCCCAGGTTCATATCTCCAGGAAAGGTGCTTTTGCAAAATTCGATATAGCGACCGCCAGCATCGTCAATGCGCTTTGCCTTCCCTATGCTCTCAGAGGGGTTGGTCTGCATCGGATTATCCAGTGCTGCCTCAATAGCCAGCTCCTCCTCATCAGGCAGCTTAGTGCCGTCACCCGAGAAAAACTTAATGCCGTTATCTTCAAAAGGATTGTGAGAAGCAGAAATGACCACCCCTGCCTGCAAACGCAATGCGCGGGTCAGATAGGCAACCGCTGGTGTTGGCACTGGCCCGGCCAGATACACATCTACACCCGCCGCAATCAAACCTGCTTCCAGAGCTGACTCCAACATATAACCGGAAATGCGAGTGTCCTTACCGATCAGCACTCCCGCACGTTCACCCGTCGAGTGTCCGGATTGTGCCAACACTTTTCCAGCGGCATAGCCAAGATGCATCACAAACTGAGGTGTAATAGGATGCTCACCCACGCGCCCTCGAATACCATCGGTGCCAAAATATTTTCTGCTCATTGTTGTATCTCGCTTATTGCGCTCCAAATTTTCAGCATATCTACAGTTTCTCTAACGTCATGCACTCTTACAATGGATGCACCTCGTTGCACTGCGATCAAAGCTGCCACTACACTAGCTGTCATTCGCTCATTTACTTCACGCCCGGTCACCTTGCCTAACATTGATTTTCTCGACAACCCTGCCAACACAGGCACGCCAGTTTCGGTTAATTCTGTTAATTCGCGCAACAAAGCAAGATTATGAGCCAAAGTCTTACCAAATCCAAAGCCCGGATCGATCACAATACGCTCACGTTGAATACCCGCAGCTTCAGCTGCATTAATTCGCATATGTAAAAACTCACCAACTTCAGAGACTACATTCTGGTAGTCGGGTTGCTGTTGCATCGTCTGAGGACTTCCCTGCTTGTGCATCATGCAAACCGCAACGTTAGTTGCAACGACTGCATGCATCGCTGCAGCATCCTGAAGTGCATTGATATCGTTAACCATACTAGCGCCCGCTGATATGGCTGCTTGCATCACTTCAGGCTTGCTGGTGTCTATTGAAATTGGAGTCGAAACACCCTTTAAACCCTCAATAACCGGTAGCACACGATCCAACTCCTCCTGAAGGCTGACTGACTGCGCTCCCGGCCTTGTTGACTCTCCACCGAGATCAATTATGTCAGCACCATCTTCTATCAATTTATATGCGTGCGCGATAGCACGCTCAGTCGAATCATGCTTTCCACCATCAGAAAATGAATCAGGTGTAACGTTGACCACCGCCATGACCAAAGGGTTGGTCAGATCAAATTGAGTATCACCACACTGCAGCATATAAAAAAACGGGGGCCAAGCCCCCGTGAATATCGTTAATGGTCTTCTGCTGGCTGATTAGTCGCAGGTGCGCTCGGCTCAGGATCCTCGGGTGGTTGAGGGGTTTGAGCTGCTGGAGAAGGTTTAGGAGGTCTCGGTGGATTGCCAGACATAATGTCATCAATCTGCTCAGCATCAATGGTCTCCCATTCAAGCAGTGCCTTGGTCATCGCTTCAACTTTATCGCGATTTTCTTCAATCAAGCGACGTGCCAACGCATATTGCTCGTCAATAATCCTTCGGATTTCGGAATCCACTTTTTGCATGGTCGCCTCAGAAATATTCTGCTGAGTTGTCACTGAACGACCTAGGAACACTTCCCCTTCATTCTCTGCATACACCATAGGGCCCATTGCATCAGACATGCCCCATTGTGTGACCATCTTCCTTGCCACATCGGTAGCGCGCTCAAAATCATTTGAAGCACCGGTCGTCATTTGGTTCATAAAGACTTCTTCCGCAATACGTCCACCGAACAACACAGCGATTGTGGACAAGATGTGCTCTTTATCCATGCTATATCGATCTTCTGAAGGGAGCTGCATTGTAAGTCCCAGCGCACGACCACGCGGGATGATAGTTACCTTATGTACCGGATCAGTCTTCGGCATCAATCTGGCCACCAACGCATGACCGGACTCGTGATAGGCGGTGTTGCGACGCTCTTCCTCCGGCATAATCATGGACTTACGTTCAGCGCCCATCATAATTTTGTCTTTGGCAGACTCAAAATCATCCATCTCGACAAAACGCTTGCCACGACGCGCCGCAAACAAAGCTGCCTCGTTCACAAGATTTGAGATGTCGGCACCAGACATCCCCGGTGTACCGCGAGCCAAAATATCCGCTTTAACGTCAGCTGCCACCGGCACCTTGCGCATATGAACTACTAAAATCTGCTCACGGCCACGGATATCAGGTAAAGGCACCACGACCTGACGATCAAATCGACCTGGACGCAATAAGGCAGGATCCAGCACATCAGGGCGATTGGTAGCAGCAATCACGATCACACCACTTGCACCTTCAAAGCCATCCATTTCCACCAATAATGCGTTAAGTGTCTGTTCACGTTCATCATTTCCGCCGCCCATACCTGCGCCACGCTGACGTCCGACTGCGTCGATCTCGTCGATAAATATGATGCAAGGCGAATGCTTTTTTGCCTGTTCGAACATGTCGCGTACCCGTGCCGCACCAACACCAACGAACATCTCGACAAAATCAGAACCTGATATAGAAAAGAACGGGACGCTGGCTTCGCCAGCAATGGATTTCGCTAACAGCGTTTTACCGGTACCCGGACTACCCACCATCAGCACACCGCGTGGGATGCGCCCGCCAAGATTTTGGAATTTTGAAGGGTCACGTAGGAAGTCGACCAACTCTGACACTTCCTCCTTCGCTTCATCACAGCCCGCAACATCAGCGAACGTATAGCGCTCTTTATTCTCATCCAGCATCCGCGCTTTGCTCTTGCCGAACGAAAAGGCACCGCCCTTACCGCCACCCTGCATCTGACGCATGAAGAAAATCCACACGCCAATCAATAAGATCATGGGGAACCATGAAACAAAGATGCTCATCAGCAAAGACTGCTCTTCTTCCGGCTTCGCCTCGATACTGACGCCGTGCTTCAACAAATCTGAAACCATCCACAGATCACTGGGTGCATAACTGGTAATACGACGACCTTCTGTAGAAGTTGCTTTTAGCGTCCGCCCTTCAATCACGACCTTAGTGATATGTCCCTGCTTCACCTCGTCGAGGAATTGCGAGTAATCAAGCGTCACTTGGGAAGCCTGCCGCTGGTGAGTATTAAACTGGTTAAATACGGTCATCAGCACTAAAGCGACGACCATCCAGATTGCGATGCTCTTAAAGTTATTCAAAGGTCACTCCTAAAATTCGGCTATCCACACCTGCCATTAGACTATGTATTACTTCTTTCCGCTAGCCAAAAGATACAACTCGCTGCTTCTATCACGTGATGCTTTGGGCTTACGCGACACCACTTTAGCAAAATGGTGCCTCATCATTTTGAGATATGCCTCAAACCCTTCTCCCTGAAAAACCTTAACAAGAAAGCTGCCTTTCGGCTCTAAGTGTTCGAGGGCAAACTCCATAGCGAGTTCCGCTAAATGCATGATGCGAGCTTGATCAACAGAAGCTACACCACTTATATTGGGGGCCATATCTGAAATTACAAGCCCCACTTGTTTATCTTGTAGCAAGTCTTCTAATTGTTTCAGTACATCATCATCGCGAAAGTCGCCCTGAATGAAATCCACACCCGGCAATGGGTCGAGCGGTAGTAAATCCAGTGCCACCACCTTACCACTTCGCCCAACCTTGTTTGCGGCGATCTGCGACCATCCGCCAGGTGTTGCACCAAGATCGACAACCGCCATGTTCGGCCTAAACAAGCGATCCTTGGCATCGATTTCGAGCAACTTATACGCAGCACGCGATCGATAGCCTTCCTTTTTGGCCAATTGGACAAAATGGTCGTTCACATGCTCTTGCATCCATTGTTTACTGGTTTTAGAAGCCTTCATCGTTTAAAATCCGCGCCTTACTCAAAAAGGCTAATATGTTATCTCTCTCTCTAACCGAACGTCTCGCCCTGAAAGGTCGTGCTCACCCGTTAAAACCAACGGTGATGATAGGCAATGCAGGACTAACAGATTCCGTACTCAAGGAAATAGCCCTGGCTCTGGAAAACCACGAACTCATCAAGATTCGTGTGATGGCAGAACGTCCGCAACGTGATGCAATGATGACTGAAATCTGCGAAAAGCTGGATGCTGCCTCAATACAACACATCGGTAAAATTCTGGTGGTCTACAAACCAAGTCCAGAAAAGAAGTTAGTTGAGATCAAGAAAATGCCACGCCATAAGGGCAAGAAACCACTGACTAAAAAACAGTTGGGCAGCCGAACTTAACCCATATAGCTTCCGTAAAATTCAACATAGCAAATCCAGACTAGGCGCGCGAAAAATTCGTAGCGATGCATATGTGTTATATGCGAGCAAGATTTTATAAGCGCAACGATGAATTGCAACGCTATTTTGGATTTTTAGATGTATTGAACCTCAACCACCTCATACTCACGTATACCCCCCGGCGCCTGAACTTCAGCTATATCGCCGCTGAACTTACCAATCAATGCACGAGCGATGGGTGAGCTGATGGAAATCTTTCTTTCCCTGATATCGGCTTCGTCTTCACCCACGATCTGATAGGTCACCACATCACCGTTGTCCACGTCTTCTAAAACGACCGTTGAGCCAAATACACAACGTCCATCCGCATTGAGGCTTTTAGGGTCGATGATCTGCGCACTCCCTAATTTGAACTCCAACTCGACGATGCGCCCTTCGACAAATGACTGCTTCTCTTTTGCAGCTTCATACTCGGCATTCTCGGACAAATCACCTTGCGCACGCGCTTCGGAGATCGCATCAATAACTGATGGACGTTCAACTGTTTTGAGTTCATGCAGCTCCTGACGCAACAACTCAGCACCTACTGCTGTTAATGGAATTTTGCTCATGAATTTTTCCTTAACTGTTCTGACTTTTCATCAGACGTCGATGCAACGTCTGCACATCATATATTTGTAATTCGGCGAGGTGCTGCATTCCCTTGCATGCTGCCCGTGCACCTGCGATTGTCGTGTAATACGTTACTCTAGCCTGCAATGCTGCGTGGCGGATAGAGTATGAATCACGCATCACGACTGGCTTACTGTCCACAGTGTTTATGATCAGATTGATTTCATTATTCTTGATCATATCCACAATATGCGGGCGCCCTTCAGCAACTTTGTTGACGACCTTCACCTCGGTACCTGACTCACTGATAGCCGTAGCCGTTCCACGGGTGGCGACTATGGCAAATCCAAGCTTAGCCAGTGAACCGGCGATTTCTATCGCTTCTGCTTTATCTTCATCACGCACACTGATGAACACCTTGCCACTACCAGGCAATTTAACACTGGCAGCAAGCTGTGACTTGACGAAGGCTTCGGCAAATGTGTCGCCTACGCCCATCACCTCGCCAGTAGATTTCATCTCCGGGCCGAGGATAGTATCCACACCCGGGAATTTCATGAACGGGAACACCGCTTCTTTTACCGAGTAATAGGGTGGCACAACTTCTTTTGTGATGCCCTGCTGTGCCAGCGTTTGTCCGGCCATGCAGCGTGCTGCCACTTTTGCCAACGACACACCTGTGGCTTTAGACACATACGGCACTGTTCGTGAGGCACGCGGATTAACTTCCAGCACATAGACGGTCTCACCCTGAATCGCGTACTGCACGTTCATCAGACCAATCACATTCAGTTCTTTTGCCATCGCCACTGTTTGGCGACGCAGTTCATTCTGCAACTTTTCGGAAAGCGAGTATGGTGGCAACGAACAGGCAGAATCACCAGAGTGAACACCCGCTTGCTCGATGTGCTCCATGATGCCGCCAATGATGACATCATTGCCATCCGACACTGCATCCACATCCACTTCGATAGCATCGTTCAAAAAACGATCCAGCAAGATAGGCAATCGCTCGGGATAGGTCTTGGACATCTCCTCTGCATCGCGCATATAGCGTTCCAGATCAGGCTGCGCCTGGATGATTTCCATGGCACGACCGCCCAGCACATTGGAAGGACGCATCACCAAGGGGTAGCCGATCTCATCAGCACCTGCAATGCCATCAGACACAGTGCTTGCAGTGCGGTTAGGTGGCTGCTTCAAATCCAGCTTGCCCAGCATCGCCTGAAAACGGGCGCGGTCTTCAGCACAGTCGATCATATCCGGCGTAGTGCCGATAATAGGTACGCCATTCTTTTCCAGACCATTCGCTAATTTCAACGGCGTCTGCCCGCCATACTGCACGATTACGCCGATAGGCTTTTCAACCGCCACCACCTCCAATACATCTTCGAGTGTCAGCGGCTCAAAATACAGGCGGTCTGAGGTGTCATAGTCAGTAGAAACCGTTTCCGGATTGCAGTTGACCATGATGGTCTCGTAACCGTCCTCGCGCATCGCCAACGCGGCATGTACACAGCAATAATCAAATTCGATACCCTGACCAATACGATTCGGCCCGCCACCCAGCACCATGATTTTTTTCTTATCGCTAGGCTGTGATTCACACTCTTCATCATAGGTGGAATACATGTAGGCAGTGTTGGTGGCAAATTCAGCCGCACAAGTATCGACTCGTTTAAAAACAGGGCGAATCTCCAATGCATGCCGATAAGCCCGCACCGAAGAGGCGAATATCCCCAACAACGATGCAATTCTTTCATCGGCAAATCCGCTGCGCTTCAGCGTGCGCAATTCATCAGCATCAATGCTTTCCAGAGTACGTCCTAGCAGTGATTGCTCCCGTCGAATAAGGTCTTCGATCTGAACCAAAAACCAACGATCAATCTTGCTGATATCGAACACCTCGTCGACACTCATGCCGAGACGGAAAGCATCGCTCACTGCCCAAATGCGATCCGGGCCGGGATTGCCAAGCTCAGAGACAATAGCCTCACGATCTGAATATTTTGTATCCAGTCCGTTCACACCGACTTCCAGACCGCGCAATGCCTTCTGGAAAGATTCCTGGAAGTTACGACCAATCGCCATCACCTCACCGACCGACTTCATTTGTGTGGTCAGGCGGTCATTGGCTTGCGGGAATTTTTCAAATGCGAAACGGGGGATTTTAGTGACAACATAATCAATGGTCGGCTCGAAAGAAGCGGGGGTTGCACCGCCGGTGATATCGTTTTTCAACTCATCCAGCGTGTAACCCACAGCCAACTTGGCTGCAACCTTAGCAATCGGGAAACCGGTCGCCTTAGATGCCAGTGCCGAAGAGCGCGATACCCGCGGATTCATCTCGATCACGACCATGCGACCATCATCAGGATTGATGGAGAACTGCACGTTAGAACCGCCAGTCTCCACACCAATTTCGCGCAACACCGCCAATGAGGCGTCACGCATGATCTGATATTCCTTGTCTGTCAAAGTCAGGGCAGGAGCAACCGTGATCGAATCACCGGTATGCACACCCATCGGGTCGAGGTTCTCAATGGAGCAGATGATAATGCAGTTGTCGTTGCGGTCACGCACGACCTCCATCTCATATTCTTTCCAACCGAGCAATGATTCTTCGATCAATAATTCTTTGGTCGGTGAAGCTTCCAGCCCACGTTCACAGATTTCCATGAACTCTTCACGGTTGTAGGCGATACCACCGCCACTGCCACCCATGGTAAAAGAAGGGCGGATGATGGTCGGAAAGCCCATCACTTCCTGCACCTGCAATGCTTCCTCCATACTATGCGCAATAGCGGAACGTGCCGATGACAAACCGATACGTGACATCGCCTGCTTGAATTTCTCGCGATCTTCCGCCATGTCGATAGCGTCACGGGAAGCACCGATCATCTCGACGTTATACTTTTCCAACACGCCATGCTTGGCTAGATCGAGTGCACAGTTCAGTGCAGTCTGCCCGCCCATGGTCGGCAGAATGACATCCGGCTTTTCCTTGGCGATGATCTTCTCCACGATCTGCCATGAAATCGGCTCGATATAAGTGGCATCCGCCATCTCAGGGTCGGTCATGATGGTGGCAGGGTTGGAGTTCACCAGAATGACGCGGTAACCTTCTTCGCGCAACGCCTTACACGCCTGCGCGCCGGAATAGTCGAACTCACAGGCCTGCCCGATAACAATAGGGCCAGCACCGATAATGAGGATGGATTTGATATCTGTACGCTTAGCCATTTACTTACCCATCATCGCAACGAAGCGATCAAACAATTCGTCCACATCATGCGGGCCCGGACTCGCCTCCGGATGCCCCTGGAAACAAAACGCAGGTTTATCAGTCAGCTCAAAACCCTGAAGCGTGCCGTCGAATAAAGAAGTGTGCGTGACACGCGCATTTTTCGGCAGTGTTGCCGCATCCAATGCAAACCCGTGATTCTGGCTGGTAATCATCACATGCTGGGTCTGCGTGTCCTGCACGGGATGATTAGCACCGCGATGTCCGAACTTCATCTTCATCGACTTCGCACCGCTTGCCAAACCGAGAATCTGATGCCCGAGGCAAATACCAAATAACGGGATACCCTTTTCAAGTAGTTTCTGCGTCGCGGCAATCGCATATTCACAAGGCTCAGGGTCGCCAGGGCCATTGGACAGAAACACTCCGTCCGGCTTCATCGCCAGCACATCTGCTGCAGGCGTCTTCGCCGGCACAACTGTAATCTCGCATCCGCGCTCCGCAAGCATGCGCAAAATATTACGCTTCACACCAAAGTCGTATGCAACCACATGATATTTTGATTCAGTCGCCTCGCTGTAACCGCTACCCAACGTCCACTCGCGCTGTGTCCATTGATAAGGCTTATTGCAAGTCACCTCCTGCGCCAGATCCATGCCTGACAATCCGGCAAAGCCCTGTGCGGCAGCCAGTGCTGCCTCCACATCATCACCTGTGGCGATACAACCGTTCTGTGCACCCTTGGAACGCAAAATACGCGTCAACTTACGCGTATCGATTCCGGCGATGCCGACAACATTATTAGCCTTGAGATATTCAGGCAGTGACTGGTTAGCGCGGAAATTACTGACGGTCATGGCAAGATCACGAATGATCAGGCCGCTGGCAAACACTTGGCTGGACTCCACATCTTCATCATTGCATCCGACATTGCCGATATGCGGAAAGGTCAGTGTGACGATTTGCTTGCAATAAGAAGGGTCAGTCAGGATTTCTTGGTAGCCGGTCATCGAGGTGTTGAAAACCACTTCACCGACGCTGCTGCCTGCCGCTCCAATCGCAGTTCCGCGAAACACCGTCCCATCGGCTAACACTAGAATGGCAGGACTTGTTTGCGACACCGGAGACTCCCCAAATAGACATAAAGAAGCGGGAAGAACTGTGCGTTCACCCCGCTTTAAAATTCGTTCCCATTGTAGCAAATTAAGGGCACTGCATCAAATCAATTGCTTGATTTTTTTCCTCGCATTA